>Ga0182024_10021099_pt1 | contig 11851 bp, 8 predicted proteins | sample P32metaG_FD_120480 | JGI IMG/M metagenome (GOLD analysis project Ga0182024, IMG submission 120480) | Permafrost microbial communities from Stordalen Mire, Sweden - P3-2 metaG (Illumina Assembly) | ecosystem: Environmental > Terrestrial > Soil > Wetlands > Permafrost | place: Sweden: Stordalen... | reverse complement strand
GGATGGCTGGAAAAGTGCCGCCGTCTATGGAAAAACTGCGAACGAAAACTGAATACGAGCTTGCAAATGATCCACTTGGCCTTTCTCCGACTGCTGCTGAGAAGATCGTAAACAGGCTCTTAGAAACGCGAAAAGGATGGGGCACCAAATTTCAGAGACTGGAAAAGATGCTCTATTGAATGCCCAGGTCCGCGAGCACCTTGGGTTTGGCTTCGTCTACGGCCAGCAGGTTGTGGCAGGCTGCGCAGTCCTGCGTGATGCTCTTGCCGTCCTTCGCCGAGTGGTCGCCATCGTGGCAGCGGAAGCAGCCCGGATAGCTCATGTGCCCGATGTGGTTGGGATGCGTGCCCCAGGTCACCTTCATATAGGGAAAAACGTTCTGGCTGTAGAGGGTCACGAGTTCTTCGCCCGCAGCCTTAATGAGCGCGGTCTTCGCGGGCAGCACCTCGGGATGCTGGCTGCGATAGAACTCCGCCAGCTGCGCGGGAATCTTCATGCTGGCCTCGGCTTCGCTGGCGTAATTGGCCTTGAGCAGCTCCAGGCTCTCTTTGTGGACCCAGGGCAGATCGGCTGAGACTGCGCCCTCGGCCATAGCCCGGTTGAGCGCGTCTTCGGGAGTCACAAAGGTGTGCGCTGCGCGGTTGTGGCAATCGATGCAATCCATCACCCGCCGTTCGCCCTGTGGGACGGCGCTTCCCGCTGCCGAAGCGGCAAACACCGTCTCCGTGCCATCCTCGTTGTGCTTCTGCACCCAGGGGATAGTAGTGCGAGTCGGGTCGGTGGCAATGTATTCGATGTGGCCCAGATGGACGCCGTGAATGCCGGTCAGATGCGAGAGGCCGTCGAGCCCGCCAAGGTGCAGCACCAGTACTGTCTGGGTCTCGGTATTCTTTTCATCGTCTGCAAAGCTGGACTTGACTAGTAACTTTTCGCCGACAAACTTGGCAGGCGTGTGGCAGCCCTCACAGATCACCCGCGCCGGGCGCAGGCTGGTTACCGGCGATGGAATCGGTGTTGGATAGCGATGGAACGCGACTTCGACAAGCTGTTTGGTGCCGTTCACCTTGGCGCTGAAGTATGCCTGAGCGCCCGAGCCGATGTGGCATTCCACGCACGCCACATGCGAGTGCGCAGAGATCTTGTAGGCCGTGTACTCAGGATGCATCACGTGGCAAGACTGGCCGCAAAACTGCGGAGAGTCCATGTAAGCCGCGCCGCGATAGCTGGCCATCGACACTACCAGCAGGTTGACAATCGTAGCCACCAGCACGATGTCCAGGCCGTGGCGAAACATTCGATCGTTGAGATCGATCCTGGGATATTCGGCGGGAATCTGGCCAGCAAGCTGAAGCTTTTTGTGGCGTAGAAACACGCCTACCGGGATCAGCAGCAGCCCGGCGATGAACAAGGCCGGCAAAAGCAGAAAGAAGATGATGCCGAGGTAGGGGTTGTCGTTGGGGCGGCCGAAGATCTCCACCAGCCAATAGCCGACCATGGTCACGCCTGCGGCGGTGGTGATCGCGCCGCCGGCAAGGCTGATTGGGTTGTTGCCGAAGAACAGCGCCGGCCGCACCCAGCCTTCACGGAATTTTTGAAACAATGGCACCTGTTTCCCCCAAACTCAAGATGGCCCGCCGTTTGGGGCGGGCCAGGTTGCGCTCTCCGCAGCGATGGTACTTGCTATTTCAGGCCGCGATAGAAGGCCACCACGTCTTTGATTTGCGCATCGGTGAGCCCCGCGATCGGCTTCATTTTGCCTTTGCCGTTCTTGACGGCGGCAGCCATCTCGTCGGCGCTGAGTTTCTTGATATCGGGATCGGTAGATGCCTTAATTCCCATCGCCTTGGCCATTCCCGCGCTGGGGGTGCCGGTAGCGCCATGGCACATCTGACACTTGGCTTTGTAGGTCGCTTCGCCTGCGGCTTCGGCAAAGCACGAGGCGCCAGCCAGGGAAACTACAGCGGCCAACACCAGGATGGATCGAACTGTTTTTGTCATTGAAATACTCCTAAAACATATGCACGGTCAGTGTACGCGCAAACACTCCTGCTTGGCCGTACGGCTTCTTCAAAAGAACATCTTACGCAGGTTGCGCCGGGTAAAAATCTCTGTCCTCCGGCGGTTCCACCCATTGCTTAAGAAAAGCGGTGGACCGGCAAAACCATCGAATCCAGCCCACCCCAACCTTCGTAGCGACGTCAGTTTCGGTTAAAACTCGTAATGCACTCCAAGGGTTACGTTGTTGGCATGAAAGTTCCGCGGCGCGGTCAAACCGGAAGACGGCTCGACTAGACCCGTCACGGTAGTTGGATTCGCCGGGTTATACAGAGAAGTGCAAGGAACCACCGCCGATGTCAGAGACGTTGAAGTGCTACAGGACTGCGGGCCGGAAGGACCGCCTTCGCCGTAGCCGTAGAAGTTGTACTCAGCCTTCCATGTGAATTTGGTATTCATTGCCCAGGCAAAGCTCAAGAAGGGCGACTGATAGCTTGACACCAGCGAACCGTTCACGTCGCGCGCGTCGTTGAAAAAGCGGGTGCCGTTCACAGAGCTGATGCGATAGCCGATATCGGAATGGATCGACTTGACAGGAGACATCGTGACGGACACAGATCCGTACTGGGTAGGTGCATCCATGAAGTCCCTGCCAAACCAGTCCGCCAGTTGGGTCGTCGACCCTCTGGTGAATACGCCGGGACATACATTCGGCGTGCCGCCGCTTGTGGTAGTGGCAGTGCCCGGATATGCGCCTGCGGTGGTCGAGGCATTCTGGTTGCCGTTGTCAAAGCAGATGTTGGTCGCTGCATAGACATCGGTATAGGCATAGCTGAAGTCGAACCCATAGTGTTCATTGGGCGACAACATGCCGCTCACACTCGCAATCCTAGTGTGATCGACATGATCGAGCGGGCCCTCGTAGGGATCGTCGCCCGCGGTTACCGCAGCCTGATTGTTATTCGTGTTGTTGTGCCGCTCCAGGTCGTTGAAGGCCGCGGAGAGCGTCGCCCAAGGTTTTGGTCTGTATCTCGCGTGCATCCTGTAGTGCCAGAGCTGCCGTGGCGATACCGGTGTGAGGGTGTTGTCGGCGTATGCCATTTCCACCGAACCGTTCAGATCGAGGCTAGCGGTGGGGCGCACGGCGGCGGTAAGCACTCCGGCATCTTCGTTAATGGTCACGGTGCCGCCCGTCGAAGCGCCGACGGGTAGCGGAATGTTGTGCGGGTCGCCCTCAGCGACAACGTGGTTCTGGTGCCGGTAAGTGAGCGTGAGCGCAGTATTCGAAGAGACGTCCCATGTGCCCGTCAGATTATTGGTGATATACAACTGGCCCGTGTAGCCAGGTCCAGGCACGCCAATGTTGGGACTGCCTTCAAGCGTGGAGGCTCCAGCGGCGGCGCTGGTGGTTGTGAGCGGGCCCTGGTAGGTTATGGTCTCATTCGGATTGGTGGGCGTCGCCACAGTCGTTCCGCTGGTAAAATTCGTGGCCCCGGGTTGGTGCATCGAGGAAAAGCTGATCTGGTCGCCCAGACTGAACTTACGCGTTGTCTGCCACACCGCGCCCAGGTCGGCGGCGAGAACCTGGCGAATGGCATTCGCGTTCCCGATGTAGGTCAGAGAGCGCGTCGCCCCATTCAAACCCTGATAACCGTCGTAATAGTTCGGCAGGTGCATGTTGGCGTTGGTAAAGCGCACATTTCCGTTGACTGAGAGGTTCTGGAGGGTCGCACTCTGCAGGCGAAGGACCTCGGTCGGGAATATGGCGCGTGTCGGCTGAGAGCGAAGATAACTGGTCACCACGGCGCAGGCGGGATTGATAACCGGCAGGCCGCCGGGCGTGTTAGGCGGCGAGAAGATGGTGTAGATGGCGGGATTGCCTCCGCCTGCGGGGGTATAGGCGCTGCCCATGCTGGCCGTGTTGCAGGCGCTAATGCCATAAGGCGACAGGCTGTCATAGTCGTTGATAGCGACCTTGAGTCCGTCCGCCTCCTGCGCGATCAGGGAATTTGCGGCCAACGTGAAGAAAGAATCACCTTTGTAGTGCGTGATCTGTTCTTCATAGGTGACCATCGTGCCTCGCACCGGCTTCCAGTCGAGTGCCGCTGTGATGTCGTCGGTGTTGTTGCGCTGATACTCGTTGAGGATGGCATTGTATTTGGCGAATTGATAGCCGCTTGGGCTGTGGCTCGGCCCCTCCATCAGGTTCTTGGAGTAAGCAATCCGATAGGTGAAAGTCGAAAGCGGCATTAGAACGACGTTAATATCCGTCATGCGCCGTACGGTGTTGAACATAAAAGGCGATTGCAGTGTCTGCGGCCACGCAAACGAGCCGGTAGGCGCATTGGAAGGGCCGATGGGTATCGACTGCCCGCCGGGGATGTTCGGATTGGCGAGCAGGTCATAATCGAAATACCTGCGGTCGCGGCGGAACAAGCCGGTGAACTCATAGAGCTTGCCCTTCTCCGCGCTCATTCTGGCGAAGTCGACCGGATCGCCTCCGAACCCGCTGCCGACAGCACTGAGCGAGTCGACCAGGGTATTCTTCTGGCCGGGCAGAGCGCGCATGCGAAACATTTCATTTTGCACGCGCGGTCCCGATTGCAGATTCACCAGGTTGCTGTACATCGCCTGGCTGCCCGTGGCATTCGCCATGCGGCCGCCCAGATCCACGCTCTCGTGGATCGTATACCCGCTCGGCACACTCATCTGTGAGTCCGGCGCTGGCATTGGGTTGGCGGGTGTGGGATTCTGAGCGGCGGCGATGCCCGTGATCATCACTAAAGCGGCAACTCCAGCGACCCCAGCGACGCGCTGGATTCTTGCGAGTGCCTGTTGCTCGGACAGCCGGGAAAACCTGCCTATGTTGTTCATATGAAGCCTCACTTGAAAAACATTCTTGCTGACATCGAAATCTTGAACTCGTATACCAATCGATTCCCCGATCCGGGCCGTGCGCTCCGCTGTGGCTAAAGGGCGCGGTCCGGATCCATACTCCTACCTGAGAAATGCCACATTCATGTTTGAACCGTGGATCATGGTGTGGCAGTCCGTGCAGGGCGTCAGTTCAGACGAACCCGCGTTGATCCCGTGAACCGTGGCGGCAGCGACCGGGCTGTGGCACTGGTTGCACAGCAGGTTGACGTTCGGCATGTTCAACAACCGCGCATTCTGCGAGCCATGCGGCGTGTGGCATCCCATACATCCCTCGCCTTTCACCGGCGTGTGCTCATAAACGAACGGGCCGCGCTTCTCGGTGTGGCACTTGGTGCAGATCAGGTTCGAATCGTTCCTGGACCGCAGGTTGCTCTTCTCAAATGTGCCATGCACATCGTGACAGTCGCTGCACTTGACCAGGCCTTCGTTCACCTTGTGGTGGAAGGGCATTTCAAACTGCGGCTTCTCGTCGGTATGGCACTGGTAGCAGAGCGTGGGCTGGGCAGCCTTGAGAAGCTTCTCTTCCTTGGCGCCATGAATATCGTGGCAGCTTGTGCAGCCAACGTTTGCCTTGGCGTGCGGCGAGCGCTCAAAGTCCGGATGCGCATTCGAGTGGCACGTCAAGCAGGTGGCATCGACGTCTTTGATCGAGGCCTTGGAAGGGTCGAAGATCTTGGTCACGTCCCCGCCGCCCTCAACGTGTGCTTTGCCGGCGCCATGACAGTTCTCGCAGGTAGCGCCGTTGCTGCCATGCATCAGGGCCATCTTGGTGTGGGGGTTGTCAGCGAATTTCTTGCCGACTTCTTCATGGCAGGTTGCGCAAACCTCACCACCGACATAGTCGCCGGGAGCGGTGTCCTTCGTCTGCGCCGTAGCCGTCTTGGCAATGGGAGCGGCTTTGGGCGCCTGAGCTCCGAGCGCAGTAGCGCCAAGGATGCTTGCGCCAAGAACCAACATCAAACAAGCTTGCAGTCCCGGCCACCTGCCCGGAGCCGCACTGATCGGCAATTGCGTTACAGGCCCTGCTCTATGCATGAAAAATACCGCCTTGTGTGATCTCATCGCCACCTCCGGAATCAGTTGTACCAGCGTCCTGCGGCTTAACCAGCTATCCCCTGTGGGAATGGTCCGATCGGCAGGTACGCTGGGCACAAAGTTACCGAAAAGGCTCTTTGTGCGGAGCATCACTTCATGCGCTGAATCCTACGTTGAAATTCATGCGCAAACGGTGATGCTCATCACACACCGTAGGGGATCAATTTCAGGCTTGAATTTCGCGCCGTAAAGTGACACAAATCCCCTTCTGTGCTGAGAACTCCTCCCGGTAGGGAAACAGAATTGTGGCCATTCAACTGTATAAATGGGGACACTTTTGGCAAATGCGGGAGTAGGCCAGGCATTTTCCTGGCGCCGTCCTGCTTGCGAATGCTGAAGGAGGCCTCACCGTTTGAGCGGTGATGCTGGGGCGTGAAAACAGGAGCTAAAGCGCGGCCAGGGGGTGAAGCTCGGCGGAAAATCCGGGACTACCAAGGGCTCTCACAGACGTGAGGTCCATCACATCCAGATAGGTGGCGATTCCGGCAAACTCTGATGGAGCAAGAGCCTCTTTTCCGTGAGGCCCTGAGCATATTCACCTTAACTCGATCCTTTGCGGGGATTTGCGGGGCGATCGAGACGGCAGAGACGAATGTGCTCGATCGGCATCGGAAAGGCAACACCATGGCAGAGGCAGAGATAGCGGCAGGAACGCATACGCGGCAGAAGCACCTGTCCCGGCAGGCTCCGGTGGGGTGCGCGGCCTGCGCCAATCGCCGCCCCGGCTGGTTCTGTTCTTTGGGCAGCGCGGTCCTTGCCGATCTTGAGCTGGTCACCAGCACCATTTCTTTGCCGGCGCAGGCTTCGCTCTTTGTGCAGGGCGAGGATGCCCGCTGTCTTTATCTCATCTGTGGGGGTTATCTCAAGCTCACTGCTGGCCGGCCCGAGGATCGTCAAATGATTGTTCGGGTGGCTGGACCTGGCTCGATGCTGGGACTGTATGCGGTTCTATCGCATGGCGTCTACGAAGTTTCCGCCGAGTCTTTGACCGAAGCCCAGCTCCGCCCCATTGAGCGGGAACAGTTCCTCGGCTTCCTGCGCAACCACAAGGAAGCGCAGATGCGGGCTGTGCAGTGCATCTGCCAGGAATACCGTTTTGCCTTACAGGACGCCTGCCGGGTCGCGCTGGCCGAGACCGTGGCCGCCCGCCTGGGACGACTGCTGCTGGAGCTGGCGAATCAGATCGGCGAACACCTGAACGATGGCGGTTCCCGCTTCCCGCTGCTGCTCACCCATGAAGAAATGGCCTCTATGGTGTGCGCGACCCGCGAAACCGTCACCCGTACGCTCGGTCAGTTTCGCAAAGACGGCTGGATCTCAATCGAAGACTCGCTGGTCACGCTTCACCAGCCCGAGCGGCTGCTAACGCTGGTTTAGAGTGCGATTCTCATAAAGGCGCTCCCCTCCCATCTGTTGCCCAAGTCCAAGAGCTATCATGGAAGGACAGGGATCAAATATCAGGGATCAGAAACCTCCGGATACCAGCGGAACTGCAATTCCGCCCCTGATCGGCGATCTCCGACAACAGTTCAAGTGGGAGTTCATTCTGCGTATGATTCGTTCCTTTGCTTGTTTTTCTTTTGTACTTTTCTCTTGCTGCGCTGCCATTGCCCAAGACTCGACCCCAGCACCTGTTGCAGCTTCAGCCGCTGCCAACGCCACGTCCGCGGAAAGTCCTGCGATCCGGGAGTTCCAGAAGATCGAGGACTCGTGGTCCATTGCCGTCAACGAGCGCGACCAGTACGGGCTTGAACTCGTATTATCTCCTTTGTTTGTAGATGTTTCAGCCACGGGAGACATCACGACCCGCAATCAGCAGGTCGCCATGGTGATTACGGGCGAGGACAAGACGATCCATTTGGAGCAGCGGGTGATCACGGTGCGCAGTTTGGGGGACATCGCTGTGGCCAACGGGACCTATGAGCTGCGCCACAAGATCGGTTCCAGCCCTGCCGACGAGAAGGGCGTCTTTACTCATGTCTTCGAGCGCGTGCACGGCGGCTGGCTTTGCATCAACTCCCAGCGCACCGTGCTGCGCGAAGAAACAAACGTCAAGGCCAAAAAGCAGTCCACTGCCGAGATGCCTTTCCACATCCCCCTGTTCAGCAGGAGCGACAAGAGCACCCAGTAGGGCGACTAAGAACGTGCTCATCTGCGCTGTGTCGAGATCGTGCGGGTGGTTGTGGGTGTCTGAACAAGAATGGAATACGGCAACCGAGTCAAACCCTGCTTGCCGGCCGTTCATTCGCCAGCCGGCGCGCTCCTTGTAGCCGAATCGACACATGCACCAGGCTGAGCGCGGCAGGCGTGACACCGGAAATGCGGCTGGCCTGGCCGATGGTGACTGGGCGCACCCGCTCCAGCGTCTCGCGCATTTCGCGGGAAAGTCCGCTAATGGCGCTGTACTCCATCCATTCCGGAATCGCGACGGCCTCAGCGGCCTTCAGCTTTTCGATCGACTTCTTTTGCTGCTCCAGGTAGCCTGCGAATTTGATCTCGGTCTCGACTGCGCGGGCTTCATTGCGCAGGACAGCGGGCAGGGCGATCCTGTTTTCGTGTAGTACCTGGCCCGCGAGCGCAGCGGACAAGTCGGCGAGCAACGGCTCCTTGGCAAGGTCTTCACGCATGGCGCCGAGAACCGGTTCGATCTTCACCTCAGGCCGCTTGAGCAGTTGTGCCCAAGTCAGTCCCGCAGTGGCCGTCAGCGCGCCAAAGCCCGCACCGGCCAGCAGCGCGGGGTCCACCTTGCGGGTGGTCAAGAGGCGCTCCAGCACGGCCATCCGGGCTTGCTTTTGCTCATACTCTGCCCAGGCCGCATCGCCGATGAGCCCGAGGCGCCGACCATATGGGGTCAGCCGGCGGTCGGCGTTATCGATGCGCAAGTGAAGGCGGAACTCGGCCCGCGAGGTAAACATGCGGTACGGCTCATTGATGCCCTTCGAGATCAGGTCGTCGATCAGAATTCCGGTGTAACCTTCGCTCCGGTCCATGGTGAAAGGTGGCTCGCCTTTGAGCCAGAGGGCGGCATTGATGCCAGCCATGATGCCCTGGCAGGCAGCTTCCTCGTAGCCGCTTGTTCCGTTGATCTGGCCGGCCAGGTACAGTCCCTCCATGCTTTTGACGCGCAGGGTGCGGTCCAATTCAGTGGCGTCCACGCTGTCGTATTCGATCGCATAGCCAGGGCGCAGCATCTCCGCCTCTTCAAGCCCGGGGATGGAGCGCACGATCTGCCACTGCACCTCCATCGGCAGCGAGGTGGACATGCCATTTACGTAGACCTCGTGCGTATTCAGCCCTTCCGGTTCGAGAAAGAACTGGTGCTGCGTCTTATCGGGGAATTTGACGATCTTGTCTTCGATGGAGGGGCAATAACGCGGCCCGATGCCCTCGATCTGCCCCGAGTACATGGCCGAGCGATGCACGTTCTCGCGGATGATGCGTAGCGTCTCTGGCGTGGTGAATGCGATGTGGCAGCTTATCTGCGGCTGGACGATTTTCTTTGTCCGAAAGCTGAAGGGAGTAGGGTCCGCGTCTCCTGGTTGCTCATCGAAGGCATCCCAACGGATGGTGCGGCCGTCGAGCCGAGGCGGTGTCCCCGTCTTGAGCCTGCACGTCCGAAGGCCCAGTGCGCGCAATGCCTCGCCAAGCAGCACAGAGGCCGGCTCGCCGCTGCGGCCGGCCGGATAGCGCTCCTCGCCGCAGTGAATCAGCCCATTGAGGAATGTGCCGGTGGTAATGATGGTTGCGCCCGCCAGCAGCCTGCGGCCATCGCGAAGCTTGAGGCCCAACACCCGCCGGCGGCTGTTGATCTCTGTTTCCTGATCCCTGTCGTCAATCACTAGGTCCACAACCTCAGCCTGGCGGATATGCAGGCCGGCCTGCGCTTCCAGCACCTCGCGCATCTTCACGCGGTAGAGTTGCTTGTCGCACTGGGCCCGCGGACTCCAGACAGCAGGACCCCGGGATGTGTTGAGAAGTCGAAACTGAATGCCGACGGCATCGGCTACCTCGCCCATGATGCCGCCCAGGGCGTCCACCTCGCGGACCAGGTGACCCTTGGCCACGCCGCCGATGGCTGGGTTGCAGCTCATCTGCGCAATCAGGTCCATGTTCATGGTGATGAGGGCGGTCTTGAGCCCCATGCGCGCAGCCGCCATCGCTGCCTCGCACCCGGCGTGACCGGCGCCTACCACGACCACATCGTATTGCTCGGTGAAAGCCATCTATCTCCGTAAGAGCAAACACATGCTCCGCAAAAAGCCCCCATAAACCTATTCTACGGATTCCCGCCTTTCGGCGCTGTCAATGCTCCTGCGCGCCGGAGCTTCTTCTATAATTGGGCCATCTCTCAAACCGGATAGAGCGGGGGCTCGGGCGAAATGAATATATGCGGCTGCGGCGGTTTGTTTGACGATGAGAGCTCACAGTGTCCCCGTTGCGAAGCCCTGCAGGTTTTCGGGCTTCAAAAGGATGCGCTGGAGTCTGAGATCAGAAATACTTACCGGCTGTTCCTCAAGGCCTGGAGCCCTGACAACCTACAGGGCGACGAACAGATGAAAGCGGCAGCAGAAGACAAGCTGAAGGATATTCATGCCGCATTCGAATATCTGACAATGACTTCGACGGAACGAGCCCAGCACAAGCGGCCAGTCTATCTGACCGCCCGAACCACTTCCACTGCCACGACTACCGATGTCGCACTCGTTGAACCAAGGGCTTCCACGGGCTATACAACGCTCGTCGTCCTTCCGCATCCGACTCCTCCCCCGTCCGACAGTTGGTACATTTCGTCTTGGAAAGCGCTTAAGCAGATCTACCGGTTTTGGCGGAAGTTCCGACTGCTCGTCGTGCTTGCAGCTCTTATTTTCGCGTTGATTACAGGCAAATCCATCCGGAGTTATTTCCGAGCTCAAAGAGCGCATAGCGAGCGCGAAGCTCCCAGCATCAAGGTCCCCGGCGCTCCCAGCTTCAGCGTTTCCGGCGCACAGGATGCCCCGAACGCGGCCGAGGCGCCGAAAGATGATTCGCAGGAGACGGAGAAGGGAGAGGCGCAGAGTCCGGCTTCGCAAAACCCCTCGCCTGCCCCGGCAGCAGGCATGCGCACAGCTGCTCGGTTACCTTTGCAAGCAGCCAGCCAACAGCCGGTCAAAGCGCCGCCTGCCTCACGTACGATTCATTCGTATATCACGGTCGGCTCCACGAAGGACGAAGTGATTGCGCTGCAAGGAACGCCCACGGAAGCATCGGACGACAAGCTGGTCTACGGCAAGTCTGAGCTGTATCTCAAAGACGATGCGGTCATCGGTTGGCGAATCGATCCCGATGCATCCACGATGCGGGTCAAGCTCTGGCCGTCGTCTCCCGTGGACACGGAGCCGGGCTATTTCGCGGTTGGCTCGACAAGAGATTTTGTGCTGGCGGTGCAGGGCACGCCGACCGCGTTTAGCCAGGACAAGTTTGAATACGGCAGGTCGGTTGTGTACTTCCAGAATAACCGGGTCGCCAGTTGGAAAAACGACCCCGCGTCGATCCCGCTCCGGGTGAGAGCCTACTAGGGCCTGTCATGAACGATGTGACGGGCAGTAATTTTTGCCCTCCGGCGATCGAGCCGGGAAGACTGCCGCCTGCTACACTATCCCCTGCACACAGGGACACCAGCCGCAACCTGTCGACGGGCCTGTAGCTCAACGGTTAGAGCAGGGGACTCATAATCCCTTGGTTCGGGGTTCGAATCCCTGCAGGCCCACCAAAAGTCAGACATCCGTCAATCCATCGGCCTCTGATTTCACACCACGCAAATCGTACCGTGGCATGACGGCCTGAT
>Ga0182024_10021098_pt1 | contig 11851 bp, 8 predicted proteins | sample P32metaG_FD_120480 | JGI IMG/M metagenome (GOLD analysis project Ga0182024, IMG submission 120480) | Permafrost microbial communities from Stordalen Mire, Sweden - P3-2 metaG (Illumina Assembly) | ecosystem: Environmental > Terrestrial > Soil > Wetlands > Permafrost | place: Sweden: Stordalen... | reverse complement strand
CTTCACCTTGGGGCCTTCGTCAATATTGAAGACGAGTTTCACCGCATTGGTGGCCGCGATGCGTTCGTAGGTGGGTTTTACCGTTGCGAATTGGTGTCCGTGCGCCGCTAGCAGGCTCTTGATCACGACTTCTGCGCGCGTAATTTTCGTGGGATCGAACTGGCTTTCGACCGATAGCCCCACCTTCTTGTCCTTAAACGCGTCGAGAATATCGGATTCGGAAACTGACTTGTTGCCCTTGTATTCAATGCGGCGAATGATGGGGCGTTCGGTCACGTAGAAGACGATAACTTTCCCGTTTGGGTTGTTCGGGTCGTCCTCAACTTCGAGGCGGATGTCTTCAAAAAACTGGGTATTCCAGAGTGCCTGAAAGTCGCGGCGAACCGCGTCTTCACTATAGGGATCGCCAGGGCGCGAAAATATCCGGGCTAGCAGCGTGTCACGCTGGATGCGACGATTCCCAATGATCTCAATCCGCGTGATGGTGGACTGGTTTTCCGGAGCGGCTGGTCTCTGCTGAGACCGAAGGGAAGGCACAAACGCAAGGGAAAATAGCGACACAACCGCGAGGACTTTAAGTGCGCGCAAAAATATTTTACTGCTCGCGGCCATGGCTAGCTTCAAGGCCGCAGTTCCCCGCCCAATTTTTTTTGCTCCCCCGCCGGATCGTTCCTACCGGCTCGCGCGTGTAGGATTCTTAGTGGGCCACCGGGGTTGCTTCCATGAGGGGACGGAACGCCAAGCCGTCGCCAGAGAGGAAAACCTCCAGCGTTGCCGGCTTCTGCAAGCCACCCTGTATGAGAGCTTCCGACAGTGGGTCTTCGACGTACTTCTGCAACGCGCGCCGGAGCGGCCGCGCGCCATAGTTTCGGTCGCTGCAGGTCTTCTCGAGGATCCACTGGCGCGCCTCAGGTGTCATGGCAATCTGCACTTGGCGGTGCACCAACGTCTCGTTGATCTGGCCCACGAGCAGATCAATGATCAGCAGCAGGTCATCATCCGTGAGCGAATTGAACAAGATCACTTCGTCAAGCCGGTTGAGGAATTCGGGATTGAATACCCGCTTCACCTCACCCATCACCATGTCATCCTGGCTCTTCGCGACGGCAATTCCGTCGGCCGACTGGAAACCCAGTCCGGATTGTTTCTGCAACTGCCGCGCGCCGATGTTCGAAGTCAGAATGATGATCGTATTCCGGAAATCGACGGTATTGCCCAATCCATCCGTCAACTGCCCGTCCTCAAAAACTTGGAGCAGGATATTGTAGATATCCGGGTGCGCCTTTTCAATCTCATCGAGCAGGATCACCGAGTACGGCGTTCGACGCACTCGTTCTGTCAATTGCCCGCCTTCCTCATAGCCGACATATCCTGGAGGGGCGCCGATCAATTTCGATACGGAATGCTTCTCCATATATTCGGACATATCGAAGCGAATGAGGGACTTCTCGCTGCCGAAGAGGAACTCGGCGAGACGGCGTGCAACTTCCGTTTTGCCAACTCCAGTGGGGCCCAAGAATAGGAAGCAGCCAACGGGGCGGCCCGGCGCTTTCAGGCCTGCACGGCTGCGGCGAATGGCGCGAGCCAGAGCCGTAATGGACTTCTCCTGGCTGATGATGCGGCGATGCAGTTCTTCCTCGATCCGCAGCAATTTCTGCTGTTCGTCTTCCTTGATCGAAGTGACTGCGATGCCCGTCCAGCGCGCGACCACTTCTTCGATGTCTTCACGGCCCACGATACCCGTGGACGAGTCATCAAGCTTGAGCTTTTCGCGCAGCATCCGCAGATGCTCTTTTTCTTTCCGCTCTTCTTCGGAATAGAACCGCGCCTTTTCGAATTCATGGTTCGCTATCGCGGTTTCCATCCGGTGCGTGATGAATTTCACGCGCTTCTGTACTTCGGAAACCTCATCGGGAAGCATCGCTTGGCGCAGTTTCACACGGGCGCCCGCTTCATCGAGAAGATCGATGGCCTTGTCTGGAAGGAAACGGTCCGGAATGTACCGATTCGAGAGGTATACCGCATAACGGATCGCATCTTCGGTATAGCTCACGGCATGGAATTTCTCGTAGCGGTCGCGCACCCCTTGCAGCACGCGGATCGCTTCGTCCTCGTTGGGAGCGCCCACCTTAATGGACTGGAACCGGCGCTCGAGTGAGCGATCTTTTTCCACAGACTTACGATATTCGCCCGGAGTCGTCGCACCGATGCACTGAATTTCGCCACGACTGAGGGCCGGCTTCAGAATATTGGCTGCGTCTAGTGAGCCTTCCGCGGAACCCGCGCCGACAAGCGTGTGAAGCTCGTCGATGAACACGATGGCGTTCTGGCTCTCCATCAATTCCTTCATGATGGTCTTCAGCCGTTCTTCAAACTGCCCACGATATTTCGTTCCGGCAACGATCAGCGAAAGATCGAGCGAAAGAATTCTCTTGTCGGCAAGGAACGGCGGAACATCCCCGTCCGAGATCCGCTGGGCCAAGCCCTCGACGATGGCGGTCTTGCCCACACCTGGTTCGCCGATCAAGACAGGGTTGTTCTTCGTGCGTCGGCACAGAATCTGAATGGCGCGCTCGAGTTCGCGGTCTCGTCCCACGAGGGGATCGAGTTGACCTTCCATCGCAGCCTGGGTCAGGTCGCGACTGAATTCTGCAAGCAGGGAAGCTTCTTTTGGCCGGTTCACAGGCACCTTCTCTCCCGCGCTTCGAGAAAGCTCCTCTCGCACGGTGGAAAGCCTCAATCCCCGTTCCAGCAGGATTTCGGCACCAAAGGACTTTTCTTCGCGTAACACGCCCAACAGAAGGTGTTCCGTTCCGACGTGTTTATGCCCAAGTCGTTCGGCCTCTTCGGCCGCGTAGTTGAGGATGCGCTTGCATTCCTGGCTGAGCGGGACTTCAACGGACGTGGAGATACGTTCCCGGACAGTGATGCGCGATTCGATCTCTTTGCGGATGGATTCAATCGAGCCATGGGTGCGCAGAAAGCGGTTCGCGAGCGCCTTGTCCTCGCGAAGCAGCCCTAACAGCAAGTGCTCCGTCTCGATATACGGGCTTCCATACTGGCTCGCCTCGTACCTTGCGAAAAAGATAACGCGCCGAGCCTTTTCTGTATAGCGTTCAAACACGGTTCACCCACGCTCTCCCAGGGTCTTCGCCCCAGCGCCCGCCGTCCGCTCTGCAAATTCCGCAGTGCCCGCGAACGCTTCTTTGGCCGGTGCCAGCTTTCCGTTTTCCAGTTTCAAAACGCGATCCGTGCGCCGTGCCAATGTCAAATTGTGTGTCGCGACAATCGAAGTTAAATGATGGGTCTGGTGAAGACGCTGTATGAGGTCAAAAATCGTGTCCGCGCTTCGTTCGTCCAGATCTCCTGTTGGTTCGTCTGCCAGAAGCAAGGAGGGTTGATTCACCAAGGCGCGCGCAATCGCTACGCGCTGCTGTTCGCCGCCGGAAAGTTCCCCCGCCCGCTTGTTCGTGTGATTTGCCAGCCCGATTTCACCCAGCCAGTTCTTCGCCACCCGTAGCGCTTCGCCCAGCGCTTTTCCCCGAACCAGCATCGGCATGGCAACATTTTCGGCAGCCGTAAAATCCGGCAACAAGTGGTGCCGCTGCCATACAAAACCAACAGAATGGTTGCGATACTCTGCCAGTTCCGCCTCGCTCAACGATCCCAGCGAATCTCCGGCGAAGTATACTGCACCGCTTGTAGGAGTGTCCAGCGCGGCCAGCAAATGCAGAAAAGTGCTTTTTCCCGCTCCGGAAGGGCCTACGATGGCAATCATTTCGCCGCGCCCGACTGACAGGTCAATTCCGTCGACTGGGGCGATTTCCTGGTCACCAGACTGAAAAATCTTGCGAAGGGCGTGCGTGCGCAGAATTTCGCTGGAGTTCAGAGAGGACCCCGCCGCGAGTCCCTCTTGCTCGGCTAATTCAATGTCGGCACTCATTAGCTTCTGCATCGCTATTATCCCTCACACGTTAGATGCCGAACTTACCTTCCGGTATCTCCTTTTATTACATAAAGCTAATCTCCCAATTAGGGACGTAACCCCAATCCTTTTCACACGAGTGTCCGAGGTTTTTCCCCTGCCACCCGGAGCCCAATCGACCCGGCTCCTGCTGAAAAAACTCGCTCTGGATCTATTCTAACATGTCTGTATAAAAGAACCGAAAATCAGCGTGATTTCATGACGATAGAACACCACGGCCGCTCAGTTTCGGTCATCATTCATTCAAAGCGCAGAATTTCAACGGGCAGAATTCGGGCGGCTGCTCTGGCAGGAAGCATTGTTGCTCCAATACTGATTACCACGGCCGTCACTGCGATCCATACCGAATCGAGACCGTTGTTATGGAAGGGCACGTAAGGAATTGCATAGACTTCGGGATTGAGCGGAATCAACTCCCAGCGATTGGCCACCCACGCGAAAGCATATCCCATCAAGAGCCCGATGGTAGTGCCCGCGATGCTGACAAACAGTCCCTGCAGGATGAAAATTTTTCGGACTTGCGTTCGCCGCGCACCCATTGCCATGAGGACCGCAATATCCCGAGCGCGATCCGCTACGGTCATCGTAAGGACCACAAGGATATTTAGCCCCGCCACAAACGTGATCAGCCCGATGAAAAGCGCCGTCACTAATTTTTCAAGGCTCAACGCGCGAAATAGAGCGCGATTCTCATCCATCCATGTTGTTACCGTAAAACCCTTGCCAGCACGGCGGAACACGTCTTGGGCGACGGTGGCGACGTCGTCCAGTCTTTGCACTCTTATCTCCAGTAGGCTCACGACGTCACCGATTCCAGCAAGTGACTGCGCGGAACTGAGCGTGACGAACCCCCAATTCGCATCGTAGTCGTAGAACCCTGAATCGAAAATTCCCGTCACTCGAAAGCGCCGCGAGCGCGGCAGCATCCCGAATGGTGTCAAGCTTCCTTGCGGGCTCGTCAAAGTCACATAATCGCCAGCGCTTATGCCGAAATCGTCAGCGAGCAAGCGGCCCACGAGCAGGGCTGGAATGCCATCGGAATCCGCGTCGAATTGATTCGAGCCCGAAATGATGTGCCGCAAGGCCTCGCTCGCGCGGATTTCAGTGGTTGGATCGACACCTTTTAGAACGACGCCTCGCGCGTGTCCGCCAGAAGATAGCAATACCGTGTTGTAGACCGCCGGCTCAATCGACTGCACTCCTTCGGTGGCGCTCAGCCGCGCCATCAACTCTTTGTAATCGCGAATACCCTGTGAACCAATCGGTTTTAGATTGATGTGCGCGGTGACTCCAAGTAGCCGGTCGCGCATGGCCTGTCGAAAGCCCGTGTTCATCGAGAGCGCGATAACCAGGGTCATCGCTCCGGCAGCCACGCCGACAATGGCAAATACGGTTACCAGCCGGAGTACCGCCGGCCGGTTCGGCGAGCGCAGATACCGCAGCGCCACCAGCCATTCGAATGTCATTTGGTTTTGCCCTGCGACGCGCCCGGTTCAGCGCTCGTTTCAGAAGAAGCGGAATTCTGCGGGGAGTTATTGGCGGCTTCCGCTCTCAACAGGGGAAAGGGGATTACTTCCCGAATTGCATGCGAATCGGTGAGTAGCATTACCAGCCTGTCGACCCCAATCCCTTCACCTGCCGTGGGAGGAAGCCCATGGCTTAGAGCGCGAATATAATCCACATCCACTTCTTTGGGCATCTCCTGGCCGCCCTTTTCTACCTGGGCTCGAAATCTTCGTTCCTGATCGGCCGGATCGTTCAACTCAGAGAATCCGTTTGCTATCTCCATACCTGCAATGAAGAGCTCGAATCGCTCTGTGAGGGAAGGATCATCCGCGCGGCACTTCGACAGGGGTGAAATCTCGGTCGGGAAATCATAAATGAACGTTGGCTGAACCAGGTGTTTCTCGGCCACAGCCTCAAACAGCTCCCCAATCGTTTCTCCAAGTGATACGGCTTTCACTTCCGAATTGTGTAGGATTTCCAAAAACGTGGTTTTCATAACGCGTAACATTTCCTGCTGCTCTGGATTCTGCCAGGGCTGCCGGGCCTTGTGGATTTCATCCACCTGATCGATTGCTTTTCGAAGCCGCCCGCGCAGCAAATCCTGAGATTTCAGGTCGCTTTCCTGCAGCTTCGTTCCAGTGGATTCGGGCCAATACTTCAAAATTGCGCTGTGCATCGACAGCCGCTCGAACCTGCTGAAATCAATCTCGTGTTCGCCGTAACGAACCACGATTGTCCCGCACACGTTTTCAAGCAAATCCTGAAATAATTCCTCTGTCATATCCATCAATTCGACGTAGTCACTGTATGCTTGGTAGAACTCCAGCATCGTGAATTCCGGTTGATGAATCGCGTCGATTCCTTCGTTTCGGAAGTTCCGGTTGATTTCATAGACGCGGTCGAGTCCGCCCACGACGAGTCGCTTTAAATAAAGCTCCGGCGCGATCCGCAAATAAAGATCCATATCGAAGGTATTGTGATGCGTCATGAACGGCCGCGCCGTGGCTCCTCCTAAAATGGGATGCATCATCGGCGTTTCCACCTCGATGTACCCTCGCTCGTCGAAGAATCGCCGCAGCTCCCGGACAACCTTTGCCCGACGAACAAAAATCTCCCGGGCGCGCTCGTTGACGATCAGGTCGAGATAGCGTCTTCTGAATCGCTGCTCGACATCTGCCAGCCCGTGCCACTTCTCCGGCAGAGGCAACAGCGCTTTGCTAAGGAGTTCCAAACGCACGACCTGCACGGTCAGCTCGTTTGTTTTCGTGCGAAATAAGCGACCCGCTAACCCGATAAAATCTCCCAGGTCTAGCAGTTGGAAGAGCTTAAAGTTCTCCTGGCCCACCACGTCGAGCTTGATGTATATCTGCAAGCGTTTGCCATCTCCTGTCAGATGTCCAAACGCAGCTTTACCATGCGGTCTAAGGGCAATAATGCGTCCTGCCACTCGAACGTCTATCGGCTCCAAGGAAAGCTGCTCAGCAGACCGCTCCCCAAATTGCTCCGCGATCTCCTTCGGGGTGTGTGTTGACTCAAACTTATGGGGATATACCGGATGTCCCAAAGCCTCAATTTCACGGAGCTTCTTGCGGCGTTGGTGGAACTGGTCAAGTGGTTCAAAATCCAATAGAGTTGATCCTTTGGGAGTCTAAGCCTTCCCGTGCTGGCGGCAGTATAGCGAGAGATTTCTGAAACGGTCAAACGAGTCCTTACGTCACACGATTTGATATAATATTTTTCTTTGGGGGCAGGGTGGTGTTTCCTTGGCGGATGGAGAAGCCTACCTCGCACTATCTGCAGCGAGGGGTGACCGACGATTGGATTCGGGCGCTGCCGCGCGAAAAAAACCAAATCTTCGAGGGCATTGCGCGCCGCTGGGAATCTTCTTTCGCCATGATGAGCGTAGCGTTAGATGATGCCCTGGCGATGCGCGCTCGCGGTGAACTCGTCTGTGCCCGCCAGCATGTTTCCATTTCCGCAGTTCTGTTGAATCGATTGTCGATATCTCTCGTTGGCTTTTGTGAGTCTCTCGCCAACCGAGGGCGTTACATTCGTGAAATTCCTCTGGTGGAGCCTTTGAACGCGGCGTTCTTCCGTGGCAACACAGCACAGATGGCCGCAGCCTGGAATGGAATCCTGCACCATGTCATCTTTGGGGACAGGCAGCGATTCGTGCATAAGCTGAGAATCCTTTCGAGTACCGTCGAGCAGCTCGAACGGGAATTCGACAAAGCCGCTCGGGACATCTCCGAATCGGAAACACCAGCCAAGTGTTGGGGTGTGCTCGATCATCTTCATTACGACTTCAACACTTGTCTACGCGAGGCTGAGGTCGTTTTCAAATCTTTCCTTTGCGCCCTTCCAACAGAGCAACTAGCCGCCTTTGCTGGGGAGATTGAAAACGCTGCTCCAAAGCGCACGCGGATGCGACTCCGCCTAACGCGCGCCTCTGCCTGAGCCCGGTCTTTACACGGTGCTGTCAACCACCTCGTTTTGCCTTATTCCTGCGTTACGAATAATTTCAGCGACCACGCCATCCCGGTCGCCAACAGCAGAAAGCCTCCCATGGCCAACAGCCCCGCTGAAAAAGACCCCGTCCGATCCTTCAACCAACCAATCACTGTGGGCCCTACAAAGCCTCCAACCGTCCCGACCGAATTGATAAACGCCAAGCCGCCCGCCGCGGCCAAGCCCGTCAGAAAGCGAGTTGGAATCGTCCAGAATATGGCCCTCGCGGCCGTGATTCCAAGGAGCGCCAACGATATCCAGGCAAGCGACACCCAGAAATTCTTAAAGATCATGGCAAGCACCAATCCAATGGCAGACGTTAAGCACGCGAGTGTCAGATTGCCAATTTTTCGACCGCTCTTGTCCACTTGCGCCGCCCAGACGATCATGCCCACCGAGGCAAGCACGTAGCATGCGGATGTCACGAAGCCCACTTCCAAATTCGAAAGGTGCCCCGCTTTAATAATCTGCGGTAACCAAATCACAGCTCCGTAGGCGCCCACTGTGAATCCAAACTGAACTCCCGCCAGGATTAGTACGCGGATATCTTTCAAGGCCGGCCACAGACCCTGCATTTCTTTTTCGCGCCGCTCGGTGGCAATGCGGTCGCGGACGATTCGGCGTTCTTCCTCGGTCAGCCACGCGGCGTCCTCTGGTCGATCTGCCAGGATCCACAGCATCGCCACCCCCAGCAGCCCGGTAGGCAGCCCCTCTAAAATGAACAACCACTTCCAGCCAGCGAGTCCCGCCACGCCGTCCATCCCTAACAGGAGTCCCGAAATTGGGCCGCCAATCACGGAGGTGGCGGGAATCGCCACAAGAAACCAGGCCAGTATCCGCGCGCGATATTCGGCGGGGAACCAGGTCGCAAGATAGTATGTAATTCCCGGGAAAAAGCCTGCTTCTGCCACGCCCAGAAGAAACCGCAACCAATACCAGCTCTTCACGCCCGTAACAAAAATGGTCGCCGCGGAGATGATTCCCCACGTGATCATGATTCGCGATATCCAGATGCGCGCGCCGACGCGATATAGCGCGATGTTGCTGGGAATTTCGAAGAAGCAATAGCCAAGGAACAAAATACCGGCACCCGCACCGAATTGTGTGGCCGTTAAGCCAATCTCGCGGTTCATGGTAAGCGCCGCGAACCCGACATTGTTCCGATCGAGATAGTTTAAGAAGTAGCTGACGGTGAGAACCGGCCCGAGTCGCCACGCAACTTTCCTGAACGCACGCCGCTCGAGTTGGGATACCGGTTCCACTTTTCTCAGCTACAGTCAGTTGGGGGGAAGCCGTACAGGCGCGCGGGATTGTCGACGAGGATTCGCGCGGCCAGCGCCTGATTGGGCAGCGCTGCAAGGAAGTCTCCCAGCAAACGCTCGTAGCGAATCCTGCGGTACGGCGCCGATTCGCTTGGGCCCTTTTGATCGCGGTCCAGCGGGGTATGGGGCCAATCACTGCCCCAAACACATCGGTCCGGAGCAGTCCGCAACAAGGCTGAAAGCCACCCGGTAGGCGGGTGAGTGGCCCATGGGTCGGCAACAATTCTGTAAGGCGCCGTCAGCTTCACCCACACGTGCGGTAAAGCAACCAGATCGAGTAGACGCTGCCCCTCCGGACTGTCCGGCGATGCGCCGGCTGGCAGTGCGTAGTGGTCGAGCACGACCGGCACCCGCGACTCCGCGATCGTACTCGCTGCTGACAGCAGGAGCGAAATCGGCGCGATGATTTCGACATGCCAACCCTGCGATGGGGTTTTTTCAATCGCCGCTGCCAGTAAATCGCCAATTCGCTCGGCCGCGAACGCAAGGCTCTTGCTGTACAGATTTACGCGCAGGCCGCGTACTCCCCGCTGCTCGTATTGTTCCAGCAGCGCTGGTGGCATCGCATTTAAATCCACGGCTACAACGCCGCGGCCATTTTCTCCGAGCCTGCCGAGTGCTTCGAGCAAGCACGAATTGTCCGTTCCGTAAAAACTCGCTTGCACGATGACGAAACGCGAGACACCTGCAGGCTCGGCGAACGCACGCAAGGAATCGAGTGGCGCAATATCCGCCGTGTAGGATCGCGCAGCGCTTTGAGGAAACCGATCGGTAGGGTCTACGACGTGAACGTGGCAATCGCACGCGCCTGAAACCCGTTTGTCACCGAGCATGGCGGCTGATTTCATTAGATAAGGCTGCCGTAAACGCCTTCGTCCCGAGCGGGCCGCCCAAATCGCAAGTTCGTTTGCCTGAGTCTTTCAGGAGCGCGTCAATTGCCTGCTCGATCGCTTTGGCAGCCAGTCCGAAGTTTTCCTTGTGATGTTTCCGGGAAAGCCAATTGAGAAGCATCGCCGCCGAAAGGATTAGAGAAATCGGGTTGGCTCTGTCCTGCCCGGCGATATCCGGCGCCGACCCGTGCTGGGCCTGGGCCATGCCGTGCACTTCGCCCGTGTTGATCGAGCCAGCCAGACCCAAACTTCCGGATAATTCAGCGGCTTCGTCCGACAGAATATCTCCAAACATATTCGTCGTGATTATCACATCGAATCGCGAGGCCTCGCGGACCAGAAGGGCGGCCATCGAATCCACCAGCTGTTCCTCATACATAACATCCGGATATTTCTTCGCGACATCTCTTACTTCGCGCAAGAACAGCGCGTCGGATACTTTCATCACGTTTGCCTTGTGCACGGCGGTGACTTTCTTTCGCCGGCTCATGGCAAGCTCAAAACCGGACTTCGCAATTCTTCGCGAACCCTGGGCGCTGATCTTGCGCACCGCGAGTGCAAGATCGGGTGTGGGCATGAATTCGCCGACCCCCCAGTACATGTTGCGGTCGGCATAGAAGCCTTCGGTGTTTTCGCGAACGATCACCAGGTCCATGGGCGTGCGTCCCCAATGCGGCAGCCCCTCGCGGGTTCTGCTGGGACGGATGTTTGCGTAGAGGTCGAGGGTGATCCGCAGCTCGCCAGACACGTTGATTCCACCTGCGGCCCTTGAAGGATAGGTCGCATGCGATACGGGCCCGAGCACGATACCGTCGGCGGCACGACAGGCCTCCGCCACCGAGGCGGGAAACGTCGTATTCTCGCGCCTAAGCCGCGCCAGTCCGATCTCATGGGTCTCAAAAGAAACCCCAAGCGACATCCGCTCATTCAGAAGTTGTAGAATCTCGCAGGTGGCCGCGGAAATTTCCGGCCCAATCCCATCACCCGGTAGAACAACCAGCCGCATGCTCGACCAATGCCTCGTTTGCCTGTTTTGGTATGGCGCGGGACATATTGGAGTCTTCTGCTTACCGATGTAAAGGCCAAAAATTGTTGGCCGCTCCCATCATCGTGACATTATGTTGTCAAATCGCAGCGCCACTGGACGTACAGCTCGCTTTAGCCCCAAAATAGGAGACTTGATCACAGCGCTCTTTATTGGACAGGGTATTCTCGTTTATCGTCGCCTGCGCCGGCCCGATTCGAGCGTGGTTGTGCAGGAAGAACCTAGAAGTGCAACTTCTAGGACGGACGACGCATCGCAGTTACGGATGCGCCCCCACGGGTAGCGTGGCCCGAACGAGACGAACCGAACCTGGCGAAATGCCGGAAGCGGAGACGATCCGACTTGCCCAGCAAGGAGACGCCGCGGCATTTGAGCGCCTATATCGTTTGCACAGCAGGCGGGTGTATTCGCTGTGTCTCCGCATGGTGAGCAATACGGCGGAGGCGGAGGATTTAACTCAGGAGGCGTTCCTCCAGCTCTTTCGCAAGATCGCGACGTTTCGGGGCGAATCCGCTTTTTCGACATGGCTTCACCGGCTGGCAGTGAACGTTGTCTTGATGAAGTTGCGGAAAAAATCAGGCAACGAGACCTCTCT
>Ga0182024_10021097_pt1 | contig 11851 bp, 11 predicted proteins | sample P32metaG_FD_120480 | JGI IMG/M metagenome (GOLD analysis project Ga0182024, IMG submission 120480) | Permafrost microbial communities from Stordalen Mire, Sweden - P3-2 metaG (Illumina Assembly) | ecosystem: Environmental > Terrestrial > Soil > Wetlands > Permafrost | place: Sweden: Stordalen... | reverse complement strand
TTGGCGGCGGCCCGCTGCCCAAAGCGGTGCCGGCCGGACGGCGGTTCACCCTCCAGCTCAAGACGATCGTCTCAATTGGCGATGGAAAGCTTCGCTACGCGCCCACCGGGCCGACGTGGCTGACCGAGTGGGACTTTGACGTCGAGACGGACTGAGTCCTCGACGACTACGACCTGTTGGCTCGTCGGGCCGCGCCCTGCCCGCGGCCCGCCCGGCCCCGACCCGCAGAAAGGCGCAAATCGCGAACCCGGCGCGTCTGCCAGGCCATCAGCATTCCCCCAGCCAGAAAGCCCGGCACACCAAAGTGTTGCCAGCCGGTCTGGAGTGCGTTGTAGGTGATGTGCATATGGTCGTCGGCGGTGAGGTGCTCGCCGAGCGCGAGCGCGATGTGGTCGGCGAGTTGCTGTGGGTCGGGAGCGGCCAGGCAAAAGACTCGTAGACCGAGGTGCTCCGATTTGACGATCCCGTCGTGTAGCTCGGACGCACTCACCGTCGGAACATCTTTCCGAGAGCGCGCTGCAGGTTTTTCGCCATCGGCTGGACGATGCGCTCGATGGCTTCGGCCGCGTGTCTTGGCTCACGGGGTGTGAAGGAGCCACCGTGAAGTAGCACCATCGCAAGCGCGATGCCGATCGCCGCCGTGAGGAGCCGGCGCATCAGCCTGACCACCGTTCCCCGCCGGCGGCAGCCACCAGCTCGACTGAGCTGTCTCATGGCATCAGCTGCAGCCGCTCACGCCACCTTCCCACTCGCCAGGGAGTTGGGCCCCTTCGCCGGCTCCGGCGGGGCGCGAAGACGGACCTGCGTTCCGCGTGCAACTGAGCAGCCCCCGGCCCGCGCTCAGGGCGCCGATTGATTGCTTGGCGCCGCAATGCGCCGCTATCGCTTTCATCGTCGCCCTGGCCGGCGCCGGGCGAGCGCGTTGGGGACAATACGAGCGCGAGCACCCCAGTCAAGTCGGATGTCGCCGGGCTTGTGCATTCGGCAGCCGGCTGGGCTCGTATCAATGGGAAGCGCCTGTCCGGAGACTTTGCACGGCGGCGACACCGGATCCAGAAACGGGCGCTCCTGACGTTTCCGTGGGTGGGGTGAGCAGCCGAGGAAGGGGCGCACGCCGCGCGGCTCTTAGGGTTTCCGGCTTCTTGACGGCTGGATTCCTCTGGAGGCGATGCGACGTGCGCGGTATCAGGGTATGGGCGCGGCTGCTCGGGCTGCGCCGAGCGGTCGTGGAGGACGTCAGGCTGGGCAATGAAGGGGAGGTGATCGTGAGCGCCAGGCCGGACTGGCGGGAGCGTGATCGCTGCGGGGTCTGCCGGCGCCGATCGCCGGGATATGACCTGGGTGAGGGCCGTCGACGGTGGCGGGCGCTGGATCTCGGGACGACGCTTGCGTTTGTCGAGGCCGAGTCGCCGCGGGTGCGTTGCCGGCGCCACGGCGTGGTGGTGTGCTCGGTCCCGTGGGCCCGGCATGACTCCCGGCTCACCCGCGCGTTTGAGGATCAGGTCGTGCGCCATGAGGCGCCGTTGAATCGTGTGGGGTGCAGGTCCCCACCGCCGGGCTGTCGCAGCAGTTCGGTGAAGCGGGCGGCAGCCTGACCCTGGAGACGCAGGGTCGGGTGAGAGCAGCCCCGTCAAAGCCGGGACCGGCCAATACCACCGCTCGCGGACGGTCACCTTGTGTTCAGCCTCCTCGCGGCGACGGTGCGCCTCGAGCTCGAGCTCCTTCGTATGCTGCTCCATCGCGGCGACGGCGGCGACGTTCGCCGCTGGCTCATCGAGCCAGCCCTCGGGACAGTGGCCCCTGCGCTTGCGCCAGTTGCCCTCCGCGTCCTGCTCTTGCCACGCGAGCCCGAGCCGGCGCTTCTTCAGTTGCCACGGCTGCTCGACGGCGCGGGAGCGCCACTGCGCGTCCCAATACGCACGACCCCGGGTTCCCGCCCGGACGCGGAGGACGAGATTGGTCTGCTCTACCGTCGTCGCCACGACCCCTGTCTAAACCACGACTTGCGATTGGGCATCAGATTTTTGCGATTGGGCATCAACTTCGATTGGGCATCAAACTGGCCTGAAATGCCCGTGGAAATGGGCTTTACGTCGACAGAAACTGCCGTAGTTTCGGGCAGTTGGAGGCGTTTTTGCTGCTTGCAAGCAGGAGGTCGCCGGTTCGATCCCGGTAAAGCCCGTCCTCAGCCGCTACGCGCAGCGCGCCGGGGGACTTCGAGGCTGGGCGATGGCGCGTCCAGCACGGTGCGAGCGCGGCCCTGCCGCTTGGCGGCGTATAGAGCGCGGTCGGCCTCGCCGATCAGGTCGCTCTCCAGTGCGTCGCGGCCGACGGTGAGGGCGACGCCGGCCGAACACGACAGCACGCCGCGGGGCAACTCGATGGCGGCGATCTGCTCCCGCGCGCGGTCGGCCACCTCACGGGCCCGATCCGCATCGGCGCCGGGCAGGAGCAGCGCGAACTCCTCGCCGCCGATGCGGGCGGTCGTGTCATAGCCTCGGACGACCGACCGCAGCGACCTACCCACGTTGATCAGGACACTGTCCCCGAACGGGTGACCGTAGGTGTCGTTGATCGCCTTGAAGTGGTCGAGGTCGAACATCACAAGGGCCAGCGCCGTCCCGTGGCGCGCGGCCCGGTCAAGCTCAACCCGGCAGGTCGATTGGAACACCCTCCGGTTGGCCAGCCCGGTCAGCGGGTCCTCGGCGGCCTCGTGTTCGAGCTGCTCAACCAGGCGCGCGTTCGTCAGGACGATCGCCGCCTGGCCGGCGTGAATCTCAAGCGAGCGCTGGTCGCCCGGCAGGAACGACGTCGGACCCGGGGCCACCGCCACCAGCACGCCGAGAAGCTCGCCGCTGGACAGCAGCGGCGCGAAGCAGGCGCTGCCGAGGGGCATCTGCGGATCCGTGGCGAGCGCCTCCAGTTCGGCCACGCGGGCCAGGTCGTCGACCATGATCGACCCCCGGCCGAGGCTGTCGCGGTGCGTCTGAGCCCACTGCTCCAGCCTCCGCACGATCGACGGCGGGATCTCGGCGCAGCGGTCGGCCACCATGCAGCCGTCCCCCGCCTGCAGGAGCACAAACCCCGCGCCGCCGATCGCATTGCTGGCGCTGGCGGTGATCCGGTCGAGCACCTCGTCGAGGCGCAGTTCGGAGGACAGGACGCTCAGCGTGGTCAGCTGGTCGCTGGCGGCCAGCTCCTGGTCGCGGATCTGGTTCTCCAGGGCGACGATCCGCTGGCGCATGTATTGCCGTGACCGGACCACCCACGTGGCGAAGATGGCGATGCCGACGCCGCCGGCGGCGAACAGCAGGGGGTGAACCGCGATTCCGGCAGCGGCCAGCGCCACGATCGCGGCGCCGGCGCCGGCCAGTGTCGGCCGGTCGCGATGGGGACCTTCGGTCCAGATGACCACGAACTCGCAGTGGTCATCGCCGCGGGTGCCGCACAGCGGATGGGACACCTGCGCCGGTGGCAGCCCGAACAGCTCCGGGATGGTGCGCAGCAGGGCGGCGGTGTAGTCGCAGTCGATCCGGTGGTGTCCGGCTCCGGAGATGTCGCGGTAGGCCAGCACCGCCCGCCCGGCGGTGAGGCTGACCAGGCTGAGGTCATGCGCGCGGTTGAACTTATTGTTGGCCCGGCCGATATTGCGCAGCGCGAGGCTGGGGCTGCCCAGCGCCCGCAGCGCCCGCTTGAGGCTCAGCCCGATGCTCAGTTCCATGGCCGCCGCTCCGATGTGCTCGGCCGCGCGCGGATCGTGCAGGACCTCGGCAGCGGCCGCGAACAGCGCCAGCTTCTCGTCGAAGGAGAACCAGCTGTTCTCGTCGAGCAGATCGGCTTCGCGGTCGGCCATCCCCGCCCCCGCCAGCACCGCCTCCACGCCCCAGCGACCCGCCTCGCGCTCGACGTAGGCCAGGATGAGGCGCGAGGTCTTTCCGCTCGAGGCGTGAGTCAGCCTCCAGTTCGCCGGCGCGTCTTCTTGACGCACCCCGGCACCAGCCTCAGATCGAGAGCCCGGCCGCCGGTGCCGCACGGCGGCGACCGCGGCCCATAAGCGTGGCGATGCCATTGCATAGATCAATCGACCGCGCGCGACGGTAGGGTGACCGTATATGTCCGCAAACGGGGGTGCGCCCATCCACACGGCCGCCGGCGAGCAGACGATCACTGCTGGATCCGGCCGTTCGCGCCCGAGTCCGCAATCCCGGGCCGAAAAGGAGACACCGACCGCATTGGTGCGCCCTGCTCTCGCACCTCGCCGCGCATCTGCCCGGTGCCGATCACCGTCCCGGATTGCGCGAACGGCGCGAATCGCCTCGCGGCCATGTATTCGAACAGGTCGGTGGCCGTGTGGCCACGGTCGGCCATGTCATGCGAGGTGACCTCGACGAGCACCGCGGCGCCCGGCGCCATCGCATCGAGGAGCCGATGCATCCCCTGTAGGACGCAGAACTCGTCCCCCTCAACATCGATCTTGACCACGCGGACGCGAGTCCACAGCCAGCGTTCGATGCCGGCGTCGAGCGTCACGGCGTCGAGACGGCCGTGGCACATCAGGTCGGGGCCGGGGCACGTGTTGCTGTGTCCAAGGTTGCCGCCCGTGTCTCGGTAGAAGTCCTTTTTGCCCGCGTATTCGGCGACGATCGCTCGCGGACCTCGACGCCGACGTGGTCGCGGGCGGCTTGCGCGTCCGACGATGTCGTCGCCCCAGCCGGCTGCCTGTTGCTGTTCGAGGATGTCGCGGCCGATCGACCAGTACAGCATCACGAGCTCTGTGTTCAGTGCGCGCGCTGCCCGAGCCTGTGACTCGCGAACGCGGCGCTGCAGACGGTCGATCAGCTCGCGGTAACCGACCGACGCCGCGACATCGGCGATCTCTGCAGTCTGTCGGGGTGCGGGCTGCTTGGTCATCTATGCGCTGCCTCTGAGCGTTCGTCATCTGCGGTGTGCTCGCCTGGCTCGATCCCGAATGCCCGGTCAAGGCGCTCGAACTCCTCGGGCCGGAGCTTGGCGCTGACGTAGCGATCGGTGGTCGCGAGCTTGGAGTGCCCGAGGAAGTCCCGGACGAACACCAGATCATTGGTCCGGGCGACGAGGCTTCCGGCGGCGTGACGGAGCCCGTGTAGCCGCACGGGTCGCAGTCCGGCTTGCGTGCAGGCGTTCTTGTAGCGGCGCCGGACGGCACTTGCGTCGAGCCGGCGTCCAAGGCGGTTGACGATGACGTAGTCCTCGAGCGAGGCGAACTCGTCACGGTTGAGCAGGCGCGCGAGCGCCTGTCTCCGCGCTTGTAGGGGATCCCCGGCTCGCGCAGCAAGAACTCGTAGTCCTGGACTGTGGACGGCTTCGCGCCGCGCACCTCCGACAGCCACTCAAGCCACTCGGCGGCAATCTCCCGCACCGCCAGCTTGCGCGCGGCCGCCTCTCGCTCTGTCCGCTGTGCATCAGCGACCTCGCGCTCGAAAGCTTCCATCGCGGCGACGGCCGCGACGTTCGCGCCTCTCTCGTCGAGCCAGCCGTCCGGGCAGCGGCCCGGGCGCTTGTGCCATCCGCCGTCGTCGTCAGCCACCTGCCAGGCAAGCAGGAGGTCGCCGGTTCGATCCCGGCTGGCTCCACTCGTGAAGTCCCTGCGCCTCGCGCTATGCGGGGTCCAGCAACCGCCGCAGGGGGGCGCTGGGAAGGTCCTCCTTGGGGATGAACGACAAGCCGCCGTGCGCGGGCTCCGAGCCGATGCGGGCACCGGCGTCACGGTCTGTGGAGGTGAGTACGACGCGCGGGCGCCACGGCAGGGCTGCCAATTCATGCGCGAGATCAACGCCGTCCCTGTCTGGGAGTCCAATGTCGACGAGCGCCGCGTCGGGCTTCAGCGACAGAGCCGCCGAGACCGCCTGGGCGGCGTCGCCCACGGTGCCGATGACCTCGAGGCCCGCCTCGTTGAGGATTCGCGTGGCCAGCGAACGAAACACCGGGTCGTCGTCGACGAGCAGGACGGATTGAGTCACGGGGCGATCATCGCACCCCCGTTGCCCGGGCGCGGTAGGGAAAACCAGAGATCGAATCGACCATTTCGGGATCTCCCTACCTACGGTTCTGGCTTTGCCGAACACGATCTCCGGCAGGGGGGCATGGAGGGGGCCGCCCCCGCGGGGGATAGTCCGCTCGTGACCGCCAGCGACTGGGTCGAGGCGATGGCGATCCAGCTCGCCGAGATCCGGATGCTGCCGGAGCGGTGTCCACGCGATGCTGAACAGGGAGACACACATGACCGTCTTGGAAGGATCGAATCGATTCACCCCGCCAACGAGGCATCCGGGGGCCGCCGAGCGTCGACGCCGACAGCCCCGGAGCCCTGCGGTCGGCAGGCGTACGCCATTGGTGCTCGTTCTTCGCCCGCCCGAACCGACCCCGGCCTTCGACCATCTCGCCTCGGCCACGGTTCTCCGTGGCTGGCTCGTGCAATCGCACCTGCTGGAGGCCATTACGAGCGACGGGGTGGGTGACGACATGGCCGCTGCGCATGCCTTGGAGCGTGCGCTCGACGTCGCCGAGCCTGATCACGTTCTCCTGCCGTTCCTCGTCCATCCGGTGCCGGCACTGCTCGAGCGCTATGCCGGAATGCATGCGGCATACGGGAACCTGATCGCGGAGATCTTCAGCCTGTTGGTCGGGCGGCAGCCCGCTGTGCAAGGCCCGGCATCGGAGCCGGTGCAGGAGCCGCTCACCGAAACTGAAGCCCGCGTCCTGCGCTACCTGCCAACCGATCTCTCCAAGCCTGAGATCGCCAATGAGCTCTACGTGTCGGTGGACACGATCAAGACCCACGTCAAGCATTTGTACGCCAAGCTCGACGCGCACAGCCGCCGAGAGGCCGTGCGGCGGGCTCGTGAGCTGGGGCTGCTCCCCCGGTCGTCGCGCAATCGCTGACGCCCACGGGTTCCGGCGTAGGCTTCTCGCGGCTCGGCACGCTTCGCCCCGTGCCGAGAAATGAGAGAATCGATATTCCTCGACGCTGCAGGGCTTGAGTGCCAGTTTGCCTCGACGTGGCTATCCAGCCTCAACGGCCGGCCCGGATTCCCGGAACGTCCCCTTCGATGACTCGCCCGTACCGGCGGAGCGGGAGCGGGAGCGGGCGCTGGTCGCGGCCGCCGAAGGTGGAGACGAGGACGCCTGCCGGCAGCTGATCGAGTCGTTTCTCCCGGCGATCCAGGGCCTCGCACGCCGGTTCGCGGCGGGAGGGGGAATCCAGCAGACGGAGCTGACCCAGGAAGGGATCGCCGGCCTGCTCTTCGCTGTGAGGCGGTACGACGCCCGGATGGGAACGCCGTTCTGGGCGTACGCCTCATTCTGGGTCCGCAAGGCGATGCAGGACCTCCTTGCGGAGCTGAAGAGGCCGGTCGCGCTCTCGGACCACGCCGTGCGTGGACTCGCCCAGATCCGCGCGGCCCGCCGCGATTACATCGACGCTCATGCCTCCGAGCCGACCGCGGACCAGCTGGCGGGTGCGACCGGCTTCTCCCGCGCCCATCTGGACAGCCTGCTGGCGGTCGAGCGGCCGCCCCGGCCGTTCGACGAGCCGGTGGGGACGGACGCCGCCGGAGATCTGGCCACGCTTGGTGACACGCTCGCGGACCCGGAGGCGGAAGAGGAGTACCGGCACGTCCTCGACGAAATAGCAGTCCGCGAGTTCGCGCGCGGGCTGGACGAGCGCGAGCGGACGGTGCTGTGGCGACATTATGGACTGGGCTGGCCGCCGCAAACGCTGACCCAGATCGGCACCAGCCTGGGGCTCACAGCCGAGCGAGTCCGGCAGATCGAAGCGGGGGCTTTGCAGAAGCTGCGCGAGGCGGCCGCGGAGCCGCCCGACGTCCGTGGGACTTGAAATCCGCGGCTCTCCCGCTTAGTGGTATGAAACATGGGAGCCGAGGCGATGCGCCATGACGCCTTCGTGTATGACTCTGACGAGGATTACGCGGTGCGCACGGCCGGCTTCCTGCGGGAAGGCTTGGACGCCGGCGAGTGTTGTGTGGTGGCCCACAACCGTGCCGGGCTCGCCATGATGCGCGACGCGCTCGGGCCCGACGCCGACCGCATGGTCTTCGTCGACCTGAGCTGGACGTACACCCGGCCGGCACGTGCCGTGGCGGCGTACCACGGGACGTTTGTCCGTCTGCTGCGGCAGGCTCCGTCGGTACGCGCTGTGGCCGAGTTCCAGTTCGGGCCGACCTTCGACGATTGGGACGAATGGCAGAGCTACGAGGCGATCACGAACCTCGCCTACGACCATCTTCCCGTCTGGGTGGTCTGCACGTACCCGGCGAACCGGCTGCCGGACGCGGTCCTGGACGGTGTTCTGCGCACTCACAATGAGGTGTTAGCTGACCGGTGGGCGCCGAGCGACCGGTTTGAAGACCCCAGAGATGTGGTGCGGACGCTCATGCGTGAGCCGCAGCCGCTTCCCGGCCTGCGCTCCTGGTATGTGGGGCAGGACCTTGAGCGCTTCCGCGAACAGCTTGCGGGCGATCTTGCGGCCGAAGCGGTGCCGGGCGCAAAGGCGCTCGAGATGCTCGTCGCCGCCACCGAGGTCGCCACAAACGCTGTGCGGCACGGTGGCGGTATCGAGGAGGTTCGCGTCGGACGCGTCGACGGACGGTTCATCTGCGAGGTCATTGACCGCGGCGCAGGCTTTGACGACCCCGTGGCCGGCTATCTCGTGCCGCGGCCGGGAAGGGGTACGGGCCTGTGGGTGGCTCGCCAGCTGACCTGGCGGGTCGAGTCCTTCCATTCCCCGCGCGGCTTCGCGGTCAGGATGTGGCTGTAGACATGGGGCTCGTGACACGATCAGGTACCGATAATCCGTGGCTGGCCACCGACGCAGCGACGCCGCCCGCGCGCCGCGCCCGAGAGGTCCGCCGTGACTGGGAACGGTTCCTGAGCGGCGGTGGAGTGAACGGAGTGCGCCGACCCGTCGCCGAGTCGTGGCGCCGGTCGCTCGAGGCGGGCGTCGATCCGTCCGGCGGACGGCTGGCGGCCGTTGCCGTCGATCGTGCGGAGGCGGCCTCGCGTTGGATGGCCCATCCGCTGGCGCGGGCCGCGCCGCTTATCCGCGATTGCCTGGCGTCCGTCGCATGCGACTCGCGGCACCTGATCGTGGTGAGCGACCCTGCTGGGATGCTGCTCACGCTCGAGGGCGATTCCAGAGTCCGATCGCTGGCAGCCGATGCGATGAACTTCACCGAGGGCGTTCTCTGGAGCGAGCGCAGCGCCGGGACGAACGCCATCGGAACCGCTCTCGCTGCCGACCACGCGGTCCAGATCTTCGCCACGGAGCACTTCGCCCAGCCGGTGCAGGCCTGGACCTGCTCGGCGGCACCCATCCATGACCCCGAGACGGGTGAGCTGATCGGCGTGATCGACCTCACCGGTCTCCGCAGGTACGTACACCCCCAGAGCCTCGCTATCGTCATGACGGCCGCCCGAGCGGTCGAGAGTCATCTCCGCCATCTCGCCCACGAGCATGACGACCGGTTGCGCACGCGCTACCGGTCTCGACTCGACAGCGGCTCCGGGCGACGAGCGCTCGTGACGGCGACCGGGCGAGTGCTGGCGGACGATCCCCGCGGTTGGTTGCGCGACCTGCGACTCGAGATCCCGCTTGGCGGCGGAGGATTGACCTTGTCGACAGGTGAGCGGGCGGTCGCGGAGCCGGTCGGAGACGAGGCCGCCTTCATCGTGCGAGACCTCGGCGACCGTCGCGTGCCGCGGGACGAGCTCCGCAAGCTCACCGAGGAGCAGGCCGCATTGCGACGCCTGGCGACGGCCGTCGCGCGCGGTGTGGCCCCGGCCGATATCTTCCGGACGGCTGCCGAGGAGATCGGTCCTCTGCTGGGCGCCGACGAGACGGCCGTGGTCCGGTTCGAGCCTGACGGTACCGTCACCGTCCTCGCCCGCGTGGGCGGAAGTATGAAGGAGATCGAGCCCGGGGTTTCCCTCGAGCTCGACGACCCAGCCGGCTTGGACCGGCCTCCTGTCACTGGTCAATCGGTGGTGGCAAGCCCGATCGTTGTGGACGGGAATCTCTGGGGCGCGATGACCGCGGCGACGACAGGTAACGCGTTCCCCGCTGACATGGAAGAGCGCATGGCGGACTTCGCCAACCTCGTCGGCCTCGTCATTGCCAATGCGGAGAGCCGGGCGGAGCTCATGGCCTCGCGCGCCCGTGTGGCGGCCGCCGCGGACGAGGCGCGCTGGCGGATCCAGCGCGATCTCCACGATGGCGCGCAGCAGCGCCTGGTGAATACGATGATCACGCTCAAACTGGCGCGCCAGGCACTCGGGGAGACAGCCGGGCCCGCCATCGACCTGGTGGACCAGGCGCTCACACATGCCGAGGGTGCCAACAGCGAACTCCGCGAGCTTGCGCATGGAATCCTTCCCCCCGCGCTTACGCAAGGTGGTCTACGCGGCGGCGTCGAGGCGCTGGTTTCGCGCGCTCGCCTGCCCGTGTCCGTCAACGTCACGGTCGGGCGAGTACCGGCAGTGTTAGAGGCAGGCGCCTACTTCATCATCAGCGAGGCGCTCACCAACGCCATCAAACACGCTCGCGCCTCGAGCGCGCGGATCACTGCGTTCGTCGACACTCAGGGACTGTGGCTCGAAGTCGCGGATGATGGTGTTGGCGGCGCCGCAACCAACGGCAGCTCCGGGCTCCTGGGGCTCCACGACCGGGCCGCCGCCCTGGATGGGGAGCTCCACATCGAGAGCCCTCCCGGCGAAGGGACAGTGGTTACCGCATTGTTGCCCATCCCCGGTCGCGTAAGTCGGAACGACACCGCTGGTTGACGAACGCCCCTGGGTGAGAGCGGTGAACAGTGACGCGGACTCCGACGGATCGCGGCTTGCGGCTCGTCGCCTAGGCCTTACTTGGTGAGGTGGAGCGGATTGCTGAGCGCCGCGCCGTCCGCATGCAGGAGCTGATCCCTTCGTAACCCAGGGTGCCGCTGCATGAGCTGACTCCGGTCACGCTCGCCAATGCGCAGTCGCGGAGGCGCCTGAAATCGGGAAGCGGGCATTGCTGGTGGCCGACGTCCCACAGGATCTTGTCCTGGGGGAGTCGATCACCGACACGCGACCGTCTGGAGCAAGGTAGGCCGGACGCCCCAGGCTTCATCAGAGAAGCGCTTCGTCACGCGCAGGCCGCAACGGACGCGTTACGCGAGCTCGCCCCCGGCATCCTCCCATCCGCTCTCACCGCCGCCGGCCTCGAGGCAGAGACCGCCTCGCCGTCCTGGGTGGGAGCCTCCACGTGGAAAGCCTGCCTCGCGGTGGCACGCGGTTCACGGCCAGTATCCCAGTGCGGTAGACGGACGTGGCCAGATCACCCGACGGAGGTGACGCCAGCTCACCCCGACGTACTCGACCATGCAGGCGTGGCTCTTCCGCACACTCCATCGAACGGTAGCTGCAACTACGCTCTGGCATGGCCGGTCCGCCGTGCGGTTGACGACATGCTGGCCTGTTACATCGACTGGCGAGGGGCTGCCGCCGCCGTCACAGATGCGTACTCGCGATGGTCTGGCGCACCAGATCGCGACCAGGCCGCACGATTCGCCGCGTGCGTGGCTGCACTCGACCAGGAGGAAGCGGCCGCTGCGCACTACGCCCTTGCACTCGCACGGGCGGAGAGCCTGCTGTGAGCGCAGGATGATCGGTCCACGGCGGCTCCGAATCACTCGCGAGCTTGGCCCCAACTGGTTCGCGTCAGTCATGGGAACGGGGATCGTCGCCAATGCAGCTGCGCTTCTGCCGGTCCACGTTGCAGGGCTGCACGAGATCGCCGTCGGCGTGTGGCTGCTGG
>Ga0182024_10021096_pt1 | contig 11852 bp, 9 predicted proteins | sample P32metaG_FD_120480 | JGI IMG/M metagenome (GOLD analysis project Ga0182024, IMG submission 120480) | Permafrost microbial communities from Stordalen Mire, Sweden - P3-2 metaG (Illumina Assembly) | ecosystem: Environmental > Terrestrial > Soil > Wetlands > Permafrost | place: Sweden: Stordalen... | reverse complement strand
CGGTCGCGTATTTGTACACGTAGAAGGCGCTGTAGAAGTGCGGGATGCGCAAGCACTCGAGATCCAGCTCGGCATCGAGCGTGAAATCGGGTCCGAAATACGCCTCGAGAAGGCTGCGATAGACGCTCCTGAAAGTGTCGAGCGTCAGGGCCTCGCCGGCCTCCTCCATCTCATGGATGATCTTCTCGAACTCGGCGAACATGGTCTGGCGGTAAACGGTGCCGCGAATGTCATCGATCTGGCGGTTGATCAGATAGGCCCGCATCCGCGGGTCGGAGGTCTTCTCCAGCAGATGATGGGTCAGCAGCTCTTCGTTGAAGGTCGACGCGACCTCCGCCAGGAAGATCGGGTAATCGTAATTTTGAAATAATTGATGCCCTTGGGAATACCACGTGTGCATCGAGTGGCCGGCCTCATGGGCGAGGGTGTAAACGTCCGAGAAGACATCCTCCTTGTAGTTCATCAAGATGAAGGGGGGATTGCCATAGGAGCTCGAGGAGAATGCGCCGGACCGCTTCCCCTTGCTCTCGTAACGGTCGCACCAGCGCTGGGCGCGCAGCCCGGCGCCGAGGATCCCCGTGTACTCGGAGCCCAGCGGCGCGAGCGATTCCAGGACGAGGCCGATGGCGTCATTGAAGGGCGTGCGCATTTCAAGATCGGCTACCAGGGGGACGTAGGTGTCGTAATGGTGAATCGCATCGAGTGCGAGCACACGGCGGCGCAGTTGAAAGTAGCGGAACAGCGGCCCGAGATTCGCGCGGACCGTGCTGATCAGATTATCGTAAACAGCCCCGGGGACATCGTCGCGGAAGAGGGCGGCGGCGCGGGCCGAGGGGTAATTGCGGGCGCGAGCTGAGAAAACATCGCCCCGCACGGAGTGGGCCAGCGACGATGCGAGCGTGTAGGAATGGTCGCGAAACTCCGAGTAGAATTGATGGAACGCCGCCTTGCGCAGGGCCGGGTCGCGCTTGACAAGGAAGGAGCTGAAAGAACTCTGCGAGAGCGGGCGCTCGACGCCCTTCTCATCGGTCAGAACGCCGAATTTCATATCGACGTTGGTTAGTTGAGAGAAGGTCTCGTGATGGCCGTGGATGACGCTCGAGCCCAGCGCCATGAGCCGCTCCTCGCGCTCCGAGAGCGTGTGGGGGCGCAAGCGGCGTATCTTGCGGAGGTTGATCTGCCAATCCGCCAGGAGGGGATCGGCCAGGAAAGATTCGAACGCGGGGTCGTCGATGGCCTGAATCTCGGGAGGGATGAAAGAGGATGCCTCGCCGACTTTCGTAAGCAGGTTATCGAGTTCGGCGGAGCACTTGAGGTTTGCCGCGTCCGAGCTGTCCTCAGCCATGCGGAGCGAGGCGTAATGGCCGAGCCGCTCGGACCGCAGACCGATCTCTTTGTCGAATTCGAGGCACTCGTGAAGGTTCGTAGCGGACTTCCCGATCCTGCCTTTGAAATCCGCGTAGCGCGGGTACTCTGCGTGGAGCCGGGCAAAATCCGCGGTCCGATCTTCAGGCGTCGGATAGAGGATGGCGAGGTCCCATGTATCGGGGGCCGCGATTTCCGAGCGGATCGGGATGTTGGGGGACCCGGCTGGTTCGTCGTCTTTGAGGAGGTAAGCGCACAGATTCATGGGAATGCGAATTTCCTCTTTGGCGCTGGCGAAGGCAAGAGGGCGCGCCAATTAAATTCGCGCTATTCGATTTCGACTTCGCGGGCGCCCTTGGCAACGCGGCAGGCTTCGATCCGCGCGCGGATTTGATCCGAGAGACGAAGGCTGCTGGGGATATGATCGATCCAGACGACAGGCGAGGTTTCGTCCGATGTCATTAGCTGGATGTTCTCGAGGCCGAAGAGGCGGAGGCGAAACGGCTGGACCAGGCGCATGTCTTTAACCCGGTAGAGTTCCAGGGATTCGGTCGTTCGGGTGAGCACGCCGGTGCTGATGAGGAGGCGCTCGGAGGTCAGCTCGAATTTTTGTGAGTTCACCGCGAGCCAGCGGCAAAAGCCGTAGATGATCGGGATGCCAATGAAGGCGATGCCGGGAAGCCAGAATTTATAGATGAGAGTGGCGAAAAGGATCGCGAATGCGGCGAGCGCGGCCAAAGCGAAGGGGAAGGCGTTCTTCACTTGGGAAGGGGAGCCGGACCAGATGCGTTGCTCGGGCATGGGGGGAGGAAATTCGAAATCAGAAATTCGAAGAAGACTGGGGTTGCTGAGCGGGCTCTGGGACAGGACCAATGGGACTTAAATGGGGGATGGGAAGCGCCATGTCTTTTCGAAGTTCATTCCCCGCCCAGGGTGAAAGCCTCGTGTGCCAGATTTGCGGCCTGGTTGACCACGGATTCGTCGAGGATCACGGCAATCTTTATTTCCGAGGTCGAGATCATCTGGATGTTGATTCCGCCGGCGCTCAGGCACTCGAAGAGCTTCGCGGCCACGCCTGAATGCGATCGCATTCCGATGCCGACGACGCTTAGTTTTGCGATGCCGTCCTGGGCGATGAGCTTTAGGGCATTGATCTCCTTGACCACCGGCCCGAGGGCTTGCTCGACCTTCGGCAGCTCATCCTTGCTGAGCGTGAAGGAGACATCGGTGGTGCCGCTGACAGAGACGTTCTGGACGATCATGTCTATGATGATTCCGGTCTCCGCCAGCGCATTGAAAATGCGGGCGGCGGTGCCCGGCTTGTCGGGTACCTGGATGATGGTCACTTTTGCCTGGTTGCGTTCGACGCTGACGCCGCGAATGACGACGTTTTCCATGCCTGGGTTTTCTGCTTTCACAATGGTGCCTGGGTTTTGATTGAAACTGCTGCGGACTTCAAAGACGACGCCGAATTTCTTGGCGAACTCGACCGAGCGCGACTGCATCACCTTCGAGCCGCTGCTGGCCATTTCCAGCATTTCGTCGTACGAGATTTCCGGGATGCGCCGGGCGGACTTCACGATGCGCGGGTCGCACGTGAAGACGCCGTCAACGTCGGTGAATATCTGGCAGGCGCCCGCCTTGATGACGGAGGCAATGGCGATGGCGGTCAAATCGCTGCCGCCGCGTCCCAACGTGGTGATGGTGCCGTCCCGCGCCTCGCCCTGGAACCCGGCGACGATGACGATGAAATCGTCTTTCAGATATTGATGGATTTGGCGCGGGGTGATGTTCGCGATCTTCGCCTTGGTGTGGAAGCCATCGGTGACGATGCCCGCCTGGGCGCCGGTAAGGGAGACGGCTTTCTTGCCAAAGGCGTTGATGGCCATGGCAGTGAGGGCAATGGTGGTTTGCTCGCCGGTGGCCAGGAGGACGTCCATCTCGCGGTCGGCCGGGGATGGCGATACCTCGCGCGCCATCCGGATCAAATTATCGGTGACGCCGGACATTGCGGAGACGACGGCCACGACCGAATTGCCAGCCTCCTGGGTGGCGACGATGCGGCGCGCGACATTGAGGATGCGATCGGTGGTGCCGACGGAGGTGCCGCCGTATTTTTGGACAACGATGCTCATGACTCTGCTATGGCCGGGGCCCGCTGGGCCGTGCGGGGGTTGGCTTCGATGGGCGTTGAGGGCGGGGGAAGATTGTCCGGTTGGGAAAAGTTCAAGTTTAAGTGCAAGTGGGGGGAGAGAGGACGCGAAAACCCGCATGGGCCAGCGGCCCATGGCTATAGTAGCTTCATTATTTCGGCTTTTTCGGCCTTGGCGGGGATGATCCTCCCGCATTGCTCGCGGGCTATGTCGGGGTCTTTCAGGCCGTGGCCGGTGACGGTGCAGACTATTCGCGCGCCTTCGGGGATTGCCGGCAACGGGCAGGCGGCGCAGCGCTCCTTGCCGAGGCATTTCAAGAGGCCGGCGATTGAGGCGGCGCTGGCCGGTTCCACGAATATGCCCTCCCGCGAGGCCAGGAACCGCTGGGCATCGAGGATATCGAGGTCGCTCACGATATCGATTGCGCCGTGGGACTCGCGGATCGCCGCGGCCGCGAGCTGCCAGCTCGCGGGATTGCCTATGCGGATGGCGCTCGCGACGGTTTCCGGGTTTGGGATGATTTTATCGTGATAAATGGGCGCGGCTCCCGCGGCCTGGAAGCCGAGCATCCGTGGCAGGCTCGAGGCCCGGCCATTCTGGTGGAACTCGCGATAACCCTTCCAATAGGCGGTGATATTGCCGGCGTTGCCGACGGGGAGGATGTGCAGGTCCGGCGCGCCGCCGAGTTCCTCGATGATCTCGAAGGCGGCGGTTTTTTGGCCCTCGATCCGGTGGGGGTTGATGGAGTTGACGATGGAAACCGGCTCGGTCTCGCCGATCTCCCGCACGAGGCGGAGGGCGTCGTCAAAATTGCCGTCGATTGCGATGACTTTTGCGCCATACATGAAGGCCTGGACGAGCTTGCCCATCGCGATCTTTCCCGCGGGGAGCAGGACGATGCACGAGATACCTGCGCGAGCGGCGTAGGCCGCGGCGGCGGCTGACGTGTTGCCGGTCGAGGCGCAAATGACCGCCTTCGAGCCTTCCTCGACGGCCTTTGAGATGGCGACGGTCATGCCACGGTCCTTGAAGGAGCCGGTGGGGTTGAGCCCCTCGTACTTTATATAGACCTCGCTGCCGCGGCCGACCATCTGGCTGAGGGTCGGAGAGTGGATAAGGGGCGTCGAGCCTTCGCTGAGGGAGACAACCGGGGTGGCGTCCGTGACCGGGAGGAATTCGCGGTAACGGGTGATGATGCCGCGGTCGTGAAAAAGCCTGTTCATGGGGAGAAGGTCTCGACGCGGATCAGGCGCGGCGGACGCCTTACACAAGCCAGTTTGCCGATCTTGTCGATGGCGGAATTGATTTGCCCGTTCGTGGCGGTGTGGACCATCAAGACAAGCGGGACGCTCTCCGGCTCATGCTCCTCCGGCTGGATGACGGAGGAGATGCCGATCTTGAGCCCGCCGAGGATGCCGGCGACTTGCGCGAGCACGCCCGGCTCATCGTCCACGGAAATATGCAGGTAGTATTGCGAGATGATCTGGTCGATAGGCTTGCAGGTGCCGTACAGCCCGTGCGGGGTGAAGCCGTAGGAGCACCGTGGCGAACCCAATGCGGCGGCTGCCTCGGCGAGATCGCTGATGACGGCGCTCGAGGTGGGGTCCTGGCCGGCGCCGCGTCCGTAGAAGAGGGTTTCTCCGACAATATCTCCGTGGACCATGATGGCGTTGAATACCCCTTTTACCGAGGCCAGGACGTGGTCCTTGGGAATGAGCGTCGGGTGGACGCGGACCTCGATCTCGCTTCGCATGCCGGCCTTTATGATGGCGAGCAGCTTGATGGCGTAACCGAGCTGCGCGGCGAAGCGGATATCGGTCGCGGTGATCTTTTCGATGCCCTCGACATAGACCTTGTCCGTGCCGACCCAGAAACCGTATGCCAGCGAAGCGAGGATGACAGCCTTGTGGCCGGCGTCCCAGCCGTTCACGTCCAGGGTGGGGTCGGCCTCGGCGAAGCCGGCGGTTTGCGCCTCGCGCAGCGCCTCCTCGAAGCTGAGGCCGGCTTCCGTCATCCGGGTCAGGATGTAATTGCAGGTGCCGTTGATGATGCCGTGCATCGAGAGGATGTGATTGCCGATGAAGGCTTCGCGGATCGCCTTGATGATCGGCACGCCGCCGGCGGCGGCAGCCTCGAAAAAGACGGGGACTTTGTGCGCCGCCGCGGCCTCGAAAATCTCGCGGCCGTGCTCGGCCAGGAGCGCCTTGTTGCCGGTGACGACGATCTTGCCGCGCTCGATGGCGCCGAGGATAAGCTCCCGGGCAGGGTGCATGCCGCCCATCAACTCGACGACGATCTGGATTTCCGGGTCTTCAAGCAAGTCCTCCCAGCGGATGGTAAGGGCGGCGAATGGGGCCTGGACGTCGCGGGTCTTTGCAAGGTCGCGGACGACGACTTTTTTGACCGTCAGTTCCGCGCCGATCCTCTCCATGAGCAGGACACGATTGTTCGCGAGGTTTTTATAAACCCCGGCGCCGACGTTGCCCAAGCCTGCGAGACCGATCTGAACTTGCTGCATTGTTGATTCTTTTGAGGGGTATGGAATATCGCGCTGGAGCGGCGGCGCTGTCCAGAGGGAGTTTTTGTGCTATCGCGGATACTGGCATGCGGCGGTCAGCATCCGGTGGACCGCGGGTTGAACTGCCGCCAAATAGGCTGTGGGGTTTTCCGCCCAGCGCACATGGAGGTCGGCGAGATGGTTAACCGGGAGTGGGTGCGGGCGGGAGGGGGCGGCGGGGTCGTAGGGGAGTTCGAGGGTGACCATGGCGGGGCGAAGGCCGCCGGCGAATTGCACGGTGTATCCGCACCATTGGCCGAACGAGCCGGGGCAGAATCCCTCGGGATCGCTGTTCCGGGCGGCGTCGCGGGTGGAGGTGCGGACGCGGTAGGGGGCGCGCTCCTCGGGAGTCATCGCGTTCCACATGCGCCGGGCGATGCCGGCGCTTTGGGGGCCGTCGGCGTCGATTTCCGCCAGGGCCCAGTGGAGGCTCACGATTTTTGCCGGCTCGAAGGCGAGTATGAGATCGCGGATCGCCCGGCTCTCCGGCTCGGACCACGGCTTGGGGCCGGAGGGTTCCTGGGAGTTGGCCTGCCAGTCGGTTTCGCAATTCCGATTGAGGTCGACATGGCTGGCGTTGTAGCGGGAATTGGCAACGAAGCCGTCGGGGTTCGCGAGCGGGATCATGATCAGCGGGGTGCGGATCTGGCCGCGCGCCACGAGTGCCTCGCGGAATGTCGCCACCAGCGCCACGGTCGCATGCTCATCCCCATGGAGGCCGCCGATAATGAGGGTAATGTTCGCGGGACGGATCGGTCCCATGAGGTCGAAGTTCGCCTCCGTGACGATATCGCGGCCCTGGACTGAAGCGCCGATGCGATGCTGGTAAATTTGGGTGAACAATTTAGGATTTCAGACGTGCAGATTACCACCCGGCTCATTGCGTTGCACCCTCGCAATGTGTTTCGGATTTCCCGCGCGGCGCGCCGGGAGACGGTTAACGTGTTCCTGCGAATAGAGCGAGACGGGATCGCGGGGGATGGCGAGGCTTCCGCGAACGCCTATTATGGGGAGAATGCAGAAGAGGTCGCCGCGCGGCTCGAGGGGCTGGCCGGTTTTCTAAAGCGGCGGGTGGTTGATACCCCGGCAGATATCGCAGGCGTTTGGGAAGAGGCATGGCCGCTGCTGGCGCCATCGCGCGCGGCGCAATGCGCGTTGGATTTGGCGCTGTGGGATTGGCTTGGAAAACGCAAACAGCGCAGCGTGGCGGAGCTGGCGTTGGGAAAGAAGGCGCAGCCGGTGGCGAGTTTTGCGACCATTGGGCTCTCCGAGGCTAAAGAAATGGAGCGAAAGATCAGTGAGCTTGCCGGTTTCCCGCGTGTGAAGATCAAGTCTGACCAGGCGGGCGATCTCTCGGCGGCTGAAAAAGTTCGTGCCGCGATGCCCGGTGCGTGCATTGCGGTGGATGCGAATTGCGCATGGGGAGAGGTGGATATTGAACGGATCAGCGCGGAGGCGAGGGAGATTGGAATCGAGTTTGTTGAGCAACCTCTGCCGCCTGCGCGGGATGAAGAGATGGCGGGGCTTTGTGGAACGATACCCGTGCTGGCCGATGAAAGCTGTGTGGTCACGGAAGACGTGGAGCGAATGCCGGGGCGTTTCGCCGGGTTCAATATCAAGCTGGTCAAATGTGGCGGACTTACGTCGGCGTTGCGAATGGCCGGACGGGGGCGGGAACTTGGGCTCAAGACGATGGTGGGGTGCATGCTCGAGAGCAGCTTGTTGATTTCGGCCGGATGCGTGGTGGCGCAATTGACGGAATATGCGGATCTCGATGGCGCCTGGCTGCTTAATGACGATCCGATCAAGGGATGGCGCTTCGATCACGGCACGCTGCATTCCGTGGACGCTCCCGGCCTCGGCGTTTTATATGGAGACCCGAGCCATGCGCCGCTGCGTGTGAGCGGGTAGCAAGGCGGGCAATTGTGGGATGGCGTTGGCGGAGGGGTTTCCGGCGAGTTTCGCGCAGGCGGCTTTGAGGGCCTGCCAGCGCTCGTCCGGGTAGTCGGGCGCGAGGGCGATGTGGCGGACGAGGCTTCGCCATTCGACGACAGCGCGCTCGATGTCGCCGGGGCGGAGGGATTCCGTCAGGAGTTTTTGCTTCGAGGCTCCGTGCTCGACGATCTCGCGGACGACTTCGCCGGCGCCGGCGCCGTAATTGACCGGCACGCCCATGTCGAGGTAGCCGGGATGGTCCGCGCGCTCGTAAACCTGCTGGCATAGCGCTCCGAGCCGTCCGCCGAAGGGCGACTCGTCCCCGGCAAAGCGATGGCCGGCACGGAGATTGGCAAGGTCGAAAATCAATTCGTCGATTTGATATGTCGCCTCTTCAATTGCGGCTGCGACCGCGAGGCCTTCGCCGTTATTGAAGAACGAAAAGAGGATGCCGCGCGATGTGGGGGCGCCGCCGCCTGCGACCAGCCCCAGCCGCCTCCACGCGTATGCCGGCGATCCCGCGATGGGAATGACACGGCACCAGGCTTCGAGTTCCCGGCAGCCGCGGCATGGTTCCGGCAGGTTTTCGCGCATGGGCGGGTCGCGCAGGAAGGCGCCGAGCGAGTCCCGCAAACCGGCGGCCGGAAGGCTGGAGAAATCGAGGCGCGCGGCGAGGAGCGGACCGCGCGTTTGCAACTCGTGAAGCGCGCCGCCGCCGGTCAGCTCAGGAAGTTTTGCAACCACTTCGGTGTCGAAATCCGCGCGGGTCATGCGGCGTGCCCGGAGGAGCTTGCGCAGCCATTTCACCGGCTGGACTTCGTCTGGATGCCCGGGTGCAATCGTGGCCAGCGGAAGTTCGCGGCCATAAATCTTCTCCCGGCCGCCTCGCAGTTTCACGGGATTCCCGAAGCCGATCCCTTCCAGACCGCTTACCCCATGCAGCAGAGGCTGCCAGCGGTCACCGTCCAGCACCAGCAGCTCGCCGAGCGTGCATGGGCATGGCTCGGAACGCGGCTCCCATGCGCCCCGGCTATTGAGCATTTCCGTTACGCCGCGGCGGGCGAATCGCGCCCGTTCCGCGTCAACGTGGAGAGCGCATGGCATCGGACCCGTCTCCAGGCAATGCTCGACGCCAAGGGGCACGGGCTGTGTGGTGAAGAGGCGTTGGTTGAATTCAACGGCCGCGGCGAAGGGATTCTCGCCCCGTGCGGCGGCAAGGCGCATCACGGCAATGAGGGCGGGCCAATCGACGAAATCGACGCGCTTGAGCCGGCGGGCGCGGCCATCGTGGAGGCGCGGCTGGCGGGGCGTTGAAAGGACGTAGCCGCTCTCGTCCAGGCCGCGCCGTCCGGCCCGGCCGAACATCTGGAGCAATTCATCCGGCTGCACTTCGCGTTCGAAATTTCCCGCCATGTAGCGGGTATCGGTTACCAGCACCGAACGCATGCTGAAATTGATCCCGGCCGCCAGGCCCATGGTCGCGACGACGACGCGCAAATGGCCGTTCTTGGCGAGCGGCTCAACGAGGCCGGCGCGCAGCGCGTAGCTCATGCCGCTGTGGTGATAGGCCACGCGGGCGTTCAGCATTTTTGCAAGACGCGAGCCGGCGAGTTTTTCCTGTTCGGGGGATAAGGAGAGCGGCGCATCCGGCGGCAGCGCGGCGGCGAGTTGCATCGCCAGTTCCTCGGCCGCGTTGCGCCTGGGCGCGAAGACCAGCACGGGGCCAAGGTCCGCGCGCAATGCTCTTGCGATGAGCCGGGGCCAGAGGCCGGTAATGCACCCGGCGCCGGCCTCCGGCAGGCCCAGAAGGTCGATGTCGGCAAGCGGGACGGGGCGCTCCTTATGGGAAATGAGAGTGACGTCACGGCCGATGCGGCGGAGCCAATCGGCCACGTCCTGCGGATTCGCCACGCTGCCGCTAAGGAGAAGCAACTGCGTGCCGGGCGGGGCGAGCGCCATGGAGAGTTCGTAATTTACGCCGCGCACGGGGTCGGCGAGCATCTGGTATTCGTCAACGACGAGCAGGCGCGGGCCGTCGCCGCGGAGGAGGCGCCCCTTCTGCGTCTCGAGTGTGGCCACCACGACACGCGCATCCAGGTGGAGGGCAAGGTCGCCGGTGGCGATGCCGACATCCCAGCCGCGCCGGCGCCATTCCGCGAGTTTGTCATTGGCGAGCGCCCGCGTGGGCACCGTATAGACTGCCTGGCCGCGCAACGAGGGCTGGAGCAGCTCGAAGATGAAGGTCTTTCCCGCGCCGGTGGGAGCGTCCACAACCACATCGCGGCCCTCGCGCAACGCATGTACCGCGTCATGCTGCCATGCGTCGGGGAGCACGAGATTGATTTCCAATCCCTTCACGCCCTTACCTTAGAGGCTGTCAGGAAAGTTGGCGCGGCAATTTTTATTGAAGCACTTCCGGGAGGATGGAAAACGACCGTGTCAGCACTTTCCCCGGAGCGATCTCCTCGAGGCCCTCTTTTTCCTCGAACGGGCGTTGTTGCTCGTGATCGGGCAGGCCCCAGCAAGGCTCGACGCAGATGAAATCGTGGCCGTCGCTCCATATTGTGATGTACGGGGCCTCGCGATAATCGAGCTCCGTCCTGCGGCGGCCTTCCGGGTCTTCGACTGCAAAGATCGCCTCGGGAACCTCCTCGATTCCTAAAATGAAAGACCCCGGCAATTCCTCTTTCGCAAATGGCATTGGGCCGCCGGGGTGCTGGATGCGGACGGTCTCGCCGGACAGGAAATTGCCGGGCGCCATGTGTCTTATATAGATGCCTTTCGGCAGAATAACGCTCGCCCCGGCGAGCGAGGCGACGGCAAAACCTGGGTGCAGGCCGAAGGAGACGTGCGTGGAGATTTCGTTCTCCAGATTTTGAAACTCAAAGGTGACGAGCAGCTCCGGGCCGCCAATTGAGACGGCCAGCGTGTAAGTCAGGTTGAGCCGGACTTTGTAGGGATATTCCCCGGCTTCAATCTGGCCGGGACCGATGCTGTAGGTGAGGGAATTGCCCCAGGTGTCCACGCCGGGCGCGGCAAAATCCTTGTGCCGCAGAAAGGAATGCGTGCCGCCGTGAATGGGATGGCCGCGGTAAACCGATTTATCATCCTTCAGGCGATGAATGAAGTAACCCATCACCGTGGCGTGATTCTTCCAGCCCTCGGCGGGCGTGCTGGTGTCGGCGTCACGATATAGGAAACCGGTCCACTTGCCGTCCGGGCGCCTGCGGGAAAGGCTGGCCAGCTCCGCGCCACGGCGGTTTACGAGGATGCGCAGGCCGGAGGTATCATCGGTGAGGCTATCGAGCTGCAAACCGCCTGGATCCTGAAATTCGTAAGTGCTGCTCATAGGTGGCCTGGCGTTTGAGTATCCTCAGAATAGTGACTGCCCGATGACCACGGTATCGCCGTCGCGCAAAGTCATATCCTTGGCCCTGCCTGCCAGTATCGGAAGGAGGTTGATTTTGACCGAGTCCGGTTTGTCGCCCGCGGTTTTACGAATAAGAAGGGTTTTCGCCGGGCTCGCTCCGCGTGAAAACCCCGACGCGCCAGCAATCGCATCAAGAAGACCGCTCCCTTTGGGCAGTGTTATACGCCCCGGGGCGTTCACCTGTCCGAGCACGTTAATATTGATTTGAGTGACGACTGCCGGCTGCGGGGCGGGACTCGCCGTAACCGCTTGAGGTTGCTGCGCCCCCGAGTGGAGCGAGAGCGCCATTAACGCGAGGGATGAGAGGAGGATTTTCGTGTTCATGGGAAATGCTTTCGGCGGCAATGTTTGAAACTGTACTGGATCATCACCCTCGGAGTTAGGCCCTCAAGTAAAATCACTCTGCAGCATG
>Ga0182024_10021095_pt1 | contig 11852 bp, 10 predicted proteins | sample P32metaG_FD_120480 | JGI IMG/M metagenome (GOLD analysis project Ga0182024, IMG submission 120480) | Permafrost microbial communities from Stordalen Mire, Sweden - P3-2 metaG (Illumina Assembly) | ecosystem: Environmental > Terrestrial > Soil > Wetlands > Permafrost | place: Sweden: Stordalen... | reverse complement strand
GCCTCCGATCGCCGCGATCGCGTGTGCGCTGAGCATGGTCGCCTTCGTCGGGACATCGTCTTGGGCGCCGTCAAGGTGCCAGGCGAACGTCCCCTTGAGATACTCGGCGTTGGGGTTCTTCTTCGGGTCCAGCGTCACCAGGTAGATCTTGGGCGGTTCGGCAGGCTCGGGCTTGCCCACGTCGTCGAGCTTCTTGGAGAAGGCGATCTGGGTCTCGTCGTCGATGTGCAGCTCGCGGAAGACGAGCGCGCCGTGCTCCTCGAGCGCCTCCATGCACGCCGCCGGAAGCGCCTCGTCCACCAGCAGCTGGTCGACCTCGACCCCGAGGACCTCGGCTCCGACGTTCGTTCCAAGCTTCTTGGTCGCGAGGGTGCTCACGGTCGTGCTCCTTTATACGGTGGCGGCGTAGGCCTCGGGAGTGGGTCAATTTGATTTGTCACAACCGCATTCCGCACTATCTCAACATCAACCGTCGGTCCCTCGGTAGGAGGGGGCGTGAAACTGCTTTCCAGAGCTTCCGACGTAAAGCTCAATGTACGCGGAGGGTTGAAATTGACCCACTACCCAGACCCAGCATCGTGCCGGCACGGCGGGCGAATGCTATTGAGGGTGCACATTCCTGTCAAGCGCCCTAGCACGCAGCGATAGCGATATATCCCTATTATGAGAAGGCCATTTTCTCCCCGAAAGGACCCCGCATGCGGATCGGTCTCATGGTCGGGCCCGAGCGCGGACGCTACGCGACGAAGGTGGATCGACTGCGCGCCGACGCCCGGTGGGCCGAGGAAACCGGGTTGGACTCCATCTGGATCCCGCAGATCCCCGACGACTTCGACGCGATGACGGCGGCGGCGGTCACGGGCGCCGTCACCTCGAGGATCGAGATCGGGACGGCCATCGTGCCCGTCCAGCCCCGGCACCCCATCGCCCTGGCCCAGCAGGCCCTGTCGGTCCAGACCGTGTGCGGCGGTCGCTTCGTCCTCGGGCTGGGCGTGTCCCATCACTGGATCATCGAGGAGATGCTCGGACTCCCCTACGAGCGCCAGGCGCTGACCATGCGCAACTACCTCGACGTCCTGGATCAGGCGCTGCGCGGCCCCGGACCGGTCGAGGTCGAGAACGAGCTGTTCCGGATCCACAACCCCCTCGACATCACCGATATCGCGCCCACACCCGTCCTCATCGCCGCGTTGGGCCCCGTGATGTTGCAGCTTGCCGGGGCTCGGGCCGACGGGACCAGCCTGTGGCTGGCCGACGAGCGGACCATCTCTTCGCACGTCGTGCCCACCATCACCCGGGCCGCCGGGGCGGCGGGCCGCCCGGCACCGAGGATCCTGGCCGGTGTGCCGGTGTGCCTGTGCCGGGATGACGAGGTCAACGAGGCCGTCGAGCGGACGAACCGGGTGCTGAGCGAGGCCGTGACCTCACCCAACTACCAGCGGTTGATGGAGCACGGCGATGCCCGCGCCATCGGCGACGTGCTCATCGCCGGGAGCGAGTCGGCCATGGAACAGCGGTTGCGCAGTTTTGCGAGCGCCGGGCTCACCGACCTCAACGCGCGGGTCGTGGCCATCGGCACGGGCCGCGACGAACTCAAGGCGTCGGCCGAGCGGACACGGGCGTTCCTGGCCTCGGTCGCGCCCTCGCTCCGCGCGGCGGGCTGATCCGGACCGAGGGAGCTGGCCGCGAGCGACGGGTTGCTCGCCCCCCGCCTCCGCCCGGCGGGCTCAGACCCTCGGACCGGCGAGGATGCCGGCCGAGACGAACTGCCACATCTGATCGGCGCCCTGATCGCCGTGGCGGAGGCCAGCGGTGCCGCTGATCGTCGGCGCGTAGGCGGCGTTGAACATGATCGTGGACAAGATGGCGCCGGCGGCGTCCTCGTACTCAAGGCCGGGACGAACCACGCCGGACCCGACCGACTCGGCCAGGATCTTCTCCAAGAGGGTGACCAGGGGCACGAAGGCTCTCGACGCCTCGGCCTGGTGGGCGGTCAGCAACTGGTGACAGAACTCGGCCATCACCGGCGTCGGGTTGTTCTTGGAGGCGTGACCCTTGGTGGCCGGCTGGCACATGCGGTAGTACTCGACGACGAAGCAGTGCAGCCGATCGAGCGGCGTGGTCGCCCGGGAGACATGCTCCTCGAGGCGGTCGGCCGTCGACCGGATCGCCTCGTCGAAGAGGGCCAGGAGCAGCTCATGCTTGCCCGCGAAGTACTGGTAGAAGCTGCGCAGCGATTGCCCGGAGCGGTCGACCACCTCCTGGACGGTGAACTCCTTACCGGATTCGGCGGAGGCCAGGAGCTCGAATCCCGCATCGAGGAAGCGCTGCACGCGGCCCTCGCTGCGCACCCGGGCCGAGTCGAGGGACCTGGCCACCGCGAGGTCGCGTCTGCGCACCGGCGCATCCGTACTCGGTACAGCTGCGGCGGGGTGTTCGCTCGGCATCGCCGGAGCCTATTCCGTTTTCGCCAAATGAGAGCAGGACTCTCCCTAGCCCCCGACGCGCTGAGAAGTAATCCGCAACGGTGATTCTGGGAATCTGGGGCGCTGCTAACCCCAAACGGCACCGACTCCGGACGCTGTTATCGTGGCTCGGCATTGTCATGGACAGCGGGCCGCCCCGGCACGGGCGCCAACGCTGGTGGCTCGGAGCACGCTCCCTGCGCTCCCGGAGACCAAGAGAGCTATGGAGCAATCGCAAATCGCCGACATCATCGAAGTCGAGCAGCTGCTGGCTCGGTACGCCGTCGGCATGACCCAGAACGACATCGACGCGGTCATCGAGGTGTTCACGCCCGACGGCACGTACAGCGCCTTCGGGTCGACGTACCAGCTCAGTGACTTTCCGGTGCTGGTGGAGGCCGCACCCAAGGGCCTATTCCTCACCGGGACGCCGTTGCTCGATCTGGACGGCGACACCGGCACCGGCCACCAGACGCTCTGTTTCGTGGACCAGACCAACCACCACATGCGCATCGGCTGGTACGCCGACTCGTACCGCCGGACCGAGGTGGGATGGCGGCTGCACACGCGCGCGATGACCTTCCTCAGACGGAGCGGGGCCCGGGACTCGGGGAAGCCGCACGACCCGACCCGTCCGACGCCCTCGGAAGCGCGGACCAGCTAAACGACCCCGATGGAGCTCGATGCGTTCAAGGTGGCGGTGGACGCCTGGCTGGACGAGCATGAACGCGAGCTGGCCTGCGACTACGAGGGCGTCGGGACCCTCGATCAGCAGGTGGCCCAGCTGCGCAAGGTCATGGGGATGGCCTACGCCGCCGGTTTCATGCGCATGGGCTGGCCCGAGCGGGCGGGCGGGCTCGGGGGCTCCAACCTGCTGCGGGCATACCTGGGCGAGGTGCTGACGGCCCGCGACCTGGTCGAGGCCGGCATCTACTCCCTGCCCGAGGTCCTGGCCCCGACCATGATCGACTACGCGCCGGAGGCGCTCGCGGCCGAGATGGTGCCAAAACTGCTCTCCGGCGATGAGATCTGGTGCCAGGGGTTCTCCGAACCGGGCACCGGGAGCAACCTCGGCTCCCTGGCCTGCCGGGCCACACACACCGATGCGGGCTGGCGGATCAACGGCCAGAAGGTGTGGACGAGCCTGGCCCAGTACGCGCAACGGTGCGTCCTCCTGACGAGGACGGGGACCCCCGAATCCGCACACCGCGGGATCACCGCGATGTTCATCGACATGGACAGCCCGGGCATCACGGTCCGGCCCATCGAATCGATGCACGGTGCGGAGGAGTTTTGCGAGGTCTTCTACGACGATGTCGTGGTCCCGCTCGACCGGGTCCTCGGAGAGGTCGACGGTGGGTGGTCCATCGCCATGGACCTCCTCCCCTACGAACGGAGCACCGCCCTATGGCACCGGGCGTCATACCTCCACCGGCGGCTGGGGCAACTGGTTTCGGCCGCAGCCGCCGGGACGCTCGACCCGACCGCGGTGGGTGAGGCGACCCAGTTGTTGTGGGCATTCCGGGCCCGATCACGGGCGACCCAACGCCGACTGGCCGCTGGCGAAACCCTGGGGTCGGAGACCTCCATCGACAAGGTGCTCGTCGCGACGGCCGAGCAAGCCATCTTCGACCTCGTCGCAGAGGGGCTCGGCCCCGATGTCGCGACCGGGGACGATCCGGTGAGCGCTCGCTGGCGGGCCGAGTTCCTGTACTCCCGCGCGGCGACGATCTATGGCGGGAGCGCCGAGATCCAGCGCAACATCATCGCCCGCAGGTTGCTCGGGCTCGGCGACGACCGCTGATGGAAGCGTCCGAGCTCGAGCTCTTCCGACGCGGCATCCGCCACGCCACCGAGACGTGCGGCGACGAGGCGCTCGACGCAGCGCTCGACGAGCTCGGGTGGCGCGATGCCCTGGTGGCCGACCGGAACACCGCCGTCTCGCTGCTTTTCGAGGCACAAGGGTCGACCGTGGTCGACTCCTCCGCGCTGGACTGGCTGCTGGCCGCCGCGCTCGGCGGGCAGGACGGCGGTCGCACCTCGGTCGTCCTCCCTCTCCTCAGGCGGGCCGCGCCACCCGGACGGGTCAGCGCCGGGCGGTGCGAGGTGCACGGGCTCGGGACAAGGACCGTCGCGCGTGTGGACGAAACGGTCGTCGTCGCCGAGGCCGACGGGGGTCCGGTCGCCTTCACGGTGAAGGCATCCTCGCTCGAGCTCCGTCCGGTGCGGGGGCTCGATCCCGCGCTCGGCATCGTCGAGGTCACCGGCGACCTCAACGCGGCGGCCGGCAGGCCGGTCGACTGGGAGGCGGCGGCCTCCGTCGGGCAGCTCGCCGTCGGGCACGAGCTGGTCGGCCTGGCGCGAGCGATGCTCGAGCTGGCCCGACAGCATGCCCTCGATCGTGTCCAGTTCGGACGCCCGATCAGCTCGTTCCAAGCCATCCGGCACCGCCTGGCCGAGAGCCTGGTCGCCGTCGAGGCCGCCGACGGGCTGCTGGCCGCGGCCTGGGAAGATCCGTCCCCGGTCATGGCGGCGATGGCCAAGGGGCTGGCGGGCCGGTCCGCGCGCGCCGTGGCACGCCACGCCCAACAGGTGCTGGCCGGCATCGGGTTCACCACCGAACACCCGCTCCATCGCTACGTCCGTCGCACGATCGTGATCGATCAGCTGCTCGGTGCGAGCAGCGTGCTCACCCGCCAGCTCGGGGAGGACGTGCTCGAGCGCGGCACGTTGCCGCCGACCCTCCCGCTGTGAGCCGATCGGCGAGGTGGTCACGCCCAGCCGGGCCGGCGCGGCGCTCGATTATGCTGATGGCACTTTTTGATAACCAGGTTTCCGCCCGGCGCGAGACCACGAACGGACAGAGGTAGCGCGATGACCCCAGCCGCAAGCCACGAAGTGAGGATGCTCGTCGACGGTGAGCTCATCGGGTCCGACTCGGGCAAGACGTTCGACAACGTCAACCCGGCGACCGAGGAGATCGTCGGCCAGGTGGCCGACGCGTCGAACGCCGAGATGCACCGCGCCATCGACGCGGCGCGGCGGGCCTTCGACGAGACCGACTGGTCGTCCAACCGCGAACTGCGAAAGCGGTGCCTCTCCCAGCTGCAAGAAGCGCTCGCGAACGAGCGCGAGGAGCTGCGCGAGGAGCTCATCTTGGAGGTGGGCTGCCCGCGCATGACCACCCATGCCAACCAACTCGACATCCCTCTGGTCGGCGCGCTGGGCTACCCCATCTCGATGATCGACGAGTACGCCTGGAGGACCGACCTCCCGGAGGGCACCGACCGACGTGGGAACCGCCACACGCGCCAGGTCTGGAAGGAGCCGGTCGGCGTGGTGGGCGCGATCGTCCCGTGGAACTTCCCGCTCGAGGTCACGCTGAACAAGCTGGGCCAGGCGCTGGCCACCGGGAACACGGTGATCCTCAAGCCCGCGCCGAACACGCCGTGGAACGCCACCCGAATCGGGCGGCTCGTGGCCGAGCACACCGACTTCCCGCCGGGAGTTCTCAACGTGGTGACCTCGTCGGACCACTTCGTCGGCGAGGAGCTGACGCTCTCGCCCAAGGTCGACCTGATCTCGTTCACCGGCTCGACCGTCGTCGGCAAGCGGATCATGGAGAAGGGCGCCGCGACCCTCAAGCGCGTCTTCCTCGAGCTCGGCGGAAAGTCCGCCACGATCGTGCTCGACGACGCCGAGTTCGCCACATCGGTCCCTTCCGGGATCGCCGTCTGCTTCCACGGCGGGCAGGGGTGCGCCATCCAGACCCGGATGCTCCTGCCACGTTCCCGCTACGACGAGGGTGTGGAGATCCTGAAGGCCACGCTCGGCTCGGTGGCCTACGGGGACCCACAGGGTCCCGACGTCATCATGGGCCCGCTCGTCTCGGAAAGACAGCGCGACCGAGTGCTCGGCTACATCGACCAGGGGGTCAAGGAGGGGGCGACGCTGGCCCTCGGCGGGAGCCGCCCGGCCCATCTCCCGACCGGCTGGTACGTCGAGCCGACCCTCTTCACCGACGTGGACAACTCGATGACCATCGCCCAGGAGGAGATCTTCGGGCCGGTGCTGGTCGCCATCCCCTTCGACGACGACGACCATGCGGTGCAGATCGCCAACGACAGCGTCTACGGACTCTCGGGTGGGGTCTTCTCGGGCTCGCTCGACCGCGCGATGAGCGTCGCCGAACGCATCCGGACCGGGACCTTCGCCGTCAACGGTGGCATGGCCCTCGGGGCGGCGGACATGCCCTTCGGCGGCTACAAGCACAGCGGGATCGGCCGCCAGAACGGGGTGGCCGGGTTCGACCAGTACGTCGAGACCAAGTCGGTGGCCTGGCCGACCGCCCCCTAGATGCCCCGACCGGGCGGGTCGCGGCCCCAGGAGCACCGAGTCGAGATGCGAGCGTCGCGCGACCGCGCCACCCGTGCCGAACCCCCCGGATGACCACGACCCGGTCCTGCGGGTACACGGCTACCACCAGCTCCGGATCAAGCGGGTCGTGCGGGAGACCGACGATGCGCGGTCATTCGTGCTCGACGTCCCGAGCGAGCTCGCCGAGACCTTCCGCTACCGGCCCGGTCAGTTCTGCACCTTCCGGGTCCGCATCGGAGGCGACGAGCAGCTGCGGTCCTATTCGATGTCGAGCGCGCCGGAGACCGACAGCGACCTGACCGTCACCGTCAAGCGGGTGGCCGGCGGACTGGTGTCCAACTGGATGCTGGACAACCTCACCGACGGGGACATGCTCGAGCTCACCAGGCCGGCGGGGGTGTTCTGCCCCCAGGAGACCGAACGCCCGGTGATGGCGTTGTGCGGTGGCAGCGGGATCACGCCGGTGATGTCCATCACCAAGCACGTCCTCACCACCACGCAACGTCCGGTCACGCTCCTGTACGCGAACCGCGACCGAGCTTCGGTGATCTTCGACCAGGCGCTGACCGCGCTCTCCGAACGGCACCCGGGCCGGATGGAGCTCGTTTCCCACTTCGACTCTGACGCCGGGTTCGTCGTGGCCGAAACCGTCGCCGACTTCGCCCGGCGCGGGCCCGACGCCGACTTCTACATCTGCGGCCCGGGGCCCTTCATGGATCTCGTGGAATCGGTGCTCGGCGATCTCGGCATCGACCCAAGCCGCATCTTCATCGAGCGCTTCTTGGTCGCGCAGCAGGAGAAGGACGCCCAGGCGTTGGCCGGCTCGGCCGACCCCACGACGCAGATGCCCGCTCACGTCACGGTGATTCTGGCCGGCAAGACAACGGTGCTCGACTACCACGCCGGCGACACGGTGCTCGAGACGGCCCGGCGGGGCGGCCTGCGCCCGCCGTTCTCCTGCGAGGCCGGCAACTGCGCCACCTGCATGGCCTTCCTCAAGTCGGGATCGGTCACCATGCGGGCCAACAACGCGCTGACCGATGAGGAGGTCGAGGAGGGCTGGATCCTGACCTGCCAGTCCCTGCCGACCGGTCAGGACGCGATCGTCGAGTACGAGGCGATGTGAACGCCGCGGCTGCAACGCCTCCGAGGCCCGACGTCGGGCGGGCGCCGAGGGCGCGCCGTGCCGGCCGGCTCAGGGAATGGGCTCGACCAGGAGGTCCAGGTAGGCGGCACCGGTGTCGGGGATCCGGGGCTGGCCCCACACCTCGACGGGGAAGGACACCATGACCATCGAGTACAAGAGGCGCAGCAGGTTGAGCGCGTCGTCCGGCATCTCGTCGAGGGGGAACTTGTCGCAGTAGACCATGGCCTCCTCGGCTCGGGCCGTCACGGCGTCGTAGAGCGCCTGCATCTCCGTCATGGACGAGGACAGCCGCTCCATGTAGCGCTCCTGCTCGGTGGCCAGGCACCACTTGGCTGCGAAGGGCTCGAGCTCGGAGAACTCGCTCGGCAACAGGGCATCGATCACCGCTTCACACCTCCGTGAGCTGGCGCTTGTAGTCGTCGACCCACTCGCCCGCCACCTTGTGCAGGTGTCGGCACAGGACCTCTTGGTCCCCGAGCGGGAACCGGTCGAGCACGCGGGACTCGAGCATCGTCTGCGTCGCCTCGAGCGTGTTGGCGTCCTGGTGGCCGTACTCCTTGAACGAGAGGGCCGCCAGCTCGTGCGCCACGCGCTCACGCGCCGTCTTGGCCGGGACGAAGTACAGCGTGCCCTCGAAGATGTGTTGGTTCGATGCGGTGGGCCAGTAGTGATAGGTGAGGTACCAGGACTGCCCCCAGATCAGGATCACGAAGTTCGGGAAGATCTGGAACGAGTCGAGGCCCCAGGGGTCACACCCCGCCGGGTTGAGGCCGGCCGGCTTCTGCTCGAAGTTGAGGTCGGGCATGTCCCACGGGCCGAAGAGCCCGCTGCGGGTGAGGATCTCCATGGGCTTGAGCTGGTTGGGGGCCAGGTTCCAGGGATGGATGCCGGCGGTGCTCACCACGCGGTGCGGGCCGTCGATCCCGTAGTACGGGGCCTCGAAGCCGGCCTTTTGTGCCGCCGCCGAGAAGTCGGGCGGGGTCTGCTTCGCGTGCAGAACCGGTGCATGGTAAAACTCCTGGAAGGCGTCCAGATAGAGCTTCCAGTTTGCGTTCACGGGCGACCGGTAGAACCACCGCTCGCTCTGCAGGTGGAACGGATAGTTCTCGAGCGCGGTGACCATCGGGCCGAGGAACTCGGTGAGGCTCTGCTCGGGCTCCTTGCCGAGGTGGATGAAGATGAACCCCGCCCAGACGTCGCAGTGCACGGGCACCAGCCCGTAGTCGGCCTTGTCGAGGTCGAAGAACTCTTGCTCTTGTTGCACGAACGAGCACGAGCCGTCGAGGTCGTAGCGCCAACCGTGGTACTTGCACACGAACTGGCGGGATATCCCGCTCGTCTCCTCCTTCGGGAAGTCGTTCCAGACGAGCTTGTTGCCCCGGTGGCGGCAGACGTTGTGGAACGCCCGCACCTGGCCCTCGCGGTCGCGCACGATGATGACCGAGGTCCTGGCGACCAACAGCTCCTTCGTGAAGTAGCTGCCGTTGCGGGGGAGCTGCTCGACCCGGCCCACGTTCAGCCAGGCCCGCTTGAAGATGGCCTCCCGCTCGAGCTCGAAGAACTCCGTCGAGATGGAGTCCTCGTAGGACATCGGCTCGGTACCCAGCCCGTAGTGCTCGGTCCAGCTGCCTTCGGGTGGTTTGGGGAAACGCGCCATCAGCCCGTCCTCTGCTCGAGGGTGTAAGACGAGGGGATGGTAGCACGCCTCTCTATAAATGAGAAGGGCGTTTCCACCGTGTGGGGAGCTACGCGGCCCCCTCGGCGAGCGAGGCCTTGTGCAGGGTGTTGGCCGCCAGCCGCATGTGCGCTGCGTCCATGAGCCTGCCGTCACGCCCGATGGCGCCGACGCCACCGGACTCCGCCTCGCGGTAGGCGGCCATGGCCGCCCGGGCCTCTGCCACCTCGTCGGGCGTCGGCGAGAAGACCTCGTTGGCGATGGGCACCTGGCTCGGGTGGATCGCCCACTTGCCGTCAAAACCCAGCGCGCTCGCCTGGAGCGCCGAGCGCCGGTAGCCCTCGGGGTCCTGATAGGCCGGATACGGCGCGTCGATGGCGTCGACCATGCCGGCGCGCGCCGCCGCCAGCACCTGGACCCGGGCGAAGTGCCAGAAGTCCCCCGGGTAGGGGGCCACGGGCTCGAAGTTGTCGTCGACGCGGGCCCGCATCGACGCCGAGAGATCGCCGGCGCCGAAGATGAGCGCCTCGAGGCGGTCGCTCGATCGCGCGATGTCGAGCGCGTTGAGCAGCCCCTCCGCGTCCTCGATCAGCACCTCGAGGCCGATCCGCTTGGTCAGGCCAAGCTTCGCCTCCAGCTGGCCCAGCAGCACGTCGACCCACCAGACGTCGCGGGCGGAGCGCACCTTCGGCACGATCAGGACGTCCAGGGCGTCGCGGGCCCCGGTGACCACCTCGATGATGTCCCCGTGGCACCACGGGGTCTCGAGGCCGTTCACGCGCACCGCCCGCACGGTCCGCCCCCAGTCCAATCCGGTGAGCGCGCCGACGGCGATCGCCCGTGCCGACTCCTTCATGCTCGGCGCGCAGGCGTCCTCGAGGTCGAGGAACACCAGGTCTGCGCCCACCGACGGAGCCTTCTCGCACATGCGCTCGGAGCTGGCCGGGGTGGCCAGTTCGGACCGCCGGGCTCGGGGTTCACGCACGAGGACCTCCTTGGTCGGGCTCAGATGGTGCCGGACGCGCGCAGCGCCGCGAGGTGCTCGGCGTCGATCCCGAGCAGGCCACCGTAGATCGCGTCGTTGTCCGCGCCGAGGTCCTGCCCGAGGTGGTCCACCCGGCCCGGGGTCTCGCTCATCACCACGACGGGCCCCTGAACGGTCGCCGTGCCGAAGTCCGGGTCGTCGACCTGGATGAAGGTGCCTCTCGCCAACAGGTGCTCGTCGGACAGCAGCTGGCGGGCATCGTAGATCGGGGCCGCTGCCACCTCGGCCGCCTCGAACACGGCCATCACGTCGTCGAGCGTTCGCTTGGCGATCCAGTCGGCGACGGCCTGGTCGATCTCGAGCGCGTGGTCCCGGCGTCGGACCGGTTCGATGTAGTCGGGGTCCTCGGCCAGGTCGGCCCGGTCGACGGCCCGGTAGATCCGCACGACCAGGTTGGGCGACGCGCTGGAGATGGCCACCCACTGGTCGTCGGCCGTGCGGTAGGCGTTGCGGGGCGCGCTGGCATCGAGGCGGTTGCCCACCCGGCCGGGGATCTTGCCCAGCTGGTTGTAGGTCAGCGTCGAGGTCTCGATGAGGCGGGCCAGGGGCTCGATCAGGTTGACGTCGATCAGCTGGCCGCCACCGCCGCGCACGTCGCGGTGGTACAGCGCCATCATCACGGCGTAGGTGGCGGACTGGGCGGCCACGCCGTCGGCCAGGAAGAAGGGCGGGAGGGTCGGCGGCCCGTCGGTCTGCCCGGTCACGTGCGCGAACCCGCTCATCGCCTCGGCCAGGGTGCCGAACCCGGGCCGGTCGCTCTTCGGCCCGCCCCGCCCGTACCCGGTCACGTGCAACATCACGAGCTGCGGGTGCGCCGCGTGCACCGACTCGTAGTCGAGGCCCCAGCGGGCCAGCGCGCTCGGGCGGTTGTTGATCACGAGCACGTCGCTCGCACCGAGCAGCCGGTGGAAGATCTCCTGTCCGTCGAGACTCCGAAGGTCGAGGGTGACGCAGCGCTTGTTGCGGCTCACGCTCTTCCAGAGCAGGCCGATGCCGTCCTTGAGCTCGCCCCAGGTCCGGAGCGGGTCGCCGGTGCCCGGTTGCTCGACCTTGATGACCTCCGCGCCGAACTCCCCGAGGGCGGTGGCCACCATCGGGCCCGCGGCGAGCGTCGAGGCGTCGATGACCCGAATGCCGTGGAGG
>Ga0182024_10021094_pt1 | contig 11853 bp, 9 predicted proteins | sample P32metaG_FD_120480 | JGI IMG/M metagenome (GOLD analysis project Ga0182024, IMG submission 120480) | Permafrost microbial communities from Stordalen Mire, Sweden - P3-2 metaG (Illumina Assembly) | ecosystem: Environmental > Terrestrial > Soil > Wetlands > Permafrost | place: Sweden: Stordalen... | reverse complement strand
TGCTGCACATCACCGACGTCTCTGCTGACATTGCCGTGGCGGAGGTGAGCACCGGACCAGCCGGAAGCATTCAGGTGCTGTTCCGCCCGGACCGCCACCGGGCCGTATTCGACCGGGAGTGGCTGGCCCGGTACTGCCAGCTGGCCCGGTCCTGGCCCCCGGACCCGCGGACCGAGGACGCCAAGCGGCTATGGTCGGCGGCCGACCTGGGCGGCCAGCCGACCCGTGGATCCTGGCCCCGCTACCTGGCCGACGCCGGCTACCGGCAGGCCTGCCAGGCGGCGATCCTGCGCGAGGGGCTGCTGCTCCTCACTGAGGTGCCGGCCGACCCCGGCATGGTCGTGCAGGTGGCGGCCAGCCTGGGCTATGTCCGGGAGACCAACTACGGCCGGCTGTTCGACGTCCGGGCCGAGACCTCACCGGCCAACCTGGCCTTCACCAGCCTGCCCATCCCCCCGCACACGGACAACCCGTACCGGGACCCGGTCCCGGGCGTGCAACTGCTGCACTGCCTGCACAATGCGGCCGACGGCGGTGATTCCGGATTCGTGGACGGGTTCCACGCCGCCGCCGCGCTCCGCACCCAGGATCCCGCTTCGTTCGCCACGCTCGCCGTCACCCCGGTCACCTTCGCGTACCGCGATGCGGCCACGGAGCTGTCCGCCACCAGGCCGCTGATCAGCCTGGACCCGCAAGGGCGGATCCGGGAAATCCGGGTCAACTCCCGCAGTCTCCAGCCCGTCCGGCTGCCCGGGGCGCGGGCGGCGACCTTCTACGCCGCGTACCGCGCGTTCGCGGAGCGGCTCTCCGGCCCCGGGGCGATGCTGACCGTAAGGCTGCGCCCGGGCGACTGCGCCGTATTCGACAACACCCGGGTGCTGCACGCCCGGACCGGGTTCGCCCGAGAGGGACGCCGGCATCTGCAGGGCTGTTACGCAGACCTCGACGGCATCGAGTCGGCCGTGGCGGTGGGAGAACGTGCGACGGCGGACGACACCCGCAGGAAGGACCGGACATGACAGCAGCCGACCCGGTACGGGTCATCGCGGACCTCTTCACCGCCGAGGGCGCCCGCGAGTATCTCGGCGAGGCGGTGACGCAGGCCCAGCACATGCTCCAGGCCGCGGCCCTGGCCGAGGGGGCTGGGGCGGGACCCGAGCTGGTCGCCGCGGCCCTGCTGCATGACGTGGGTCACTTCACCGGGGCGGTCAGCGGTCAGCAGCTGATGAGCGGCACCGACAACCGCCACGGCGACCAGGGCGCGGACTGGCTGGCGCGGTGGTTCGGGCCCGGGGTGACCGAGCCGGTCCGGCTGCACGTCGCGGCCAAGCGGTACCTGTGCGCCGTGGAACCGGGGTACTTCGGCGGGCTGTCCGCGGCTTCCGTGCACACGCTGCGCATCCAGGGCGGCCCGATGACCCCGGCGGAGACCGCCGAGTTCGAGGCCAGCCCGTGGTGCCAGGCCGCGCTGCGGCTGCGCCGCTGGGACGACGCGGCCAAGGACCCGGAGGCGGTGGTGCCCGCGTTCGGGTACTACCAGCGGCTGCTCCGCCAGCTGGTCCGGCAGCACGAGGCCGGCGCCACCCGGTAGGCGTGTTCCGGCCGAGCCGGCGAATGCCGGGGGGTCCAGGGGGCCGCCCCCCGGAAATCGCCGGCGAGGCGGGGCGCGCCGGAGGCGTGTTCCCTCCGAGCCGGCGATGGGCGGGGGTTCCAGGGGGTCGTCCCCCAGGGAAATACAGCTCAGACCTCGATGACCACCGGGATGATCATGGGCCGCCGCCGGTAACCGTCGTTGACCCAGCGCCCGACCGTGCGCCGGACCAGCTGCCCCAGCTGATGGGGATCGTTGATCCCGTCTGCGGCCGCGCGGACCAGCGCTTCCTCGATCTTCGGACGGACCTCGCCGAGCCCGGAGTCGTCGATGCCTGACCCGCGGGCGTGGATCTCCGGGCCGGCCACCAGCTTGCCGCTGGTCGAGTCGACCACGATGACCACCGAGACGAACCCTTCCTCGCCGAGGATCCGCCGGTCCTTCAGCGAGCTCTCGGTCACCTCACCGACGGACAGGCCGTCCACGTACACGTAGCCGCACGGCACCTTGCCCACCACCGTGGCCTGGCCCTTGGCCAGGTCGACCACCACGCCGTCCTCGGCGATCACCACGTTGCCGTGCGGGACCCCGGTGAGCTCGGCCAGCTGGGCGTGCGCCCGCAGGTGCCGCCATTCCCCGTGCACCGGCATGAAGTTGCGCGGCTTCACCAGGTTCAGCACGTACAGCAGCTCGCCAGCGGGCGCGTGGCCGGACACGTGGACCAGCGCGTTGCCCTTGTGCACCACCCGGGCGCCCCACCGGGTCAGCTCGTTGATCACCCGGTACACGGCCGACTCGTTGCCCGGGATCAGCGAGGAGGCCAGGATGACCGTGTCACCCTCGGCGATCCTGATCGGGTGATCCCGGGCGGCCATCCGGGACAGCGCCGACATCGGCTCGCCCTGCGAGCCCGTGCAGACCAGCACGACCTCGCCGGGCGGCATGCCCTCGGCGTCGCGGGGGTCCACCAGCAGGCCCCCGCGGACCGACGGCACCCGGAGGTAGCCGAGGTCGCGGGCCACGCCCATGTTGCGCACCATGGACCGGCCGACGAAGGCCACCCTCCGTCCGTGCGCGGCCGCCGCGTCGAGCACCTGCTGCACCCGGTGCACGTGGCTGGCGAAGCAGGCCACGATGATCCGCTGCTTGGTCTCGGCGAACATCTCGTTCAGCACCGGGGCGATGTCCCGCTCGCTGGTCACGATGCCCGGGACCTCGGCGTTGGTGGAGTCGGACATCAGCAGGTCGACGCCCTCGGACCCGCGCCGGGCGAATCCGCCCAGGTCGGTCAGCCGGCCGTCCAGCGGCAGCTGGTCCATCTTGAAGTCGCCGGTATGCAGCACGACCCCGGCCGGGGTGGTGATGGCCACCGCCAGCGCATCCGGGATGGAGTGGTTGACCGCGAAGAACTCGAGGTCGAACGGGCCGAACGACTGGCGCCCGCCTTCCGCGACCTCCGCGGTGGCCGGCGTGATCCGGTGCTCGGTGAGCTTGCTGCGGACCAGGGCGAGGGTCAGCCGCGAGCCGACCAGGGGGATGTTGTCCCGCTGCCGCAGCAGGTAGGGCACGGCCCCGATGTGGTCCTCGTGCGCGTGGGTGAGGACCATGGCCTCGATGTCGTCGAGCCGGTCCTCGATCGAGGTGAAGTCGGGCAGGATCAGGTCCACGCCGGGCTGGTCCGGTTCCGGGAACAGCACCCCGCAGTCCACGATCAGCAGGCGGCCCTGGTACTCGAAGACGGTCATGTTCCGGCCGATTTCGCCCAGGCCACCGAGGCCCACGATGCGCAGCGCGCCAGAGGGAAGGGCCGGCGGTGTGCCGAGCTCCGGATGCGGGTGACTCACTTGATCTTCACGCCTCCAGCGACTAGGTCAGCCCGCAATAGTTCGATCTGTGCCGGCGTCGCATCGATCAGCGGGCCGCGGACCGGGCCGCCGGGCAGCCCCAGCAGGCCGAGCGCCGCCTTGGTCGTGATAACGCCCTGGGTGCGGGTCATGATGCCGGTGTAGAGCGGCAGCAGGTCGTAGTGGATCCGCCGGGCTTCGCCGACCCGCCCCGCCTGGTACGCCTCGATCATCTCGTGCAGCCGGTCGCCCGCCACGTGGCCGACCACGCTGACGAAGCCGGCCGCCCCGACCGACAGCCAGGGCAGGTTGAGCATGTCGTCCCCGCAGTAGAAGACCAGGTCAGTGGCCATCATGACCAGGGAACCCGCGCCCAGATCGCCTTTCGCGTCCTTGACCGCCACGATCCGCGGGTGCTCAGCCAGCTGAAGCAGGCTCTCCGTGGCGATGGGGGTCGCGGTCCGGCCCGGTATGTCGTAGAGGATCACGGGGAGCCCGGTGGCGTCGGCGGCCTTGGTGAAGTGGGCCACCAGCCCGCTCTGCGGCGGCTTGTTGTAGTACGGCGTGACCAGGAGCAGCCCGGACGCCCCGGCGCGCTCGGCCTGGCGGGCCAGCTCGCAGGTGTGGGCGGTGTCGTTGGTGCCAACCCCGGCCACGACGGCGGCCCGGTCGCCTACTGCCTCGATGACCGCGCGGAGCAGCCGTTCCTTCTCCGCGTCCGTGGTGGTCGGCGACTCGCCGGTGGTCCCGCTGATCACCAGGCCGTCGTTGCGCATCTCGTCCACCAGGTAGGCGGCGAGGCGGGCGGCACCGTTGTAGTCGACGCCGCCATCGGCGGTCATCGGCGTGATCATCGCGGTCAGCATCCGGCCGAACGGGGCATCCGCGGCGGCGGGCTGGGTTGCTGTCATGAACCGAACGCTACCGGGCCGTGGCGGGCCGGGCCACCATGCCCCGCTTCCCGATCATGTTGAAGACGCGGTGACGTGAGCTCGGGGGTACCCACGTCAACCGCGTCTATCTGGGTATCGGCCCCAGCAGCCACGACGTTACGCAGGGTGATGAAGATTCTTTTCTGCGTCGCCGGCGCCGCTCCGGGCTGCGTCACCGGCCAGCCTCCGGGCCGCGGTCCGGCGCCGCCAGGCCGCCACCGCCAGCCCGAGCGACAGCAGCAGGATCAGCATGCCGTCCAGCGCGTGCGCCCCGCCTGCCCACTTGTTGCTGTCCCCCGCCGCGGCCAGCGCGACCTGCGCCACGACGACCAGCAGGGCGAGCAGGAAACTGGCCAGCACGGTACGCACCGAATGCCACGCGACCAGCGCGAGGACGAGCAGGATGATCGACACGATCATGAGCACGGTGCCCCAGGCGCGGTGCGCGTCGAAGCTGCTGGCGTTGGCTACCTTCCGGGCGTTGATCCCGAACACCCCGACCCCCGCCAGGTACACCTGGAACAGCACGCCCAGCACGAAGAACGCCATCAGATAGCCGTAGGCGGAATCGGCGGCGCGCCGGGCCGCACCCGGCTGGGTGCGCGCCGCGGGCCGCTCGCTGGTCCTCGTTGTCATGGTCCCCTCCTGATCCGTGGCCCTGGCCACGAGGCCCAGTGTTGACCCTGACCGTCCGGAAAGCGTTACGGAAAAGTCCGACCGGACGCTCCCGCCGCCAGCCGCGGGCGGCACCTGCGGAAACCGGCTGCGGGCGGCATCTGCGGCCGTCAGCTGCCGGTGTCAGCTGCGGGGGCGCTTCTGCAGCCAGCCGACCAGCGAGGAGGCCCCGGACGCCCCCAGCGCAGCCGCCTTCTTGGCCGCCCCGGGCGGGGTGAGCCCCAGATGGTTGAGCGGCCCGCGGCTGTGCGCGCCGGGCGGCACGTCGAAGGCGCGGGCGTTCGCCACCCCGGCGCGCAGGCCGCGCATCTCGTAGCAGATGACGGGCTGGCCCCCGATGAAGCCGGTCAGCCGGAGCACGACCGCGAGTTCCGCGTCCACGACCGCCTCGACCTGCTCGGCCGGGCTGCCGGGCCAGAAGTATTCGGGGCCGGGCGGTTCCCCGTCCCGGTGCCAGCGGCCCACCGCGACCAACCCGCGGCGCCCGCCCACCCCGGCCTCGCCGCCCGCCTGCAGCCGGTAAGCGCCGAGCAGCCAGGCCGGATCGGCCAGGCAGGAGAACTCGGGCGGCACCGGCCGGGCCGGGCGGGCACTCACCCAGGCCGTCAGCCGGGACCGGGTGACCTGCCACTGCCGGTCCCCGTCACAGCCGAGGATGTCGGGAACCGCCGGCTGATCGCCGGCGAGCTGATCGATCCGGTAGCAGCCCGGCCCGGCCACCCGCAGGCGGACGATTCGGGTGGCGCCGGTGACCCGCGCGCCGAGCGCATTCAGGACCACGTCCGGGCCGAGGATGCCATCCAGGGCCGGAGGCATGGCGTCGCGAGCCTGCGAGAGGGCCGCCGTGAGCAAGTGGGCCGAGACCCATTCGCGGACCTCAGCGGTGAAATGCGGCGCGGCATGACCCGTGCGGTGCAGCAAGTTGACGAGTTCGTCGCTGACCGGCTCCAGCTGTTCCGGGCCCAGCGGCCCGGTGATGCCCGGCCCCGTCCAGCCGCCGCTGATGCTGCCACTGGTGCCGCTGCTGCCGGTAGCAGTGCTGCCGGTACCAGTGCTGCCGGTGCCAGTGCTGCCGGTGCCGGTGCTGCCGGTGCCGGTGCTGCCGGTGCCGGTGCTGCCGGTGCCGGTGCTGTCCGCGCCACTGCCCGGGCCAGCACCGCCGGCGCCAGCGCTCGCCGGCGCGGGTGGTCCCGGCCAGTGCCGGACCGTGAAAGCCATCGCGCTGGCGGCGAGGCCGGCCGCCCCGCGCACCGCATCCCCGGCCAGGCCGGGCATGGCCAGCGTGGGGCCGGTGTGGGGCTGATCGGGCGCCTGGATGCCCGGGGGCGGCCGGAAACGCTCAGGGTCGGCGGCCTCGGGCGGGTCCAGCCGCACCTCGCTCAGCCCGGTCCGGTGCACCGGCTGGCCCTCGAAGAGCTGCTCGTAGCTGAGCAGCAAGCCAGTGCCGGCGTCCACCAGGACGCGTACCTCCCCTGCGGACCGCCCGGCCTGCGCGGGCCGGCCGCGGGCGCTGAGCGGCCGCGGGCGACCGGTCAGGCCACAGGCCGGGCGGTTCCCGGCTTGCACCGGGCCGGTCACCTCCAGGGCGAACCGGCTGAGCAGCCGGACGGGGGACTGCAGATCATCCAGGACGGGCCAGGGGCCGGGCTTCTCCCGCATCACCCGGGCCAGGCCGCCCGTCCCGGGCGCCGCCGGGGACACAGTCCAGGCCGTGTCCCCGTCGCCGCCCTGGACCACCCGGGCGCCGTCCCGCACGTAGCTGGCCCGGTACCTCCCGCCGGGCGCCAGGACGACCTGATAGGTGACCTCGGTGACCGGGGGGCCGGGTTCCGGCTCCGGCGGCGGGTGACGCCGCCCGGCGTGCAGCATCCGGGTGCGCACCGCGTTATCCGTCCAGGTGGTCAGCGTGGCGGACAGGCTGAGCGACGACCAGTCGGCCCGGTACATCAGGGGCACCAGGGCTGCCAGGCTCAGGGACCCGGGAGGTAACGCCATGACGGGCCTCCGGCGGCTAGGGGTCATCCTCAGAACACACGTCCCCAGAACACGGGTCTTCAGAACACGGGTCTTCAGAACACGGGTCTTCAGAACACTGGTCTTCAGAACACTGGTCTTCAGAACACGGGCCCCCAAGAACACGGCCGGGGGCGCATCAGCGGGAGACCCGCGGCACCTGCGATAAGGTACGCCTGTCCCGGGTGGCCCGGGACGGTGTGGAGCCCAGCGAAGCCGGTGTGATCCCGGCGCTGTCCCGCAACGGTGATGCCCCGGAGTGCTACCGGCCCGGGGATGAGCCCGGACGCCTGGCCCGTGCCGACGTACTGTCCTCGGCGGAAGGACGGTTCGTCCGATCCCCGGTCGGGGTGTCGCGGCGGGCCCTGCCTCCTCCGGGCTCCCGGAGATGACCATGCGCCCTCTCACCCGCCGCCTTCCGGTGCTCGCGGCGGCCGCCGCGCTCGCCGTGACCGCCGCCGCGTGCAGCAGCACCCAGGCCCGCAACACCGGCGCCACGGCCAGCAGCAGCCCGGCCGGCAGCGCCTCATCGCGCGGGGCGGCCTTTCCCGTATCCATCGCGGCCGCCAACGGCACGGTGAAGGTCGGATCACGGCCGACCGCGATCCTGTCGCTCTCCCCGACCGCGACCGAGATGCTGTACGCCATCGGTGCGGGAAGCCAGGTCAAGGCCGTGGACTCGCTGTCGGACTACCCGCCGCAGGCGCCGCGGACCAAGCTGTCCGCCTACCAGCCCAACGTGGAGGCGATCGTCGCGGAAAAGCCGGACCTGGTCGTCGAGTCGGGTGACACGGGCCAGCTGACCAAGCGCCTCGCCGCGTTCTCCATCCCCGTCCTCGAGCTGCCCGCGCCCAGCAACTACGCCGGGGAGATCCACGAATTCGACGAGCTCGGCCAGGCGACCGGGCATGTCGATCAGGCCCGCCAGGAGGCGGGCCGGGTGGGCACCGAGCTGCATCGGATCGCCGCCGCCGCGCCGCACCACGCCAGGCCGCTGACTTACTACTACGAGCTGGACCAGACCTACTACTCGGTGACCTCGTCCACGTTCGTGGGCCAGCTGCTCGCGCTGATCGGCATGAAGAGCATCGCGGACCAGGCGTCCGGCGCGGCCAAGTCGGGTGGCTACCCGCAGCTGTCCGCCGAGTACATCATCAAGGCCAACCCGGACTACATCATCCTGGCCGACACCGTGTGCTGCCATCAGGACGCGGCCGCGGTGGCCAGGCGCCCCGGCTGGTCCGGCCTGGCCGCGGTCAAGGCCGGCCACATCATCGGGCTCAACGACGACATCGCCTCCCGGTGGGGGCCCCGGGTCACTGACCTGCTGCGCACCGTCGAGACCGCGGTCGCCCAGGGCGGCGGCGGGTGAAATCCGCCGAGCGCGGCCGGGCGGGCGCGCCAACCGGCGGTGCGCCAACCGGCGGTGCGCCAGCCGGCGGTGCGCCGGCCCGCCGGGCCCAGGCCGGCCTGGCCAAGTCCCCCGGCCGCGGTACCACCGCCCGCGCGGCCCGCGCCACCCTGGTGGCCGCCGTCCTGCTGCTGATCGCACTGGCCGTGGGCGTGTCCGTCGGTCCCGCCGGTCTGTCCCTCCCGGACGTCGCCGGGGCGCTGCTGACCAGGCTGCCCTGGCACCCCCACATGGGGGTTCCGGCGATCGACACGGACATCGTCTGGCAGATCCGGCTGCCCCGGGTGGTGCTCGGCGCGCTGGTCGGGGCCATGCTGGCCGGCGGCGGTGCCGCGTACCAGGGCGTGTTCCGCAACCCGCTGGCCGACCCCTACCTGCTCGGGGTGGCGGCCGGCGGCGGGCTGGGCGCCACCATCGTGATCGTCGCGGGCGGCAGCCCGGCGCTGCTGCCCCCGGCCGCGTTCCTCGGCGCGGCAGGGGCCGTCGCGCTGACCTACCTGCTCGGCTCGGGCGCCGGCCGGCCGCAGGGGGCCGGGGGCGGGATAGGCGGGGCGACCGGGTCCATCCTGCTGGCCGGGGTGGCCGTGGCCGCGCTGCTCACCGCGGTGCAGACATACCTGCAGCAGCAGCACTCCCAGACGCTGCAGGCCGTCTACTCGTGGATCCTGGGCGGCCTGTCCCTGGCCACCTGGTCAGACGTCACGCTGATCCTGCCGTACGTGATCGTGGCGGCCGGGATCCTGCTGGCCCACCGGCGGCTGCTCGACGTGCTGCGGATCGGCGAGACCGAGGCGGGCAGCCTCGGGGTGGACGTGGCCCGGCTGCGGCTGGCCGTGGTCATGGCGGCCACCCTGGGCACCGCGGCGGCGGTCTCGGTGAGCGGGCTGATCGGCTTCGTCGGCATCATCGTCCCGCACACGGTCCGGCTGACGGCGGGGGCGAGCTACCGGATCGTGCTCCCGGTGTCCATGATCGGTGGCGCCGCGTTCCTGGTCCTGGCCGACGTGCTGGCCCGCACCGTTCAGTCCCCCGACGAGGTGCCGATCGGCGTGATCACCGCCCTGGCCGGCGCGCCGTTCTTCCTCTTCATCCTCCACTCAAGAAAAGCCCGGCAGGAGCTGGCGTGATCAGCTTCGACCGGGTCGGCGTCCGGTACGGCACCGCGCAGGCGCTGGCTGAGGTCAGCGAGCAGGTCCCGGCCGGCCAGTGGCTGGGCGTCATTGGCCGCAACGGGACCGGCAAGTCGACGCTCCTCCGGGCCGCCGCGCGACTCGTGGGGCATGAGGGGACGATAACCATCGGCGGGCAGCCGACCGCCAGGATGAGCCGGCGTACCCTGGCCCGTCTCGTCGCGTACGTCCCCCAGCTCCCCGAGCTGCCCCCGGACATGACCACCCTGGACTACGTGCTGCTGGGCCGGACCCCGCACATCGGCTACCTGCGCACCGAGACCCAGCTTGACCGGGAGATCTGCGCCGGGCTGCTCGACCGGATGGACCTGGCCCCGATGGCCGGGCGCACGCTCGGCACCCTGTCCGGCGGCGAACTGCAGCGGGCGGTGCTCGCCCGGGCCCTGGCCCAGGACGCCCCCGTGCTGCTGCTCGACGAGCCGACCAGCGCGCTGGACCTGGGCCGCCGGGTGGCGGCGCTGGAACTGGTGGACGAGCTGCGCCGGGAACGGTCGCTGACCGTGCTGTCGGTGGTGCACGACCTCACCCTGGCCGGGCAGTTCGCCGACCGGCTGCTGCTGCTGGACGACGGCCGGGTGGCCGTCACCGGGGACCCGGCCAGCGTGCTGCGCGATGACGTGCTGGCCCGTCACTTCGGGGCGGCCCTGCACGTGCTGATCACGCCGGAGGGGGAACGGGTGGTGGTGAGCTCGCGCAGTGCTGTCAGACCCGGTGCCGCCCGGCCCGCGGAGTCCAGCCCGGGGGGGTTCAGACCCCCAGGTCCCGCCCGATGATCTCCTTCATGATCTCGGTGGTCCCGCCGAAGATCGTCTGCACCCGGCTGTCGGCGAACGCGCGGGCCACCGGGTACTCGGCCATGTAGCCGTAGCCGCCGTAGAGCTGCAGGCACCGATCCACAACCCGGTTGCACAGCTCGGTGTCCCACCACTTGACCATGGAGGCGTCGGTGTTGGACAGCTCGCCGTCGGTGTGCTGCAGTACGGCACGGTCGGTGAACGCGCGGGCCACGGCCAGCTCGGTGGCCATCTCGGCCAGCACGAACCGGTTGTGCTGGAAGCTGCCGATGGGCCGGCCGAACGCCTGCCGCTCCTTGGCGTAGGCCAGCGCGTCCTCGAATACCTTCTCGGCGGCGGCCAGCGCCGTCGCGCCGATCGACACCCGCTCCCGGGGCAGGTTCTGCATGAGCGCGACGAACCCGCCGCCCTCCTCGCCGAGCAGGTTGCGGGCGGGCACGGGCACGTCGGAGAAGAACAGCTCTGAGGTGTCCTGGGCGTGCATGCCGACCTTCTCCAGGTTCCGGCCCCGCTCGAAGCCGGCCATGCCGCGCTCCACGACGAGCAGGCTGATCCCGCGGTGCCCGGTGCCCGGGTCGGTCCGGGCTACCACGATGACCAGGTCGGCCAGCTGGCCGTTGGAGATGAACGTCTTCTGGCCGTTCAGCACGTAGGTGTCCCCGGCGCGGACCGCGGTGGTGCGGATGCCCTGCAGGTCACTCCCGGCGCCCGGCTCGCTCATCGCGATGGCCGTGATGATCTCGCCTGAGCAGTACCCCGGCAGCCAGCGGTCCCGCTGCTCGGGGGTGCACAGCCGCAGGAAGTACTGGCCGTTGATGTCGTTGTGCACGGCGAACCCGGGACCGGTGGCACCGGCCCGGGCGAACTCCTCGTCCAGGATCAGGTAGAAGCGGTAGTCCGGGTTGCCCCCGCCGCCGTACTTCTCGTCCACGTCGATGCCCAGCAGGCCTGCCTGCCCGGCGGCCAGCCAGACATCGCGGGACACCATCCCGTCCCGCTCCCACTGGGCGTGGTACGGCGTCACCTCGCGGGCGATGAACTGCCGGACCATCTCCCGGAACGCGTCGTGCTCAGGGGTAAAGATGTCACGGTTCATGCCGCCGCCTCGCTCTCGCACCGCCCCCCGGATCCGTGCCGGCCCGGAGCCCTGCATGCCGGATCAGGCGGCGGTGGATTCCGGCAGGTAGGCGGCCCACTGGGGATCGCCGTCGTTGGCCGCGCCGATCAGCCGCCAGTGGGCACCCCGGGGCGCGGCCGGGATCCGGTTCATGGTCCAGCCGAGTTCCTCGATCAGCCGGTCCGCCTTGCTGTGGTTGCAGCGCATGCACGAGGCCACGCAGTTCTCCCAGGCGTGCGGGCCGCCTTTGCTGCGCGGGATGACGTGGTCGATGGTCTCGGCCTTC
>Ga0182024_10021093_pt1 | contig 11853 bp, 14 predicted proteins | sample P32metaG_FD_120480 | JGI IMG/M metagenome (GOLD analysis project Ga0182024, IMG submission 120480) | Permafrost microbial communities from Stordalen Mire, Sweden - P3-2 metaG (Illumina Assembly) | ecosystem: Environmental > Terrestrial > Soil > Wetlands > Permafrost | place: Sweden: Stordalen... | reverse complement strand
CAATCACGACCGGCCTCATCGCGGAGTCCACAATCGCACCCCGCACGAGGCCTTCTTGGCTTTTGCAGTTGACCTAAAAAACGAGGCCCTGACTGTCTAAATTAGCGGGGAGCACTACAACGCTGCCGAACAGTACCAGCGTCCCCGGCTCGGGCGTTGGCGAAACGTCCGGAGTCACATCGACGGTAGCGCTGTACGTATCGGTCGGCGTGCCACCGGCGGCGATTTCGGTCAGCAAGGTTTGATATGGCTCACTGACCTGCACTGTAAAAATAGCGCTCCAAGTACTCAATCCGTCGCTGGTTACTCCGGAAACCACCCAGCTCGCCGTCGAAACGCTGTCTGAGGTGTTATTCAAATTGGGCATATGGGGTAGGCCCGATGTAGGAGTGCAAACTTGCCCTGAAGCAGGCACTAAGAAGCACGCCGTCGGAGGGTCGACGCCAGCGGCAATCATGTCCAAATTCAACGACGGATCCGTTGTTGAAGGAAACGTAACGAACACAGTTGCCGGAAAGAGCGTTCCCACTGCGCCGGAGATCGAATTGACGTCATTTGTGGTGGTGTTGAGTGCGACGAACGATCCGGTGCCGCCGCTGAGCGTGAATTGGTCGGAGACATTCGTCGGGGACGAGAACGAAACGGAACTAGAGGTGATGCTGAAATTCCCTGACATGTTAAGAGTTCCCGACAATGCGGTGGCATGGACGGTGCCGCCGCAAAATAGAGCAAAGGTACAAACAATAAACAAGATTCTGTATCGCATAGGCCCTCCCCAAAGACCGCAGGGCACGAAGTCTAAACCACGCTCAACACACGAGCAAATTAATTGTTGGAGAACGGCGGAGCGATCCCGGCCTGCCGACAAAGAAAGTGCCAGTCTATTCGAGTGCTAGTTTAGAAGTCCATCTTCCCGCCACGGCTCCGGCGCAGCATTAATTTTATTGAGATGCATTCGCTATAATGCGGTAGATGCTGAAATTGAACCTAATCGCCGCCATCCAATTCGAAATCCGCCGTCACGACTTTTCGACGTTTAGCGAGAACGGGCTGGTCGTGCCCGGCTGTCCGGCGTGCAAGAAGAGGCTGAATACCTTGGGTCAGTTCATGGATCATCTGGCGGATAACATCCCGGGGTTGATTAACAGGCTGTCAGAGGCGAACCAGAAAATCGGTAAGGAGGAGTCGAATCGCTAGCGGTTCACCATTTTGCGGGCCGTGTAAAGCAGCGTGTCGCGGTCGCGTCGATTCATCTTCGCCAGAAGCCTGCGGAACTTATCCAGGACGCGAGCCTCTTTGCCAAAACTTCCGTATTCATCTTTCTGTGCTTTCTTGCCGGTGCGAGTTTTGAGCGCGACCGGCGGCTCTTCACCGTCATACATCAGTTGGTAGAGCGGGACTTCTAAAGCGCGGGCAAATTTTTCCAGAGTCTCGACAGCCGGGACGGTGTGTCCGTTTTCTACGCGAGAGGTGTAGCAGCGGAGCAGGCCGGTGCGTTTCTCGATGTCGCCTTGACTGAGTTTCTTAGCTTCGCGGAGAACGCGAAGACGGTCGCCAATTATCATGGCGGGATTATTTCAGAAGGTCGGGAGAGGCGCAAGCCCGGCATTGAAGTGCAACCATTCACAGCCACGCATCAAACGGACAGCACGTCCTAAGGCGAGGATGGTGCTAGAATCATCATAACGGAGAAGCCAATGGCCGAAACATTACAGGGAATCGGTCTACTTGAGGAACATCCGCACTCAGAACGAAAGCACGAAGTGCGTTATCAGTTTACGATCACTACTGATGTTCTAGAACGACCAGGGTCTCCGAGAGTAGCTACAGGTCGGCGCTCGCAGGGAAGCGTTGAATCCATTGCAGGCGAAGTTTTCCCTGTTGGATTCTATCGACTCACAACCGCCGACCAAGAAATTCTACGAGTGCAGAACCTAGGCGCGGGCGGTTGGTTTATCGTATCGTCCACTTAAATCCAAGTTGGGTCCTAGAACGGGCACTGCTTTGACGATTCCCGCGCTCATCAACCGACTGTCGAAGGAAAAGACGTGAAGGCGAGACGCAGAACGAATTTCAAGACGGACAAACGGCGGAAGCACCATCACTATCAAGTCACCGTTTTCTATGCAGACGGCGAGCGGTTTGCCCGAACCTATACAGACAAGCAAAAAGCCGTGAAATTCGCTGACCGGCAAAAGAACTCTCCGGTGGTCCGATCGACTCGCGTCGCAGAAGTCTCCTAAAGAAAGCGCCGATCCCTAAGTCTAGTGGAGTTATTGAATCGACGCTTTCACTTGTTCCAGACGGTGGTCACAAGCTCGCTTCCAAAGGATGAATCGCTGGATATTCTCGGTAAAACGATTTTGTTCAATTTCGAAAAGGTTCAGAACAGATCGGGACTCTTTATTCTGGATTGTTAGCCACCGATCAAGATAGATAGAGTACTCATCGATAGCATTTAGGAGTACCCCTAATCCGTCATTATCAGGATTGTCTCCAAATATGTAGTTGATTTGACTGGAATAGTATTTCCATTTGTCACGAAGAACACGAAACGCAGTGACCGATTCCTTGGCCGACGAGGATAAGTCGTGCAAAGTGCTTTTGTGTGTGTCGAAACTGGGGACAATGGAACCGCTTTTCCAATCGCATCGAGGCGAGCGCCTTCGGTATTACACCTATAAAACAGCGCGTTTTCTTGATCTAGCAGTTGTGAAACCTCAAACAGCGCATTGGCAAGCCGATCCCGATCCCCTGTCGGAAGGTTCCTCGCAGAACTGAGAGCGATGTCTGGCGCGTTTTGTTGTGTGTTTGGCTGAACCACAGACACCGATGACTGGGGAACAGGGACGAGTGGGATGACTTTTGCAGTTTGTATTTTTGGCGGCTTCGCGTTCTCTGTTGCTGGGCGGCGTGCTACTTCGGCGTCCTTAGCCGTCGGTGCAGCATACCGCACTATCAATTCTTGCTGTGGCTGACGGTTAGCATATAACCAAATACCGGATGCAACCGTTCCGCTGACCATTAAAATCAGCGCAAATATTCCGACCAGTCCCCACAACCAGTGGTGGGTGCTGTGCTCAGTCGTTGAGGCGTGTTGCATGAGCCAGGGCGCACGAACGAGGCCCTGTCTTCACCGGATACCATTCGTCGGGTATTTATCGTTACGTCCTCACTGAGCCGTGCGCAACTCGCACAAAGATTCGAGGCCTTTCGCGGTGGAGAGCTGCCTGAGCCGCACTTCGTGCAGCTGTACCAGTTGCTTATGTCTTACTTCTCGGCATGTATCGAGGTTGGTGCCTACGCTTACATTGTGTGTCAGGATTAAGTCAGCGTAGTTAACGCACGGTCCGTCACTACAGCAATTCGCATTGTTCTCTGATCCGAGCAATCCTGCGCGCCGATCGCGCCGTACCTCCGCCCAACTGATGAGTTGGCTCCCTGTTCTTGGCGAGCAATTCGAACGAAGGTTACGTAGAAGTTACGCGAGGGAAGTAGCTCTTGCAACTTCATGAAAACAAAAGCTTAAAAATGGTGGAGGCGGGGGGAGTCGAACCCCCGTCCGAAAAGCGCTACGGCCCGAAGACTACATGCTTAGCTCATTCCGTTTTTTTCGCCAGCGGCGCTCAGAGTGAGCAAGAAACGCAGCCGGCTAGTCCGATGGGTCTCGCCGCGTCATTCCGGACCGAAACGCCGCAGCCAGCCTGCTGTGTGACGCCCTGACCCACGCCCACAGGCGAAGCGTGGCAGAACGGGTTACCTAATTAATTAGGCAGCCAAAGCCAAGTTGTTATTGGCAGTTCTAGGTTTCCACCCGTTTACGGGAGGGTAGTCCCCGGCATGCCTTCGAGTCGCGACAGCTTCCGTCGAAACCGTGTCGCCCCCGTGGTCAACACCAATTATAGCATCTCCCACAAACGAGCCGGTGTACCAACGGGAACCGGAGGATGGGCACAAAGCCCGCTGGTCGGCTTCGCTTCGCTAAGTGCAAGCAAGGACTTGCGCTACAAGGGCATTTGCCGTTGGTGTGTAGCAAGGCACGCCGGTACGGACGGGTCGTTGACAACCCAGCCGCGGGCTACCAAAATCACAATGAGGATTTCCTGCATCCAAGAAGGAAAGGACCACATGACGCCCGATCCGGCCACGGTCGAACAAGCCGTTTCGCGTGCCCTGCGTGCCAATCTCGACAGCCTGCAAAGGCAGTCGGAGGAGCTACGGCAGGCGGTTGCCGATCTCGCCGCAGCCTGTTCGTCGAGCCGGCCTACGAATGCGTTGCCGCCGATGGTGCGCGCGCAAGCTTCCGCAGCATCTCTCGCGGCGGTGTTGGACGTACTGACGAGGCTGGTGACAGCGGCTGTCCAGCCCGCGAAGCGGAGTCCAGCGGAAGAAGAGGTATTGCGCCTAGTGAGCGCGCCCGTGACGGAAACGTCGCCGGCGCCGCCGCGTCCTGAATATCATATGCCGACGCCGATGGGCAGTGCCGCGGCAGTGGCGCCCGCACCGCCAAGCGAGCCGCACGCTCCGGAGCCCTTGCCGTCATATGCCAGCGCTTCCGTGGCAGCCGAGGAGCAAGACGAGCCTGCGGCGGCCGAGCGCGCGTACGAGCCGGAACCCGTTCACCGAACGCATTCGGAGACCGCGGCTTCGCAGATCGAAGAATCGGTTTCGATGGAATCGGCAACGTCAGCTCCCGTGCCCGAACCGCCCGCGATGGAATGGCATGAGACCGTTGCAGAAGTAAATGAAGACCGGCCAACGCTCGCCGAAGCGGAAACAGATGCATACTCGGTGCATGAAGAAAGCGTGCCTGCGTTTGATGTGAACGCACTGCCTGTGGAGCAGCAGGAAATGCACCGGCGCGCGAATCGCGTGGCGAAAGTCTCCATGCAGGACATTAAAATGCTCAAGCCCGAGCAGTTGAGGCTTGGACGCGAGAACAAAGACGTTTGCATCCGTTTACGGGATGAGATCGAGAAGGCCAGAAAAGAGTATGAACGCAGGTTTCGTCCGATCCTCGGCCAGGGCGAGGACTATTTCCACCACTGGATGGTGGAAGTCCTTGGCTCAGGCGATCCAGAAGCACTCGGTAACTATCCTTACTCGACCCCGGCGCTGCGACATTAGTATCGGTCTCGCGGGCGGCGCCACGCTGGCACGCGTGGCGTGCATTGCCTTGCTGATGTGCGTGCTTGGCATCTCGCCTGTCTACGGCCAGGTAACAACTCCCGCCCCGAAGCCACCCGCAAAAAAAGCAGCGACAACGAAGTTGCCTGCGAAGAAGCCTACTCCTCACCCGAGCGCCGCCGCGGCGGAAGCCGCTGCCAAGACGGAAAAGCTGCTCAGCGATCTGACGCACGGGCTCGAGGGGAAGGCCGCGCCGGCGAATGAGCTAACGCTCGAAGCCTTCGCGCGCCAGCACGGAAGCGATGAATACGGCGAGCGCGCCGATCTCGCGATCGGCCACTACCAACTCGATAAGAGCCACGCGCCCGCCGCGGCCGCTTCGTTCGAGGCCGCGCTGAAGAAACCCTTCATATTGACGGAGTATGCCGCCTATTGGCACGCGCAAGCGCTTCGGCAGAGCGGGCGCAACGATGCAGCGATCGGCGAACTCGACACCTTTCGGCACAAATATCCCGACAGCGTGATGGTGGATCAGGCTGCGCAGTCGTATGCCGAGGCTGCGATCGCCGTGGGGAATCCGGAGCAGGCCGCCGCGGCTCTGGACGCCTATCCCAAGATGCCGCAGAAACCGTTTCTTTTGTTGTTGCGTGCGCAGGCGCGCGAAAAATCCGGGAAGCTTGTGCCCGCTGCGAATGACTACCTGGCGATCTACTACGGCTTTCCGCTGAGCGATGAAGCCCACGTCGCGGGAGCGCGCATTCCGGGACTTTCGCAGCAACTCGGCCAATCCTTTCCGGCCGCGCCGCTGGCGCAACAAATCGCGAGGGCCGAGTCGCTCTACGACGCGCATCGCTGGTATGAGGCGCGTACCGAGTTTGAAGCGCTGACGGGCCAGACCACGGGCGCCGAAAATCAGCACATGCAGCTTCGCGTCGCGGAGTGCCACGCAGCGCAGGGCGCCGGACCTTCGGCATTCACGAGCCTTGGGTTCAGCGATGCCGACACGGACGGCGAACGGCTCTATTTTCTCTCGCAGGAATATCGCAGCCAGAAGCGCGAGCCGGAAATGCTGGACGCAGTGAATCAACTGGCCGCGCGTTACCCGCAGAACCATTGGGCCGAAGAGGCCTTTTTTTCGACAGGGAACTACTATTGGGTGAACTTGGACCGCGATCATGCGGCCAGCTACTACCAACGCGCCTCGGAGTTTGCCGCGGAGAAGAATGCTCCCGTTGCTGCCTGGCGCGCCACCTGGGTGGCCTACCTTGACCGTAAGGCCGACGCGGTCGCCCAGCTCGAAACCTACATCGAGAAGTTTCCCAACTCGGGCTACTTGCAGGACGCGCTTTACTGGCTGGGCCGTTCCGCTGAACGGGAAAACGCCGCGGCCCGCGCGCGCGGCTTTTATGTGAAGGACGTTCAGCGTTTCCCGCAGACGTATTTTGGGCTGCAGGCCGCCGGCCGGCTGAAGGAACTGGGCGATGGTCCGCTTGAACCGGCGGACGTGCTCGCGGCGATACCCGATGCACCTTTGGTGGGCGCGATTGACGGGCCGATCCCTGTAGCCGCCTCCGAATACTGGGCGCGGGCGCAGGCGTTGCGTTCGATCGCATTTGACGCTTCGGCGGAACTCGAGCTGCGCGCCGGATATGCGGCGACGCAATCACCACGGCTACTGCTCGAAGCGGCGCTCTCGGCGATTGACGCGCAGCACTATGCGGTTGGCATCACGCTGGCGCGCGTGGCGTATCCGCAGCCGGAGGCTCGCAAGCCGGCGGAGATGACTTCAGAGGAAGCGAGCGCACTCTACCCGTTGCCTTACCTCCCATTGGTGGCGCGCGCGTCCACACGGAATAAGGTGGATCCGATGCTGGTTGCTGGCATCATGCGGCAGGAGTCAGCCTTTGCATCCGAAGCGGTTTCGTACGCCGGGGCTGTGGGATTGATGCAGGTGCTGCCGAAGACGGCACCGCACTTGGCACGCCGCATGAAGCTACGCTATACGCGAGCGCGGCTCTTCGATCCGGAGTACAATCTCGAGCTTGGGACGCTCTACCTGAACGACTTGCTTACGCAATTCGGTTCACCCGAGGCCGCGCTCGCCGCCTATAATGCCGGTGAAGACCGCGTGATCTCTTGGGAAGGCGAACGAAAATATTCGGAGACGCCTGAATTCGTGGAGTCCATCCCATTTTCGCAGACGCGTGACTACGTGCAAATCGTTCTTCGCAATGCGGCGATGTACCGGCTGCTGAGTGTGAATTCCTCGCACCCGAGCGCGGCGATTCATCACGCGCCCGCGTCGTCCCACCCCAAGACACCCAAGAAGGCGAGCACGCGGGGCACACTGTGAGTCCTCCGGTGCCGTCTGCGCAGGGGAGCGCATCCGCTGCGGTACCGCTCGTGCAAGCGGGAGCGCGCAGCGTTCTTAGCGAAAAGGCCGGGCGATTCACTGAATCCGTCATCCGGGAAATGACCCGCCTGGCGATGAAGCATGGAGCCGTTAACTTAGCCCAGGGCTTCCCCGATTTTCCCGCGCCGGCCGAAATCAAGCAGGCGGCCAAGGACGCGATTGATCGCGATATCAACCAGTACGCGATCACCTGGGGCGCCAAATCACTCCGCAACGCCATCACTGAGAAATTCGCGCGTACGCAGGGCATCACGATTGATCCTGAGCGGGAGATAACGGTGTGTTGTGGTTCGACGGAAGCGATGATGTCGTCCATGATGGCGATCATCAATCCCGGCGACGAAGTAGTGGTTTTCGAGCCGTTCTACGAAAATTATGGTCCGGACGCGATTCTAAGCGGCGCCTCGCCTCGATTCGTCAAGCTTCACCCGCCGGACTGGAGTTTCGACCACGACGAACTGGTTCGCGCCTTCACGCCGCGGACGAAAGCGCTGATCCTGAACACGCCGAATAATCCCACCGGGAAGGTTTTCTCGCGAGCGGAGATGGAAATCATCCGCGACCTGGCGGTGCGGGCAAATGCTTTCGTTATCACGGACGAAATCTACGAGCATATTCTCTTTGACGGCGCACGGCACATCTCGATGGCCAGCTTGGACGGGATGCGCGACCGCACGATCACGATCAACGGCATGTCGAAAACCTATGCCGTTACCGGCTGGCGAGTCGGCTGGGCCATCGCCGCGCCACCAGTGACGTCAGCCATCCGCAAGGTGCACGATTTTCTCACCGTGGGAGCGGCTGCGCCTTTGCAGGAAGCAGGTGCGCTGGCGCTGCAAATGCCGCTTTCCTACTACGACAAATTGGCGGAAACGTATCGCGTGAAGCGTGACTTCATCGTGGAGATGCTCGGCAAGGCAGGTTTCCGGTGCTTTGTGCCACGCGGTGCATATTACGTGATGACCGATATCGCGGCTTTTGGCTATCCGGATGATGTATCTTTTGCGCGGTACCTGGTCGAGCAAATCGGAGTCGCGGTAGTGCCCGGATCGAGCTTCTTCAACGATCCAGCGGACGGCCGCTCCATTGTCCGCTTCACGTTCTGCAAGACCGAGACGACCCTGCGCGCCGCGGCCGAGCGCCTCAGCAAAATGCATATCGGCTGAGGGCGACCCCTGCTTCTTTCCCTCATTATTCTGCCCGATTGACCGCGTGAGGCTGCCGGGGCGGCTGTGTTAGAATTCGCGCGGTCGAACCAGGAGGATCTCAACCGTGGCAATGCAATCGACCTTGGTGCCGCGCGGAACGCGCGTGGAAGCGAACGGGGCAGGGGCTGCGTTTGATATCTCCGGTTCGCCGACGCGGACATTTCTGTGCACGCTGACGATTGACGACCAGATCGAGCAGGAGTCCATTGACCTTTCGGTTTGGGGCTCGGCCGACGGGGAAAATTGGGGCCAAATGCCACTCTTGAGGCTCCCGCAGCAGTTCTATCGCGGGCAGGCCACCCTCGTGTTGGACGTGTCGCTCCGCCCGGAAGTGAAGCTCATCCACGCAAAATGGGAGCTGAATCGCTGGGGACGCGTGGCGCCATTACCGATGTTCGTGATTGGCGTGGAGGTGGCGGAGATACCGGCCATGCCCAAGCGCCCAGCGCCGCAGCCTGCCGCTGTTCATTCTTGAATATTCTTCTTGAGATGTTCATTCCTGGGAAAAGGACGGGGAACTGTCTCAATAGTGGACACACACCCGAAACTTCGTGCTATAGTCGCGCCATATTAAGCTTCGTTTAGAAGGATGGGGTAGGAAGCTGACGGTCGGTTGCCTTGTGGTGTTAGCTTCCTACCCCGCGAGTGGTCTTAACATATAGACGTATGTCCCCCCGCAAAAGTTGCTGGTCTAAAATTAAAATTTCAGGACTCTTTTAGACGTGTAAGCGCACACTTATAAAGTGCGAACCGCACCCGGCTAGAACTCGCCCGAGGGCTTCGCGGACGTAATCTGTTCCCTGATGCGCCTAATCTGGCTGCTGTACTGTCCGTTAGGAGCAAGTTTCAGATAGGCGTCCACGTCCTGCAGCAGCGCGCCAGAATTCCTCATTCGAATGTGAATGTTCACCAGCGTGATGTAGAGGTCCGCAAAATCGGGCTTGCGCTGGCGAGCCTCCATGGCGCTTTTTTCCGCCTCGACTGCGCGGTTCATTCCCAGTTGCGCGCGCGCCAACTCGAGGTAACCCTGCCAGGAATCAGGCTGCAATCGCAATCCCATGCGCGCGTTGGTTTCCGCCTCGGCGAACTGGTTCGTGGAAGAAAGCACGGTCGCCAATCCGACGAACGCCTCTCCGTATTGATCGTGGCTCGCCGCAATGGCGGCGCGAAAAGATCTCTCCGCATCGGCGAATTGGTTCTGGAAGAGATGCGCCATGCCGGTGTAATAGTCGGCTTCATAGAAATCGGGTGAAAGCTTGAGGACCTTGGCAAAATAGCCGAGACTGCTGGCGGGATCGCGCTTTTCGTAAAGCCGCTCGCGGCCTTTGCGGAGTGCCTCCTGTGCATTTTTCGGCAGGGCCAGTTCGCGTGCGGTGACGACCTGCTCGGCTGACGTCACAATGGGGGCGGTGCCGGGGGTACGGCGAAGGGTCAAGGTGACGTCGGACCGCGACGGGCCGGGGAGATTGACGTTTTCGCGGATGGGTTCGTTACTCGCCGTGGTGGTTGATTCGATGTAACTTACTGATTGTAGGAAGCTAGAGACACGACAAACACGGTCAAATCGCCCAAAGCGGACACACCTGAGGCACAGCGAATCGGTTGACAGTCACGGATAAGACTAGGCGGCGGTCGGTACAAAATCTGGACCGACAATTCTATGTCATCCAGCCATTTGGACCGCCTCGGGAGTTGGCTCCCATAACGACGGTAGAGGTCCGCTCTGATGATCGCAGAGCGCTCAGCGATCTCTTCTTTTGGCCTTGAGAGAATGATCATGTCTTCTGCTCGGTGGCGACGGTCTTCATGACGGGTCCTGGCCCTTTACGGCGTGCTCCAGTATGACCTGCTCAAGCTGCTCGAAGAAGGTCTTCCGGCAGAGGTCGCGGCATGACTCGTACTCCGCTTCGGTCTTGAGTCCGTGGAAGACAAACATCTCGAACGCGAGCCGCTCGATCAGATCGTCTGGCACCACCTCGATGTCGTTGCTCACTTGATCTCCTGCTCCGGTAGAATCTGGCGATCCTGCAGTATGTTGAACCCAGTGACCGGATTCTTGGGATCGGCAGGTGCAATGCAATCCACGCCGAGCGGAGCAGCAGGGCCGACAAACTCAGCAGTGTAGCCAGGGTACTTCTTCTGGCAGTTCAGGTCAGCTTTGTGCTGGACGTTTGGGAGCTGGGATCGTTCGTAGACGGCGTACCCAACCAAACATCCGGCGACAACCGCAGCGATTATTGCTGCGATGATCATGACCTTGGCAAGCTGGCGGAGGCGATCATGCTTATCGGCTAGCCAAATCACAAAGCAGACCAAGACTACGATAGCGAGAAGGGTCATGAACAGGTGCCTCCGTACTTCGTAAACCAGCATGGCTTCTTCGTGGCGGCTGATGTGACTGGGGCTGGAATGTTGCAAGCGGCTGGCAGTGCGGCCTGCTCATCTTTATCATAGGCTCTGGCCTCGTCAAGATGATTATCTGCTTCGATGTACACATGACGCAGACGATCAACCTCTTCAAAATGCCTTTTCGAATCTTCCTTGAAACGTTTAGCGAAGTCTTCTTCACCAGGTTGTGGCGGCAGTGACCAATGATCGTATATAGAATCGTTCCACTCTTTGTCTGCTTCCCTACGCTCGACCTCCAGTTGTTCAATCTCTGCCTTATGGCCCGCAGGCCGAATGACGGTACAGGTATTGCCGGTCCATCGATTCGTCTGAACGATCACTCCGCCTTGGAGATGCGTAAGCTGGTTGCGGTTCATCCAAACAGATATGGCACAAACAACGGCTGCTAAGATTGCTAAGATGATTAAGGATCGCTTCATGGCTGCGCCTTGCAAGGTCTCTGATTGTGATTAACGATCCTCGTTAGGAGATCAAGCGACTTGTGCAGGCTCTCGGTGGTGACGTTCTCGACCAAGCCGCTATAGATCATCTTGGCGACGGTCTCCGGTTTATTAGCAGCGGTCAAGCCGTCTGTTGTCCGTCTTCAACGCTAATGGGAGCGAGTGGGAGGCGAACTTAGCTACGGTTTGAGGCATCCGGTTCACCGGTTGTTGTGCTTCCGGCCGCGCTGGGCGCGACGTTGGGGTTGTTGGGGTT
>Ga0182024_10021092_pt1 | contig 11853 bp, 3 predicted proteins | sample P32metaG_FD_120480 | JGI IMG/M metagenome (GOLD analysis project Ga0182024, IMG submission 120480) | Permafrost microbial communities from Stordalen Mire, Sweden - P3-2 metaG (Illumina Assembly) | ecosystem: Environmental > Terrestrial > Soil > Wetlands > Permafrost | place: Sweden: Stordalen... | reverse complement strand
GGGCACAACGCAACCCGCGATCAAGTGTGGTAGCCCGGAATACGTCTGCATGATCTATGGTCCCGAGTACCTGCTGCCGGGCAACCTCAACCGGCTGCGGAGCCACGGCGTCGGAGCTAGGCGATCACTGGCCAGTAGGGAGTTCGCTCTTGGTATGGAGGCGCTGGAGCGCTTCATACGTCGCGAACCCTGCGTCGGACTCACGTGTGCGTATGCGGAGTTCTGGCTCTGGAAAGCGAACCGGTGGATCCAAGGTTATGAATTCAGAGAGCTGGGGCAACGATAGCAATGTGTCCGAACGGCTCTAGGGATGGCACCAACTTCGACGGCCTTCCCCGCTTCTGACGACATGATCCACCAAACTTCACGCATAGTCGGCGACGCGCCATCAACGATTTGCCAAGGAGTTTGGCATTCAACCCAGATGCCAAGAGTCAACGCTGGACGCCCCATCTACCTGATAGCAACGATAGGCAGTGCTATCGCGGCACCAAACAAGGTCGAAGCAGGAGTCCAGCTTTTCGGCGACAAAGACACTGTCAGCGCAGAAGCCGCCGTAGCGGTGCCTTTCAACGCTACCAGTTGCGGTGAACCAGAAGCGTTGTCCGTGATAGCCAGCGAAGCGCTTAGCGACCCAACAACCGCCGGTTTGAACTCAATCGACACCGTGCAGCTCGCTCCCGCAGCTAGGGATGTCCCGCATGTCGTTGCTGACTTAATGAACGACTTGGGGTTAGCCCCGGTGAAGCTCGTTGCACCAAGCGTCACAGTGGCAGTTCCCGTATTTTTGGCCGTAACAATCTGCGGGGCGGTGGCCGCTCCAACCACAGTGGAAGCAAAGGTTAAGATCGCGGGCGACACAGCTATCGTTAAGGAGAGAACTGCTGTGCCGGTCAGCGCGACCGGTTGCGGTGACCCGGATGCGTTATCCGTGATAGCCAGCGAAGCGCTTAGCGACCCAACAACCGCCGGCTTGAACTCAACCGACATGCTGCAACTCGCTCCCGCAGCCAGTGAGGTTCCGCATGTCGTTGCCGACTTGATGAACGATTTGGGGTCGGCGCCAGTGAAGCTGGGTGTGCCTAGTGTTAATGCGGCTGTGCTGGTGTTCTTGAGAGTGACGAGCTTCGCCGCTGTGGCGGCTCCAACTGTAGTGGGAGCGAACGCCAGACTCGCAGGGGACACTGATACCGTCAAGACGGGAACTGCGGTGCCTTTCAAAGCCACCAGTTGCGGCGAACCAGATGCGTTATCAGCGATAGCCAGCGAAGCGCTCAGGGCTCCCGTAACCGTCGGTTTGAACTCGATCGAAGTTGTGCAACTCGCTCCGGCAGCGAGGGTGGTCCCGCATGTCGTTGCCGACGTAATGAATGACTTGGGGTTGGCCCCGGTGACGCTCGTTGCATCAAGCGTTACCGTCCCAGTGCCAGTATTCATGACCTTGACCACCTGCGCTGACGAATTCGCTCCCACCACGGTCGAAGCGAAGGTCAGGTTCGCAGGGGACAGAGCTATCTTCAGCTCTTGTTGAATCGTGTAGCTCGCGGATGCGATAGGGCTGGCAGTGTAGCCGGTTGCGACGGCGACAGCTTTTATGGTCTCGGTTGCAACTACGGCGATCGGTGCTGTGTATTTGGTCGAGGCTATGGTGGGTGTTGCGCCGTTGGTGGTGTAGTAGATGACCGCGCCCTGCGTGGCGTCTGTAATCGTCACCTTCTGCGTCCCGGTATAACTCCCCGCCGGTAAACTGAAGCTCGGTGTCGCCGCCGGCCCGGGATACGTCACCTTGCGTACGCGATAGTTACACTGGTCCGCGATGTACAGGCTCCCGGCTTTGTCGAATGCCAACCCTTGCACCAGACAGAATTCGGCCATGGTCGCCGACCCCCCATCGCCGCCAAACCCTCGGTATCCACTTCCTGCAACCGTCACAATCGTTCCACCGCCGGTCGGAACCATCCGCACAGCGTCGGGCCAGCTTGAGATATAGAGGTTACCCGTCCCATCAAGCGCCAGGCCCAATGGATAGACCTCGGCCGCAGTTGCCGGTCCGCCGTCACCGCTCTCGCCGCCATCTCCGTTGCCGACAAGCGTCGAAATAACTCCCGTGCTCGCGTTCACAATGCGCACCCGCTCATCGTACATATCCGCGATATACAGATTCCCTTTGCTATCCACCGCCACATCAATCGGATCGAAGAGCGTTGCTGAGATTGCCTGTCCTCCATCGCCCAGAATGCCGTTCGTCGCTCCTCCGGCAACGGTGCTGATGTTGCCGGTGGTGGCTGAAACCATGCGTATTCGGCTGTTCTGCTGGTCGGCAATGTAAAGGCTCCCCGCGCTGTCGAACGCCAGACCCTCTGGATTGGAGAGAATGGCTGCAGTGGCCGGTCCTCCGTCGCCGAGATTCGTCGAGTAATTGCCTCCCCCGGCATAGAGACTGATGATGCCTGTCTGCGCTGCTACTTTGCGAATCTCGTTGTTCCCGCTGTCGGCAATGTACAGGTTGCCGGCGCTGTCGAAGGCAACATGCGTGGGCGAGTTCAGGGATGCGCCTGTCGCCGGGCCCCCGTTTCCTAAGTTGCCTCCGAATAGGGTGGCCGTGCCTGCTGCCGGGTTGATTGTTCCCGTTCCCGCCGCAACCTTCCAGACCACGTTGTTATAGTTATCCGCAATGTACAGGTTGCCGACCCCATCCAACCCCACCCCGTTCGGTGAGCGCAACTCGGCGCTGATTGCCGGTCCTCCGGCCCCAGATCCCCCGTAAACACCGTTCCCCGCAACCGTGCTGATCACAGCGGTGGGCGGGGTCGTGATTGTGTAGGCCGCCGTTACCGGCGCGCTCGGCAAGTATCCCGGAGCCACCGCCACCGCCTGCAATGTCGAGGAGCCCGTCACGTTGATCGTGCCCCGGTAGCCCACACCTGCCGTGGTAGGCGCGTTTCCGTTCACAGTTAGGTAGATCGCCGCTCCCGGCGTTGCATCTGTGATGCTCACCGTCTGCGGGCCCGAATAGGTTCCACCCGGCGCGTTAAACACCGGTGCTGCCGTAGCTTTCGTGGGCGGCAGCATGGGCATGGTCACCTTCCGAATGCGTTGGTTAGTGCTTTCGGCAACGTAGAGATTCCCCGAACTGTCCAGCATTAGCCCCGCCGGGTTGCATGTCGCTGAGTTGATTGCCGGCCCCCCATCGCCGCTCACTGTCAAACAAGTCGATGGTGGGTGTCCAAGAATCGTGTTGATGATGCCGTTACTGGCCGTCACCTTCCGTACCGCCAGGTTGTAGGTGTCCGCGATGTATATATTTCCAGAGGAGTCCACCGCCACCCCGTAGGGTGAAGAGAGCTGCGCACTCGTTGCCGGGCCGCCGTCCCCGCTGAAGAATGGGCCGTTACGACTTGCCCCTTTGCCTGCCACCGTGGTAATGACACCTGTATTAGCCGTGACCTTGCGAATCGCGCCGTTCCCGGCGTCCGCAATGTAGAGATTGCCTGCGCTATCCAACGCAAGGCCTTCCGCGCTCCCGAGTGTCGCGCTGGTTGCTGGTCCGGTGTCCCCCGTATAGCCGTATTGGCCGCTTCCCGCGTCGGTGGTAATAATTCCCGTTTTCGCGGACACCTTACGCACGCGCAGCAAATCCGAGATATACAAATCCCCGCCACTGCCGAAGGCCAGGCCAATTGGGTTTGAAAGGAGTGCCTTGTTAGCCGGACCGTTATCGCCCACGCTCGTTGCGGTTGCACTGCCGGCATAAGTGGTAATAGTCCCGGTATCTGCCGCAACCACCCGCACCACTTTGTTCAGGCTGTCTGCGATATAGAGATTTCCGGCGACGTCCACCGCCACTCCAGAAGGATCCCACAGTTGCGCGTTGGTAGCTGGCCCGCTGTCGCCGTTGTAACCTGCAACTCCGGTCCCCGCCACGGTCGTGATGATCCCGGTCCCCGCGGCGACTTTTCGTACTACGTTATTTCCGCTGTCGGCAATGTACATATTTCCTGAGCTATCCATTGCTATCCCCGCCGGATAGTTCAGGCTCGCCGCGGTCGCCAGCCCGCCGTCTCCCTCGTAGCCCCAGTTCTCGTTACCCGCGACGGTGTAGACAAACGAACTCTGCGACGAATCGATGAAGTATTCCGCAATGGCCATGCCGCTCTGTCCGTATCCGCTCGCAGTCGCAATCGCGGCTACCGTCTCCGATGTCGAAACCGTGATTGGCCCTGTGTATACCTTCGAGAATATCGTCGGATAGGTTCCATCGGTCGTGTAGTAGATCGTGGCGTTTGCCGCTGCATCGGAAATCGTCACCATTTGCGAACCAGGAAAACTCCCCGCGGCAGGCAAGATTACCGGCGTAGGAGCGGGAGGCAAATTCAAGGTGAAGCTCGCGGTGGTGTAATTGCTTTGCTGATAGCCCGTCTCCGTGGCATAGGCTGTAATCGTCTCAACTCCGCCCATGTTGATCGAAATCGGACCGGTATAGGGTACGAAGCCGGCGGTATTGAACACCCCGTAAGCCGAGTAGTAGATGGTCGCTCCTGGGACGGACTCACTGATGGTGATCGTTTGCACTGAAGAATAGGTTCCGCCTGCAGGCGAAATCACAACGGGCGCCATGCCTGCGGTGAGCGCCACTGTGCCGGAGACGACAGAGCGATAGTTGCTATCCCCCTGGTACTTTGCCTCCACATTGTGCGTTCCAACGCCCACCGGCGCTATGCCGTTCACGGTTGCAGTCGCCGTCTCGGCTTGTTCCGTTAAAAGGATCGATGCGGTGCTTCTGTAGCGTGTCACGAACGATAGATCTGTGACGCCATCCTGATTGAAGTCCCCGCTCACCAGATCAACCGGGGTGCCAGATGGAAGGCTCCCCCCTGAGCTGGTCGGAACGGACGTAAATGTGCCGTCTCCCGCACCAAGAAGAAGTGTGACGGTGTTGCTGTAGTCGTCAATCGATGCCAGATCGAGCTTGCCATCGTGGTTGAAGTCCCCGACGTGAAGCTCAAGCCCTGATCCCGAAAACGGGCTGCCCGACGGCTGGGTGAAGGAACCATCTCCGTTCCCGAGATACACTCCTACGGCGCCGTTAAATCCGATGGCCAGATCGATTTTGCCGTCTCCGTTGAAATCACCCGTCACGGCAGACCTCGCAAACGTGTCGGTCGAAAGGGACGCTTCCGTCGTGATAAACGTTCCGTCCCCCTTGCCAAGAAGCACTGTGGTCGTGGAAGGGCTGAAGAAGTCCGACACCACAAGATCGGGGATGCCGTCGCCATTGAAGTCTCCGACGCCGATCATGCCCAGGCCGCGATTCGCTTCCGAGTTTGTCGCTGTGGCGGTAAACGTGCCATCCCCGTTTCCTAAGAGGATGGCGACTCCGCCGTAGATATAGTTGCCGACCATGGCCAGATCGAGCTTACCGTCGCCATTGAAGTCGGCGACTACCATTGATGGCTGAATCACGTCACCTCCGTCCTGCGGGGGAAGGACCACGTTACTCGCAGTCGATACCGTAAACATCCCATTCCCGTCACCCAGGAATGTGATCACCGTGGCGCCCGGCGGGTAGAGGAAATCGGTCAGTAAGACAATGTCCTCCTTACCATCGCCGTTAAAGTCACCCGCCATCATGTGCACAACTGTTGCTGACGCCGGCACTTGCGTCGTTGGACCGGAGGTGAACGTCCCGTCCCCTTTTCCGAAAAGGATGGTGATTGAGAAAGGAGGGTCGTTGTAGATGTTGCTGGTGCCGAGCAAGGCCAGATCCGGTATGCCGTCTCCGTTGAAGTCCCCTGTCAACTCAGAAATCGGGTTGCTGGATGCGGCTGGCGTCTGCGAAATGAGCCAGCCCAGGCCGGCCGTACTCGGACCCAACGGAGCGGTTGCCAATGCCTTGTTTCCAAAGCTTGTGTCCAGGAAAGAAACATTCCCAGTGGGCGGCGCCGATCCTCCATATCCCACCACCGTCGCGGTCAACGAGTAATCTCCAGGGTATCCAGTCGCCGAGATTGCCTCTGTATCGGAATACACCACGCTTGGGGCAGGCCCCACTGTAAGCGTTAAAGCGGAGGAGGAACTGTTTAAGCCATAGCCATCCTGCATAAACACAGCCTTGTAGCTGTGCATACCCGCCCCGGGCACGAACTTGAATATCGCCGTCCCGCCGCTTGTCAGAGCGACCGTCCCCAGCAGATGTATGTCAGTACATTGGCTCGCCGAAGCGTCGCAGAAGCTCACCTGGCCGGTTGCCACCGGGTTCGTCCGTGCCTTCACTGTCGCGGTGAGTGTAACCACGCTGCCCGGAGGAACGGACGTCACCTGGGCCCGTCCTGAACTCATAGTCAGCGTCGTTGCCGTCGAAGGCGGCACACCCCACAGAGGGGTCTTGCCCGAAACACTGGGATTGAAGTTGCCGTCTCCGCCGTAACTGGCATCCACCAGATGCTGGCCAACGCTCGCCAGTGACACATTTGCCGTTACGGTAGCCGTCTCCGTCGGCTCGGTTAGGTAAACCAACGCGGTGTCGCTGCCGAACACTCCGACAACCATGTCAGTCCTGCCATCCCCGTTAAGGTCTCCCACAGCCGAGGAAAGTCCAAAATCCGGACTCCCCGCCAAAGTCGGCTCGGTCGCAGTGAACGAGTCTTTTCCGTTGCCGAGGAATACGGTAAATGCGCCGGTGTTCGAGTCCGTCAAAACCAGGTCTGGAATGCCATCCCCGTTAAAGTCACCCACCTGCATTGCTGACACCGCATTGGAGCTCACAACTTGACCAGACTGAGGGGAGGTAAACGTCCCATCCCCCTTGCCAACAAGGATTGTCAGCGAGTCGCTTTGTCCGGTGGCGCCTTTGACTGCAACAGCAAGGTCCAGCTTGCCGTTTCCGCTGAAGTCGCCTGCCGCAATGGGCGAACCATTGCTTCCACAATGCAGACTGGTTGCGGCGGCGAATGTCCCGTCTCCCTTGCCGAGCAGAACGGAGACCGTATCGTCGTATGTGTCCGTGACAGCCATATCCATCTTGCCGTCTCCGTTGAAATCTCCTACGGCAATTGCATAGGGACTGCTGCCGGCCACCAGGTTGGGAGCCGCCGTAAACGTTCCGTCTCCGTTGCCCAGGAAAATGAGCACCGTATTCGTGGAATCTTCAGTTACGGCCAGATCTGGGATTCCGTCCCCGTTGAAGTCCCCCATTGCAAGTTGGTTAGGACTGGATCCGGTTGCTGGACTCGAAGCGCTCACGGTGAACGTTCCATCCCCGTTACCCAGCAGAATCGTTACTGCGCTGGAGTTGGCATTCAACACAGCCATATCCTGTTTTCCGTCCCCGTTGAAGTCTGCAGAGACGATGGGACCGAAGGAATAGGTGAAGATCGAAGGCCCGGGTACAGTGGTGTATGTTCCGTTCGCATTGCCCAAAAAAATCACTAAGCGCTGACTCGGACCGCCGGCAGACAGTACCAGGTCCGGAATGCCATCGCCGTTGAAGTCTCCCACTGCCGCGGCCTGAGGACTGTTGGTAGGCAAGGTCAGCCCCAGCCGACTTGGCCAGTCGATCCCGGCGACGCTTGGTCCCAGCACTATTTGATCGAGGACCGCATTCCCATTCGAGGTATCCAGGAAGGACACCGCTCCGGTCGGCGATACCGTACTTCCTGATTCCGTCACCGTCGCGGACAGCGTGTACTGGCCCCAACTTCCAGTCTCCGCAATCGTCGTCGTGCTCGCAAATGTGTCTGCCGTGCCCGTCACCGTCAGCGACGTCGCGCTGGATGAGCTGCCGACATAAGTATTGGTCCCAGAGAAGACAGCCTTATAGTGATGGCTGCCAATAGCCGGACGAAGCTTCAGCGTCGCCGTTCCCGCGCTGGTCAACTGCGCCATCCCTAACAGATGAATGTCGGAGCAGGACTTCGCCGATGCGTCGCAGAAGTTCACCTGCCCCGTCTTTACCGCGGTCCCGCCCCCATTTACCGCAGCCGTCAGCGTCACCACGCTGCCCGAAGCGACTGATCCGCCCGAGGTTATCGTCTTGCCACCGGAGGTGGTCGCCAGGGTGGTGGTGGTTGCCGCGGGTTTAGCCCGCAACTGTTGAGCACTGAAACTGAAGGTCATTGCCAGCAATACAAACCAGGGCAACGGCAGGCGAAGTTCTCTTATATCCAAGGTGACTCCCAAATCCAGCTGCGCAAGTTACAGTCATCTAGCGAGTTATGCGGTTGATAGTAGCCACAGTCTACACCAAGGCTGGCGGTGTTCGTATTACACATTTTGGTAGTTCCTTCGGTCAGATATGAGATGCTGCTTTGGGTATCGCATAACCTCACGTCCGGGACCGAAGCACGCTTGAAGCCCTCACGACGTATCGCGACGCATACAGGCAATACTGCTGGCCGGTCACGTCCCTGGACGACCTCAAGCTTGCCCCATTCCATCTGCTCGCCTCCGAGGGAGCAGTTCACGCCGACAAGCAGCACACCTGGCACATGGAGATGCTGTCCAAACTCTGCGCAGCAGATAGCGCCATGCTTCTGGCCACGCCCTACCGCGTCGTTGATGTGAACGATCCAGCCAACTACGAGGCCGCCTCCGCATGGTGGAACGAAATGACATCGGCTGGCGGCGAAGGCATGGTTGTGAAGCCGTTAGACTTCATCAGCAAGGGCCGCCGGGGCACAACGCAACCCGCGATCAAGTGCCGTGGCCCGGACAAGCTGTTGCCAGTCGACCTGGACCGACTGCGAAGCCGTGGTGTCGGAGCCAAACGATCACTGGCCAGCAGAGAGCTTGCCTCGGTATCGAGGCCCTTGAGCGTTTTATCTGACATGAATCCCCTGGGCGCAGTCATGAATGCGTCTTCGGAGTGTTGGCGTTGGAAAGCGAGCCTGTCGATCCGAGGCTTTGGAGGCACGGAACTGGGGTGCGGCGGCAGGGTGGCCGTACCATAGGAGTGACCAGATGAGGAGGCCTATGACGCCGAACGAGCCCACAGCGCGGCAGCACGCATTGACAGGACCAGCGTCGCCGCAACTCCCGGAGCCAACCCACGCAGAGCGTGTCCGGACACTCCTGTCGCTCGTCCCGGTCGGCACCCTCTCGACCCTGGCCCGCAAGCACCCGGGATTTCCATTCGGATCCCTGATGCCCTTTGCGCTTGATTCTGCAGGTAGGCCGATCGTCCTCATAAGCAATATGGCCATGCACACGCAGAATTTGAAGGAAGATCCGCGATGCAGCCTCTTCGTCACGCAGGTAGGTTCGGATGGCGACGCACTGGGGGCTCCGCGAGCCACCCTTGTTGGCCGCGGCGTACCTGTGCCAGAGCAGGATCTCGCCTCTGTCCGACAGCAGTATCTAGCTCGCCACGAGAATAGCCGCTACTGGGTTGACTTCTCCGACTTCAGCTTCTTCCGGCTTCAGCCCGTTGACCTCTATTACGTCGGCGGTTTTGGCGTGATGGGCTGGGTTGATGCAGGGGACTACGAACAAGCAACTCCGGACCCGCTGGCCGACGACGCGCCTGGCATCCTCGCCCACATGAACGCGGATCATGTGGATGCGATGATCCTGCTGGCAAAATCCCATGCGGGGATTGAAGCGACCGAGGCAACGATGACCTCGGTCGATCGCTTAGGCTTTTCAGTCAAATTGAAGACCAATGACGGAGTAAAGGGCAGTCGCATCAACTTCCTCCACGAGGTTGCTACCCCGCAGGACACTCGTGCGGTGCTCGTCGAGATGGTACGACAGGCCAAGGCGGAAGGCTGAACAGGCGCAGTTCAAAGCGCCACACTCAGTTCCGAGCGCATGTAGACTTCGATCTGTATGAGCACCGCATCCACACAGCCCCGGACGCCATCAGAAGAGATCGCCGGACTCGTTGAGCGCGTGACTTTCTTTAATGAGGAGAGTGGGTTTGCCGTGCTCCGGGTAAAGGTCCGAGGGCAGCGGGATCTCGTCACAGTCCTCGGTTCATTGCCGTCGGTAAGCGCTGGCGAGTGGCTCACCGCCAGGGGATGCTGGCTCCGGGACAAGGAGCATGGTCTCCAGTTCAAGGCCAATATCCTGAAGGCCGTCCCTCCGACCACGAGTGAAGGTGTTGAACGATACCTGGGTGGCGGCTTTGTGAAGGGAGTCGGGCCCGTCCTGGCGAAGAAGCTGGTCGGGCACTTCGGAGCGGAAGTGTTGGGGGTGATTGGCAACAGCCCCGCCGACCTGGAGTCTGTCGATGGGATCGGACCAAAGCGCCGGGAACGCATCGCAAATGCCTGGCAGGAGGGCATGCACATCCGGGAGATTATGCTCTTCCTGCACAGCCACGGGGTCAGTACGGGGCGTGCGGTCCGAATCTACAAGACCTACGGGGTGTTGGCCATCCAGACGGTGCGGGAGAACCCGTACACCCTTGCAAAGGAGATCCATGGGATCGGCTTCGCCACGGCAGATCAGATCGCCCAGAGTGTCGGGATTCCCAGGGACTCGCTAAACCGCGCCAGGGCCGGGATCGACCATGTACTGCTCGCGGCCACCTCCGAGGGTCACTGCGCCCTCCCGCTGGAGAAGCTGAAAGCGGCGGCGGTGAAGCTGCTGGAAGTGCCAGCGGAGACAGTCGAACTGGCGCTGTCGCAGACGCTGACGAGCGGGCTTCTCTTGCTGGAGGAGATCGACGGCGAACCCCTGATCTTCATGCCACACCTGAGGAGAGCCGAAGAGGGCATTGCGTCTAAGATCAAGCGGCTGGCTGCAGCGGGGCCGGTCTACCCGAAGATCGATATTGAAAAGGCCGTTGCATGGTGTGAGAAACGAACCGAGAAGACGCTCGCGCCCAGCCAGCGGGAGGCGTTGAAGACCGTTCTTACCAGTCGCGCCGCTATCATCACGGGCGGACCTGGCGTCGGAAAGACCACTTTGGTGAACTCGATCCTGGTGATCCTGCGAGCCAAGAAGGTGAAGTGCCTGCTGTGTGCCCCGACAGGGAGGGCCGCGAAACATCTGACCGAGACCACCGGGCTGGAAGCTAAGACGATTCATCGACTGCTGGAAATCGATCCGGCAACAGGAAGGTTCTCACGTAATGAGGACATGCTACTGGAGTGCGACCTGCTCATCGTAGACGAGACTTCGATGGTGGACGTTCTGCTCCTGTATGCGCTGCTGCGGGCCCTTCCCAAGACTGCGGGCCTGATCATGGTCGGCGACGTGGATCAGCTTCCTTCCGTGGGACCTGGGAATGCATTGCGGGATCTGATCGATAGCGGAGTCATACCCGTCGTGCGTCTGACCGAGGTCTTCCGTCAGGCAGCCAGCAGCAGGATCATCACCAGTGCGCACCTCATCCGCCAAGGGAGAATGCCGGAACTCCCATCGGCGGAGTCAGGCTCCGACTTCTATTTCGTCGAGCGGGACACACCGGAGGAGATCGCGGCGACCCTGGTCAGGCTGATCCAGGATCGAATCCCGAATCATCTCAGCCTCGATCCGATCCGTGACATTCAGGTTCTGTGTCCAATGAACCGGGGATCGATCGGCGTCCGCGAGTTGAATACGGCGCTTCAGAAGGCTCTGAACCCTGTCCGGCTAGGAGAGCCTGCTACCGAGCGGTTCGGATGGCGATTCCAGGTCCGGGACAAGATCATACAGACAGAGAACGACTATAAGAAGGACGTATTCAATGGCGACATCGGGACCATCGAGAAAATCGATCCCGTTGAACATGAGGTCTCCATCCGCTTCGATGACAGGCTGGTGGTCTACGACTATGGGGAGCTGGATGAGATCTCACTGGCGTATGCAGTGACCATTCACAAGTCTCAAGGCTCTGAGTTCCCGGCAGTAGTGATTCCGATGGCGATG
>Ga0182024_10021091_pt1 | contig 11854 bp, 8 predicted proteins | sample P32metaG_FD_120480 | JGI IMG/M metagenome (GOLD analysis project Ga0182024, IMG submission 120480) | Permafrost microbial communities from Stordalen Mire, Sweden - P3-2 metaG (Illumina Assembly) | ecosystem: Environmental > Terrestrial > Soil > Wetlands > Permafrost | place: Sweden: Stordalen... | reverse complement strand
GTGCATAGAAATCTTGCTGGCGGATTCGAAAACAAAATAGACATTCAAAGTCCTTTCACATTGATCGCCGGACGAATTCCGACGACTCAAAATTCAGGACCGATTTGACTAAGGCTTGCTGATCATCGGGTTATTCAGGCGAACAGGGTATCTACGCCCTGCTGGGTTGTAGGACTTTTGAAAGCAGTGACTAGCCCACGCCCCGCGCGCCAGATCGTCAACAATTCCATGTGAGCGCAGCGGCGGGGTATAAACGGACACTCCCGGATCCGGTAGCGTAGATTTGGCGGGCCACGCCCGACGATGATGAGCACTACAGCTACGCCATAGCCCTCTGATCATCGAGGGCTGGGGAAGCTTGGCGGGTGCGGCGTTATTCAATCATATAGCCGAGCGCGCGGTATCCTACCCGCCGCTTCGCTGCCATTCGAGCCAGCAGCGGAACCTTGTCGTCGACATAATCGACGACAAGAACTTCCGTCTTTCCGTCATGCTGGCGGTGCAACCGGCCGACATATTGGGCTAAGGTGCCCTTCCAGGAGATAGGCATGGTCAGAAACAGCGCATCGAGCCTTTGATCGTCGAAGCCCTCGCCAATATACCGTCCCGTCGCCAGGATCAGCCGCTCTTGATTGTCGGACACTCGGAGGGCAGCCTCGGACGCCTTACGCTCGGCGGCTGACATACCGCCCTTCAGCACGACCAAATTACGTGCGAAGCGTGAGAACCGGTTCTGAAGATAGTCGAGATGGTCCTTACGCTCGGTAAGCACGACTGGTGACCGCCCGCCATCAAGCGCCTTCAGCACATCGTCGAAAATCAGATCGTTACGGGCCGTGTCCTGGGCGAGAGCCGCGTAGATCGCCGGTATGGGCGGTCGGTCCAAGGCGTTTAGATGTGCGGGCAGATGGAAATTGGTAGGACGACGCTTGACGCGATATCTCAGCCCCCGATCGGCCGCCTGCGTGCGAGCGTCGACGCGGTGCCGGACCGGGCCACATTGCATGAAGATGATGGGGTGATGCCCATCCTTGCGGGCGACCGTCGCCGACAGACCAAGGACATAGCGTGCCTTTGACCGCCGCGCCACCAATTCGAAACTCGCCGCCGAAATATGGTGGCATTCATCGATAATCACGTGCCCATAGTCTGCGACGAGGTCCGAGACTTCGCCCTGACGCACAAGGCTCTGAATCAGCGCGATATCAACAATGCCGGTCGGTCTGCGCTTGCCACCGCTGATGCTTCCGATAGCCATTGGGTCGATATTGAGGAAAGTTTTGAGGCGTTCTACCCATTGAGTAAGCAATTCTCGGCGGTGGACGAGAACGAGCGTATTTCTTGCCCGCAGTGCGATCAACGCTGCGGCGACAACCGTCTTGCCGAAAGCGGTCGTAGCCGCCAGAACGCCGTTGTCATATGGCGTCAGCGCTTCGTATGCCTTGATCTGCGGGCCTTGAAGCGTGCCCAAGAACCGCGTCTCAGGCGGGAGCGGCTTGCCGACCGTCCGAAGGTCCTGGATTTCGACCTCCGCACCGTGAGACCGGATAAACTCCAGGGCTTCGTCAAGGCATCCGCGCGGCAGCCCGACATGGCGCGGGTGAAGTTCAGCGCAGGAGATAATCCTCGGTTTACCAAATGTCGGCAGTCGCATCGCTTGGGCGCGATAGAATTCAGGGTTCTGGAAGGCGGCCAACCGAATGAGACGGGCGACGATCGTGGGAGGCAATCCAACTCGGTCGACATAGAGTTGATCCGAGAGTACGAGGCCGACCTTGTCAGGCAGAGGGGTGTCGATAGACGCTGGTTCCTTGCGACGAGAGGGTGTCATGCGCCATGGCTCGTCGGCATCCTCGTCCTCGACCGGCATTCGAACCCCGAGAATCCGGCCGCGAACCTCCGCGTCGGTCACGATATCCGACACGGCATCGGCGGAAAGACGTGGCAAAGACGAGAGGAATGCCCATTGATCTTCGTAGGGGCGGCCATCCTTGTTTATGAAAACGCTATTGCCGAGTTCGCGCGCTTTCCGCTGCAAGGGCAATGCGATCAGGTTACCGAAACCACCGAGCGGCATCGTGTCCTGGCTGGGGAAGAAGCGATCATAGGACGCAAAGCCAATTTCCGGGCGGCGCTCCAGAGTCTCGGTCAGGATCGCTGAGCCGAGTTGACGAGCTGTGCGCGCCGGGACCGGCTCCGAGAAGAAAATCCAGACGTGGCCCCCGTTGCCGGAGCGGGACCGTTCAAGCGCGGCGGCCACATTCTTGGCGTGACATGTGTCGATCATGGCCGATGCGTCGGTCATCCAATCCTGCTCGTCGAAATCAGCCGCGAGGAACCAGCAGGTTTCGTCCGGCAGCAGCGGATAGACGCCAGCGACAAAATCGGCATCGACCTGTCCTCGACCACCCCCACGAAGATGCCTCTCGATCACGCTGTCCGAGACGGGAATGAAGGCTTGATGCGGGCATTCTCCGCATTTCACCTGTGGCTTACCGCATATCCCCTTGGCCCATTCATTGGCGCAGACCGGAGAGTAGCCGGATCGACCCGTTTTCCGATTTTCCCACCGAACGGGAAAGATGTCCGGACGGCCGGCGAACAGTCGCTGAAAAAGCGCCATCTTGTCGGCCGTCGAGGAAGAGGCGGTTATGGCCGGTGGATTTCCCGCTTGCACCGGAGACTGATCGACGCGGATCGCCGCCTCGCGGCAGCACTGAAACGCCGCGAGACGCTCCGCAAGCTCGGCTCGTTCAGCATCCAGCGCGGCAAGCCGCGCTCCAATACGAGCGATCTCATCTTTCTCCGCGTCGTTCATCAGTTTCGAGGGTACACCCCTCCCAGTTTATCTATCTTTCCGGTAGGTTATATCGTCCCACGTCGCGCCTCCGACAGTAGTCGGATAAGGTCTGTCAAGCATAATGCAACATCTGGCGAGATGCAGCCTTGAGCGAGTATCAGTATTACGAATTCCAGGCGCTCGACCGGCCGCTTGACGAGACGGACCGCAAGGCGCTCCGGGCGCTGTCGTCGCGGGCCCGGATCACGGCCACAAGCTTTACTAACTCCTATGAATGGGGCGACTTCAAGGGCGACCCGGTCAATCTCATGGAACGCTGGTTCGACCTTCATCTCTATTTGGCGAATTGGGGCACGCACCGCTTGATTTTCCGTTTCCCGAAGCAGCTGATCGACCGGCGGCGTCTCGACAATTTTCTTCGCAAGGTCGATTGTGCCGAACTCAAGGTATCCGGCGAGAATCTGATTCTCGACATCCTTCGCGAGGAACAGGAGCCCGAAGACGATTGGGACGACGGTTCGGGCTGGCTCGCTGCGCTCACCCCATTGCGAGCAGACGTGCTAGGCGGCGATCTTCGGCTCTTCTATATGCTGTGGCTGACGGCGGTCGAGGATAATGCCATCCAGGCCGATGCGACAGAACCCCTGCCGGGGATCAGCCCGATGACCGGCGCGCTCGACACCTTCGCGAGGTTCTTCGGTATCGATCAAGATCTCGTCGCGGCGGCGTCTGAACGATCCGGCGGCATGCCGGCAGAGGAGACGCTCACATCGGACACCGCCCGGCGGCTCGTTGCTGGATTGCCCGATCGAGAAAAGACCAGGCTGCTCACTCGCTTGGTTCAGGGCGACCCATATGTGGCGAGTGACCTTCGGGCACTCGTTCGGGGCTGCCTGGCGTCCGGGACGTCTGCCGGTCATCCTATCGTCACCCTGCGCACAGCTGGTGAACTGCGTTCCCGCGCCCGCGCCATCCATCAGGCTCGCAAGCGCAAGGAAGACGAGCGCCTGGCGGCTGAACGGAAACGGCGGGCAGCAGAGCAGGAACGCGCCCGCCACATACGACTCAATGCGATTCTGAGACGAGGCGAGAGTGTCTGGGCCGAGATCGAGGCGGTGATCGAACGCCGCAATGCTTCCGGCTACGACAAAGCCGTCAGCCTTCTACTAGACCTCAAAACGATCGCCGACGAACACGGGACGGCCGAGGATTTCGGCCACCGCTTGCGCGTGGTCCGTGAGCGACATGCCCGCAAGGAGCGTTTCATCGAACGTCTGAGGGTGCTGGGATAGCACGGCGTGCGATCGCGTAGGATGGCGGGCCACGATCGATGATGATGAGTACTATGTCTACGCCATAGCCCTATAAGTTGCATTTGGGCGCGCGCTACGGGATTCGGAAAACGGAGCAAAACGTCACCTCCAAGTGGCGAAGCCGGGATTGGCGGTGGGGCGATGCGGATTCGAGGCGATATACGCCGGTTTCGCACTTCCGGGTTGTCTCAGGCGGCGCTAGACCTCCCCTCAGAGGGCCGGATCGACCAGCTATCTGGGAAATGTTGGCTCAAGCTGGTTGATCGCTTCGAACAATTGGTCCTTGGACACTGTTATATCATGCTGGGCCTTTACAGTGAAGTGGCGCGGCGGCGCATCGCGCAGTGGGTTATGGCACATTTGCCGATGATATCCGGCGCTGCCACCAGGATTTGTGGAATTTGGACAAAAGCGCATATCTCCGCATCGTGAACACTTACGATTTTTTTGGAATCAGCAGCTGCAGTGATCTGCTGTTCCATGTCCAGGAGCAGCAAATTGAGCTGCCTGCGATTGCCGCGTTTCTGAGGGGCAATGGCCTGACGTTTCTGGGTTTCGAAACGGACAACGCCACTCTTCAAGCCTATCGGCGGCGCTTCCACGACGGTCCCGCCGCCACCAATCTCCGTCACTAGCAGGCGTTCGAGAACGACAACCCCGACACATTCTCCCGCATGTGGCAGTTCTGGGTTCAGAAGGGCAGCGCGGCCGCGAATAATTCCGCGGATAAATTCGACAAATGTTGCATCCGTGTTGCATGCGAAAGCCGATACCCGCGAGATCTTACTCCTTAAGCTGCTTGCGGATTGCCATAAGTTCCCTGCGCCGTTTGGCGGTGGTGTTGGGGTAGCTCATCTTAAGTCCCTCAAGAGTGTCCAGGATGATCCGAGAAACAATCAGTCTCGCGTTCTCTTTATCGTCTGCGGGGACAATGTACCAAGGCGAATCGGGTGTGCTTGTTGCACCAAGGCATTCTCCATATGCCTTCATGTAATGCTTCCAGAACTTCCGCTCCTCAATGTCCCCCAAGCTGAACTTCCAGTTCTTTTCCGGCTCGTCGATGCGCGCCAGGAAGCGCATTCGCTGCTCGTCCTTCGAGAGGTGGAGGAAGAACTTGATGATACGGGTTCCATTGCCATGGAGGTGCCGCTCCAGATTCGTGATCGAGCGATATCGGTCGTGCCAAAGCGTCTTGTCGTGGCGCGGCGCGTCTGCAAGTCCCTCGCTGCGCAGAATCTCGCGGTGCACGCGCACTATTAGGACTTCCTCGTAATAGGATCGGTTAAAGATGCCGATGCGCCCGCGCTCCGGAAGATCGCGCGTGGTGCGCCATAGAAAGTCATGTTGCAATTCGGTAGGACTCGGATGTTTGAAACTGAACACTTGGCAGCCTTGCGGATTGACACCGGACATGACGTGCTTGATGGCGCCATCCTTTCCAGCCGCATCCATTGCCTGAAATATCAGCAGGACGGCATACCTATCCGACGAATAGAGAAGTTGCTGTTGCGCGCTCAGGTGCGCGACATGTTTCTCTAAAATCTCGCGATATTGCTCTTTTGACTTATAGACCGGATCGACAATGGTCGGCCATTTCTTAAGATCGACCTCATCGCCTTCGGACACCCGAAAATCTTTTGAATGGATTTTCATTTTCGCTCTTTCAGCCGCGAGTCGCGGTCTAGGTGATCATAAGGTGACGGAAAACTGGAACCTTCACGAAGTCTAGTACGATGGCAAAGACAATCGCGGTTGCAAACGTAGCTGCCACTATCAAGGCCGGTAACGGCGCCATTGCGGTTCCGCTGATCGCTAAAGTCGTGGCAATCAGGAGATCGGCAATGGAAGAAAGCATGAGCCAAATGCTGGGCCGCGAGGACCACAGGTGCCCGCGCGCACGGTTAGTGTAGGTCGTGGCCTGGTTGCCGAACACGATGAGGACAAAAGCCAGCGTTTGTAGCGTGTCGATCCCAAATCCCATCCGATATGCGCCGAATGCAAAGATGGATACACAAAATAGCAGCTCGCCGAGTCCCATGATGACGCCGGCAATTGTTAAATTTCCAATTTGCCACGCGTTTGGAGCAAGAGACGGTCGTACATTGTCGGTCGTCAACGCCATGCCGAGGAAGTCGCCGGTGATCATGATGAGGACCATCAATAAAGGCGTGAGGATCGCGTGCCTGGTCATGACCAAGCCGATCCCTAGGAAGAGTACCTGCACTGTCTTCTTTGTAATGGAGTTCAGCGTGTAACTCAGAATGCGCTGGAAGGTAGTTCGCCCTTCCTTGACTGCAGCGACTATGCCTGTGAGGCCAGGCCGGGTCAGCACCATGCCAGCAGCAGATTTGGCAACATCGGTCGCCGTCGAAACCGCAATTCCCATCTGTGCCTGGCGAAGCGCAGGGGCATCATTGGCACCGTCGCCGCACATACCGACAGTATGACCGCCCTTCTGAAACGCCTTGACGAGTTTGTACTTGTCTTCGGGCAGTACGCCAGCAAAGACCGCGAATTGCTCGGGGTGGACGGCGTCAGGGATAGGCCCCGGCGGACAGACGGCCCCGTTCAACCCTACGGCCTTCGCCACGATGGCCGCGGTTGCCGGCGCATCGCCCGTCACCATGACGGTACGCACGCCCAATTCATGCAATTCAGCGATAAGTGCAGCGGAATCCGCGCGAGGCGGGTCACTGAGGGCGATAAGGCCCGCCAGCTTCATTGCTGCGGGAGGCCCGATAGCGACCGCCAGCACCCTAAAACCCTTCCCTTCGAGCTCTTTGGCGTCGTCCGCTGCCGTAGGGGACGCCTGGGCAAGACTAATCACTACCGCGTAGGCGCCCTTTACGATGCGTTGTGGGCTTCCCGTCGAATCCGTTGTTGTCGCCTCGGACATCTTTTTTGTCGGGTCAAAAGGCTCAAACTTGATCAGTTTCGGTGCGTCCAAGACGGAATTGCGTGCGGCCGCCGCGCGAATGGCCCCATCGACCGGGTCTCCTCCACCATCCGAGCTGGCCAGCGCCGCCAGGGCCAGAACATGCACTTCATCGAAACCGGGCAGCGGGCGAACGGTCGTGACCGTCAGTGTGTTCTGGGTCAGCGTGCCAGTCTTGTCGGAACATAAGACGGTCATCGACGCCGCTTCGTCCACGGCGGAGAGGCGGGTCGGAAGGACCCCTAACTTTGCCAGAGCCTGAGCGCCGAGCGCCGCAGCCAGGGTGAAGGTGGCCGGAAGAGCAACCGGAATCGACGCAAGGACTGCGGTCAGGACGAGGGGAATGATCTCGGCGACCGGCATCTTGAGGAACCAGGCGTAGGCCACCAGGACCACGATCACGACACCATTGAATCCGGCAAGGTTGCGTACCACTCTCAGGACAGCCTTCTGCTCCGAACTCACGACATGGGCCGTGCGGACAAGCTCCGCGGTACGGCCAAACTTAGTGCGTGGTCCGGTGGCAGTGACCTCCGCTTCCGCCTCACCGCGCCGGACCAGCGCTCCTGCATAGGTTTTCACACCCGTGCCGGCTTCGATGGGCACGGACTCGCCGGTGAGCATGGACTGGTCGAGAAGAACCTCGCCTCCAGTGAGTGTCGCATCCGCGGCAACCACGCCGCCGAGAGAAAGCTTGACCAAATCGCCCGGCACCAACTCGGCTGCAGGCACAGTTTTCCATGTGCCATCACGCCGGACCGATGCGCTCAGCGCAAGCCGTGACTTCAAAGCCGTCAATGTTGCCTGGGCTCGACTCTCTTGGAGCAGACCGAGTACTGCGTTGAACACCAGGAGCAGGACGATAATTGCGGCTTCGACATACTTAGCCAGCGTTAGCTCGAGAATGATCGCAGCCTCAAGCATCCACGGAACCGGCGCCCAGAATTTTTCAAGCGCCATGCGGAGCGGGTGCATGCTCGTATCCGGCATCGCATTGGGACCGAACTTCTCCAGTCGGCGGCGGGCTTCGTCGCTCGTGAGGCCGTTTCGCGCGCCTGCATCGGTAACGATTGCCGGCTTGGCAGGTGACGCGCTTTGCATAGGCAATGACATGGCCATCATTCTAGTTCTCGTTTATAGGAGCGCCGCCGAACCGACGAGGCCGCCACCTAGGATCAGTACGGAGCGTAGATAGCTTAGCCCAATAGAGCGTTCCCTCATGCCGAAAAGTCGTGGGCATGGACATCATGCGCCGAGTGTGCGCGAAGAACCTCCAGCGCCGTCACTTCCTCATGCGGATTGCGCACATTCACCCAAAGAAGAAGGCCGCCACGCGTGAGCTGTTCCTGAACACGCGTTGCGTGCTTCTGTTGAATCATCCGGCCAAGCGCTGCGCCGAGCAGGCCCCCGGCGCCGGTCGCGACCAGGACCGACAAGAGCGAACCAACACCGATCATAACAAGGGCGCCGGCCGCCGCGAAGGCAGGAGCGGGCAGATAATCGGCCTCAAGCCGCGATATCCGCGAAAAGAACGTTTCGCGCGGCACGTCTGGATTGTCCTCGACCTCCTTGATCTGCTGATAGCGATGACCAAGTTTCTGCTCTACTGCTTTCTCGCCGGCGAGAAGCGAAAAGGCAGCGCGGTCGAAGCCGCGCGTTTCGAGTACGTATACAGCGGTATCAAGTGTCTCTATGTCATCGAATGCTGCGACGACCTCTCGCATAGTGTCTGACATCGTATCGGTTCCTAAGATGTTTCGGGCTTGAATTGTTCCGGATTAATATCCGTGATTTCTGCCGTCGCATTCGCTGCGCGCGAAGTTGACTGAACTGCACCGTTCCGGCTCAGTCAGCCACTAACGCTGACATATGTGATGACACATATAAAGCCGTTGATGAGAGAGCTGATCGGCGGCCTGCGCCGCCCACCAGTCTCTCCTTGTCGAAGCTCCAATCTGGCCATCTCGACCCCGTACAGCCGGTCAGCCAGCTTAGGAAACATCACAATCGGTCCCAGACCTTTTGGGGTGGCGCTGGGCGGCCCAATACGCTCGGCTATCTGCCAAAGGCAGCGAATCTGGTCCACGTCGCGATTTAGTCAATGCATGCGTGGGACACCGCTCCCTTGGACACGCTTTAATCCATCGGCTGAATCATGCTGGAAATGATTTCCGTCGTCCTGGTGCCAATTCATTTTGCGGTCCAAATACCAAAACTTGCCGTCCCGGCCCCAGTAGCCGTCGAGGATCACGCCATAAAAGCCATCATAATATGCTGCGTAATTGTCGATGGCGGCGACCTGAACATAAGCGCCAGCAGGGGCGATAACTCCTGTTAAAGCGAAGAGCGTAACAATCAGTCCTTGCACCAATCGTTTCATAGACATTTCGGTCTCCACACTTGAGGGTTGAAACATTCCGATAGATTGATTGACGATAAATCGCCCCAAGCCTTCGAGAGCCTTGGCCAAGAGACGCCTTCCAGAAAAGCTTGTGGCCCTTCGATCATGAGAGAGATCGATCGATCACCAGGCGCGGGTCTGCTGTCGCACAATTAACAATCCAAGCTCAGAGCAGAGCTTGACGCTACCCAATGTTTATGGAGCTGTGCAGAAGATGCGATGAAAATTCTTTCATTTTTGGCGTTTACTGGATCAACTTCTCTCGCATCCAATCTCAATCAGGATCACCCGCTCCGCGGCAGGCGTGCTCAAGGGCTTTTGTGCTTGCGCACTGACTTGGTTGGTTCCCTTTTTTAGCTAGTCTCTTTCTGTCAATACGCTTGGCATCAACAAGCCAAGCAGGCCATCCAGCGCCGCCAAATCCAAATTCCTCAGATTTGTTCAAGATGAGAGTTTGTTCATTCTGAATGGATCTTCATTTTTTGTCGGGGATTTTTTCAGCTGCCAGGCCCTACACCCGTGCGGACATCACAAGGATTTCGCCATGCTCCGCAATCTTATAGCTACAGGCCTTCTGCTGCCCATGACTTTTGCGTGTGCCCCGTTCCAACAGGCATCCGCGAGTCCCCTGACTCCGGATCAATCCGCCCTGATTGATGCAACCTGCACCAAGGTCATGGGATTGAAAAAAGGCGAGTACTATTTCGAGCAATGCCAGGACAGCCTTTCGCATTCAATGGCCAGGAAAGTTGCTGCTGAGGCCTCCGTGACGGCTTATGATATCTGTCGCAACCGCGGCCTGGCCGACGGCTCCGCTGCGTTCTCCGTTTGCGTGCTGAACGGGCAGGACAATGCGACCAATTCGACCCGTGTGGAATTGCAGCCCATCGATCTGGCTTCCGCCGCCGATGTGCTGAAGAGCGGCAAGAGCTACTACGGTGTAACTCCCAGCGTGCAGTGGCAGCGTTACCGATATTCCTGTGCCCAACTAGGTTTGGTGCCGAATAGCGGGTTGTTCGGGACTTGTGTTGCCAGTCTGGCAGGCGAGTTGTCCCCCAATACGGACTGAGACAGGATTTTGACCGCATGACCCGTTTCCCAGCGACAATTTTCTAGCCGCAAATCGCACACATCTATGGTCGCCCTGGTTCGCCTGGCCCTGAAGCGGCCCTACACCTTTCTGGTCATGGCGATCCTGATCGTCATATTCGGGGGGATGGCGGCCGTCAGAACGCCGACTGACATTTTCCCCGACATCCGCATTCCCGTGATCGCGGCGGTATGGACTTATCGCGGCCTTTCGCCGGACGATATGGCGGGCCGGGTCATTTATTATTATGAGCGGCAGCTCTCCACCGCGGTGACGGATATTGAGCATATCGAGAGCCAGTCGCTGCCCGGCGTCGGCATCGTCAAGATATTCTTCCAGCCCAGCGTGGATATACGGACCGCGACGGCGCAGGTCACGTCACTTTCCCAGACCGTGCTGAAACAGATGCCGCCCGGCATCACGCCGCCGCTGATCCTGAATTATAACGCCTCTACCGTGCCGATTCTGGAACTGGGCCTGTCCAGCCCGGACTTAACGGAACAGGCGATCTACGATCTAGGCCAGAACTTCATCCGCCCATCCCTGGCGTCCGTGCCGGGTTCGGCCATTCCATCGCCCTATGGCGGCAAGGAACGGCAGATCCAAATCGACCTGGATCCCCAGAAGCTGGAGGCCTACCACCTGTCGGGCGAAGATCTGGAGAACGCGCTGGCGGCGCAGAACCAGATCATTCCCGCCGGCACCATCAAGGTCGGCGATTTCGAATATAATGTGAAGCTCAACAACAGCCCCAGTGTCATCGATGAATTGAACCGCCTGCCGGTTAAGCAGGTAAACGGCGCCACCATCTATATGGGCGACGTTGCGCATGTGCGCGATGGCTTTCCGCCCCAGCGCAATGAGGTGCGCATGGACGGGCGGCGTGGCGTGCTGATGACCGTGCTGAAAAGCGGTTCGGCTTCGACTCTCGACATCGTGGATAACGTCAAGGCGTTGCTGCCTCGGCTGAAACAGACATTGCCAAAATCGCTGAAGGTGGTGCCGTTGGACGATCAATCCATCTTTGTGCGCGCCGCCGTGTCCGGCGTGGTCAAGGAAGGCATCATCGCCGCCGCCCTGACCGGCCTGATGATCCTTTTGTTTCTGGGAAGCTGGCGCTCCACTCTGGTGATTGTGGTGTCGATTCCCCTGGCGGTGCTGTTCTCCATCGCGTTTCTGTCGGCGCTGGGCCAAACCCTGAACATTATGACCCTGGGCGGATTGGCCCTGGCGGTGGGCATTCTGGTGGACGACGCCACCGTCACTATTGAGAACATCAACTGGCACCTGGAAAAGGGCAAGCCGGTGCAGCAGG
>Ga0182024_10021090_pt1 | contig 11855 bp, 10 predicted proteins | sample P32metaG_FD_120480 | JGI IMG/M metagenome (GOLD analysis project Ga0182024, IMG submission 120480) | Permafrost microbial communities from Stordalen Mire, Sweden - P3-2 metaG (Illumina Assembly) | ecosystem: Environmental > Terrestrial > Soil > Wetlands > Permafrost | place: Sweden: Stordalen... | reverse complement strand
GAGCCTCATCCAGCTCTACCGAGACGTGCAGGCTCAGCAGCTCGTCAAGCTGCTGAAGGGCGTCAAGCCGGCCGACATACCGATCGAGCAACCGGACAAATTCGAGCTGGTCATCAACCTGAAGACCGCCAAGGCGCTCGGGTTGACGGTCCCCCGATCGATCCTTACCCGCGCCGATGAGGTGATTGAGTGATAAATAGACGCGAGCTCATAACCATTATCGCCGGTGCGGCGGTCGTTTCGCCGTTTGCCGCTGTCGCACAGAACGCATCCAAGGCCTATCGCGTCGGGGTGCTAAACGAAGGGGCGCCCATCATCGACAGTAGTCCCTTTGGAAAAGCGCTCATTCGCGGCTTAGCTCAGGCCGGTTATACGCTTGGGAAGAATTTGGCAATCGAGCGTCGCGGAGCGGGGGGACATAAAGACCGTCTGCCGCAGCTTGTCATTGAGCTTGTGGCGAGCAAGGTCGATGTCATCGTGACTTCCGGCTATCCGGCGGCGCTCGCCGCCAAACAGGGAACGACCCTCCCAGTGGTGTCAATCCAGTCCGGCGATCCGGTCGGCACGGGACTGGTTGCCAGCCTCGCGCGTCCGGGTGGCAACCTGACCGGTATCTCGGACGTGTCGGCGGAACTCACGCCGAAGCGGCTGGAGTTGCTCAAGCAGTTTGCGCCCAATCTGCGGCGGGTGGCGATGCTGTGGAATGCCGACAACCTCGGAATGACCCTGCGTTACCGGGCAGCGGAGGCTGGGGCCAAGGCGCTGGGCATCTCTGTCCAGCCGCTAGGCGTACGCGAGCCTAGCGATTTCGAGGAGGCGTTCAGGGCGATGAACCGCAACATGCCTGACGCAATTCTCATGGTGACCGATTTTCTCACCATTCTCAACCGAAAGCCTGTGTTTGAGTTCGCGGCGGCGCATCGGTTGCCGGCCATGTATGAATTTGCCTTCTTGGTCCACGACGGCGGCCTGATGTCATACGGTCCGGATGACAACGAAAGTTTTGGCCGCGTGGCAGCCTTGGTAGACCGTATCCTGAAAGGCGCAGCGCCCGCGGAATTGCCATTCGAACAGCCGACAAAATTCGACTTGGTCATCAATCTCAAGACCGCCAAAACGCTCGGCCTTACCGTTCCGCCGTTGCTGCTTGCCCAGGCCGACGAGATCGTCGAATGAGCGGCGGACAGACTCCGTTGAGGCCTTGGACCGACTAGATCAACGCATGAGCGGTGCCGAAGATTCCATGCCGACGGTGGCGCCAGTCCGCGCCGCAAACCAGCGGCCGCGTGGCAGTTTGTTCCGCAAGTATGTGGTTCTGTTTATCCTCCTGGTCGGCGCAGCCTTGATCGCTAACAGCCTCGTCGATTTCTGGTTTTCCTTCCAGGAGAACCAGACGGCGCTGGTTCGGGTGCAGCAGGAAAAGGCCGATGCGGCGGCACAGCGCATCGAAGAGTTCGTTAACGAGATCAAGAGCCAGATCGGCTGGACCACGCTGCCGCAATGGGATGCTGCCCCGCTTGAGCAGCGCCAATTCGACTATGTCCGCCTATTGCGCCAAGTGCCGGCGATCACCGAGCTGTCCGAACTGGACGGCGACGGCAAGGAGCAACTCAAGGTCTCGCGAGTGGCGATGGATGCAATCGGTAGCGGAGAAGACTTCTCGCACGCGCCCGCCTTCATCCAGGCGAAGGCGCAGGGGACGTGGTTCAGCGCTGTCTATTTCCGCAAGGAATCCGAGCCGTACATGACCTTGGCGATGGCGCGCACCGGCAGGAACGCCGGTGTTACCGTCGCTGAGATCAATTTGAAGTTGATCTGGGATGTTATCACAGCGTTGAAGATTGGCCAGGGCGGTTACGCCTATGTCGTCGACGGGCACGGGCGGTTGATCGCTCATCCAGACATCAGTCTCGTCTTACGCGACACCGATCTGTCCCAACTGCCGCAGGTGGAAGCAGCGCTCAGCGCCGCCAGGAGAGGGCAAGCGGCACCGGGCGCGGCGACCGTTGCCAGGAGCATCGGCGGTCGTTCGGTGCTGACAGCACATGCCGCGATTTCCCAGCTTGGCTGGCTGGTCTTTGTCGAGGTGCCGCTTTCAGAAGCGTTCGCGCCGCTTTACGGGGCAGCATGGCGCACCGGACTCGTGCTGCTGCTGGGATTGTTAGCAGCGTCCCTCGTCGCGCTCGTCCTCGCCCGCCGCATGACCGTACCGATCCATAAACTGCAGGAAGGTGCAGCTCGCATCGGCGCCGGCGAGCTGGATCGCCGCATCGACATCCACACCGGCGACGAATTGGAAGGCCTCGCCGACCAGTTCAACCACATGGCCACCGACCTGCAGAAATCCTATGCCGAACTTGAACAGAAGGTCGAGGAACGCACCGCCGAACTTTCCGAAGCGCTCGCACAGCAGACCGCGACCGCGGAGGTGTTGGGAGTCATAAATTCCTCGCCCGGCGACCTCGCGCCGGTGTTCGACGCGGTGCTGGAAAAGGCGCTGGCGCTTTGCGAGGCAAGCTTTGGCAACATGATCCTTTATGACGGGTCGCGGGAACGCTCAATCGCCTTCCGCGGTGCCCCGGAATTTGCCAGATGGCTCAGCGAGCGGGGCGCAGTGGAGCCAGCGACCGGAAGTCTTGCCGATCGTCTCGTGCGCGGCGAAAACATCGTGCACGTCATAGATGCTGCCCAGGAGCCCGCATACGGCAGCAGTGCGACGCGTCGGGCGGCGGTGGAGATCGGTGGGTACCACGCTTTGCTGGGCGTCGCCTTGCGCAGGGATGATGTTCTGCTCGGCGCGATAGTCGTCTATCGCCAGGAGGTGCAGCCATTTACGGACAACCAGATTGCGCTGTTGCAGAATTTCGCAACGCAGGCGGTCATCGCGATGGAGAATGCCCGACTCCTCGACGAAATTCACCAGCGCCAGCAGGAATTGCGCGTCACCCTCGATAATATGGGGGATGGCGTCGCGATGTTTGATGCCAAACTTCGTTTGGCGGCTTGGAACCGTAACTTCCAAGACCTGCTGCAGCTGCCCGACGTCTTTCTGGCCGAGTGTCACAGCTTTTATGAATACATCCGCTACCTGACCACGCGCGGCGAGTTCGGACCCGGCGCCGATCCGGAAGCCGAAATTGCTCGGCTACGCGCACGGTTCAGCGAGCATTACAACCTCGAGCGCACCCGTCCCGACGGCACCGTCATCGAGATACGGCACAACCCGATGCCGGACGGCGGGCTTGTGTTGATCTACGGCGACATCACCGAACGCAAACGCAGCGAGACTGAGATCCGTGCCGCACGCGACGCGGCCGAGAACGCGCTGCGCGAATTGAAGACGGCTCAGGCGAGCCTCATTCAGGCCGAGAAAATGGCGTCGCTCGGTCAGCTGACCGCCGGCATCGCTCACGAGATCAAGAACCCGCTCAACTTCGTCAATAACTTCGCCAGCCTGTCGAACGAGCTGCTGGAAGAGGTCAAGGAGATCGCCGGGCCGGTGCTCGATACTCTCGGCGAGGACAAGCGCGAAGAACTGAACGAGACGATCGCGATGCTGACGAGCAATCTCGACAAGATTGCCGAGCATGGCAGGCGGGCCGATGGCATCGTCAAGAGCATGCTCGCCCATTCTCGCGGTGGCAGCGGCGAGCGGCAGAGTGTCGATCTCAATGCGCTTCTCGATGAGTCTCTGAACCTTGCCTATCACGGCGCCCGTGCCCATGATCAGAGCTTCAATATTACTTTGGAGCGCGATTTCGACCAGGCGCTGAAGCCGATCGAGCTGGTGCCGCAGGACATAACTCGGGTGTTCCTCAACTTATTCGGCAACGGCTTCTATGCGGCGAACAAGCGGGCGCACGCTAATGGCGATGCCGAGTTCCGCCCGGTGTTGCACGTCGCGACGCACGAAGTGGGCGACGCGGTCGAGATCACAGTGCGCGATAATGGCACCGGCATCCCGCCCGAGATCAAGGACAAGCTGTTCCAGCCGTTCTTCACCACCAAGCCGACTGGCGAGGGCACCGGACTGGGTCTCTCGATCAGCTACGATATCGTGACGCAGCAGCATGGCGGCACGATCGCGGTCGACAGCGAAGTCGGCACCTTCACCGAATTCACCGTCCGCCTGCCGCGTGGCGGCCGGGCGCCAGCAGCGAGAGCCAGCGTATGAGCGTAAGCATCCTGGTCGTCGATGATGAGCCCGACGTACCCGACCTGTTTCGCCAGCGCTTTCGCCGCGAGACGCGGCAGGGCGCCTATGTCCTGCATTTCGCCGCCTCGGGCGAAGAGGCCTTGGAAAAACTCGACGACGGGGTGCGTCCCGAGCTGATCGTCATCCTCTCCGACATCAACATGCCGGGCATGGACGGGCTTGAACTACTGCGTGAAGTCAAGCAGCGCCGGCCCGGGCTGCCGGTGATGATGGTGACCGCCTATGGCGACGAAGAACGCCGGCGCCGCGCCGCCGAATACGGCGCCTTCGAGTTTGTCACCAAGCCGGTCGATTTCGCCCGGCTCAAGGACCAGTTGCGTCAGTTTCCGAACGGATCGTTATGACCCGCGCGGCGCGGCGATGACCCCGGTCAAGATTCTCGCCGTCGACGATGAGCCCGATTTCGAGTTGCTGATGACCCAGCGCTTTCGTCGACAGATCCGCGAGCGCGAATTCGAGTTCCGCTTCGCGCGGCACGGCGAAGAGGCCCTGACGGCGCTCGCCGCTGAGCCGGACATCGATCTGATGCTGCTCGACATCAACATGCCGGTTATGGACGGGCTCACGCTCCTCAACGAGTTGCGCGATCGGCAATCCGGGGTTCGGACGATTATCGTCTCGGCCTATGGGGACATGCAGAACCTCCGCACCGCGATGAACCGCGGCGCCTTCGACTTCGTGACCAAGCCGGTGGATCTGAGCGACCTTGAGATCACCGTGCGCAAAGCGCTGGCCGATATCGCCAAGCTGCGCGAGATGGATCGGCTGCGCGAGGCGGCCGAACGTGCGCGCAGCAACTTGTCCCGCTATTTTTCGCCAAACATCGTCGAAATCCTGGCCGCACAAGACGATCCGCTCGGAACCGTACGGCGTCAGACCGTCGCCGTGTTGTTTGTCGATATCGTCGGGTTCACGCAAATGGCCGAGGCGATGGCGCCCGAAGCGGTAGTAACGATGCTGCGCGAGTTCCATGTGCGGATGACCGCGCAGATCTTCGCCTGCGGCGGCACTGTCGATAAATATATCGGCGATGAGATTTTCGCGGTGTTCGGGGTGCCGGCCGGGAGCAATAAGGATGCGTCCAACGCGCTGATCTGCGCCGAACGAATGCTCGAAGCGCTCGAACGCTGGAACGAGGAACGCGTGGGGAAAGAGGAGAAGCGGATTGCCATCGGTATCGGGCTCAATTACGGCCCGGCCGTCCTTGGCGATGTCGGCAGCGAGCACAGTATGTCGTTCACGGTGATCGGCGACACCGTCAACATCGCGGCCCGATTACAGAGGCTGACGCGTACCCTTGAGACGCCGCTTGTCGTCGGCGATGCGCTCGTCAGCGCGGTGACGGCGTCTTCGGAAGCCGCCGCCGAACTGGCAAGGCACCTGCAGGATCAGGGGGAGCAGGCGCTTCGAGGTCGCACCGGCCCCGTGCGTATTTGGACACGCAAACAGAGCGGATCGCGGGTGGAAACGGCCGGCGCTTGATCGTTACGAACATCCGCGTAAACCCGCGCGGCCACTCGCCGGCGCGGCGCTGAATGGCTCATAAGAGTGAAAGCGACGTGGCGATTTGTTAGGAGAGAGGACATTTCCGGCGTGGAGACGAAGATTTTTCGAGTGCCTATCTTCAGCGCTGCTGCTGGTGGATTCAACGGCCGGTAGGGCAGTTTGCTCGACTGATGGCCCCCACGGAAAGAGGGATTGATGAACCGGCGCGATCTCCTGGTTCTCTGTGCCAGCACCGCTATCGCTTCACCAATCGCCGCCCGCGCGCAGCAGAAGGCGATGCCGGTAATCGGCTTTATGCACTTTGGATCGCCTGGTCGGTTTTCAGACGAAGTCGAGGGCCTTCGGCGAGGGCTGAGGGAAAGCGGCTATGTCGAGGGCCAAAATGTAACGATCGAATACCACTGGGCGGAGGGGCATCCTGATCGGCTGCCGGCAATGGCGATCGACCTCGTCGGCCGCAAGGTCGACCTGATTGTGGCCGCGGGCGGGCTCCTTGTGGCGCGCGCGGCGAAAAATGCGACTTCGACGATCCCGATCGTCTTCGACATCCCCGACGATCCGGTCGCGGCCGGTTTGATTACGAGCCTCAACCGGCCGGGCGCCAATCTCACGGGCGTCGGCACCCTCGCCTACGAGCTGACATTCAAGCGGCTCCAACTTTTGTCCGAATTGGTTCCGCATGCATCCGTGATCGCCCTGCTGGTGAACCCGAAAAATCCCAATGTCGAGGCTATCGTGCGAAACGTGCCGCAAGCGGCACGCACGAAGGGGGTGCAACTCCCGATCGTGAAGGCCGGTACAGAAGGCGAGATTGATGCCGCTTTCGCCACCCTCGTCGATTTGCATGCAAGCGCGCTCGTCGTCGTATCCGATCCGTTCTTCACCAGCCGGCGCGAGCAACTCGTGGCACTGGCGGCGCGCGATGGCATTCCGGCGATCTATGCGATCCGTGAACTCGTCGCTTCCGGCGGCCTGATGAGCTACGGGCCGGACCTCGCCTCGGTCTATCGCCTTATGGGCATTTACGCCGGACGAATCCTCAAGGGCGAAAAGGCCGCCGACTTGCCGGTCCAACAGCCGGACAAGTTCGAACTTGTCATCAACCTCAAGACTGCCAAGGCGCTCGGCCTCACGGTGCCGCAATCGCTGCTCGCCCGCGCCGACGAAGTGATCGAGTGACGGCGCGCGACTGACCGGTTTGGCCCGGCTAGGTAGGGTCGAGCGACCGAATGGGTCTCGCCTTTGACCCATTAATTCGCACTCACCCGAAATTCCGTTCTTGGGCGCGTTTCGCCCATTGCCGTGGGTCCTGGCGAAGGTCTCCTGTCTCATCACATAGCCGGCGCTCAGCTCTGGCGGCGGGAAAGAGTCTTCGTGCCCCTAGATCGGGATTCTGTAGGGCCGAATCGTAAATAGGGGATTGAACGAACCCGCTGCCGCGGGAATGGGGTGAGCGGGTAGAGGAAGGTCTCCCGTCTGAGAGGATTGTGGGTGTCGAAGCCCAACCCTCAAGACAGGAGCCCCCCGATGGCCGAGATGAGCCCTCTGCGCCGCCGCATGATCGAGGACATGACGGTCCGCAATCTGTCGCCGGCAACGCAACGATCCTACGTGCATGCGGTGGCAAAGTTCAGCCGGTATTTTGGCCGCGCGCCGGATCAGCTGGATCTGGAGGATGTGCGCGCCTTTCAGGTCCATCTTGTCGCGAATGGCATCTCGTGGCCGGCACTGAACCAGACGGTCTGCGCACTGCGGTTCTTCTATGGCGTCACGCTCGGGCATGGCGAGATCCCGGAGCGCATTCCCTACGCGCGGGAGCCGCGCAAGCTGCCGGTGGTGCTGAGCGCGGACGAGGTCGTGCGCTTTCTCGAAGCCGTTCCGAGCCTGAAGACCCGCGCCGCGCTGACCACCGCCTACGCCGCGGGACTGCGCGCGTCCGAGGCGATCGGGCTCAAGGTCGCGGATATCGACAGCGGCCGGATGGTAATCCGGGTCGCGCACGGCAAAGGCGGTAAGGACCGCTACGTCATGCTGTCGGCGCAACTGCTCGGTATTCTGCGCACTTATTGGCGTCTCGCCCGGCCGCAGCACTGGCTCTTTCCCGGCCGCGATGAGACAAAGCCGATCGATGTCCAGGTGTTGCACGCGGCCTGCCGATCGGCCTGCGCAGCGGCCGGCCTGGCCAAGCACGTGACGGTGCACACGCTGCGCCACAGCTTTGCCACGCATCTGCTGGAGGCCGGCACCGACATCCGCATCATTCAGGTCCTGTTGGGCCATGCCAACCTGTCAAGCACGGCGCGCTACACGCGGGTCTCGAACGGGCTGATCCGAGGGACCCGGAGCCCGCTCGACCGGCTGCGGCTGGAGGTCGTGCCGCCGGCCTGACCCGGCGGCATCATGTCGGCCGGCCTGGAAGTGGCGGATGTCTTCCGCCGCCACGGCGAGGCGTATCGCCGCGCGCATGACGCTCACCTGGGCCGTGTCGAGCGGCGGGTGATGAGCACTATCGAGCTGTGCCGGACGGCCGCGCTGGGCGGCCATACCGAGACCTGCGCCGATTGCGGCCTCACCCGCTGCGCCTACAACTCTTGCCGCAACCGGCATTGCCCAAAGTGCCAGGGGCAGGCGCGCGCCGAGTGGCTTGCTGCCCGTCAGGCCGAACTGCTGCCGGTGCCGTACTTCCATGTCGTGTTCACCCTGCCGGCGCCGGCGGCCGAGATCGCGTTCCAGAACAAAGAGACAGTCTACGCCATTCTGTTTCGGACCGCGGCCGAGACGTTGCGCACGATCGCCGCCGATCCGAAGCATCTGGGCGCCGAGATCGGCCTCGTCGCCGTGCTCCATACCTGGGGCCAGAACCTGCACCATCACCCGCATGTCCATTGCGTCGTGCCGGGCGGCGGTCCCTCGCTCGATGGGACGCGCTGGATCGCGTGTCGCCCCGGGTTCTTCCTCCCAGTGCGCGTCCTCTCGCGGCTCTTCCGCCGCCTATTTCTCGACGCGCTGCGTGCCGCCTTTGAGGCTGGGGAACTCGGCTTCTTCGGCGAGTTTGCAGCCCTCGCCGAAACCAATGCCTTCACCCGCCGGCTGCGCGAACTGCGCCGGGTCCAGTGGGTGGTCTATGCCAAGCCGCCCTTCGGCGGACCGGCGCAGGTGCTCGCCTATCTCGGCCTATACACACACCGCATCGCCATCACCAACTCCCGCCTGGTCAACCTGGCCAACGCCGAGATCGCCTTCCGCTGGAAGGATTATCGCCATCACGGCAAGACCAAGCTCATGACGCTTGCGGCTGATGAGTTCATCCGGCGCTTCCTGCTGCACACCCTGCCGGACGGCTTCCATCGCATCCGCCACTACGGCTTTCTCGCGAACCGCCAGCGCGCCGCGAAGCTCGCGCTCTGCCGCCGGCTGCTCCACGCGCCATCGCAGCGACCGCCCACCGAACAGCTCCAGGATGCCGCCCTGTCCCGCCACCCCGATCGCTGTCCGACCTGCGGCGGCGCCATGATTGTGCTCGCTGTCCTGGCGCGCTCGGCGCCCTGTCGCACATCCTTCTGGGATGACAGCTCGTGAGGCGCCTGCCATCCCGCAGCGCTGCTCTTCCGCCACCGGACGCCGATTGCGCCCGTGGAGACCGCTGCGTTCGCCGTCAAAGCCCCGATCCGGCAGCCCGCCGGATTGGACGTAAGCATCGGCACTACCTCCGCATCGCGCATCCTGCCGCCGCAACCACCCCCGCCGCTCGCCATCAGGCGGCCGAGATCATCACCCGCCGCCGCCGATCGCGGCTCTCGGACCAGCCGCCACCGATACAATCCCCGTAGCCGCACCTGCCACCCCGCGGGTTCGCTCAATCCGGCTTCAATGAGGTCGCGCTCACGCCTTCGCTCCACGCTTGTCCCGCACGACCTCACAGAAGCCTCCAGATTCCCAGCGGGATCGAGATGTGATTCAAGCTTCCCAACTGGGGGAGCTGGATCATGCAAGGATACGAACTGACGGATTTCGAGTGGAGGGTGATCGCGCCGTTGCTGCCCAACAAACCGCGCGGGTGCCGCGGGTGGACGACCGGCGGGTTCTGAACGGGGTCTTCTGGATACTGCGCACCGGCGCGCCGTGGCGGGCTGTGCCGAAGGAGTTTGGTCCGCCGACGACCTGCTACAACCGCTTTGTGCGGTGGCGCAAGGCCGGGGTTTGGGACCGCATCATGACCGCCGTCAGCCAAGCCTGCGACGGCGAGGTGCAGATGATCGACAGCACCTCGGTGCGCGTCCATCAGCATGCCGCCAACTCAAAAAAAGCCACCCGGATCGCTGTATGGGCCGCTCGCGCGGCGGGCTGACGACCAAGATCCACGCGCTCGTCGACGCGCGCGGCCTGCCGCTCGAACTGGTGCTGTCGCCGGGCCAGGCCGGCGACTGTCCGGTCGCCGCGCGTCTGCTCGGCCATTTGCGCGAGAACACCATCGTGCTCGCCGACAAGGCTTACGACGCCGACTGGCTGCGCCGCCAAATCGAAGCCGCCGGGGCGGCGCCCAACATCCCGCCGATGGTGCATCGTCGCTGGAAACCCTGCTTCAGCCCCGTGCTCTACCGGTCACGCAACCGCGTCGAGCGCTTCTTCAACCGTATCAAACACTTCCGACGGTTCGCCACGCGTTACGAAAAACACGCCGCAAACTTCCTCGCAATGCTCAAGCTGGCTGCCGTTCATCTCTGGCTGCGCCATAATGAGTCTGTGACCTAATCCTGAAGTGGACGCCCGCCCATTGAAATGACAGGATTGGGCTGTCGACAGCATTTTTTGTTGCGAGCGCAACGATGTCACGCGGCGGATCAGTTTCTGGAGCAGCATCAGCGCCGCTGCGTGCTCCTATCGTGGTCGCGGATGACTTCCTCCCGACAGAACTAGCGCAGGCGATGCGGCGGGACATCGACGCGCATTTCGCCAATCCCCACGCGCACCGGGAGGACATTCACCAAGTCTGGAATTATTGGTTCGTCCCCGAACTTTATACCTATCTACGCACCCGCCCGGAAAAGATCATCGGTGGCGAACACGTCGAGGCGTTCATGCAGAATTTGGGGCGCTGGTCTCTGACCGCCCTCGGAATGGGTACCGTGACGCGACCTTACCTCAGCTTGTACGTCAGCGGATGCCGGCAGGGCTGGCACAACGACTCCGCAAACGGCCGCTTCGGCTTCGTCTATTCGCTGACAAAAAACGAGCGGCGCACCAGCGGTGGCGAAACGCTGATCTTGCGCGAGGGCGATCCATTCAGGGCCAATCTTAGTCGGCCTATGGCAGGTCAAGGCCTGCACGAGGCGGTCGAGCCCCGGTTCAACAGGCTCGTCGTGTTCGACGACCGGATGCCGCACGCCGTCGAACGGGTGGATGGGGGGATGGACCCGGTTGAAGGGCGCTTCGTGCTGCATGGGCATCTGAGCGAAGCAAACATCGCGGTAGCAGGCCGCTTGCCGCCCGAAAAAGTCGGTGAGCCACTTGCCGCGGCGCTGCGCGCTTTCGTAAGCGAAGCCTCGTCGCAGGTCGCGCTCTATCACGGACCGGCGGCGCTGCGCGTCACGATCGCTGAGACGGGCGCGGTGCAAGCCTGCGCCGTGCTGCTCGACCGGGTCATCCACCCTGATCCCGGTCATGTGGATTGGGAGCCGCTATTGGGGCGGCTTGTCGATCGGGTCAGCGGCGTCAAATTCCCGCCCGCTGAGGGAGAGACAACGGTAATCCAACCGATCGTGTTCGGGGGGCCGCTGCGCCGGAGCTGACAAGTGCGGCTCTCTCGGGTCTCACGCTGCCACGGCGGACGGGCGTCATCGCGCGCTTCAAGCCATAATCGGCTGGGGCTCTCGCCAAATCGGCGCACCCCGGAAATAATCTTTTTCGGCGATGCAAACCTTCGGTTGCCAGCGTGGGGCAAAACGTGATCTATAATTGACTCGAAAAATGCTCTTAAAGAGCCGAAGAACATTCCGGGGAGATAGGTATTACCTATTCGATTTCACCCAACCCGGCGAGCGTCAACGAGAACGCCGGCACGCTGACCTTCACGATCACGCGCTCGAATTCGAGCACGGCGGCGACGGTTTACGCCAGCACGGTCCAGGACCAG
>Ga0182024_10021089_pt1 | contig 11855 bp, 11 predicted proteins | sample P32metaG_FD_120480 | JGI IMG/M metagenome (GOLD analysis project Ga0182024, IMG submission 120480) | Permafrost microbial communities from Stordalen Mire, Sweden - P3-2 metaG (Illumina Assembly) | ecosystem: Environmental > Terrestrial > Soil > Wetlands > Permafrost | place: Sweden: Stordalen... | reverse complement strand
CCGTCCCTAGCGTGATTAGTGGCGAGATCAGCGAGGGATTTTTCAAACTGCTGAAGTAATACGCCGCAGTTGCATTGATTCTCGGCGGGACAGATCCGAAACTTTCGGGCCTGTCCCGCTTTTGCATCAAAATTTGCCGCGCCCCAATTTCACCACCAAAAAACACGGTAGGTTGAGACTCCGTCGAACTCAGTCCAACATTTGACCGTGATAGGAAATGACGTCGGGCCGCGTCATTTCGAATTTTACTTTTTAGAATTGATTGATAGTTTTCAGCGATGCGCCGTTTTGCCGCCAGTTTTGTCGTGCTGGGTTTTCTGCTGTCCGCCGCCGTGACGTGGGCGGCCGAGGGCAAGGTCTGCAAGGTCCTGCCGCAATTCCTGGATCAAAAGGGCCGCCAATCCCTCTCGCCCAGTTTGTATGAAAGGGACGCGTACCAATTCTATCTTCGCAAACACCTTGCGCTGCGCAAGGCCCTGCGCGTGGCTGTGCAGTACAAAGCCAAAGGCCTTGATTTGCAGAAAACCAAATTGCGCGCCGAATTGCGCGGCCTTCTGACCAATTCCATCGAAACCATCACCTTGGAGGTGCCGGTCAAAAAAAGCGGCTTCTTTGCCAATTGGGCCTGCATCAGCGTCACCGGAGACGAGTATAAAAAATTTGGCGAGCTGGTCGCCTGGCGCGTCACTCTTTGGGAAGGGGACCGGCAATTGTCCGAACAGGAATCGTTTCTCTGGTCGGGAGTTGCCACCGCATCGCCCTAGCGGAGTTGGGCGCTTATATACTCCATCACCTTGCTCACGGTTTCTTCGGCTTTGACCAAAACCAATTGTCCGCCGCGCGGTTTGAATTCGACTTCTCCTTTGGCCAGTGACTTTTCGCCCAGGCCGATGCGCAGCGGAAAGCCGATCAATTCGGAGTCTTTAAATTTCACGCCGGGCCGTTCATCGCGGTCGTCCAAAATCACCTCGACCCCGCGCGCACCGAGTTCGGCATAAATCTTTTCGGCCAGCTTCATGACCGCGCTCTCCAGCGCGACGCTCAGAGGTGTCAAACATACCGTGTAGGGCGCGACACTGGCCGGCCAGATGATGCCGTCCTTGTCGTTGCACTGTTCGATGACCGCCTGCAAGGTGCGGGTGACGCCAATTCCGTAACAACCCATGATGGCCGGCCGTTGCTGGCCGACCTCGTCCAGAAACAAGGCCTTCAATGCTTCGCTATATTTCGTGCCGAGCTTAAAGACGTGTCCCACTTCGATGGCCCGGCGGATTTTCAACGGCTGCCCACAACTCGTGCAAGCCTCGCCCGCCTGCGCCAGGCGCAAATCGCCCCATTTACTCACCTGAACGTCGCGGCCCATTTCGACTTGACTAAAATGAAATCCGTCTTCATTGGCCCCCGTCGTCATGTTGGCGGCGTCCCGCAGGGTTTCGTCCGCGTAGATCGAGAAATCCTTCACGCCGACCGCGCCTAGGCTGCCGGGGTGGGCGCGAAGTGCGCCAAATATCTCCTCCGCTTCCGCCGGTCGAAAAGTCGCGGTGCCGAGCAGCCCGGTCAGTTTTGCTTCGTTCAATTGATGGTCGCCCCGCAGCAAAATCAGCGCGGGCTTGTTTTCGACGATGTAAACCAGCGTCTTGATTTGCCGCGTGGCTGCAACTCCGAATGGCGGTTGCGTAAGACTATCGATGGTGACAACGCCCGGCGTGGCGAATCTCACGGGACCAGACCCGGTCGCGGCTGGCGAAACGGGTTCCGTCGGAGGCGTACGGCTGGCGGCCTTTTCAATGTTCGCCGCGTAAGGACAGGCCTCGCAATAGACCACTTCATTTTCTCCCGTGTCAGCCGGGACCATGAACTCATGCGAGAATTTTCCGCCCATGACGCCGGTATCAGCCTCGACGGCCATGACTTTCAATCCACACCGTTGAAAAATTCGCGTGTAGGCGTCGTACATTTTTTTGTAACTCGCCTGCGCGGCCTCGTCGGTGGTGTCAAAACTGTAAGCGTCTTTCATGATGAATTCCTTGGCGCGCATCAGGCCGAAGCGGGGCCGGATCTCATCGCGAAACTTGGTTTGGATCTGGTAAAAATTCTTGGGCAACTGCCGGTAGGAATTCAGTTCCCCGGCGACCAGGGTGGTGATGACCTCTTCGTGGGTGGGGCCGAGAATCCATTCCTTTTTGGCCCGGTCGCGCACCTTAAAAAAGACGCCTTGGGCCGTTTCGTAGCGGCCGCTTTGCTGCCAGATTTCGGGCGGTTGCAGCGCGGGCATCAATACTTCCAACGCGCCAGCGCGGTTCATTTCCTCGCGCACGATTTGCTCCACCTTGCGCAAGGCGCGCACACCCAATGGCAGAAAAGTATAAAGGCCGGCCGTGAGCTTGCGGATTAAACCCGCGCGCAAGAGCAGCTTGTGCGAGAGAATTTCGGCCTCCGCCGGTGTTTCTTTCAAAGTGGGAATAAATCCCTGGGTCCAACGCATAATATAACGGTAGTTCGGCTGACCGCAGAACCAATCCTATTTTGAACAAGCCGAAATCAGCGGCAAGCCAATTCGGAGACTCGAAACACGACTAAGTGGAGCGAGCGAGAAATTTTGTGATAAATTGCTGAGGCGTAATCGGCTGCGGTTTGTAACCGGCGTTCCCCAGCGCGGCGAAATGCTGATCTTCGGTGATCAGATAGTCGGCGCCGGCCGTTACGGCGCAATCGGTGAAGATATCGTCGTCAGGATCAGCCACAATGATATTGAAGCGAAATGAAGGCGTGATACGAAGAACGTTGCCGCTGGTGAGCTCCGCAAGATCCATCAAACGTGCCAGCTTCCGCCAGCGGCCCGGGCCACTTAACCGGGTTAGAACTTCTTCATACTCAAGCAACACCTCAGTGATACCGCCCAAGCCAACTGCCCGGAAACCCATGCGTCAAGAATGGGATGGAAAGGATGACCCTCTGCCAGCGCTTGCACCACCGTATTGGTGTCCAGGCAGACAATCATCCCCTGCGCAACTCGGCGCGCGCTTCGCGGATGATGTCAGCCAACGGGTCAATCTTCCCCAAGCGGCGGTCGGCCTCGGCATCTGCCGATAACTCTTGCCAGAGGCGTTCCTTTTCCACCCGCAACAAAAGACGATGCAGCAGCAAGCTCTCGTCATCCATGGCCTCAATACGCTGAATGATTTCGGGCCGCAATTTCTGTGGCTCTAAAACGACCGGTTCCATAACCATAAATATGCCTCAGATCGCCAGCCAAAGCGAGCAGATTTTCATTCCTTGGACGGGATGGACGTTTACTTGACTGTGTTGACGAGCGGGGTCAGCCCTTGAATGCGCACTTCCAGCCGGTCGCCTGATTGAATCGGTCCCACCCCGCTGGGTGTCCCGGTGACGATGACATCGCCCGGCAGCAGGGTCAAGTTGGTGGAGACGAAACTGACCAGTTCGTAGCAGTTGAATATAAGCTGGTTGGTGTTGGAATTCTGCCGCAACTGGCCGTTTTGGAATTGTTGAATCGTCAAATCATGCGGATCCAGTTTCGTTTCCACATAAGGTCCCAGCTGCGTGAATGTGTCAAACGACTTGGCGCGGGCCCACTGGCTTTCCGAGTTCTGAATCGTGCGGTCGCTGATGTCCTGCGCCGCGGTGTAGCCAAGAATGTAGCGCGCGGCGGCGGCGGGCGTGATGTTGCGCACGCGCCGGCCAATGACGATGGCCAGTTCCGCCTCGTAATCCGTGCGATGGCGCGGAAAGGGAATTTCGATCTTGCCTCCATCGGCCAGGAGCGACGTGGGAGCCTTGAACCAAAAAAGCGGCTCCTTGGGCAGCGCCTTGCTCTGCTCCCGGGCGTGATCGGCATAGTTGAGGCCGATGGCGATTATTTTCGAGGCATTGACCGGCGTCAACGTTTTCAAGCCTTTGCCGGACATTGGTTTTTTATCGAAGGAAGGCGCGCCAAAAACGTCGCCGCGCAGCCGGTAGAGCTCGCCGTCCACTACTTTTGCATAAAATATTTCTTCGCCCTTTTGAAAACGGCCAATGGCTGCCATACGTGCGCCTATTTTTAACAAATCCAGTCCCGCGCTCGCAAGATGAAACTGCCTAAAAGCCAATTCATTTTAAATAAACCCTCGAATTAGCCCGTCCAAATGTTATATTTGGGACAAACATGTCGTCCATCAAACGCACCATTTCGGTCAGTTTTGAACATCGCGTTTACTTCACCCGCGCCGTGTTTGGCCTTTCCAATTCCCTGCTCCGATCCGTTCTGATTGAGCCGCCCCGCGTGCCGAAAGTGCTGGTGGTTCTGGATGAATCGCTCGCCCTGGCCCAGCCGCTTCTGGCCAAATCGATCGGAGATTATTTCAACGCGTTTGCCGATCGGCTGGATCTGGTTGGCCCGCCGCTGATTATCGAGGGTGGAGAACGGGCCAAAACCTCTTATTTTCACGTTTCGGAAATCCATTCCCAGGTTGAGCGCCATCATGTGGATCGTCATTCGTATATTGTCGGGGTTGGAGGCGGCGCCCTGCTCGACGTCGTCGGATTGGCCGCCGCCACGGCGCATCGCGGAGTCCGCCATGTGCGCATTCCCACAACTGTGCTTAGCCAGAACGATTCGGGCGCGGGCGTCAAAAACGGCATCAACGCCTTCGGCAAAAAGAATTTCATCGGCACTTTCGCTCCGCCTTACGCTGTCATTAATGATTTCGATCTTCTCGCCTCCCTGCCGGATCGCGACAAGCGGGCCGGCTACGCCGAGGCCGTCAAGGTGGCGCTGATTCGAGACCGGGAATTCTTCGATTGCCTGGAGCGCGATGCCGCCGCATTGGCGCGCTTGGAGGACGAGCCGATGCGGCGGCTGATCGAGCGTTGCGCGGAATTGCACGTCGAGCACATTGCCGGCAGCGGGGACCCGTTTGAATTCGGTTCGGCCCGACCGCTGGATTTCGGGCATTGGGCGGCCCACAAGCTGGAACAACTTTCCGAATTTCAAATCCGGCATGGCGAAGCGGTGGCCATCGGCATGGCCTTGGACGTGATTTATTCGCGAAACATCGGGTTGCTCGATGGCGCCTCTGCGGAGCGAATTTTGGCTCTTTTGCTCCGGCTGGGCTTTGGGCTTTTTGCCAATGAATTGCTTCATCTTGACGCGGATCAGCAACCGGTCGTTTTGAAAGGCCTGGAGGAATTCCGCGAGCATTTGGGCGGCCAATTGACCCTGACTCTGCTCAAAGGCATCGGCCAGGGCGCGGAAGTCCATGAAATCGTCCTGCCCAAAATGCTGGACGCCATCCACGAACTGCAGCAGCGCGACGCGCAGGAGGAACACAGGATCCTTCGCGCGCGGCGCTAACTTGGCAGCCGTCTTCCGGTTGTTCCTAATCTTAATCGCAGTCTTTCCCTGCTGGGGTGAATAGGATTATGATTAAGATTACGATTAGGAAAGATTGGGAAAAAATGAATCGAACGGCTGTCATCAACGTTGTCGGGCTGACCGGGTCCCTCATCGGCCCGGCCATGCCGAACATGGCGCGTTTCGCCAGCCAGGGCAAGACCACCCGCATCCTGCCGGCCTTTCCAGCCGTCACTTGCGCGGCACAATCCAATTACTTGACAGGCCACCAACCCGTCCATCACGGTATCGTCGGCAATGGCTGGTACGACCGCGCCTTGGCGGAAGTGCATTTTTGGAAGCAATCCAATCACCTCGTGGCCGGCCCAAAAATCTGGGAGAAAATGCGCCAGACTGATCCGAAATTTACCTGCGCGCAATTGTTTTGGTGGTTCAACATGTATTCCACCGCCGATTACTCGATTACGCCGCGGCCGGCCTATCCCGCCGATGGCCGCAAGATTTTCGACATCTATTGCCAGCCAGCTCACATTCGCCCTGCAATTAAACAGGCTTTGGGGGAATTTCCGTTTCCCGCGTTTTGGGGGCCCGCCGCCGGCGTCACTACTCCACAAGGCGCGGCTGATGCGGCTTCGCGCTGGATTGCCGAATCGGCCAAGTGGATCGAAGCCCGTTACTCACCCACGCTCAATCTCATTTACTTGCCGCATCTGGATTATAATTTACAGCGGCACGGCCCGCTGGCGCGCTCCGTCCTTGCCGACCTCGCGCAAATTGATGCCATTGTCGGCGACCTCATTTCGTATTTTCAGTCTCGCGGAGTGCGGATCATTTTGCTGTCCGAATACGGCATCACGCCGGTGGTTCAGCCGGTCCATCTGAACCGGCTTTTCCGGCAAAAGGGCTGGATCGCCGTACGGGAGGAACTCGGCCTGGAACTGCTGGACTGCGGGGCCAGCCGTGCATTCGCGGTGGCCGATCATCAAGTCGCGCATATTTATTTGAACGACCCATCGCTGGCCGGGCCGGTTCGTGCGCTGCTGCAAGAACAAGCCGGCGTTGAGTCTGTCCTGGGCGACACGGAAAAGACCGAGCTCGGAATCAACCATCCGCGCGCCGGCGATCTGATCGCCGTGGCGGCGGAGAGCGCGTGGTTCACATATTATTATTGGCTCGATGACGCGCTGGCACCGGACTTTGCTCGTTGCGTCGATATTCATCGCAAACCCGGCTACGATCCGGTGGAACTTTTTTTGGATCCGCAATTGCCGCTGGTGAAATTGAAAATCTTGTGGCGGCTGGCGCGGAAACAGTTAGGATTTCGGATGTTGATGGATGTTGTCCCGCTCGACGCAGCCTTGATCGGCGGGTCGCATGGCCGCCGCGTCACCGCCCCCGGGGAGCAGCCGGTTTTTATCTGTGACAGGTCAGCCGGCGCCCTGCCGGATCAGATCGATTCCACCGCCGTGGCGGCCCTGATCCAGCGGCAAATGCAAGCGGAGCGATTTTGACAATGGCGACATGATGGATAAATTGTAAACGGAAAGGGACTTTATGAGTAAATTCTTCAATGGACTGATTATCGGGATAATTCTCGGCGCGGTTGGATACCGGTACGTTCTAACTAAAGTCCGGCAACATCCGGAGGCGGAACAACGTTTCGAGCAATCCGCCACCCAGGCCCATTCTTCCGCCAGCGAAACTGCCAGCCATTTGTCGGACGCCTTCAAGGCCAAGATGGATGCGCTCGATCTGCGCTCCGATCAAATCAAGGACGAATTGGCGCGCACCGGCAAGATTGTGCGCCGCAAGGCCTATGACATCGGTGAGAAAATGGCCGACGCGGCCGCGGACGCGCGCATCGACGCCGCCATCAAGTCATCTTACGCAGTGGACCCGAATCTTTCGGTTTGGCAGATTTCGGTTTCATCCACCCAAGGGCATGTCACGCTCTCGGGCACGGTTTCCACTCCGGAGGATATCGGACGGGCGGTGGCACTGGCGCTGGATGCGGACGGAGTGCGCGATGTCATCTCCACGCTCCAAGTCAAATCCAGCGGATAATCAACCTATCCGATACGGCCTGCGATAATGGCGGCTCATCAGGCCGGTCGCTTCGTGATCGCCCAAAATCTTTTCTTGCTGCACGTCCCAGCGCAGCTTCCGGCCCACCAGCATCGAGATCAAACCGAGATGGCCGGGAATGGCGGAATGATGCGCTGTCGTCACCGGCGTAATGGTCGGCTGGCGTGATTTCACGCAATCAATGAAATTCCGATAGTGATCGGTGGAACGGGTCAGCGGGATTTTGACCTGGTCATAGGGCAGGTCCTTGATGTCGTCCCAATCTTTATTAGAGGAATCGAACTTGCCCCGGTCCACGTACACCCAGCCATCCGTGCCGATCCATTTTGTGCCGCCCTTGATCTCGTCGTAGCCGCCCGCGATGGTCATGTGGATGTTCTCGGGATATTCGCATTCGATGCGATATTTTGTGGCCGTATTCCAAATGGCGTCCTTCGCCGGAAACTCGCCGTGGCCTTCCACTTCGGACGGGCCGTTGTTGTCAAAGCCCAGCCCCCAATGCGCGATGTCCACATGATGGCCCACCCAATCCATCAACTGGCCGCCGCCGGTGTTGTAATTCCACCGCCAATTCAGATGCACCTGACATTGTCGGTACGGGACCATTTTGGAAGGGCCAATCCAGAAGTTATAATCCAATTCGGGCGGCGGCTTGCTCACTTGGGTCTTATCGCTGTCGTGGCCAAAGTCGGAATGTCCGGCGGGTAATCCGACTTCGACGCGGGTGATTTTGCCAATCAATCCATTGCGGACGATTTCCGCCGCCTTGTGAAAATTTGTCCAGGACCGCTGCCAGGAACCGGTTTGCCAGATGCGCCCGTGTTTCGTCACCGCTTTGACGATGGCCTGCTGTTCGACAATCGTCTTGGCCAGCGGTTTTTCGCCGTAAATGTCCTTGCCCTGTTTGGCGGCTTCGACCGCGATCAATTCGTGCCAGTGATCCGGCACCGCAATCATGACTGCGTCGATGTCCTTTCGCGCCATCATTTCCCGATAATCGTGGTAAGGCTTGCAGTCCTTGTTCTTGTAATGTCCATTGACTGCGTCCATGGATCGCTTGAGGTGATGTTTATCGATGTTGCAGGAAGCGACCACCTGGCAATCGTTCAACTTCATCAATCCCTCCGTATTCTGTGGCGCGATCATGCCCCAACCGACGATGCCAACAATAATGCGATTGGAAGGAGCAGGTTTGTCACCGCGGCCCAAGGCGCTGGCAGGAATAATAGTGGGAAGCGCGAGGGCAGCCCCCGCGGCGCCAGCCAGGCCGATAAAACGGCGGCGTCCCATGGGGGAACGTGGAGAAGTTCTTTTCATAAAGGGCAATGATGCAGGAAGGCCATGGCGCAAACCAAGCGAAAAGAATTGGTTGTTGCCCGGTATCAACATGACAGACAAGAAGGGCGCGCTGTTTCTTGCATGATGCGTGGGATCGCGTACATTTGCGCCGCAGTAACTCGCAAACATGGACTCATCCAAATCCATCGCCGTGCCAGCGCCCCTGTTCGTGCCGGGCGAGGCGAGCAAACGCCTCCTGCCCTGGCTGGTAGCGATGGCCTTTTTCATGGAGTCGCTCGACACCACGATTCTGAACACCGCCGTGCCCGCCATCGCGCAGGCCCTCAACGTCGTGCCGCTCAGCATGAAATCGGTGCTGGCCAGTTACACGTTGAGTCTGGCGATCTTCATTCCCATCAGCGGTTGGATGTCGGATCGGTTCGGCACGCGCCGCGTTTTTTCGAGCGCCATTGGAATTTTCACGCTGGGTTCATTTCTCTGCGGCGTTTCCAGCAACATCCATCTGCTCGTGGCCTGCCGCATCTTGCAAGGTTGCGGCGGGGCCATGATGGTGCCGGTGGGCCGGTTGACTTTGGTGCGGACATTCGCCAAGTCCGAACTGATCCGCGCCATGACCTTCGTCACCATTCCGGCCTTGATTGGTCCCATGCTCGGGCCGTTCCTCGGCGGTTTGATCGTGGTGTACTTTCACTGGCGGGTGATCTTTTTTGTCAATATTCCGATTGGCGTGCTTGGGCTGTACATGGTCTATCGGCATCTGCCGGATTACCGGGCCGAGTCATCACCTCCGCTGGACTTTGTCGGGCTGGTATTGTTCGGCTCCGGCATCGCGCTACTTTCCTATGTGCTGGAAGTCTTTGGTGAACATACGCTGAGCGAGCGCGAAATATTCGGATTGTTGGGCATTTCCATGCTGCTCATCACGGGCTATGGCTGGCATGCCGTGCATGCCACGTTTCCCCTGTTGCGCATGACTTTGCTCCGCATCCGCACTTTTCGGGCCGCAGTCATTGGAGGGTTCGTGACCCGCATTGGCATCGGTGGCATCCCATTTCTCTGGCCGCTTCTTTATCAGGTTGGCCTCGGTTTCACGCCGATTCAATCCGGCCTGCTCATGATGCCGCAAGCGGTGGCGGCGATGGGCCTGAAGCTGGTGGTGACGGGTATCCTGACCCGTTTCGGCTACCGCGTCATCCTGATTTCCAATACCGTCATCCTGGGCCTGCTCATCGCTTTGTTTGCAACGATTGGCGCGGGCACGCCGGTGTGGCTCATCGTGGCGCAATGCTTCGTTTATGGGTTCTTCGCCTCGCTGCAATACTCGAGCATGAATACGCTTGTCTATGCGGACGTCACCGAGGAAGAGGCCAGCAGCGCCAGCACCATCGCCAGCACCCTGCAACAAATGTCGATCAGTTTTGGCCTCGCCTCAGCCTCACTGGTCACAGCTTTCTTCATTCCCGACCGATTTAAGTCCAATGCGCCGGAAATGATTCACGGCATCCACAAGGCGTTCTTCGTTCTGGGCGGATTGACCGTTCTGTCCGCCACGGTATTCGGTGGATTGAAACGCGGCGACGGCGATTCCGTCGCGCGGCACAAGGGCGCGCTGCCAGCCGGTTAACGGATCATCTTGACCGCGCAGCCCATCTGTCTTTCAGCGAGAATTTCTCGATGAACGTCACTTTTCGTTTAAAATGTCAAAGAACAACCCCCAATCGGCCAGGCGCGCCCTGCCGGTGGACGGTGCGGCCTCGTTGAACCCATTCCCCCGCTTACCCGGAATTAAGCGGAAGTACCCGGAAATATGCGGACATTTGGGCTTGCCCTAGAGTGCTGAATTGAACCCCGAACCTCGAATGTTTTCGGAGGAACAACATTCGGGGTTCGGGAGAAGTGCCTTCGGGGCTGCACTTTCCGCTCGGCTCTTGTTTGGCGCGACTGAGCGTGACTGACCGTGACGGCGGCTGGCGCTTTGGGATGTGGGGCATCCTCCGCCACCCTCATGGTCTGATTCACCTTGACTGAGCCTGACTGGGTTTTTCCATCGCAAGGCCGGTTTATCACGCATATCATTCATGTTCAAGCGTTTGTGTAATGCTCCTGCCGACATCCTGGCTTCGCCGATCGGTTTGACTGGTTTGACTGGCCAAATTCATAACTTTACCCGCTGTCGTATGTTTCTTCTTCACCCCCGACTCCGCACTGACCCCCTCCCCCCCCGGTGGGTATACCCCGGAGAAATTCTCCAGAAATTGGAGAAATTTCCGGCTCCGATTGCGTCCGATTTCAGCCGGATCATTTTGGCTTGCAGGGGGTTCGAACTTCGCGGATCGAAAAATGGGCCAATACCATGTTTTTGGAGAAGTGCCCTTTTTCTCCAATTTATCTTGGAGAAGAGATTGACTGCGGAAATATGCGGAAATTAAGTTTAATGTATAACCGCGAAACACGCCAAACACGCGAATAACCCTTGATCCCCGAATGCGATTAGGGAAAGCTTTCGAGTTCGCGTATTCCGCGTAGTTCGCGGTTAAGATCCCCTTCTTTACGTTCGCCCTGCACGTCCTGTCAAAATTCATAATTCTTATTTTGCAGGTCAATTCTGGCACAAAAGCCCAAAAACCCGCATCCCATGAACCGATCTTTTTTCAGCACACCAAACCCGCATAAACAGGGGTCGAAACGCGTCTCGGCGGCCTGTTTGTCAAGTATGAATTCTTGACAAAATGCGAAAAGCCGGGGCCTGTTATCGAAGTTTGTTTACGACGCTCTAAGGGGGTGGTTTGCCAGCGCAGCCCCAAAAAAAGCTGTTCCCCCGAACCCCAAATGCATTCGCGGGGATAGTATTCGGGTTTCCGCGTCGCGTTTTTATTGGCCGCGATGGTTAGATTTTGGCTCCTCAATGCCACGCTGTCAACATCTTGCATCATGAGAATATTTTTTTAATTATCGGCGCGGCCCCGGTACATCGTGACCCCCCTCAGCCGGTTTGTATGTGTTTAGCGTGCGGGCGAGAGCACGGCATTTTGACTGACCAAGTGGGCGAAGGATTCTGCCTGTTGGACGCAGGTGGCAGCCAGACTGGTGAGGATTTCCCAAGTATGAGCTCCTT
>Ga0182024_10021088_pt1 | contig 11855 bp, 12 predicted proteins | sample P32metaG_FD_120480 | JGI IMG/M metagenome (GOLD analysis project Ga0182024, IMG submission 120480) | Permafrost microbial communities from Stordalen Mire, Sweden - P3-2 metaG (Illumina Assembly) | ecosystem: Environmental > Terrestrial > Soil > Wetlands > Permafrost | place: Sweden: Stordalen... | reverse complement strand
TTGAGCCCCGGCCGCCCCCGCCAGCAACGCCATCGCCACCGTGAGAACAACAGACTTCGACATCAGCCCCTCCAAGGAATCACCGCTCCCACAGCCTTTACATATAGTTTCTCGAGGCCCGCCACCCTCCGCTCACCCCGCGCCAAGCGGGCCCCCAGGCTTTTTTCGCCCCTTCTGACTACCTGTGAGGCCATATTGTCAGCGCTAGATGGCCCGCGACAAAGACCAGCATCGCGAAAGCGAACTGGAGCCGACCCGAAACGCCGATCCCGGCGTACTTCTTGGACGACCAGCCCACGAGCGGACAGGCCGCAAGGCCGGACACCAATGCAAACCAGCCATTCGTCGGTGGCCACAAACCTCTCGTGGCGAGCAGCCAGACACCGCTTCCACCGGCGATGAGCGTCCACGCCCACCCCGCGATCCGGCCCGGCAAGCCCAGGCTCAATCTCATCGTCGCCCCCACGCCCTCCGCTCACCCCCGCGCCAAGCGGGGCCCAGTTCGCGCCAAGCCTCTCCAGACCTTGGGCTGAAGAGTCCGCGTTGTCAGCCGGCGGCGGGCCGCGATAACCACGACCTATGTGCGCCATAACACCGATCGCCGAGCCTCCTCCCACCCTCAGGGCTGAGTATCTCGATGGGTTGCCGCAGCCCCAGGAGCTGTTCGTCGAGAACCTGGTGGCGACCGGGACGTGCTGGTCCATTGGGCGCGATGATCGGCAGATCGGCTACGCCGTCATCCACGGCGCCGAGACCCTGGTCGAACTCCATGTGAGGACCGCCGAGCTTCGCTGCCTGGTCGCCGCGTTCGAAGAGCTGGCCGGCGCCTGTGGCGTACGGCGCATCCTGGCCAAGAGCTTCGATCCGACCCTGATGTTCGTCGCGCTCCTGCGACCGCGCCAGGTTCGGACGACCGGCTTGCTCTACCGCGTGATCGTCGACCCCGGTTTCGCGGTCGACGCCGTCATCGGGGTTCGCGCCGCCACTCCGAACGACCTGGCGCCTCTCCTGGGCCTGGGCGCCGACTTCTTCGACGGGCCGGCGGAAATCGAAGACTACACCGCCGCCGGCGGCCTGATGATCTACGAGGCCGCCGATGGCGTCCCCCTGGGCGCGGGGGTGATGAAGCGCGTCGTGCCAGGCCGCGATGACGTCGACATCGGCATGGTGGTCGATCCGGGGCGCCGCCGGCGCGGGCACGGCGCCTACATCATCGCCCATCTGAAGGCCCACTGCCTGGCGAGAGGCTGGCGGCCGATCTGCGGCTGCGCGGTCGACAACCTGGCGTCCCGGCGAACCCTCGAGCGCGCTGGCTTCGCCTCGCGGCACGGATTGGTCGAGTTCGAGCTATCGGGCTCGCCGCCGCCTCGTACGGGCCCGGCCCGGCGGGCCCGATTGGGCGGACGACCCCCGGGGCCGACTTGACAGGCTGATTGCAATATGTAACATGACGTAGCAGGCTTATCACCGTTGAGAAAGGACTCAGGCGGCGGCCGCCAAGACACGCCCATCGACCCCCAGAGATCGCCAGCCCACCCCCGGCGGCCGCCACCGTATCTACGGTGATTTACGGTGAGAGAGCTGGCCAGCGAGCCTGGAGGACGAAGGTCAACTTCGACAAGGTCAAGACTGGTAATCGCTAAGAAATCGTCGGTGTAAGGAGGAAAATTAGATAATTATCCGTGGCTACGCTCTTTGGCACTGATTAGTGTCGACAATCCGACAGACAGACCCGTTGCTCTGTACCATGGTGATTCTCAAGGGGGGTTGAGATCGAGGAAATCCCATGCCTACCAAGCATCCATCCAGCGACCACCACCACGCCGCCGCCGCCAGTCACGAGACGGCGGCGCACCATCACCGGCAGGCGGCTCACCACCACGAGCACGGCCGGCACGATCGCGGCAAGGAACACGCGACCGCCGCCCACACGCACAGCACCCAAGGCCACGGCCACAGCACCAAGGCCCACGAGCACTCGCACAAGTAGCCCTCGCGGATCGACCACGGAGAGGGATCGTCCGCGGGCGATCCCTCTCCCTCACCCGACGACCAGTGCGCCCCTGGCGACCTCGCCTATTCGTAATGAAATCGACACTGAGCGATCTGGAGCGTCTGGGCGCCTGGCTTGCCGCACACCCGATAGACCAGTCGATCGCTATCGGTGATGCGCCTCGACCACCACCCCTTGAGCTTCTCCTTTAGGGGCTCGGGCTTGCCGATTCCCTTGAACGGGGTCCGGCGACACTCCCTGATGAGGTCGTTGACCCGGGCCAGCACGTTGGGGGCGTTGGCCTGCCAGTAGAGGTAGTCTTCCCACGCGCGGTCGGCGAACTCGATCCTCACGCCTCGATGAGTTCGTGCTCGACCCCTCCATCGGCGTCCAGCTGCGCGACAGCATCCATGAGGCGCGCGGCATTGGCCCGGTTCGAGAGCAGCCGCGCCGTCTCCTCCATCGCGTTCCAGTCAGAGAGAGAAACCAGAACAACCGCTTCGGCCTTGCGTCGCGTGATGACCACCGGCGCGTGATCGGCGACCACCTTGTCCATGACGCCCTTCAGGTTCTGGCGGGTATCGGTGAAAGAAAGAACGTCCATGCTTTTCTCGCCTTCGGGCTCGTCGGACCCTAGTATGTACCAGAATCTGTACATGACAACCCAGAACCTGCGCCCCGCCCAAGAATCTTGCTATGGGAGGCCGTGAAGCTTGGGGGGCGGAACGTCATGGCGGATTTTTCGGCGACCGATGTCGCCTTCACCGGATTTCGCATCGTCCGCGAGCGGCCGATGGCGGCGGCCGTGTGGGCCGGCCTTCAGCTCGTCACCAGCCTGATCCTGGGGGCCATCATCGTCGCCACCGCCGGGCCACAACTGATGGCGCTTCAGGCGGCGGCCTTCTCGCCGGCCGATCCCACCGCCGCTATCGCGATGCTGCGCCAGCTCATGCCGATGTACGGGGTGCTGCTCATCTTCGCCCTGATCTTCTATCCGATCCTCTACGCGGCGATGGCCAGGGCCGTCCTTCAGCCCGCGGAAGACCGCTTCGGCTACCTGAGGGTCGGCCCCGACGAGCTGCGCCAGCTGGGCCTGATGCTGCTGATCTTCGTCCTGGGATTCATCTTCTATGTCTTCAGCGTCCTCATCCTCGCCGTCGCCATCGTCGTCGGCCACTTCGCCGGCGGCGTGGCCAGCGCCCTTATCGGCGCGATCGCCATCGTCGCCTTCCTCGTCGGATGGGTCTTCATCCTCACGCGTCTGTCGCTCGCCTCGCCGCTCACCTTCGCCACCCGCAGGGTCGACCTCTTCGGCTCGTGGGCGCTGACCAAAGGGCGGTTCTGGCCGATCTTCGGCGCCTACCTGCTGGCGGTCACCCTGGCGGTGGTCGTCTATCTGCTGGGCTACGCCGTCATCCTCGGCATCGTCGCCGCCGTCGGCGGCGGCGCCGGCGGCCTCGCGGCCATGGCCCACCCCGACCTTTCGTCGATGAGCGCCTTCGTCTCGCCGCCCCGCCTCATTCAGACCATCCTCGGGGCCATGCTGATGGCCCTGATCTGGCCCGTCATCCTCACGCCCCCCGCCGCCATCTACCGCTCCCTCGCCCCCGCGGCGGCGACTTAAGGGGCCGCCCGCTAACTCATTCCCCACCCGTTGGCGATGGGGAAGGGCGCCGCGCTTATCTTGACCGCGACAGCTTCCTCCGGTCACGCTCTAGTCATCGGCGCCGTCACAGGGCAAAATGGGGCTCTCACCGCCCCGGATGACGTGATGTCCGATTCTCAAGGCGCGCGACTGCGCGCGCCTCGCCGCGCCAATTCGCCGCCCGTCGATGTGCGGGCGATGCCGCGCGTCCTGCGTCGGATCGTCGGCGCGGCGCTCGTCCAGGCGCCCCGCCGGGTAGCCGTGGCCATGCTCGCCTCCCTGGGCGCGGCGGCGGCGACCCTCACCCTGCCCAAGCTCTTCGGCCATGCGGTGAATGAGGCCCAGCGGCTGCTGATCATCGCCACCCGCACCCGCGCCGCCGCCCATGCCACCTTCCTGCACGCCGCCGGCGCGCGCGGCGACACCCTGCATGCCGCCGCCCTGGCCAGCGCGGCCCGCCACGCCCTCATCCTCAGCGCCCTGCTGGTGGTCGCCGCCAGCGCCGTGCGCGGCCTGATGGCCATGGTCGCCAACTACGAATCCGAGTGGGTGAGCCAGAAGGTCGCCTACCAGTATCGGCTCGACTTCTTTCAGCAGCTCCAGAAGCTGCCCTTCGGCTTCCACGACAAGATCCATTCGGGCGATCTCATCACCCGCGGCATGCTCGATCTGGAGGGCGCGCGGGCCTTCATCCAGAACGGCATGATGACGACCGTCGCCCTGGTGCTGCAGCTCGGCATCTCCATCGTCCTGATGGTGTCGACCGATCCGACCATGGCGGCGCTCGGCCTCGCCTTCGTGCCCATCGCCGGCTTCGCGCTGGCGAGGATGGGCTTTCTGCTGCGCGTCACCTGGCTGCACGTCCAGCAGCTGATGAGCATCCTCACCCGGACCATGGAGGAGAACCTCCAGGGCATGCGCGTCGTCCGCTCGTTCGCCGCCAAGGCCTTCGAGATGGCCAAGTTCGACGATGCCGCCAACGCCGCGCTCGCCTACTCCTACCGTCGCATCGTCCTTCGCTTCCGCGCCGTGAGCGTGATGACGGTGAGCTTCTACGGCTCGATGGGGATGCTGCTGTGGTACGGCGGCCATGCCGTCGCCGCCCGAGCGATGAGCGTCGGCCGGCTGACTGAATTCCTGTTCTACATGACCCTGCTGCAGTCGCCGATCCGCCAGATCGCGATGATCTTCGCCTCGGCGGCGCGGGCGACGACCTCGGGGGGGCGGCTGTTCGAGATCCTCGACATCGCCCCGGGCATCGTCGATGCGCCGGGCGCGCGCGATCTGGTGGTCGGCGACGGCGTCCTGCGCTTCGACCACGTCGACTTCGCTTACGATCCGCTCGCCGGTCGGCCGATCCTGCGCGACATCAGCTTCACCGTCCCCCCGGGCAAGACCCTGGGGATCGTCGGCCCGCCCGGCTCGGGCAAGTCGACCATCGCCCACCTGATCCCGCGCTTCTACGACGTCACTGGCGGGAAGATCACCATCGGCGGCCAGGACATCCGCGGGGTGACCCTCGCCTCGCTGCGCGCCCACGTCGGCCTCGTCCAGCAGGAGGCGTTCCTGTTCGACGCCACGGTCACCAACAACGTTGCCTACGCCGACCCCTGGGCCGAGGAGGCGCGGATCGTCGGCGCCGCCCGCACCGCCCAGATCCACGACTACGTGGCCGCCCTGCCTGCGTCCTACGAGACCCGGGTCGGCGAGCGCGGCGTCGCTCTGTCCGGCGGCCAGCGCCAGAGGATGAGCATCGCCCGCGGCGTCGTCCCGGGCCCAGGGGTGATGATCTTCGATGACAGCACCGCGGCGATCGACGCGGTCACCGAAAAGAAGGTCCGCGACGCCCTGGCCGCCGCCACCAGCGACAAGGCGACGATCATCATCGCCCACCGCCTCTCCTCGCTCATGCACGCCGACGAGATCATCGTCATCGAGGAGGGCCGCATCGTCGAGCGCGGCGACCACGCCCAGCTCATCGCGCTCGGCGGTGAATACGCCGACCTCTACGCCCTGCAGACGAGGGCCGAGCAGGGGCTGTCGATCGCCGATGCGCGCATGCGGCGCAAGCTCGAGGCGGCCAGCGCATGAGCGAGTTCATCCTCGACGCCGAAGCCCCGGGCGGCGTTCCGCGCCGGCCTCGCGCCAACCTCGGCACGCCCGATGCCGAGGAGATCTTCGCCTCCTTCGACACCCGCATCCTTCGCCGCTTCTTCGCCTTCCTCAAGCCGCACCGGGCCCTGCTCTACCTAGCCCAGGCGGCGGTGCTCGTCTCGTCGCTGAGCAGCGTCGCCATTCCCTGGGTGATCGGTTCGACGGTCAACGCCGCGGTGGCCCGCGATGTCGGCCGCCTGGAGATGCTGGTCGGCGTCTTCGCCGCCCTGGTGGCGGTCAGCGCCATCGCCTCGTTCTGCGATCAGTGGTCGACCTCGCGCCTGGCCCAGCGGGTGATCTTCGATGTCCGCCGCGCCATGTTCGCCCACTTCCAGGATGTCGCCCTGACGTTCCTCGACAAGACCCACGTCGGCCGGATCATGTCGCGGCTCCAGGGCGACGTGAACGCCCTGCAAGAGTTCCTCGAAAGCTCGACCGGGGCGCTGGGCGACTTCACCACCCTCTTCGGCTACGCCGCCGTGCTCCTGTGGATGGACTGGAAACTGGGTCTGCTCACGCTCGCCACCATCCCGGCCCTGATCGTGGTGCGCGCCTTGTGGCTGCCCTACTCCAAGAAGACCTTCCGCCGCGCCCGCGACGCCTCCTCGATCGCCAACGGGGCGCTGGCCGAAAACATCAACGGCGTGCGCACCGTCCAGGAGACCCGCCGCGAGGCGATGAACTTCAGTCTTTACGAGGAAAAGGCGCGGGAGAATTTCGACGCCGCGGTCGGCTCGGCCTGGCTCGCCCAGATCATGACGCCCACGGTCGACATCCTCACCGGCATCGCCATGGCCTTCATCATCGTCGTCGGCGGTAACGCCGTCCTCGGCGGCGCGCTGGCGGTCGGCGTGCTGGTGACCTTCATCCTCTCGGTCCAGCGGTTCTTCGAGCCGGTCCGGCTGCTCTCGATGCAGTACACGGTGATGCAGCGGGCCATGGCCGCCGGCTACCGCATCTTCGAGGTCCTCGACGTTCCGGTCACCATCGCCAACCGCAAGGGCGCGATCACCCTCAAGGACATCGAATCCACCGTCGAACTCGAGCACGTCACTTTCGGCTACGCTCCGGGACGGCCGATCCTGCACGATGTCAGTCTGAAGGTGGCCCCGCGCCAGGTCGTCGCCCTGGTGGGCCCCACCGGTTCGGGCAAGACCTCCATCACCTCCCTGGTGAACCGCTTTTACGAGACCTGGGAGGGCCGGGTCCTCGTCGGCGGTCATGACGTCCGCGATGTCACCCTGGAGTCCCTCGGCTCGGTCGTCGGCATGGTGCTGCAGGAGCCGTTCCTGTTCTCCGGCACCATCGAGGACAACATCCGCTACTCCACCGGTGACGCCACCCTCGACGACGTCATCGCCGCCGCCAAGGCGGTGAGCGCCCACGACTTCATCGTCCGCCTGCCCGAAGGCTACCAGACCGAGCTCGGCCAGCGGGGGCGCAACGTCTCGGTCGGCCAGCGCCAGCTGCTCTCCTTCGCCCGCGCCCTGGTCGCCAATCCCCAGATCCTGATCCTCGACGAAGCCACCGCCAACATCGACAGCTTCACCGAACAGGCGATCCAGAAAGCGCTCAAGGCGCTCTTCCGCGGCCGCACGTGCCTGGTCATCGCCCATCGCCTGGCGACGGTGCGCGACGCCGACACTATCATCGTCCTCAACCAGGGCCGGATCGTCGAACAGGGTCCGCACGAGGCCTTGATCGCCAACAATGGCCTGTACGCCCGCCTCTACGCCTCCTCCCACGGCTCCTTCGACGACCTGCCCGGCGAAGGCGAGGCGCGCGCCGACCGCGAGATCGTCTCCACCTGAAGGCCTCACGATGAGGGTGGATCGCGGCGCCGCCACGGTCTAGGTTCTTGCTCGCCGACCAAGGGGGATTCTTCGTGCATCTAACACTTCGCCGCTTGGCGCGTCTGACGCTCCTGCTCGCCCTGCCGCTGGCGCTCGCTGGCTGCGGGATCAACGCCATCCCCACCAAACAGGAAAAGGCCCTGGCCGCCTGGGCCGACGTCCAGGCCGACTACCAGCGCCGCGCCGACCTCATCCCCAACCTGGTGGAGACGGTGAAGGGCTATGCGGCCCAGGAGCAGCGGGTGCTCGTCGAGGTGACCCAGGCCCGCGCCAGCGCCACCCAGGTCAAGGTCGACGCCTCGACGCTCACCAATCCGGCCGCCTTCGCCCAGTACGAACAGGCGCAGAACCAGCTCTCCGGCGTCCTCGGCCGGCTGATGGCGATCAGCGAGCGCTATCCCGACCTGAAGTCCAACGTGAACTTCATGGCCCTGCAGTCGCAGCTCGAGGGCACCGAGAACCGGATCGCCATCGCCCGTCGCGACTACAACGAGGCGGTGCGCGACTATGACACCACCCTGCGGATCTTCCCAACGGTGCTGTGGGCGACGACCTTCTACCGCAGCGACAAACCGATGGCGATGTTCTCGGCCAACGCCGGCGCCCAGTCGGCCCCGAGCGTCAGCTTCGACACCAGCCAGGCCCCGTCACCTCCCGCCGCCGCGCCCCCGCCGCCCCCCGCGCCCGCCGGCGCCGCCCCCGGATCACCGCCGCCGTCGGCGAAGCCGTGAAGGCTTTCGCAGGCGTTCTCGCCCTCCTGCTGCTGCTTGTCTGCGCCCCCGCCTGGACGGCGCCGCAGTTCCCGGCGCTGACGGGCCGGGTCGTCGATGACGCCCACGTGCTCTCGCCGCAGGTCCAGGCCGACCTCACCGCCAAACTGGCGGCCCTCGAAGCCAAGACCTCGCGCCAGCTGGTCGTGGTGACCCTGCCCTCGCTCGGCGGCTATGCGATCGAGGACTACGGCTACCAGCTCCTGCGCCACTGGGGGATCGGTCAGAAAGCGACCAACAACGGCGCCCTCTTCATTGTCGTGCCGTCGGAGCACAAGGTGCGGGTCGAGGTCGGCTACGGTATCGAGCCGGTGCTGACCGACGCCCTTTCCAGCGTCATCCTCCAGACCGTCGTCCTGCCCAAGTTCCGCACCGGCGACGTTGAGGGCGGCATCGTCGGCGGGACCGACGCCCTCATCGATCAGCTCAGCCTGGATACCTCGACTGCCGAAGCCAAGGCGGCCCAGGCCTCGGCCACGGCCACAGCGCCGTCGCGCCACGTTAGCCCGCTGGGCCTCATCATCCCGATGATCTTCGTCTTCTTTCTCATCTCCTCGATCTTCCGTGGGTCGCGCGGCGGAGGCATGGGCTGGCTGCTGCCGATGATGATCCTGGGCAGCGGCCGGGGCGGCTGGGGAGGGGGGGGTGGCGGCTTCGGCGGTGGCGGAGGCTTTGGCGGCGGAGGCTTCGGGGGCGGCGGCGGCTCGGGCGGCGGCGGCGGCGCCTCGGGGGGCTGGTGATGCTGAGCGGCATCGACAAGGAGAAGATCGCCGCCGCGGTCGCCAAGGCCGAGCAGGGCACTGCCGGCGAGATCGTCGTCGCCCTGGCTGGCGAGGTTTCGACCTATCACGAGACGCCGCTGGTGTGGGCGGCGGCCGTGGCCCTCGCCCTGCCACCACTGGCCCTCGCCCTGGGGTCGAAATTCCTGCCGTTCGTGATAGGCGGCTTTGCCTGGACGGCGGTGCAGGCCGGAGCGATGGAAAACGAGATCCCGCTCGTACTGACCGTCTACGCCGTCGTCCAGGCGGCGCTCTTCATCGTAGTTTTCCTCATCTCATCAGTACCTGCGGTGCGCCGGCGCTTAACTCCCGGTGTCCTCAGGCGCCACAAGGTCGAGCGGGCCGCCCACCACCAGTTCGCCGCCCTCGCCGCCCGCGCCCACGGCAGTGAGACCGGGGTTCTGATCTTCATCGCCCTCATCGACCGCAAGGTTCAGGTCCTCGCCGACGCGGCCATCCACCGGCGCTGCGGCGATGCGGTCTGGGTGGCCGCGGCCCAGGCGGTGCAGCGGGCGATGAAGGCCGGGGACGACCCGACCGCGGGGATCATCGAGGCGGTCGAGATCTGCGGGGCGGACCTGCGCGCCCACTTCCCCGCCACCGGCCCCCGCCCGGAGGGATTCTCGACCGAGCCGATGGAGGTCTAACCGTCCGCCCTCAGCGCAGCCGATAGAAGGCGCAAGCGTTGTTTCGAAAGAGTTTTTCCCGGTCCGGGTCCGAGCCGGCGATACGCTTGAAGGCATTCCACAAGGTGGGGTAGTCGCAGGACGCCTTGTCGACGGGAAAGTTGCTCTCGAACATGGCCCGATCGGTCCCGAAGGCGGCGATGCAGGTCTCGATGTAGGGCCGCCAGGCCGCCGCGAGGTCCGCCGAGGTCGGCGGAGGGGCCGATTTGTGGAACTTGAAGCCACAGATGGGCATGCCAAGTCCCCCGAGCTTCACCCAGACATTTTCGCACTTGGCGAGCTCTAGGATGTCGCGGCGCCAAACTTCGAACACCTCGCCGCGCCGGTCCTCGTAGGGACCGATACCGAGCGGCCCGCCGACATGGTTGAGGACGATCGCCGTCCTCGGGAAGACTCTCGCCAGATCGGTGACCTCGGGGAGCTGGGGATGGTACTGCCAGGCCTCGAAGGAAAGGCCGAGCGGCGCTAGCCGGGCGAAGCCTTCGCGAAAGCCGGTGTGGGCGTAGAGGCCGGGCGGGGGATCGGTGTGGCTGCGTCGGATCCGGGTATCGGCGTCCCAGGCGCCCGAATGGCGGATGCCGCGAAAGCGGCCGCCGCCGCTGGCGATGTGGGCGAGGAGGACCTCCTCGACGGCGGAGCCCTGAGCCAGATCGGCGCGGCCGACGATGCCCTCGCAGGCGAGGATCGGGCCATAGCGGCCGCTCGCCGCCATGGCCGCCGCGCCGCCGACGAACTGCGTCTCGCCGACGAACCGCATCGGCTCGGGTCCGGCGGCGGCATAGAAGGCCCCGCACTCGACGAAGACCGTGCTCTCGACCGCATGGCCGGTCTGGATGTCGGCGAGCAGCTCGGGAAGCAGATAGCGGTTGGTGGGGAAGTCCCACAGGTGATGGTGCGGATCGCAGATCCGCAGTTCCGGCTCGATGATCGGCTCGGCCATCCGTCAGCGTCCCTGGAAGACCGGCCGGCGCTTCTCGACGAAGGCGGTGAAGGCCTCGCGCGAATCCTCGCTGGCGCCCAGCGCCGTGTGGCGCTGGGTCTCCAGGGCAATGTAGTCGGAAAGGCCGAGCCGCTCGGCCTCGACGAAGTTGGCCTTCATCGTTTTCAGCGCCAAGGGCGCGGCGACGGCCAGACGGTCGATGAGGGCGGCGAGTTCGGGCTCGAAGGCCTCGGGCTCGGTAAGGCGTGAGATGAAGCCGATGGCGAGGGCATGGGCGGCGTCGAACTTGCCGGGGAGGAAGTAGAGCTCGCGCGCCCGCGCCGCGCCGAGGATCCGCGGCAGGAGCCAGGGGCCGCCCATGTCGCCGGAGAGGCCGACATCGAGGAAGGCGGTGTTGAAGCGAGCGGTGGTATCGGCCATCCGCAGGTCGCAGGCGGCGGCGAAGCCCAGGCCAGCGCCGGCGCAGGCGCCGCGGATCGCCGCCACCGTCACCATCTGCGCCTCGTGGAGGATCACCGGGATGGTGAAAGCGCGGGGATCGGACCGCTCCGCCTTGCCGCCGGCGTAGTGTTTGACGTCGGCGCCCGGGCAGAAATCGGCCCCCGCCCCGTGCAGGGTGAGGACGCGCAGGCTCCTATCGGCGGCGGCGTCCTGCACCGCCTCGAAGAGCTCGGCCAGCATCACCGGGGTGATGCCGTTGCGCGCCCGCGGACGGTTCATGGTGAGGACCGCGGTGGGGCCGCTCTTTTCGTAGAGGATCGTCTCGTAGCCGCTCATCTTCGTCCCGCTCCCTTCGCCGGAAGAGCGAGCATAGAGCAGAGCGGACGCGCTTTTTAGTGGCCGATGAGGGTCTTGGAGATGCGGTAGGCGGCCGGGAGGATGAGCACCCCCAGAAGGCAGGGAAAGATGAACAGGATGAGCGGGATCATCAGCTTGGCCGGCAGGGCCATGGCCTTCTCCTCGGCCCGCAGCATCCGCTTGGAGCGCATGTCGTCGGCGAAGATGGCCAGCGTCTCGCCCAGACTGGTGCCCATC
>Ga0182024_10021087_pt1 | contig 11857 bp, 7 predicted proteins | sample P32metaG_FD_120480 | JGI IMG/M metagenome (GOLD analysis project Ga0182024, IMG submission 120480) | Permafrost microbial communities from Stordalen Mire, Sweden - P3-2 metaG (Illumina Assembly) | ecosystem: Environmental > Terrestrial > Soil > Wetlands > Permafrost | place: Sweden: Stordalen... | reverse complement strand
ATCAGAACATTATCTCCACTGTCGATGGCCCCCGCAGCCATTTTAAACCTTCCAGCTCCAATTATATGCTCCAAGCCATCCGCAAGCATGGGTTTATAAAAGGATACGTCATGGGATGCGATAGACTCCTGCGTGAAAATAGCGACCCCTGGATCTACCGCACAGCGCTCATCGATAATAAAATCTGGAAGACAGATCCACCTCCTTAAGAGTTTGTGGACAGACTCTAAAACTAATTTTCCTACTGAAAATTTTCCGAAAGATTTATCATTCTCAAATCTCAGCGAGGTCTCAAATGAAAAAACTTCTTGGTTTAGCACTTCTGATCACAACTATATATGCAGATTCTTCTGTAGAATCTACCCAATCCCAAACCCAGCCTGTCGACGCGTCTCCCTCTAACCCACCTGTCGATGTTGCACCTTCCCAGCCTGCTCCGATGGATCAATGCCCAATGGAAGAGCCTCCGGTAGTTGAGCCCGTCAGCTGTGATGATGGATACGGCTCTTTTATCTTAACAGAATTTAAAATGGGATATTTCCGGTTCGGCGATAGAAAGCTACGGCATACTTACAACAAAGGCATTTTAGACCTGCAGCTCACCTCTTCTTTTTGCGTCTGGAAGCCTATCTATGTCTATACAGGCATTGAATATATCGGAGCTAACGGCTTCGTCCCTGGAACACACTCGAAAAGGAAGATCCGTATTGTACCCATCAGTTTGGGCCTTCAATATATCCAGCCCATTACTGTGGATCTGAAATATTATCTCACGCTCGGCGCCAGGTATTTCTTTGTCCATCAATGGAACCACTCGACTAGCTTGACGCGTAACGGACTGGGAGGATTTGCCAATACCGGTTTTATCTATTATTTATCTCAGCATATTGTCGTCGATTTCTTTGGAGAATATTCTATCAAGAAAATGCGCTTCCACGACATGGGCGGCAATCTCCAAGTCGGCGGCATGACATTAGGCGCTGGGATCGGTTATTTCTGGTGAGAAAGAACTTCCGGTTTTTCGGAAGCTTTGAATCGCTCTTCCCGCTTTCTATCGCGTAAGACGAATTGAAGAGGATTCCCGGTGAACTTATAGACTTCTCTAAATTTAGAAACTAAATATCGCTTGTACGTCTCCAGCATGAGCTTGGGATAGTTGACGAAGAGGACAAATGTCGGCGGCTGGGTCTCGACATGCGCCATGTAGTAAATGCGGAGCCGTTTTGCTTGGATCATCGGGGGATGGTAGAGCTGGACCGCTTTCTCGATAAACTTATTGAGCTGGCCCGTTGAAATCCTCATCTCCTGATACTTGCGCACTTCAATGACCTCTTTCAGGATCTTCGAGACATTTCTTCCTGTTATCGCTGAGATAAACAACGCGGGGCAGTGGCCTAAGAAAGCCGTGTCATAACGGAGAGACTTGAGGCAGTGCTCCATCCGGTAGCCTTCAACTAAGTCCCACTTATTAAAAATCAGGATGCACCCTTTTCCGGCCTTCTCGATCATGCTCGCGATTCTCTTGTCATGTGTCGTCATCCCTTCTTTCGCATCCAAGATGAGCACACAGATATCGGCCCGTTCGATGGCGCGCTCGGTGCGGATCGCTGCAAATTTATCCACAGCATCGTGCTCCGCTCGTTTGCGCCGGATCCCTGCTGTATCGATCAACGTCAGCGCAGTTCCTTCAATCGTGACACGCGCATCGATTGCATCGCGAGTCGTTCCAGCAACGGGACTGACAACAGACCTCTCTTCCGAAAGAAGATTATTGAGAAGCGTAGATTTTCCGACATTGGGACGGCCGACGATCGCCACTTTGATCGATCCGTCATCGACATAGTCATCTTGATTGTCAAAAGAAAAACCTTCGAAGGCCATCTCTAACAGCTCGGCAATCTGAAATCCATGCGTTGCGGAAATCGGCAAAACTTTTTCAATTCCCAAACGGTAGAAATCGTAAGCGTTTTCACGCTGATTGTAGTCATCGACTTTATTGACAGCTAAACAGACCGGCTTATTGGAGCGGATTAAATACTGAGCGACATGTTCATCGGCTGGCGTTACGCCCACTTGACCATCAACGACCATGACAATCGTATCGGCCTCTTCAACAGCAATTTCAACCTGGCGCTGGATCCCTTCTTGAAATGGAATATCAGGATTTGTTGCAATCCCTCCCGTATCAATAATATCAATGGGGCGGCCAAAGAAGTCGGCTTTGCCATAGATGCGGTCGCGCGTTGTCCCTTCCTCATCGTCCACGATGGAAATCCTCGCTCCGCAGAGGCGGTTGAAAAGAGCTGATTTCCCCACGTTGGGACGGCCTACTAAGGCCAATTTAAATTTTTTCATATATATTGATCGATTTGAGAGGAGATTTTACTCGCTTTCCTCATATAAAGAAATGGAATAAAAATTTTATTATCACATTCCTAAAAAGCTTAGAAAACTATGTCTCCGATAGATAAAATACTCGCCGGAGGAATTATGTCAGCTATTACACAAGTCGAGATCAGCCCCGTCGATGCCCTGCGCCGCGGTTATGTATTAGAGGGAACACTCATAGTTAAAGGACCTCAAAAAAAGTTGAGTCCTAAAAACATTAATATCATTTTACATGCAGTGGAAGAATATCGTACTGCGCGGTCAAATAATGTGGAAGCAGAACGAACCCTTTCTGAAAGAAATATCAATATTGAGCATGAACCTAATAATCCGTATACGATTGTCGCTATCAATGCCGCTGATCGTCAAACGGCGGCCCTGAGAAGCTTGGATAAAGCTTATGAAGTCACAGGCCTAAGTGCCTGGTAATTTTAAACCCCAGGAAAGCAAAAGAAAAGTTAAGGAATTCTTTTTAAACCTGTCATTCAAGTGCGCCACGACTTAGATTTCCTAAGTTTTAACTAAGAGTCTGTCCACAAACTGCTAATAGCTTAGATTAGAGTTCTTTTCACGCAGGATGCAATGGTGACTTTTGGGTAATATTGCAGTTAATATTACCCAAAAGTCACCATTGCATCCTGCGTAAAAATAATCTCAAATATAAGCATTATGAGTTTGTGGACAGACTCTAACTATTATCGGGGTAGTTGTCCATTAAACGTAAGAGCTCGAGGAGGTCCTCGCGCGTGAGGACTTTGACTTGGTCTTGCTCATCGAATCCAATGACTTGCTCCATCAGGCCGAGCTTCTTTTCAATCAAGACATGGATATGTTCTTCGATGGTCCCGCGCGTGACCATTTTAAAGACTTGAACGCCGCGGCTTTGTCCCATCCGGTGGACGCGGTCGGTCGCTTGGTTTTCTTTGGCAGGGTTCCACCACCGGTCGTAATGGATGACGACCGAAGCAGAGATCAAATCGATGCCGACGCCTGCTGCTTGCAGCGATCCGATGAAGACTTCACAGGTAGGATCATCGCGGAATTTCTCGACCTGTCCCTTTCGATCGCGGGTCGATCCGCGGATGCCTGCAAAGCCGATCTTATGCTCTTCTAGATAGCTTTCTATAATATCGAGCATCCCCAAGTACTGAGAAAAAACGACGAGCTTTTGACCGCTCTCGCGCGTCTCATTGAGAAGTTCGACAAAGAGATCCCACTTGCCTGAAGCATATTTCTTATAGTTTTGGACCTCATGCTTATAGAGGGCTGGATGGTCGCAGATCTGCTTGAGCCGGGTCAGCAGCGCAAAAACGTGAAGATAAGGCGTCGGTTTAGAATCGTCCTGCAATTCTTTGAAGAGCTGTTCTTTGGAAGCGCGATAGACTTCGCGATAGAGATTTTTTTGTTCGTCGGAAAGGGGCGCATAGGCCAAGGTTTCGGTCTTTTCCGGAAGCTCGAGAAGCACTTCAGATTTTTTACGCCGGAGGACAAAAGGCCTGATAAAGCGGGCAAGTAAAAATCTTTTGTCTGCATCATGCTGTTTTTCAATCGGGTTGACGAAAAGCTCTTTATACAATGTCTCGGTCGGCATGTAGTCAGGAAGGACAATGTCGAAAAGCGCCTTGAGCTCGAGAAGATTATTCTCAATGGGCGTTCCTGTCAGGCCGATGCGAAGGGCGGCATTGATCAGCTTTAAAGCTTTATGCGTCTGGGACGAGGCATTTTTAGCGATCTGGATCTCATCATAGATCGCGATATCAAAGGGAATTTCTGAGAGGGGGCTCTTTTCGCTGCGTAAAGTCCCATAAGAGGTCAGAAGCAGATCGTATTGCTCGTGGAAATCAACGAGGGTCCGCTGCGCTCCGTAATAGACATAGACACGGAGGCGGGGGAGAAATTTTCTCAAAAGGTCTTCCCAGTGGAAGATCACTGAAGTCGGACAGACGACGAGATATTTGCCTGCAGGATTTTTGTTGGATGCAGCGGCAAGAAGGGCCATCGCTTGGTGGGTCTTCCCGAGGCCCATCTCATCGCAAAGAAGTCCCGAAAGACCTTGAGAATAGAGGAACCATAGCCACTTAAGCCCTGTCTCTTGGTAGCCGCGCAGCTCGCTCTTGAGGCCTGTGATGTCAAAAGGAACAGAGGGTTCAAAGTTTTTAAATTCGTTCCAATTTCTTAAACTTGTGGCTTCATCAGGCTCTTTGATCTCTTCAAAGACAAACAGCTTGATCCATTCCAACGTCGTTAGCCGGATCTGTTTCCCTTTTTTCATCCATCTTTTCTTAGGAATGCCGCGGAGCCAGTTGTAGCGAGGAGATTTTAAAAGGATCAGCCCTGCCGGAGAAAAGAGATGCCGCTTCCCCTCATTCAAGGCTTGCCAGATCGCCATCACATCGATGGAGCCGAGATCGCTCTCGTATTCGAGATCGAGGAGCCAAGTTCCTTCAGGCTCGCGGCTGAATGAATTGATCTTCAGGAAAAGATGGTGCGGTTTTTGCAGCCGCGGATCGATCTCTGTGATCGACGGCTGCAGCGTATCGATCTCATAGGCCACGAAATACGGTTCAGCGCTTTCTTCAATCGTCACCTCTTTGAAATAAGGATCGGGAAGGCGCAGCTCACCCGGCACTTCATGGAAGCCTTCATTTTCAACATAGGTATAATTTTCAAAGATCTCGATTTTTTTACCTTGATAAGCGGGCAAAAAAGTATAGTGCGGCCTGACGACGATCAATCCTTTGTCATTGAGAAGGACATGGAGGCCGGAGGCTAAGAGCGGCGACTGAGCCGCAAAAAATCCGGAGATATTTTCCAGATCGTCCTGATGGCCCCGGATAAACGATGCAATTTCATCGCGAGGGATCTTAAGCCCTGCAGCAATGCCCTGACCAGAGCGGCGGGCCATTTTGGAATAAAATCCTCTGCCGCGGACATAGATCCACTCATTGAAGTCGTAAATCTCTTCTGTCTCTTCGGCAAGTTCCAGGCCCGTTTCAAAACGGAGCTCTTCTTTTGTCAGCGTATAAGTGAGGCGCGATTCAATCGTGATCACATGGGTCTGGAATCCTTCATAAGCATGGAGCCAATGCCGATGCCGGGTGACAAACGCCGAGACCTCTTCTTTGGGAATGATTTTTTCCGTCTCTTCAAATAAAACATCTTCCAGAAGATAAAAACCTTTGTCGGAAAGATAGACCCAGGAGCCGTAACGGGCAGAGCTCGGTCTTTGGAGGTCTCCCTTGTCAAACGCATAACAGACAAGATGGAGGGCTTGATTGGCATCAAAGAAAAGGTGATATTTTGCTGGGATCGGATTGAGATGAAGCTTGGAGCCGACCAGATGGGTCTCGACCAAATGTTGATGTCGGTGTAAAAATTCACCAATCTGGGAAGAATGGATCACCTTCTCATTTAAAAGAGGATCAAGCTTGGAAGGATAAAACCCTTTTTCCGGCACGAAGCTCCACTCTCCGACGGGGTAGATCTTGACCGGTTTTTCCTCTTTTTCTGAGGCGATGATATCGAGATTGAAGACCTTCCGGAGAGGATCGTAAAAAATCCGGCGGATCTGTTCATTGGAAAATTCGTAGGTCTTCAAGGGGGCCTTCACATGAGCCAGCGACGGAATAATCTGCGGCCAGTTCGCCTCTGCAATATAAAACCCGCATTCGACATCCTCGAAGTGGACTATTATTTCTTTGGGGAGGGGATTCTTATCATAATTAAAAGAGACCTTATATTTTTTTCCTGCGTCTTGCAGGATCATCCACCATTTGGCAAGATCGGACCAAAACGACAGCTCGTAGTTAAGAAAATGGCTCGGCCTTCCTTCCTTCCAAAGAGCTAATTCTTCCGGAGAAAGATTGGAAAATTTCAGCGAAGTCTCTTCCGTTTCTTGTTTTCGATTGACGATGATTTCCTTGAGTTTTTCCTTTCCCTTTGCAGTGAGGGCCTTTAAGAAAAAAAGCTTTTTTTTCGTCGTTGAAAACGCTTGAAACTGCGTTTGGAGGCTCCCTTTGAGGCAATCAGTATCATATCCATGCCGCCTAGCTGCCATTTGGCAAAGATGCGTCCACAAAGAGTCTCGAAAACGGACATGCAAGGGGTCTTCATGGCCGCTGAAGATCTTGATCCAGGCCGCTGCCTGGTGCGGACACCGCCCTCCCTCTTCGGCCTGCTTACATGTACAGAAATGGTCTTTTAAAACCCCTTCATCGGTGATCTGCAAAAAAGGCCAATAGACTTCCTTTCCGGCGCCTTTGACTGCGACCTGATAGGTGCCTTCGGAAAATAAAATATCTCCGACCTTCCCTTCTTCTTCAAGCTTTTGTCCAACTTGAAGATCTGCAGGCGAAAAAGTTGTGTGCGACATACAATAGACCTTTGGTATAAAGAATGCCGTACCTCTATGAAGATTGCAAGAGGCTCTTTCTGTGGAAATATAATTTTAAATTACATGATTTTTTCAGGAGCGACATATTCATAACCCAAGTCTTGGGCGACATAAATATTCGTCACATGGCCTTTGTAGAGGTTCAGTCCCTCCATAAAACCAGGGTCTTCCTTTAGAGCAACTTTATATCCTTTATTGGCAAGCTTCAGGGCATAGGTCATCGTGGCATTGGTCAGCGCGATCGTCGAGGTTCGTGCGCAGGCTCCAGGCATATTCGTGACACAATAATGGACGACTCCATCGACAGTATAGGTGGGATGGGAATGGGTCGTCGGCTTGGAGGTCTCGCAGCATCCGCCTTGGTCGATGGCCACATCGACAATCACCGCTCCCTTCATCATTTTAGATACCATCTTCTTGGTGATGAGCCGAGGGGCTAATTTTCCAGGGACAAGCACAGCTCCGATGACGAGATCGGCATGGATAACGCTCTTCTCAATATTAGCAGGAGACGCAAACAGTGTTTTAAGCCGGGGCCCATACAGAGCATCGAGCTCGCGCAATCTTGTCAGATTATTATCAAGGATCTGCACATCAGCCCCAAGCCCTAGGGCCATCCGGGCCGCTTGGGTGCCGACGACGCCTCCGCCGATCACCGTAACATGGGCAGGAAGAACGCCCGGGACGCCTCCGAGAAGAACTCCCCGTCCGCCATTGTCTATTTGTAAAGCGGTAGCTCCCGCTTGGATGGCGATCCTGCCGGCGATCTCGCTCATCGGCACTAAAAGAGGAAGACGCCCGTGTTTGTCAGTGACGGTTTCGTAAGCAATCGCGATGATCTTACGCTCTAAGAGATTTTTAGCTTGGACGGGATCGGGCGCGAGGTGGAAATAACAAAAGAGGATCTGTCCTTCATGCAGGAGGGGAAATTCACTATCTTGAGGCTCTTTGACTTTGATGACCATCTCTGCTTTGTAGACTTCCGCAGGGTGTTTAACGATGCGGGCTCCGGCAGCAGCATACATCTCATCGGTAAATCCAATCGCCTCGCCGGCTTTTGCCTCCACGAGTACTTGATGGCCTCCGTGGACAAATGCATGCACCATGTCGGGCGTTGCTCCAACACGAAATTCCTTGTCTTTAATTTCCTTGGGAATCCCGATGATCATAACTCTCTCCTAACCAGAAAAGAGTCAAAAGTCAATAAGTAATGGAACCATGGAAGACGAAGGTGGCGCGTCCTCGCAAACGAACAGTTTGCGGTGAGACCTCAACAAAAAGTTCTTCCCGGGATGCAGGAACGATACAGATAGGATTTTTTAGCTGATATTTCTTCATGGCAGCGACAGCGACAGCAGCTGCGCCGGTTCCGCAGGCAAGCGTCTCTTCTTCCACTCCGCGCTCATAAGTCCGGGTGTAGATCTTGCCCCCGCGCATTTGCGCGAAGTTCACATTGGCGCCTTGAGGGGCAAATGCCTCATGAAACCGCAGCTTAGAAGCAATCGACTGAAAATCAGGAATGGCCAGATCCTTGACAAAGGCCACTGCATGAGGAACGCCGGTATGCACCAGCTGAAGAGAAAAGGAATCGATGGGGAAATTATCATGAGCCCAAACATAAGCTCCTAGGTCGACGGTGATCTGGTCGCCTTCCCATGAACACTGCACAATCCTTTCTTGCGTCTCAATCGAAAGCTTGGACGAGGGATGGCCCAAATTCCGAATAAAATCGACGAGGCACCGCAGGCCGTTGCCACATTGCGCCGCCTCTTTGCCGTCGGCATTAAAAATGCGCATCCGGTAATCGGCTGTCGTAGAAAGCTGCAATAAAACAACCCCGTCTGCTCCTACTCCTAAACGGTGCTCGCAGAGATGCTCAATAAATTTTTGATCCTCAACAGGAAATCTCAGTCTTCTGTCATCGATGATGATGAAGTCGTTGCCTGCGCCATGATACTTGGCAAAGTTAAATTGCATACCCCTAATATGCAGTCTAGAATCTTAATAATCTATTGCGATTTAGAGGCCGGTATAGATAGAATTGCTGCACAAACTCTTACGGAGGAACATCTTTATGGCAATAGTAACACCTGTACTTTACCTGCGTACTCCAACCAAACTCGAAAACAATACCGTGAACGAAGAAAGAGACAGCGGCCGTTGGCTAATTTATTCAATCGCACTGGGCGCTCTTTCTTATTATGCCCCTAAAACTTTCCTAGTCGCTTCTTTAGGATTAACTATTTGGCAGGTCTATGCATTTCATCAAGATGTCCATTCCAAAAGTACTAAAGAGATCCGTGCGTCGGCCCTGCATATTTGTGTAGTGATGTCGAGTATAGGAGTAGTTCTTGGCTTGCAATGTCTGCCGTGGTTCCGGTCATCGTTCAAAGCTGCTAGACATTTCCAACTTTTCCGCAGCGCAGGCCATGGCCTCGTGGGAATGGTTATAGCGAGTGTGGGCCTTGTCGGTTTATTCGGACCTTTTCGCAATACAGAAAAAAAACTTTCTGAAATGCGGGAATGGGTCCAGATGAGAGACTTTGTATTAAACTATCCTCCGCAAATTATAAATTCGATCAAAAAAACAGCTCTTTTTATCTCAGCTCTGCTCCCGGACACCTTTATTACAACTGGGATGGCAATAGGAGATTTGATCTTTAATCAATTCCGCTCTCCTCAATTTATGTTAGACACGCTTAAAATATTCTTTAGCAATGCAAAACTCCTGCCCTCCATTCCTCTAGTTAACAGCCCATCTTGTGAAGAGTGGATGATTGCTATCCATCAATTCCAAAGCTTGCCCATCGAAGCTCAACTAGCACTGGGCCCTTATTTGGCCCGCATTGCAAAAGCAAGCAAAGATTTTCAGGTCGTACAACTTCCCAAAGAAGTTAAACTTGTCCTACTCAACGAACATCTCAAAAGCTTTGCCAAGATCCCTTCTAATGAAGAAGAACAAAAATACAGTGAATGGATACTAGCCGTTAAGCCTTTCAATAGTTTGAATGCCGATCAACAAGCCATCTTTGGGGAACAAACAAGCCGCCTTATTCGAGCTTCAAGTCCTTCTGGTCCATTGGCAGGATCTAATGAACTCCGAAGAGCCGCATTAAAACAATCCTTAAAGCTTTTTGTTCAAAAACCTTCAGATGCGGAATGGACTTGGGCCCTGCGGCTGATGCAGAGCCTCCCTATAGAGATGTACAAAGATTTTGGAACCGAATCGGAAGTTTATGCACGCAACCTCACTTCAGACCAGACGAATAGACTGCCTCCTCTAATGCAGTTTTCATTGCTGCATCACACTTTGAGTTCGGTAGAGAGAGTCCCGCTCAATAGCCACATGGATGTAAGATGGACGTACATAAATTATCTCTATTACTATCTTCCTGAAAACATGCGACCCCATTCGGACATAGAAACTCAGTTGAATCGCATTGCAAAAGTAAGCGAACAAGGTTTGATCAACGCGCTCCCCAATACTGAGCTCAAAGCTCGGTTACTGCATTTGAAGGCTTCCTGCGGCTCGGTTAACGCAACTGAAGGCTAGAGCTCTGTAATCTATTGCGATTTAGAGGTCGGCATGGTTAGAATTGCTGCACAAACTCTTATGGAGGAACATCTTTATGGCATCAGCAGCACCAGTTTACCTTCGAACTCTACCCAAAATTGAAAACAATATCGTGAACGAAGAAATTGGCGGCACCCGTTGGATAGTTTATTCAATCGCACTGGGCGCTCTTTCTTATTATGCCCCTAAAACTTTCCTAGCAACCTCCTTAGGATTAACCCTTTATCAGATCTATGACTTTCATCAAGCGGTCCGTTCCAAAGGGATTAAAGAAATCCGTGCGTGCGCCCTGCATATTTGTGCAGTGATGTCGAGTATAGGAACAGTTCTTGGCTTGCAATGTTTGCCATGGTTCGGATCATCGTTAAAAGCTGCTAGACATTTCCATCTTTTCCGCAGCGCAGGCCATGGCCTCGCGGGAATTTCTATATTTGTTGGGGGCTTTGCAGGTTTATTCTCACCTTTTACCAATACAGAAAAAAAACTTTCTGCAATGCGGGAATGGGTCGAGATGCGAGACTTTCTAGAAAACTATCCCCGGGAAACTAAAAAATCGATCTCAAGAACCGCCTTTTTTGAATCAGCTCTGCTCCCGGATACCTTTATTACAACTGGACTGGCGGCAGGAAATTTGATCTTTAATCAATTCCGCTCTCCTCAACTTAAATTAGCCCGGCTTGCAACATTCTTTGGAAATGCCAAGCTCCTTCCCTCCATTCCTCAAATACACACCAACGGGTGGGAACAATGGACGGTTGCTATCCATCAATTCCAAGGACTGCCCATCGAAGCTCAACTAGCACTGGGCCCTCAACTGGCCCGCATTGCAAAAGCAAGCTTCCCTCATCAGACCGCACAACTTCCTGAAGAGGTTAGACTTGTCCTGCTCAACGAACATCTCAAAAGCTTTGTCAAGATCCCTCCTTATGGAGAAGAAAAATATGGAGACTGGATGACAACAACTGTTAAGTATTTCAATAACCTGAATGCCGATCAACAAGCCATCTTAGGGGAACAAATAAGCCGCCTTATTCAATCTTCAAGTGTTCCCGGTCAATTGGCAGGATCTGATAAACTCCGAAGAGCCGCATTAAAACATTCCTTAAAGCTTAATGTTCGAGAGCCTTCAGCTTCGGAATGGGCTTGGGCCCAGCGGCTGATGGAGAGCTTTCCTATCGAGATGTACAAAGATTTTGGAGCTGACATGGAAGCTTTCGCAGGCAACCTCCCTGCAGACCAGATGAATGCCATGCCTCCTTTAATACAGTTTTCATTGCTGCATCACATTTTGGGTTTGGTAGAGAGAGTCCCGCTCGATAGCCACAGGTATCCAACATGGACGCGGATAGGTTCGCTCTATCACTATCTTCCTGAAAACTTGCGATCACATCTGGACATAGAAACTCAGTTGAATCGCATTGCAAAAGCAAGCCGTCAAGATTTAATCGCCGCGTTCCCTGATCTTGCGCTCAGAGATCGGTTAATACAATTGAAGGCTTCCT
>Ga0182024_10021086_pt1 | contig 11857 bp, 5 predicted proteins | sample P32metaG_FD_120480 | JGI IMG/M metagenome (GOLD analysis project Ga0182024, IMG submission 120480) | Permafrost microbial communities from Stordalen Mire, Sweden - P3-2 metaG (Illumina Assembly) | ecosystem: Environmental > Terrestrial > Soil > Wetlands > Permafrost | place: Sweden: Stordalen... | reverse complement strand
GAGAATGCCGCCAATAAGCATGGTGAAGCCATCTGCCAACGCGCGGAAGAAACGGGTGAGAAGGACGCGCTGCGAGTCTGGAAGGTGCGAAATGGCGATGCCCAGTGCAACGGAAGAAAGAACCAGAGGAAGAAGGGCACCGTCCTGAGCGGCCTTGAAAATGTTGGCGGGCACGAGGCCTGCGAGGAATGAGCCGAATGTGGGAGTCGCGACGGCCGGGATAGAAGATGTGGCAGTAGCCATGGACCCGGCGCCAATAACGTGTGACAAATAGTGAAAGAGAGCGAATGCAATCCCCCCCGCAAAGACAGCTGACGCGACAAGATAGAAGAGGATGATGGTTAGCGATCTGCCTGCGAGACGGCCGAGTTTGGCAGAGTTGGTGACGGCGCATCCAGCTATGAGGCTGGTGGTGACGAGCGGAATGACGCAAACCAGAATCGCGTTGATGAATAGTCGCGCGAAAGGCTCGATCAGCGTAGGGATATCGTGCATCAGGGGGAAGGGGCTGCGTTTACACGCGTATCCCAGAAAAGCACCGAGGAGCATGGCCATAAAGACGCGAAGGGGGGATCTCATCCTCCATTCCTATTCGAGCGGCGCCGTCGTTTATAAGGATGAGCCATGATGTATTCGCCGTTAGGCGTAGTGGGCCGTCCAAAGCTGATGGCGCGATAGCACATTCGCATAGGAGCAGCTTAGTCGATAACGATCTGGAGACGGAGATCGCGGGACGAGGCACCGACACTAAGCGTGCGGGCGCCCTTTGCGGTGACCCACTTGCCTTCCTGGGTGGACCAGTACTGCAGCTGGCGAGGAGAAACGTGGAGTTTGATGGCCTTCGTTTCCCCGGCAGCGAGGTGGATGCGGTCGAAAGCCGCCAGCGCGCGCACAGGAAATTGCGCACCTTCAGGAGCATCGCTTACCCCGCCTAAGTAAACCTGAGGAACCTCGTCAGCGGGCATGACCCCGGTATTTTTGATGGTCAACGTCACATCTAACCCGCCATCGGAAGCCTTTTCTACTTTCAGTCGAGAGTAGGCGAACCGGGAATAGCTTAACCCATACCCAAAAGGAAAAAGCGGCTCAATGTGTTCCTTGTCGAACCAACGATAGCCTACGTTCACGCCCTCGGAGTAAATTGTCCGGCCGTCGGCGGCAAAGCCGGTTCGTTCGGGAAACCGGGGATCGCTAGCCGGGTAATCTGCAAGGTGTTTTGCCCAAGTGACCGGCAAGCGCCCCGCTGGGCTCACTTTGCCCAGCAACACGTTCGCCGTCGCCCATCCACCTTCGTCGCCGGGCCACCACATTTCCAGGATGGCCTTCACTTTATCGGCCCAGGGTAGAGCTACGGGCTGGCTAGTGTTCAGCACCACAATCGTATTCGGATTCACCGCGGCTATCTCCTCAACAAGCTTGTCCTGCTCGCCGGGAAGGCCAAACACTGGCTGTAAGCGCGTCCATAAAAATACCACCGCGATCTTGGCCTGCTTCGCAGTGGCGATCGCAGCCTGATGGTCGCTGTCACGCTGTTCCGGCGTGTACCAATTGAGGCGCACCTGTACGGGCGCATGGGACGTATCAGGGTGTATATGGATTTCAATTTCGTGCGAACCGACCGCAAGTTCGACCGAGCGGCGCAGGTTATCCAGGCCGTCGGTGGTGGGAATCGCATTGTCCTGATTCGCTTGCAGAATATCGCCGTGAATTCCGCCCTGCACTGCGCCAGTAGCCCTCAGAATTTTGCCATCGATCGAGAAATTGGCGTCGGCGCCGAGAACCTGGAGATAGAGCCAATAGTCGCCCTCGTGAGCCACCGTGAGCGTACCCTTCCAATCCATGGTGGAATCCGGTGGCAGCGCATTGCCATTTTTTGTTGTGAAATCGATCTGGGCATCGCTCTGCTGCGCGCCAGCAGCGGTGCGCAGCAGCCCCGGCTGGCCGTCGTGGCTCAGTGCAGTTCCCGGAACGGTTGTCCCCGTCATATCGTCATTCACGGCAAAGCGGATATTTGCATTGCCCGAGATTTTCCTCATCGCCTCCAGCGGACCTACCTGCCGCCACGGCAGTCCGACGGAGCGCTCGCCATTAATGCCGATCGCGTCCACCTGGCCCGCGGTGGGGCCAATGAGTACGACAGAACTCAGGTCGGCAGCCTTGAGAGGAAGCGCGCCGCCCTCGTTCTTCAAAAGAACGGCAGCATCTTCACCTGTCTTTTCGATGATCTTTGCGTTCGCATCGATATCCTGCTCCGTGATCGAGTGCTTCTGCAGTCCGTCCATGTAGCCGAAGCGGATAATCTCCCCCAACACGCGGGCTGCGGCGAGATTGATCGTGCTTTCGGAAATGGAGCCGTTCCTGAGAGCTTCTGCCATCGTTACGTGTTCCGGTTCCGGGGCAGGCGGGGCACCGGACCCCATGCGCGCGGGAGCCGGCTCTTCGGGCATGTGCCGGCTCAGCATCATGCCGGCGGCAGCACCGCCGCCTGTGCCACGCGGTGCCGCTGGCGGGTTCCGTGCCGCTTGCAGTCCGAAATAGCGTGGAATGCGCGAATCCGTGTTGCCGGGCATCTCCATATCGAGGCCCGCGTTGATGAATTCGGCGCTGTGATTTGCGCCCCAGTCGGAAGTTACAAATCCGGTAAAGCCGATCTCGTCACGTAAGATCTTGGTCAATGTAGACGCGTTGCCGCACGCGTATGGACCGTTTGCATGGTTATACGAGCACATGATGGACGACACTCCAGCCTTGACTGCTCTGTCAAACGGGGCAACATAGACTTCGTGCAGGGTCTGGTCATCCACAAACGTGTTGAGGTTGTTCGAATCGTATACCACAAAATGTTTGACCTGGGCCATCACATGCTGCGACTGGATGCCTTCGATCTCCGCTGCGCCGATTTCGCCCGTCAAATACGGATCCTCGCCGAACGTGTTGTAGCTGCGCCTGAATTCGAGATCCCGGTCGATATTTACGAAGGGCTGGAGGGAAACGTCGATTCCCAACGCCCGCTCTTCACGGCCGATCACCACGCCGTTATCTTCTGCGTCTTTCACGCTGAACGTCGCGGCCACGCCCATGGTCGCCGTCTCGCCCTGTGACGGATGTCGTGTAAGGACCCCCGGAGGACCGTCGGCAAAGCGCAATCCAGGAATGCCCAGCCGGGGAACTCCGGCGAGATAACCAGCCTGTCCCTGGTAGACCGCCGGATCTTCGCTCGTGCCCTGGATAAGCGAAATCTTTTCTTCCAGAGTCATCTGGCCCAGTAGATTATTCACGCGCGCCTCAATCGCGCTTGCCTTCATGTCCGCCGTCTGCGGCGCCGCTGTCTGCCAGCACGAAGCGCCCAATCCCAAAAGCAACCCCTGAGCGATGCACTTTGTGATCCTTCGACCTAATTTCCTCATCTTCTCCTCTTGCATTTCTGCTCAGCTCATTCTCGCGCCGCAAGAACGCACTGTGACTAGCTCAAGCGCATGGCCGCACGCCCGCGCCAGAGAAAAGCGAACGCCAGGACGCTGCCGTCAAACGTCTCTTGCGAAAACGCTGCGGCAACGTCCTGGCGAAACCAGCGGTCAACATCAATACGCGGGCTAGAAGCTTACCTTAACAGCACCCTGGAAGATTCTAGGGCCGTAAGTTGCCTGAGAGGTGATTTCCCCGAAGGTACTCGAGGACATTGTAGTGACAGGCACGTTAAAATCCGGGTGATTCAGCACGTTGAATGCTTCCAGCCGCAGCATCAGTTTCAGTCTTTCGTGCACTGGGAACTCGCGTACGAGCGAGGCGTCGAACTGGAAGAACTTCGGCCCGCGGAATTCATTCCTTCCCTCATCGCCAAATGTCCCGGTCGGCGTCCCTGTCGCGGACCCGGCGATACCAAATGCCCCCGTAGGTACCGAGTTGAGGAAGGTGGCATTGCTGGCCACTCCGGACATGATTTTCTTGCCCGAGTACACCAATGACTCATTGAGTACGTTCGGGCGATCATGTCCGACGTCGGTCAGCGAGTTGTCCTGTCCCAGCGTCACATAAATTGGGGTGCCGTCCTGAATATGGAACAGAGGTGAAAGTTGCCAATTGTTGAACGCTGTGGACAATAGGCGGTTGCTGAAGCTGAAGTGGCTTGAAGCGACCATACTGCTACTGAATACATGCCTGTAGTCAAAGCCGCAGTTCCCCTCGTCGCCCTTCGGGTCGAGCGGGTTCTGGAACGTCGTGCTTTCGGTATCTCCCTGGCTATCCTCGATATCGATACAGTGAGACCAGGTGTAGTTCGCCGTAAACACAAAGTTTGCTGACCGGTGGTTAACGGTCGTAACAAGCCCTTCATAGCTCGAATTGGCCCCTGTTAACACCAGGTTCGACCCCGAGCCGCCGCCGGAATAGTACGGACCCCAGGTTGGATTCGCAAGCGTCAGAGCGAAACGCGCGGAATCGTTACCCGTTGTCGAGCTGCCTGGTATGTAGACATCATCGTTCAACGGGTCGGAATAGCTTTCATGCGAGGTCCGGTTCCCGATGTAGTCGGCCTGCACTTGCCAGCCTCGGCCCAATTCCCGCTGCACGCTGGCTGTAAATTGCGTCATAAGCGGCGGATGGAAATGGTTCGCGAGGATGATGTACATCGATGACTTTGGGAATGCGATGGTTCTCGAAGGCACCGCCGGACGCGGAAACGGATTGCCTATGACCGAGCCGTTTGTCCAGGGCGCCGCGAGGCTTAACGGCTGGCCAACAGTAGTTGATTGTACGATTACGGAAAACGGTGCATTTACATTCATGTTCTGTCCCATGAAGAAACACACCAGGTCATAAACCATTGAGCCACCGAACCGGAACACCGTCTTTCCTGTCCCGGTTGGATCGTAGGTGAGTCCCACGCGCGGTGAGAACTGCCCCATCGAGCCGGTGGTGTACGCCTTGGGAACCCCGGGATCTCCATAATACAAGCTCCCCGCCGGTGCATTGGGGTACGTCGTGCTTATCGTGTTGGACAGGAAGTTGCTCATGTTGAAGGTGGAACCGCGGCCGAAACGGTCGGTGGGGAAAAACTCCGGATCCCAGCGCACGCCACCGACCAGCACCAACTTACTACTGGCGTGATAGGTGTCCATCACATACAGGGTCGGGATGGGCGCCCGCAAGGCATCCAGTTGTGGGGCGCTTTGCGAGAAGCCACCCAGCGCTCCGGTCAGAAAATCAAGATTTGCATCTTCCCCTGTGCCGCCATGGCTGGTGCCGGCGGGGCCTGTCTTCGAGAAAAGACCGGAGAAGGTGAATGCGCCATTACTCTGGTAGATATTATTTTCATTGAACTCAGAGCGCGTGAATTCTCCGCCAAATCCAATATTGTGCTTTCCCTTCACCCAGTTCACGTCGTCGCCAAACCCGAAGGTGTTCTCGACAAAGACCGCAGGCGCTCCTCCGCCGTAAAACGACCATTTGCTTGTAGCTCCAAACGGAAAATAATCGGTGGCGTCCTGATAGACGCTGATGCCAACCGTGTTGGCGTCCACATTGCCTGCCGGATTGGGACCGCGCTGAATATTGCGCAGCGTGATCGCCGCGTGAAATGAATTCACGATGCGCGGTGATGGCACCCAGGTTTCGCCGATCGCAAGGCTCTGAACCGCCTCGAAAGCGCCGGCGGTGCCGGTGATGAGAAGATCGCTTGGGTTAAAGAACGATGGGTGCTGATAGGTGTCGCGCCAATAGCGTCCGAAAGCGCTGTGCTTCTGATTAATCGTCCAGTCGGTACGAGTGACAAACTGGTTTTCCGAGAGTTGGTTGGGGATGGCAAACGTATAAAGTCCGCATGCCGTGTCGGTCGGCACAGGAAGATAAGTCTTGGCAATCTGCAGCGCAATCGGGCTGAAGGGATAGGTCGTCGTGTTGATCTGATCGTTAGGTAACACGGCGCCAGTCTGCGGATTGAGCAGCTGGATAAATCCGGTGGTAGGGTTGCATCCGGCCCCGTCGGCTACAGAAAAGTCTCCGGTGAGCATGGCTGGTGTAGGAAGGAAATCTTTCGTGCTCGCCGAAGATTGATCCGATTTCGTATGCTGGAATGCGGCGAAAGCGAATAACTTGTTGCGAATGATCGGCCCGCCGAACACGCCGCCATACTGGTTCTGGTGCAATGTGTCTTTTGAAATAGAGAAGAAGTTTTCCGCATCGATGTAGTTGTTGCGGATGAATTCGAATGCGGTTCCGTGATATTCATTGGTTCCCGATTTCGTGACCACGTTGACCAGCCCGCCCGGATGCAATCCCTGGTTCGCGCCCAGAGCCGTTGACTCCACGCTGAACTGCGCTACTGCATCGGGGAACGGAAAGGGCAGATTGATGTTGGTCATGTAGTCGTTGTTGTCAGCGCCATCCATCCGGTAGTCGGTAAAGTTTCCCTGTCCGCCGGCAACGGAGACAACAACAGAGCTATAAAAGGTTTTGCTCCCCTGTATATCGTTACTCGGGGCGGTGACTGCTGCGCCCTGGAGCACGAGCAGATTGGTCATCTGTCTTCCATTTAATGGCATTTCTGTAAGCGTCGCGCTATCGACGGTTTGCTTTAAAGTGGCATCTTCCGTCTGCAGCGCTATGCCTTCGGACTGGACCTCGACGGTGGTTAGTGCAGCGCCGATCTTTAGCGAAACATTGACGGCGATACTGCTGCCAACGTCCAGGACGATGCCGGTCTTTCGGTAATGCTCGAAACCCGCGGCCGAAACGTCAACGCTATAGGTCCCAATCGCAATGTCGGGAAGACTATACAGACCATTGCCGTCGGACTTGGTAACGTGCTTTACCTGCGTGGCTGTGTCGGTGGCCGTAACCTCGGCATTTGGAATGACGGCGCCCGAGTTGTCAGTGACAACGCCTTGAATGCTCGCCGTTCCTGCCGTTTGTGAACGCAACAGCACAGCAGTGCTGAATATCATGACTGCTACGCACAAGAAAAGTGGAATGCACCGGTAGAGGTGCGGCTTTCCCGTAGGACCGAATGTACACATGTCAGCCTCCTGAAGAGTTGTCTTGAGAGCTAAACAGGAGGCAGGTGCCGTTGCCGAGACCGGCAGCCTGCCAAAGCAGGCCACCAATCTCAGCCACTACCTCTAACCTCCTCCGGGGAACGCGGGTGGCCGGCAATTCGAGTTTCGTTGCCGACCGCTAACTGAACGTTGGGTGGTCAAGTATCTGCTCGGTTTCTGGATTCCAATAGAGCTTGGTGCCGCTCCAATAGGAGTGGGCGGCCATGATGACCACAACCGCGGCTGCAAATCCATAATCCACGTTGGCATTCGGGATTTGCCGCGAGCGAATCGAATTGAGCCAGTTCATGATGTGCACAACGCTGTCGTCGCCCGGCCCGCGCGAGTTCGGCGGGTCTGCGCCGGGAACCGTCACCACCTCTTCGCTTTCCGAGGCCGGGGCAGTGATGGGCATTGTTGTGTAGTCGACGGATCCGCTCGACTCTTGCGGGCCGCCCTCTTTACTGACAGTCCACAGAGAGGCCCCTTCACCGCCGTAATTTACCAACGTGCCTTTGGTGCCCATAACTCTTGAGAAACTTCTGTAGCTGTTTCCAAAGTTGACCTTGAAAGTGTAGAGAAATCCCTTGGGGTAAGTGACCGAGGCAACTGCCGTATCGGGATTCTCGCGAGAGTCCCTCCAGGCAAAGATCCCGCCGTTCGCCACCGCGCTTGTTGGATAAAGCGAGTCGGTAAACAGATGCACCAGGTCGCTGCCGTGGCTCATCCACTGGTCGAATATCCCAGACGAATAATTCTTATACAGGCGGAATTCGAGATACTTATGCGGATCGAAGGGCTCGTAAGGCTTACCCAGCAGCCAGCGATTCCAGTCGGTGTCTTCCTCGCGAAGTTTTGAAGGATGGCCCCAGAGTTCCACCTGCCAATTGTCGTAGCGGGCCCGCTCGTGTTCACCCATTTGGGCGCGCTGGGCACGGAACGTCTCCATCATCTTCGTCCGCTCCTCGGGGGAGGCGTTCTGGTATGCCTCCATCATCCCTCCCATCCCTCCTGCTCCTCGCGCGCCGGGGCCCCCGCCAGTATCGGAGGCCACCCACCTCCACCGCTCCTGGTTGACATTCCATTCCTGTTCGATATGAACAACGTCGCCGATGCGGCCGGAGCGGACGATGTCGCGAACAGCCAGCTGGTAGGGCTCGCTGCGATGCTGCGATCCAACCTGCACCATTTGCTTGGAGGCTTTGACGATGTTGCGAGTCTCTATGGCCTCGGCGAGCACGTTGGCAAACGGCTTTTCAACGTAGCAATCCTTGCCGGCCTTAACCACCTCGGCGCAAAGCTTGGCGTGCTGAAAATCGCCGGTTGCGATCATGACGGCGTCGATATCTTTATTCGCCAGCATCTCCTCGGAATACTTGTAGACTTTCGGCTCGAGATTGAAAGCCGCCTTGGCCTGGGCCGCGCGCGCCTGGGCGGCCAAACTCCAGATGTCGCAACAGGCAATCGTCTCCACCGGAGTTTGCTTGCTTGCCAGCTGGACCATGTGGACGTGTCCCGAGCTCCGGCCACCGCAACCAAGCTGTGCCAGCTGGATGCGATCGTTCGCTCCGATGATTCGCGCATAGGAACGTGCCGGTATTCCTGCAGCAATCGCAACGGTCGCTGCCTGCTTTAGGAAATTCCTGCGGTCAGTGTTAGGGATCGACTCGTTATTAGGGATTGACTCGTTGTTAGGGACAGACTCGTTGCTCATTTCCAAATTTCTCCTCTCGGTTTTGCGGTTCGCCAGTTCAGTTGTTTCCATCGATCGCTCGCATCTTCACTATTGGACTGCCAGAACTTCGTGCAATTCGTTTGCAGACTCTGGGTCCAAATACATGGTTACGTTCGGATGAGTGCGCAGGATGGTAGCTGGACAATCCGTCGACAGGGGGCCGTCGAGAGTACTGCGGACGATCTTCGCCTTGCGCCTGCCCGGTACGCTGACAATCAGCTGCGGCACACGAAACAGTGCAGGAATCGTCAGCGTGATTGCACACTCGGGAACTTGCTCCACCGTGGAAAACCAGCCCTCCTCCACCTGCTGGTTCCGGCACATCTCATCCAAGCGCACGATTTTTACGTCTGAAGGATCCAGGAAATCAGCCACCGCGGGATCGTTGAAGGCGAGATGGCCATTCTCGCCGACACCAAGAAGGCACAACTGCGGGTCTGATGAGCTGAGCTTCTCGGCATATTCGCGACAGGTATTCTCCGGGTTCGGCGCCTCCCCATCGATTTCAAAAAACTCTTTCATTTGCACCTTCGCTGTTAGCCTTTCACGCAAATAGCGACGGAAGGAAGCTGGGTGATCCGAAGAAATACCGATGTATTCGTCCATATGAAAGCCACGAACTTTGTTCCACGGGATATCGGCGAGGCTGGTGAGTGCGTCGAGAATTGCCAATTGGGAAGCTCCGGTGGCAAAGATTACCCCGACAGTATCTCTCGATTGTGCAACCTTCGCTATTGCTTTCGCGGCCGCTCGTGCAGCTCCCAGGCCCGCTGCTTTGCTACTAGGATAGATCTCGACTTTCAAAGTTCCAAACTGAAGTTGCTTCACTTGTGCGTCTTCCACAATCTGTCCCTCTTCTTGTTTTCGGTTCATAGGCGGTTCGCTGGTGCTGCACCAGCAGCCCGGAAGAAAAAATGGTCTTTATCTGGGTCGTACCTGGAGGGGCCCGGTGAATTAAACGAAAGTAACATAGAAATATTTCTCATGCAACAGAAATATTACTATAACAAGGAAAAAATATCTACCGAATTCATAAGACGGAGCTTGCGCAAATTGATCTCGGTGAACCAATCGGCCTTTAACCTTGGGTTCCCTCGGCAGCACCCGTAGTCAGTCAGCGGCTGGCCTCGACCTTCGCGGTCTTGCCGGCGCTCACAATCCTACCGAGTGCCGTCTGCCTGGCTTTGCGCAGTCGATCACTCCGCTCTCAGGGAAAATTTTCCCGAACTCCTGAAATCCCCTTGACACTTTCATGAATCGTATTTAATGTGTCCCCATCGCAGGGTTCTGCTGGAGGCGTTTCTCTTCCAGCCGCGGCGCTGAGTTCTGGCGATTGGTTCCTTTAAACTCGGCCAACACCGTTTTCTCTAGAGCTTTCCCGCTTCCCCAAGCCGCAATGTGAACGAGATGGCGATGAACCAGCTTCCTGTCCGGCTCGTGCCCTCCCTTTTGAGGCGCCGGCATGGAATATTTCCGGGATGTGGTGATTCGATGGCAATTCGAAATTGACTCAATATTCGAATGCTCGCACCCACCAATCCACCAGGATTTCCTGATAGATCATCCGTATTTGGCAGACCTCCCGAATGAATCAGAGCAATGTTGCGAAATCTACGCTCTCCCTGCCTCGCACCGGCTCTACCGGCCGTTTGCGCTGGTGGATTGTCTGGACACTTTTTTTGTCCACTGTCACCAACTACGTCAGCCGCCAGACGTTCTCCATCATGGCGCCGGTCATCAGCGCGAAGTTTCATTTCAGCCACACCGATCTGGCCACGATCTTTGGAGCCTTTCAGATCTCCTATGCGCTCACCTGGCTGTTGGGCGGCATTGTTCTTGACGCGGTGGGCACGCGAGTCGGCCTTGCGTTAGCCGTGGTTTTCTGGTCTGTCGTCAACATGTTCACAGGTCTGGCGAGTTCCGTTTGCGGCTTCGCTGCATTCCGTTTCCTGCTCGGCATCGGCGAAGGCTTCAACTGGCCGGGCGCCACAAAGACCGTGGCCGAGTGGTTTCCGAGCCAGGAACGCAGTCTCGCCGTCGCCGTATTCGATAGCGGCTCGAGCGTGGGCGGTGCGCTGGCCGCACTGATTCTTCCCCTGGTGGCATTGGCCTTTGGCTGGCGCGCCACGTTTGTCTTTTCCGGCGTACTAGGCTTTCTCTGGCTTGCCGTCTGGCTGCGCATGTACTATCCCCTCGCAAGCCATCCCCGCGTTTCTCCGGCTGAGGTTGCCTACATCCGTGCAGGGCAGGAAGTCCCGAGCGTCTCCCCGCGGGGCGGCGTGCAGCGATGGCTGCATTTGGCCGCCGACCGCAACGTGTGGGGTATCGTGCTCGGCCGCGCCCTCACCGATCCCATCTGGTGGTTCTACGTTTTTTGGCTGCCGCAGTATCTCAGCGAGGCCCGCGGCTTCAGCCTGCAGCGCATCGCCATGTTTGCCTGGATGCCTTTTGTCGCCTCCGACCTCGGCAACTTTACCGGCGGCTGGATCTCCGGCTATTTGATTCGCCGCGGCCTGCCCGTGGTCCGCGCCCGCCTCTGGGTATGCATCTTCAGTTGTCTGCCCATCCTGGCAGGCATCCCCGCTGCCGCCGTGCATAGCTCCTATGCCGCTTTGGCTCTTATCTGCCTGGCTTTGTGGGGATATGCAAGCTGGTCGACCATGGGCCTCACGCTCCCCTCTGACCTGCTGCCGCAGGATGTGGTCGCCACCGCTACGGGACTCAGCGGCCTGGCCGCGGGTCTGGTGGGCACCGCGTTTACTTTCAGCATCGGCATTATTGTGGACCGGTTCTCCTACCGCCCAATATTCGTAATCGCCGGCATTATGCCCATCTTCGCCACCATCTCTGTTTTGCTCTTGATCCGGCGGCCACGCGCAGTACCAGTTCAGGAATCGTAGATTGCAAAGCGGTGCGGCTTCTGCTCGCGCTCGGCGGAGAATGGCCGCCGATGCCAAGCGCGGTAAAAACGGAGGTGAATCTGGAGAATTTTCTCAGATATCAGCCGGGTTGCTGCCGCCTCATGTCCATTATGGGATCGAGATTTGGGCCAGTGAATCGTTCGACAACCCGTCACCCGATGGCGCCAGGG
>Ga0182024_10021085_pt1 | contig 11858 bp, 11 predicted proteins | sample P32metaG_FD_120480 | JGI IMG/M metagenome (GOLD analysis project Ga0182024, IMG submission 120480) | Permafrost microbial communities from Stordalen Mire, Sweden - P3-2 metaG (Illumina Assembly) | ecosystem: Environmental > Terrestrial > Soil > Wetlands > Permafrost | place: Sweden: Stordalen... | reverse complement strand
TGGCGCCGGCGGAAGTGGAGGCGGTGCTGCTGGAACATCCGGCGGTGCGGGAGTGCGGAGTGGTGGGCCGTCCAGACGACGCGGCGGGAGAGATTCCGGTGGCGTTCATCGCTCTGCGTGACGGATATTCGACTTGCAAGAAGATGGAAGAGGAATTGTGCGCCTTCGTTGGAGAAAGGCTGACGCACTACAAGCAGCCGCGCGAAGTGCATTTTGTGGAGGTCGTTCCCAAGACGGCTTCGGGAAAAATTCTGCGGCGGGAGTTGAGACAATTAATTCTCTGAGTGGGCGGAAGCGCGGCGACGCCAGATTCCAACCTTAGAAATGAGGTAGTGGTGCAGTTTGGCTTAGAATCGGCAGTGGTGCAGTTTGACCCCGGACAGCCGTATGCACAGGGAGATCCCTCGTTCCGCTGGTGAAAACGCGGGACTTTGAGATGACGCCATCGGACAAGATCGATAGGTGATGAAACGGCGCTGCTACCAATGCTCATTTCCATTGTTCGCGGCGTACACTTACTGTAGTATTCCTGCCTCATGTTCCGAATCCTGCTGCTGTTCTTGCGGCGGTTGTGGCTGCCGTTTGTGGTGTTTGCTGCATTCAGCCTGGTGTGTGTGTTGGTGTACAGGCAACTGGAGGGGCTGACCTGGCAGGATGCGCTGTTCTGGATGATCCAGCCGCACGCGATCGATGCCCGGCGCGTACACAATTCGACCAAGCTGTTCTCGATTTTTGTGTATTGCGGCGTGTTCGCGTTTCAGATCTGGGTGGCGGAGCGGGTTGCGGTCACGATCTTCAACCGGCAAGGAATGGAGGCCTGGAGAACCATGGTGAACGACGTCAGCATTGAAAAATTACGCGATCACTTTATCATCTGCGGCTACGGACAAGTGGGGAGAACGGTGGTGGACCAACTGAACCGGCTGAAGATTCCGTTTGTGTTGATCGAGACCAGCGAAGGATTATGCCGCGAGCTGCTGAAGGATAAAGTCCTCGCCATCCAGGGCGACGCCAAACGGCACGACGTGCTGCAATCTGCGGGAATCGAGCGGGCGCGGGGAGTTTGCATTGTGATCGATAATGATGCGGATAATCTTTACATCACCGTTACTGCGAAGTCGATGAATCCGAAGGCACGCATCATTACGCGGGCAGGGCAGTCCCGCTATGCGCAGGCCATGCGCAACTCGGGTGCCGACGAGGTGATCATTCCGGAGTACGAGGGTGGTCTGATGACGGGACGGATGATTGCCAAGTTCTATCCCGACGCACAGTCGCACCTGGAGTAAGTAAGCCCTATTTTTGTATGCCGCTCTCGCTCGCGATTTTCTTTGTCACCAGGAAGCTCCAGATGGCGTCGTTGGCGTTGAGAGCGTTGCTGGTTTTGCCGACCTCTTTTTCACTCATGTACTGCTCGCCGCCGGGCCAGGTGTTGCCGCCATTCTTCACGCTGTAGAGCACGACCTGAGAATTATCCTGGCAACCGCTGTAGGTATACGTTTTAGTTTCCTTTCCACCTTTTTCGGCCGATGGCAACTTCGCCTGCTCTGGTTTTTCGCCGCAGTGGTCGAACTTTGCCCAGGTCTTTGCGCTATCTTCCGCGGAGAGCACGTGGAAGCGGCCGGGTTTGTAAGTGCCGCCGTTGTCGGGAACGATGGGGTCGTCGGTGCCGTTGATGAAAAGCGCGGATGTGGCGCGGGCCGGAAGACAGATCATGGTCTTGGGCATAGCCGCTCCCACGGGGGCGATCGCAGCTACGCGGTCAGCCATGTTGCAACCCACGCGCACCGCCATGAAACCGCCATCGCCTAAGCCAGTTGCGTAGATGCGGCGAGTGTCGACCGAATACTTCAACGGTAGCTGGTCGAGCATTTGATTGAGGAAGGCGACGTCATCCGGGGGCTCAGGTCTATTCTTGTTTTCGTTAGGATTCTCGCCGCCAGTTTGTCCACCGTTGGGGTATCCGCCGCCGCCACCGCCGCCACCACCCCCCGGATAACCACCGCCACCGCCGGGGTAGCCTCCCCATCCTCCGCGACGACCGCCTCCGCGGCGGGGCTGCATTGCCTGATTTACCTGTTCCGGGTGCACTCCTATATTCCATGAGCCGTGCGAGGCGTTGGGATAGACAGCGATGATGCTGTCTTTGTCGGCAAGACGATTGAAGTGGGTGATCCCCGCCATATCGGCGGCATCCTGATTTCGTCCATGGAAAAGAATGACAACCGGATAGTGTTGATCCTGCTTATAGCCTTGCGGCAGATGCACGACGTAGGTGCGGGTGAGGTCGTTGACGTCGACCTTCTCCTGAGAGTCCTGTGCCGGCGAAGCTTTTTCCTGCGAGTTATTTTTTGGGGAATCTGGTTCCTGGGAATCTTGCGCGTGTAAAGGGGGGACGAAAAGCAATCCTAAAAGTGCGGCTGTCAGCGAGCAGGTGACGCACGACTTGCGGAGCGGGAGATATTTCATCGAGGAGACTTTCAATTTCATTCTGGCGATTCCTCTTCTGTTTCAGCGGATACGCCAACCCGGTTTATCGAAAGATGGTTGACGTCCAGTGGCGTACGCGGAAGTAGACACAAATACGGCCTAACGCCGTCACTGGCATAAGAACCGCGATGATGACACAGGGTTGCTAGCGTTGGGCAAGGAGTTTTGCAAAGTTTTGTAAGCGCGCCGAAAGTCCGCGGCAGGGAACTTTCTTAGCGGATTGTCGTAATTACATTTGACCAGACGGTGCGACTGAACCCGCTCTGGATCAGGAGGGATTTATGGACGGTAACTTTGTGGGACTGGGGGCGGTGGTGATGTCCCTGGGGATTCCGATGGCGGCCATGTATACGTTTTTCTGGGTGCGGAAGCTGCGCAGCGAAGAGCGCATGGCGGCCATCGCGCGCGGCGTGGAAATACCGATGCAGCCGGAACTTTCGGAATCTGCGCGTTCGCGGCGGTCGGGAATTCTTCTGGTGGCGGGGGCAATCGGTTATATCGCGACCTTCGTTCTCATCGGCAGGGTCGAGCCCGATGCGATGATCGCGGCAACATTTGGGATCATTCCGCTGGCGGTGGGTATCGGCTTTTTTGTGGATCGCGCGCTGATTCGGCGGGACGCGAAAGCGCTGTGAATTTGCCGACACGCCGCTTATGAGCCGGCGATGAATTTATGCTGAGGGCCGGTCAAGGGAACCACGCTCAGTCGCCCTTGATGCACCAGGGGAGAATCGGCGAACAACTTGTTGGCTTTCATCTCGGCCAGGGTGACGGGCTTGGCAATGGGTTTGCCAACTTTGATTTTTATTTGCGGATTCTTGGGGTCGCCGGTTTCGACCGAGACGACTGAGGCGGTTCCCACGGCGCTCTTTTCATCTCCGGTGTGGTAGATCACCAACTGATCTCCCGGCTTCATGCCACGCAGATTCTTGAGGGCGACGGGATTGGTGACGCCATCCCAGATCGTGGTTTGCTCGCGTTGCAGATCGGCGAAGGAATATACGGTGGGCTCGGTTTTCAGAAGATAGGACATAAGCAGGATTTTACTCGTGGCTTATAAAACCAGCTGCCAGTTATTGTGGCTTTGCGTTTGGATCAGGAGGCGGGGGTGTTTTGTCGTCCTTCTTTTCCTCCGGATGGCTTTCGTAGACCGAGTATTGTCCTTGTGGGCGTTTCAGTTTGATGGTCAAGTCTAACTTGGCTTTGTCGACGTCGTAATCTTCGCCGAAGGTCTGGAAGCCGCTGGCCAAAACCTGCACGCGTAACTTGCCGTAAGGAACATCGTCGAAGCTGGTTCTGCCATCGTTGTTGGTTTTGAGTTCCAGTCCGCCGCGGCTTTGTTTGCCGTCCGCGCTTACGGGGTGCATGATTACGGCGGCGTTGCGAATGGGTTTGCCGTTGTCGTCCTTAATGACGAGGAAACTCAGAACGGCAACGGGTCCCTCGTCATCCTTCTGTGCAGTTGCCGCGGCGGCTAACGCAAGAAACAAGAGCAGGCACCCGATGGTTCGCCATTTCACTTCAGCCATGATATTTGCCCTTCATTAACTCGACATTGAGAATTGCCCGACCGTCTTCATACCTGAACATTCTAGCGATTGCGAAGTCCGTGGGGAAGAGAGGAAGTAACCTAAGCCTTGCCGGAGGGCCGGCCTTTGCGCTCGCTCGCGGGTTGAGACCCAAGCTGCACCAAATCGCTGGCCACGCGGGCGGTGTTGTGGCGCGCGACTCCGGCCTCTTCCAAATAATCGCCCAGCACGGGGATCACGCCCAGAGATTCAATAGCATCGAGATCAGCGACGATTTGGCAGGCGCCTTCGAGCGCGTACTTGGCTTTGAGTTCATCGGAGACGGGCGTGCGGTTGATCAGAGCATAGTCAAAAATCTGTTGGCCGGCATGACGATTGAGCGCACGGATGTGATCGGCGGCGGTGAGGCCGAGGCTCTCGTTGGCCTGCGTCATCAGATTGCAGATGTAAGCCTTAGTGGCCGACGAGTTAACGATCGCATCGGCAATGCCATGCACCAGCAGGTTCGGGATGAGGCTGGTGAAGAGTGAGCCGGGTCCGATGCTGATGAGATCGGCGCCGGCGATGGCGTCGAGCGTTTGCGGCAAGGGATCGACGTCGGGGGGAACGAGAAACAATTCCTGGATGCGAACTTTGCTGGCGGTAATGTTGGTCTCACCGCGAACGCGGGTGCCGTCTTCCATCAGAGCTTCGAGTTCGATATTTGACGTTGTGGCGGGATGGATGTGACCGCGAGTGACGAGAATTTCGGAGGAAAGCCGCACGGCTTCAGCAAAATCCTGAGTGATGGAAGTCAACGCCGCCAGGAATAAGTTTCCGAAGCTGTGGCCTTCGAGTCCGGAGCCTTTGTTGAAGCGATGCTGGAAGAGTTGCGAGAGCAAAGCTTCGTCCTCGCTGAGGGCGACGATGCAATTGCGAATATCGCCGGGCGGAAGCATGTTGAGTTCTTTGCGCAAGCGCCCGCTGGAGCCCCCGTCATCGCTTACAGTGACCACGGCGCAGAGGTCGCGAATCACGAGCGTGTCCGGGCGCGTCGCCGGTAGTTCTGCGGGAGTGAGGGCGAAGCGTTTGAGTCCCTTGAGAAGAGTGGAGAGACCAGTGCCCCCGCCGATGGCGACGACGCGAAGACCGCGCTCGCGGGTGGTCTTCTCCAGAGGCGAGAATGTGGCGATTTTGGTTTCCATCGAGGGAAGCTCGATTGCCGACCTAACTAATACGATTCGTCTTCGCGGAAGGAACCTTCCGGGGAAGCCAGGTCGGCTGCGGGGTCTGGGTACAACAGCTCCGTGAACCGGGGATCTTCGGCCAGATTGTGAAAATCAGAGTCGTTGCGTGCCTGGTAGCGCAGACTGGCATTCAGGCGAAGGGCTTCATCCAGATGCTTGAGCGAATCTTCCACGTGTCCGGTGAGGCAGTCAAGCGCGGCCAGGCCATAGATAACAAAGTCGGTCTTAGGCGCCTGTTTCACAAGCTTTTCGATGTGCTCGCGCGCGGTAACGTAGTCGCCGACGTTCATGAGCGAGACGGAGTAATCGAAATGCTCCTCGATGGTCTTGAATTGCGTAGTGGCTGAGCGGTCGAGATGCTGGTTGCAGATGCTGAGGTGGATGGCCGCGCGGTCGCCTAATTCCTTGCTGCCCCCGGCCAGTACTTTTTGAAATAGCGGCTTGGCCTTGTCGAACTTGTGCTCCTGCAAGGCGCGAAGCCCGGCTTCGTAATTCTGCAACGCCTGCGAGGCGCGTGGATCGTCCGCGATAGAAGATTTTTTGGGATTAGCCTTTTGAGCCATGTGAAGAATTTTTCCTGTGCTCGTCGTAATAAGTACTCCTTAGCATGAACCTCGAAGAACTGATTCTCAAGTATCACTCAAGTGGCGGGTAGAGAGCAATTCGGGGAAGACAGTACGGCTCACCGGGGTCGCTGGAACTGAGCATAAAAGCTGTAAACGGGGGGCGGCCGAACTAGCCTGCGAGCCCCCCTCTGCATTTCACGAATCCGCCTCAAACTCCTCAGCCGAAGGCTCACTCAGAATTCCGAAATGGGAAGCAGCGGGCGACAATACGCCCATCAGTGTGCCCGAAATCCTTGTATTCACGGGGGCGCAAAGACTAGCTTGCGAAACAGAGGCAAGCAATCGCGGCAGCAGCCGAGAGGAAAAAAGATGAGCGTCATGCGTCGATACAACAATTCAACAATCTGCTTTGCGGCATTCGTGCTGCTCATTTTCACCACCGGATGCAGTGACTACGACAAGTCCGGAACGAATCCAACCGTAAGTTCGCCCGTCGTGACTTCCCTAACTCCTCCCAGTGGGGCCGCGGGCGCCTGTCCCAACTCGATCGTTACCGCAACCTTCAGCAAGCCGATGAATCCGGCATCGATCGATGGCTCGACCTTTACGGTTACGGGTCCGGGAACGGCGGCGGTCGCGGGAGTGGTGACCTTCGATGCCTCTAGTGACACCGCGATCTTCACGCCGGCCCGCAGTCTGGCCTTGAGCACGCTGTATACGGCTACGATTACCACCGGCGCGCAGGACATGTACGGCAACAGTCTGGCCAGTAATGCGGTGTGGACTTTCACCACCAGCGCGACCGCGTGTGTGCCGCCTGCCGCGCCGGTCTCGGTGACTCCGCCCAACCTCTCGACTCGAATCTGTCCCACCACGGTGATCGCGGCCACATTTCCCCAGGCAATGGACCCGACGACGATCAACGCAACAACTTTTACGGTGGCGCCCGGCGTGACCGGGACAGTGACTCACGACGCAACCGACAAGATTTTCACCTTTACACCATCCAGTAATCTCGCGCTGAGCAAAGCCTATACGGCGACGATAACCACGGGCGCTAAAAATCCCGCGGGCAACGGGCTGGCCAGCAACTTCACCTGGACCTTCACCACGGCGGCCACATCGTGTGCTGCGCCTCCGCCACCGGCTGTGATTTCTGTAACGCCTCCCAATGGTGCAATCGGCGTGTGTCCCAACACGGTGGTCACCGCCACGTTCAATGAAGCCATGAATCCTGTCACCATTAATACGACAACCTTCACAGTGTCGCCGGGCGTAACTGGAGTTGTGACACTGGATGGCACCGGCAAGATTGCTACCTTTACCCCGGCCGCCAATCTCGCGCTGAACACCACCTACACCGGGAAAATCACCACCGGCGCTCAGGATCTGGCGGGCAACGCACTGGCGGCTAATTATGTGTGGAGCTTCACCACTGCGACTCTGGCGTGTCAAGCACCGGTGCCCATGGGATCGGCTGGGAGCTTTGAGGTTCTGGCCGGTTCAACGGTCACCAACACCGGCCCAACCATTATTACCGGCGGTGATTTGGGATTAAGCCCCGGAAGCGCAGTGACGGGGTTCCCCCCGGGAACACTGACTCCGCCCGCGGTGATGCATGTAACCGATCCCACCGCGGCGCAGGCTGAACTCGATTTGACTACCGCTTATCTATACGCAGCTGGATTACCCGGAGGTGCGGTGCTGCCGGGGAATTTGAGCGGTCTAACTTTTCCGCCCGGACTGTATACCAATTCCAGCACGGTGATATTAACGGCAGGCAACGTCACCCTCGACGCACAGGGCAACGCGAATGCAGTTTTCATCTTCCAGGTCGGGTCCGCCCTCACGACGATCGGAAGCACGCAGGTAATCCTGGCGGGCGGCGCTCAAGCCAAGAACGTCTTCTGGCAGGTTTCCAGCTCAGCGACGCTGGGGACCAACTCGATCTTCGAGGGAACCATACTGTCGCTGCAATCGATCACTCTTGATACCGGCGCCACTCTTACGGGCAGAGCACTGGCCCGCAATGGCGCAGTCACTTTGGACAGCAGTACGGTAACAGCCCCGTAAGCAAGATCTTTCTGGTTGAGGGCCAGCTCAATGGTGGCCCTCCGCCGGACTGGCTGGTCGGCATTTCAAGTCATCAATTTTTGGAGGAGTTTTCGTATGTCATCTCGCTCTCAGATCCATTGTGGCGTGGTTCCAGTTGTCACGTTGATCTTAATTGTTGTCTTTTGCAGCCTGGGCACGGTGGCTGCGGCGCAGGATCAGCCATCTCCCAAGTGGGAACTTTTCGGCGGATATTCGTTTGTCTATCCCGGTGCAGATCTGCATGGCCTGCTTCCAGGAGGGCTGCTGCCGGTAAACAGCCCTTTGGAGTCGAATCCACGGGGGGCGGGCGCCAGCATCACTTACAACTTTAACCGCTGGATCGGCTTGACGGGCGATGCCAGTGGGGATTTGAGCAGCGGCGAGAGAGGGACAGCCATGCGAATCGACGACGCTGAGTTCTACAACTTTTCCGGTGGGCCTAAGATCACTTTTCGCACTCACCGTTTTTCCCCGTTTCTCGAAGCTCTCGTAGGCGAGCATCGCCTGGCTTCCGAACTCTTTAGAAGCGATTACGAAGTCGGTTTCATGGCTGGCGGCGGTCTCGATCTGAAATTGAGCCGCCGCTTCTATTGGCGAATGATCCGGGCCGACTACGTATTCTCGAATCATCAATATGGTCCATCGTCGATCGTTCCCGCCACTGATATCAGGGGCGCCAGGCTGCAGAGTGGATTGGTATTCATGTGGGGTGGCAAAGTGGTTGTGACTTCCCCCAGCGCGGCGTGCTCTGTACTGCCAGCGGAAGTTCTTGCCGGCGAGGGCGTAACCGCGACGGCGGCCGGATCTAATTTCAACCCCAAGCGCACGCTGCAATACAGCTGGAGCGGCTCAGGAGTTAAACCTGGCGAGACTCGCGCGTCCACGCAAATCGATACCACGGGCTTGCAGTCGGGGTCGTACCAGGTCGCTGCCAGTTTGAGCGACGGCAGTGCAAGTGGTGTTGCGACTTGTAGTGCCAGATTTACCGTGAAAGAGCCGCGTCCGCCGGTAATTTCCTGTTCGTCAGATCCGGCGAGTGTGCCCATGGGTGGTACGTCAACCATTACCTCGACCGCCACCAGTCCCGATGGCCGCGCGCTGAGCTATAGCTACGCCACCAGCGCCGGAGACATTAGCGGCAACACCTCAACCGCCGTCTTGGCGACGACGGGCGCGCAGCCAGGAACCATTACCGTGACCTGCAACGTGGCCGATGACCGCAACCAGCCTCTCACGGCTTCGGCCTCGACCATGGTGAACCTGCAGGCGCCACCTCCTCCCCCCGATGTAGCTGCCATCGAGAAAAGGCTCGCGCTTCACAGTGTTTATTTTGCGACGGCGAAGCCCAGGGCCGAGAAACCCGATGCGGGCCTGCTTGCCAGCCAGGAAACGACTCTCACTGCGCTCGCCAGCGATTTCCAGACCTATCTTCAAAGCAAGCCAGAGGCACGCTTGACTCTGGAAGGCCATGCGGATCCGCGGGGTTCGGTGGAATACAATCAGGCGCTCTCTCAGCGGCGAGTGGAGCGAGTGAAGGGTTTCCTTGTCGCACTCGGGATTCCTGCCAACAATATCCAGACCGAGGCGTTCGGGAAACAAGAAAATCTTACCGACAAACAAGTGAAAGATGCGGTGGAACGGAATCCTGAGTTGAGCCCGGAAGATCGGCAAAAGGTGCTCAACAATATGAGAATGATCATCCTTGCGAGCAATCGCCGGGTCGACATCACGCTCAGTAACGTTGGTGAGACGTCGCAGCAGTCCGTGCGCGAGTATCCCTTCAACGCCGCGGATTCTCTCACGCTGCTCAAAGAGGAGGAAACGAAAAAAACAACCGGGTCGAGGGCTAAGCACGAGGCAAAACCCGAGACACAACAATAAATCATACGGAAGGGAAGAAAGGGCCAGCTGAATTCGTCATTTGGCTGGCCTTTTTAGTTTCTTCGGTGACCCGATTGGACCGAGCTACGTTAGCCGAGAGGCGGCAGACATTTCCCAACGAGCTCCCGGCGCTAGTTGATGGCTGCGGCTGACTCCAGATCGATCTGCTTCCAATTCCCTTTGATAATGCCGGCGCGAATCTGAGCCGCGGTCTTGCCGGCTTTGTGCTGCTGATAAGAGTAATAGAGTTCCTTCAGGCAGGTAGAGCAGCGGGCGCCATGCGTGCCTTCGAAGCAGCTATGCAGGCTGTTATGACCCATGCGTTCGCAATAGCAGTAGCAGGGCTGTTGGTGCAGGACGACTGGGATCCTCGACGCCAGTTCGTAGGCGTGCGTCTGGTACGGGTACTGAGCGTCCGCTCCCCAGAGTTGATCTTTCGTGAGGATGGCAGGAAGCTTTGTCCCTTTCGGCGGCGGACCGGCGTTGTAGGCGGGAATGCCGCTTTCTTCTTCCTCGCCCTGAGGAGCTGCCCAAAGCGAAGTCATGGTCAGGGTTACCAATAAGAGCAGAGTGAGAGTAAGGGCGCGGTGCATAACCTTGCGACGAAAGAATCGACTCGCTGGCATTGCGTTCTCCTGAGACCTCATTTTAACCTGCTTTACGCCGTATCGGTGGGCGAAGCAGTCGTTGCCGCGTTCGAAATTGCTGTGAAGTCGCTGCCGTGGGACGGTGATCTGTATACAATAGAAATCGCATGTCAGAGGTTCCGGCCCCAGAGACAAAGGCAATTTCAGTAAGACCGCTTCCGCCGGCAGCAGAGGGCGAAGCGATGGGTGCGGGGGCGCGTCTGCGTCCGGCTTTAGGGGTATGGTTGCGCGATCTGGTGGTTTCGCTGGCGATTTCGGCGTTCATTATCGTCTTTATTTATCAGCCGGTGAAGGTGGAAGGCACCAGCATGATGCCGTCGCTCGAAGATCAGGAGCGAATCTTCGTTAACAAGTTCGTCTACCGGCTGGAGCCGATTTCACGCGGAGATATTGTGGTGTTTCGTTATCCGCGCGATCCTTCGAAAAGCTATATCAAGCGCGTGATCGGAGTGGCTGGGGATCGCATTCGTATCGATGGCGGGCAGGTGTATGTGAATGGTGAAGCTTTGGAAGAAGATTATGTTCCTCCAGCCTACGCCGATTCGCGGTCGTATCCCGAGACGATAGTTCCACCGCATTGCTATCTCGTGCTGGGAGATCATCGGTCGATGTCGAACGACAGCCGCGATTTCGGGCCAGTCGATCAAAGTTATATTTACGGTAAGGCCGTGTTTGGATACTGGCCGATGGATAAGCTGGGCAGAGTACGGTAGACGATTCCATTCTTCTCGTTGTGACGGCGCCTGCGCGCGAGATTTCCACAAACCAAATGCCTTCCGTGCTTGGTGCCGAAGGCAATCCCTGATAAAATTTTGCAAATCCCTACATTGGAGCGAGAATGCAGGCTATCCTTGCGCTGGAAGACGGGCGAGTCTTCCGAGGCAAAGGTTACGGCGCCAAAGGCGAGTGCTACGGCGAAGTCGTTTTTAATACTTCTATTACCGGCTACCAGGAAATTTTCACCGACCCTTCTTACTCTGGACAGATTGTTGTCCTGACCAATCCTCAGATCGGAAATTACGGAACCAACCACGAAGATAACGAAGCCACGCGTCCGTGGATTGAGGGGCTGATCGTCCGCGAATTTTCGAAAGTGAGTTCGAACTGGCGATCGTCCCAGGTAGCAGAAGAGTATCTCGAACAATTCAAGGTGCCTGTGCTTTCGGATATTGATACGCGGGCGCTGGTACGGCATCTGCGCGACCATGGGGTGATGCGGGGAGTGGTTTCTACTTTGGAGAGCGACGCGGAGAAGTTAGTCGCCAAGGCGAATTCGATTCCAAAAATGGACGGCACCGATCTCGCGAAAGAAGTCAGTACGAAGCGGTCTTATGTGTGGGAAGTAGGGGAGCGTTCGCACGAACCGGTAGCCATGGTTGGAGTGAAAGACGAACCGGCGCGGTTTCATGTAGTAGCTTATGATTT
>Ga0182024_10021084_pt1 | contig 11858 bp, 13 predicted proteins | sample P32metaG_FD_120480 | JGI IMG/M metagenome (GOLD analysis project Ga0182024, IMG submission 120480) | Permafrost microbial communities from Stordalen Mire, Sweden - P3-2 metaG (Illumina Assembly) | ecosystem: Environmental > Terrestrial > Soil > Wetlands > Permafrost | place: Sweden: Stordalen... | reverse complement strand
CCCGTCCAGCTCGGAAAACAATACACGCCATGTCCACAGCATCAAACTCTCGCGAATGGAATGCCGCCGAATACCATCGCCTCTCCGCGCCACAATTTTTGTGGGGACAGCGCGTTCTCAATCGGCTTCAGTTGCGCGGAGACGAGTGTGTTCTGGACGCCGGTTGCGGCACCGGCAAACTCACGCGCCTTCTGCTTGAGAACCTTCCGCGCGGTCGCGCCGTGGGGCTTGATCTATCGTTCAACATGACGGCGCATGCACAGCAGAATCTTCGTCCAGACTTCAGTGATCGCGTTCAGTTCGTTAATGCCGACCTGACCGCGCTCCCGTTCAGCAACTGCTTTGACGGCATCTTCAGCACCGCGTCATTTCACTGGGTGCGAGACCATGAAGGACTATTTCGAAACTTGTACGCAGCGCTTCGTCCATGTGGCTGGCTGCACGCGCAATGCGGAGGAGGTCCTAATCTAGAGCGCTTGCGGCGGCGTGTGCGTGCTCTTTCACAGGCCAAGAAATTTTCGAATTGGCTAGGAAAGTTCCCCGAGCCCTGGTTTTTTTCCAATGCCGTGAGCGCGGCTTCACGCCTGCGCTCTGCAGGATTCGAAAACGTCGAGACCGGCCTTGAGGAAGCTATATTCGCGGCACCGAGTCGTGAGGAATTTGAGCAATACCTAAGAACATTTGTTCTCCATCGGCATCTTGAACTTCTTCCCAGCGAAGAGCTTCGCGCGGCATTCCTTCAGGAATTAGGAGAGGCGTCGGCAGCTGACAATCCACAATGGACCCTTGATTACTGGCGCCTGAACATTCGCGCCCATAAGCCAAAACTTCCCGGAGTGCGAATCGCGTAGCGTATCAACTGCCCTTCATCGTACCGACTCCCCAATCCACGCCAAATAATCGGCATTTCCGCTTTCGATGAGGATCTCGATGCACTCCGGCACATCGTAGGAGTGAAGTTCGGTTAAGGCATTTCGCAGGGGAGCAACCGCGCCTTCGGTGGTCTTAATCACGAGAAGGAATTCTGCCGCAGTTTCAACCTTTCCCTTCCACCGATATACCGATTCAATGTGGGGAACAATGTTGACGCAGGCGGCCAGTTGCCGTTCTACGAGCGCATGCGCCAAACTGCGGGCTTCTTCGATCGAGCCGCAAGTCGTTAGAACAAGTCGTTTGTCCGTCATATAAAATTATGCATCCAAGGTGAATTCGATTGGTCTATTCGACAACTTCATTCGAGGATACGAGGCAAGTTGATGGCGACGCAAATTAAGTTTGGCACATCTGGATGGCGGGCCGTGATGGCCGATGAGTTCACCTTTGCGAATGTCAAGCGCGCCGTGAATGGCATTGCAGGCTACGTGATTTCGCAGAAGGCAAAGGGCGCAAAAATTATCGTTGGCCGTGATCCACGTTTTCTCGGCGAGACTTTATGCTCGATGGCAGCTGACATCTTATCCAGTTACGACATAACGCCGCTCGTAATTGCGGAGCCGGCTCCGACCCCTGCCATTTCCTATTCCATTATTCAGTCCAAAGCCGATGGCGCCATTAATTTCACTGCATCGCACAATCCTCCCGAATACAACGGGATCAAGTTCTCAACGTCGGATGGAGCGCCCGCACTCCCTGAAATCACGAAGGCTATCGAATCCGGTATCGCCGCTTTCGATGCGAATCCACAGGAACGAAACAAGCCGAAGCCAGACGTGCGGCAATCCATCGATCCTAAAAATGTTTATCTCTCGCGTCTGCGCGAAATCGTCGACTTCAAAGTAATTAAGAAGTCAGGGATCAAGATTGCATTTGATCCCATGTGGGGCGCCGCCCGCGGCTATTCCGACACATTCCTAAACGAAGCCGGAGTTACCGTTGCTACTGTCCACGATTACCGAGACGTGCTCTTTGGAGGACATGCCCCCGAGCCGGATGATCACCTTCTGGAAGAATTGCGCAAGAAGATGCGCGAGATTGGTGCGAGTATCGGCGTCGCCACCGATGGAGACGCCGATCGTTTCGGAATCGTGGACGAGGATGGAACATTCATTCAACCCAACTATGTTATAGCGCTGCTGTTCGACTATCTAGTCGAAACGCGGGGATGGAAAAATGGAGTTGGCAAATCAGTAGCTACCACTAACCTGATTAACGCGATCGCTGAAAAACATAAAATCGAGCTCCACGAAACTCCCGTCGGTTTCAAATACATCGGCGAACTCATCAAGCAGGACAAAATTCTGATCGGAGGTGAAGAAAGCGCCGGACTCTCGATCCGCCAACATGTCCCAGAAAAAGATGGCGTGCTCGCCGGACTTCTGTGTTGCGAGATGGTCGCGCGCCGCAGTGCCTCGCTCGGCAAACAATTGCAGGACCTATTTGCCAAAGTTGGTTCCTTCTACCCATTTCGCCAGAACTTCCTCTTGACTCCGGAAGTGAAACAGAAGTTTACTGAGAAGTTACGTCGCGATCCCACCGAGTTCCATGGCACGAAAGTTGCCAACGCGGTAAGAACCGACGGTCTCAAACTCGTGCTGGCCGACGGATCGTGGGTCTGTTACCGGCTTTCAGGCACTGAACCGGTGGTGCGTGTTTACAGCGAGGCGCGCAGCGAGAAAGACCTTGCGAAATTGAGTGAAGCAGCAAAAGCTTGGATTTTTGAATAGTTAAAGTTAAAGAAGAAAGTAAAGAATTATTTGTATGGATCTTCGATTAGGGCCAGTTTCGAGAGTGAGCATTCTGCCTGGTCCACAGGCAGGTTTTAAAGCGGCGTTTGACCGCGCCAAGGGACAGGCAAAGTATCAGGCTCCAAAAGCCGAGGCCGCGGCTGCGCGCTGGGTGGAACGTACGCGCCCGGCATGGTCTTGGCTGGCATTAGAATGGCGTCGCGTAGGAACTGTGGCAGCCGTCGTTCTAACTGTAGCGTTGCTTTTGCACGCAATGTTCGGAGCCAATGGGATGGTTGTCTACCGGCAGAAGCGCGGCGAGATGCAATCTTTACAAGTTGAAGTGGACCGCCTGCAAAAGGAGAACAGCAGGTACGTTAACCAGATTCACTCTCTGAAGTCCGATCCTGCCGCCATCGAAAAAGAAGCTCGCGAACAACTGCACTACACTCGCCGCGGTGAAATCGTTTACGTTTCTCCCGATCCTCCATCGAAACCAGACACCGGCCGCGCCAAGAATGATAAGTAGAAGGCAGCGGACGCTTGGAAGTCTAGGCATCGCGTGCTGACGGCAACTACTGACTAAAGACGGCATGCGTACTGTCCAGCGAACAACTTGTGTTCGGTGCAGCCTTCGAAGCAGGCGTGCGTTGCCCGCGAAGCGACTTCCACCATTGCAGCAGGGGTTTAATTTCAGGTTCGTAGGGCTTGAGGCTCTTGTTGTTTAGGAATTCCATGTTCTGATAACTTCCGTTTCGATCAATGCTGATCATGTACGGGTGCGTGTCCTGCATAACCAATGGTGGGACTTCCTGAGGAACCTTGAGTTCGCGAAGAGTTTTGTTATCGAGTATCGCGTTGAGCGCATTCCACTGCTGTTCCGAGAGTTCTCCCTCATAGATTTTGCGGTCGGTATCTTGTCCGTGGTGGCGGCTAGCTTTTTCCGAGTGGAAATGACGATCGGCAAACACCAAAGTGCAGTACTGATCGGCGGACATTGAACCGGGCTGCACTTCAGAAAGCAAAAGCAAGATGGTTGTCCCGGCTGTCACAGCGGCGCTGCACACCTTGACGAGCGACACTATTGCTAGCAGGAAAAAAAGTCGGACTGGCCTAGTCATCATGTTAACCGATATTTATCGGTGCACAATATTGGGGTTTCGCATCCTTAAATTCTGACTTACTTTTTTTCTCCAGACCTTCGAACCACTTCATAAGAGGGTTCAGTGTCTTCTGATAAGGCGCACCGTTATCGATATATTTATCCATTCCGCTGGTGGCGTTTGTTTTTAGGCGCTCTTTAATCGTAGTGAAATGCTGGGCCTTGCCTGAATCGTTGATCTGGGCGTCGATGCTTTCGATTTCGCGAATCGAGACGGCATCGTCGGGCAGTTCGGGAGGTTTGGGCGTGGCAACTTTCTTTAGATTTTCATCGTCGAGGATGGATTTGAGGTGCTGCAGATCATCGGCGCTCAGAGATCCTTGAGCAATCTTAATTTTTGGCCTGCCTAAATTTGCCTCCTCTCTCTTCTCTAATACATATTTGCCATCGCCGTAAACCAGAAGGCATGCGAGGGAGTTCGGATAACTGAACACGTCGCCCGATTTTCCGTAAGTAATGCCGTTCATGCCCTGTGCATGAACAACATTTGTATCAAGGTTCAAATAGGCCTTGGAACGTTGTAACCGAAGTATTGTTGTTGAGGAATCCTGTCCCGCCGCAACATGGGCCATGAGTAATATTGAGAGTAACGGCAAAAGTACCATTAACTTGTCGAAGCGCGGCGACGAGAACATTCGATCCTCCAGTGAGGTTCTAACAAAGTTGCCCGCCATGATATACCCGAATTAAGTCTGACGAGCCAGTTTTTTCATCTTCTGGGTACGTGCTGGATTCTGTGATAAAGTTCACAGCTGTAGCACTCGTGGTAACTGTTAGGAGGGTGACATGCGAAGAGTACTTTTGTTGTTACTTGCCGGCGCGCTAATTATGTCGGTCGCGTCGTTATCATTTGCCAGCGATACTCAAACCGTTAAGGGCTGGGTCAGCAACTCCAAGTGCGGAGCCAAGGATGCCAGTGCGGATGGTGCAGCATGCACGAAAAAGTGCATCAAGGCGGGCGCCAGTCCAGTTGTTGTTACTGACACAGACCAGAAGGTTCTGAACGTGGATAACCCTGAGTCTCTTAAAGATCACTACGGACATCACGTTGCCGTAACGGGCCACGTCGACGGCGACAAGATCCATGTGGATAGCGTCAAAATGTTGTAAGGATAGAAGGCAAGATTTCCGTGAATCAAAGGCGGCCGCACTGGCCGCCCTTTTTTATGGGAGCGACGGGCGTCCTCGCCCGTCCATTCAAGCGTTTAACGCAACTTTGGGCGTAGTCACTCTACTTCCCCGTTCAACGCACGACGCCTTCAAGCGGCGAACTGGCAGTGGCGTATAACTTCCGCGGCATTCGACCCGCCATGTATGCCTGTCGTCCTGCGAGCACCGCATGCTTCATCGCTTCCGCCATTAGCACCGGCTCCTGAGCGCCCGCGATTCCGGTATTCATCAGCACTGCATCGTAGCCGAGTTCCATGGCAATCGCCGCGTCGGACGCTGTACCCACGCCGGCATCCACGATCAACGGGACGCCGGTGATCAACTCGCGCAAGATTCGTAGATTTGCCGTGTTCTGAATGCCCAGGCCGCTTCCGATGGGAGCGCCCAGCGGCATGACGGCCGCAGCTCCGGCATCGACAAGTCGCTTCGCATAGACGATGTCGTCGGAGGTGTAAGCCATTACCGTGAAACCTTCTTTCGCCAAAACGCTGGTGGCTTCGAGCGTCGCTTGGACATCCGGATACAGTGTCGCCTGGTCGCCGATCACCTCCAACTTGATCCAGTCAGACAAGCCGACTTCCCGCGCCAGCCGTGCTGTGCGGATCGTGTCATCCGCCGTGTAGCATCCTGCGGTGTTCGGCAAGAGAAAGTATTTATTCGGGTCAATGTAATCAAGCAGTGACTCCTTGCTGCGATCAAGGTTCACCCGGCGCACGGCCACCGTCACCATGTCAGCGCCGCTCGCTTCGAGCGCGCGCGCAGTTTCCTGAAAAGATTTGTATTTACCAGTTCCCACAATCAAGCGGGAACGAAATTGCCTGCCAGCGATAACCAGAGAGTCAATCATGGTCCATATTGTACGGCTATGGCGTGGAAGCGGCCAGTGATGGAGCAACGGGCGTCTCGCTCGTCGGCTGCTCGTCGACGTCTGTCTCTCAACAGGCAGAGTGGGCTTATCCGCCGGGCATTTCCGCTTTAGCGTACATCTCGTCAATCAAGCTACGGTATCGATCTTCAATCCCGCGACGCCGCACCTTGAAAGTATGTGTCAAAGTGCCATCGGCAGCCGAGAATTCTTCGGGTATCAGCAGCACGCGCTTGAGTTTTTCGAAGCGTGCCAGATTACTGTTTAGCTCGGCAATGATTCCGTCATAGAGTGCCTGCACTTTCAAGTTCGCCACTAGCATCTGGCGCGAGGCAAACTCAATTTGGTTGGCGTGCGCCCAATCTTCCAGAACAGGGAAGTGCGGCGAGATCAGTACCGCCGGAAACTTGCGCCGGTCACCGATCACTACCGCTGTTCCAATCAGCGGGTTGAGCTTCAGCGAATTCTCGATCGGTTGCGGCGCAATAAACTTTCCGCCAGAAGTCTTAATCAGGTCTTTCTTGCGGTCCGTAATCGACAGGAAGCCGTCGCTGGCGAGATCTCCGATGTCGCCTGTCTTAAACCAGCCATCCACAAATACGGCCTGCGTCTCATCTGGCCGGTTCCAGTACCCACTGAAAATCGAAGGCCCGCGCACCAGCACTTCGCCATCTTCCGCGATTTTCACTTCAACGTTCGCTAGCGGCTTCCCTACGGTGCCAATTTTATGTGCGGCAGGTGTATTCACAGCTATCACCGGCGAAGTTTCGGTCAGCCCGTAGCCTTCGTGGATAGGAATGCCGATGTCGGCATACCACTCTGCCAATTCGCGGCCCAGCGGCGCGCCTCCGGAAATGAATTCTTCTGCGTTGCCGCCCATGCCAGCGCGCACTTTCGAAAACACCAATCGGTCGGCAATTTTCCACGACATCGACGTCGGCCGTTTGCCGACTAATATCTCGCTGCGATGTGTGTGCCCAACCGAGAGCGCCCAGCGATAAATCGCGCTCTTCGGAAATCCCACGGTTTTCAAAACTACCTGCTGCCGAATTTTTTCGTAGACTCGCGGCACCGCGATAAATATATTCGGCCGCACTTCCGCCAAAGCCAGCGCCAGTTGCGAAATGTCAGGGCAATACGCCAGCACCACGCCGCGGTACAGCAGCGCAAAATCCACATGCCGCGCCGTCACATGCGACAACGGAAGAAACGATACGCTTACTTCGTCCTTTTCACCGAAGCCAAAAGCCTCCATGGAACACGCAATGTTCGAAGCCATGTTCCCATGGGTTAGCATCACTCCCTTCGGAGTTCCGGTTGTGCCGGACGTATAAATAATTGTTGCCAGATCGTCGGGCGCAATCGATTGCGCCCTAGCATTAAACTCGGAGTCATCGCCGGTCGGCCCGTGCAGCATCAATCCCTGCATGTGAACCGCGTGTGCCGTCTCAACCGCGTCCATCACCATAATCTTCTCGACCGGGGTGCGAGGCTGGATGGTCAGCACTTTCTCTAACTGGCTTTTCGTGGAAACTGCAATAACGCGCGTCCCGGAGTTATTGAGGACGAATGCCGTTTGATCGGCTGTCTGCGTGGAATAGATCGGCACCGTCACCGCGCCCAGAGCCAGCGCCGCAAAATCCGTAATCGTCCACTCCGGACGATTCTCGCTAAGAATGGCTACGCGATCCCCTTTGCGAATGCCCCAGGATTCAAGCATTCGAGCCAGTCCCACTACGCTGCGATAAATCTCTGCAGCGGAGATCGGCGCCCAACCGAGAGCTCCCTTTTGAAGCATCACGCGGTCGCGACGGCTTAGGCTGACCTTCAGCAGGATGTCGTTGAGGTTCTTAAGGCTCATCAGGCTCGGTCGGGTCGTAGTAGCACTCTCGATATCCATTGTACGGAGTCATTGTTCCCTTACAAAGCAAGCCGAGCGTTAGGCATCAGCTTTACCAACTTTGACGCTTTGACCGGCGTTCCGATCGCGATTAGGCTAAGAGGGCCGTCGCGGAGGACTCTTTGATGAAACTGAAAAATGTGGCGAGAAATCTAGGGCTTTGGTTGTTGGCGGTTTTAGTCGCCTGCCCGCTGCTTGACGCCCAGAGCAGCAAACCAGCACCCGAACCGATGAAGCTCAAGATAGGAGACGTCGCACCTGATTTCAAGTTGCACTACTTTGACGGAAGCGATCTGAAAGAAATTTCTCTAAGCCAGTATCGAGGCAAAAGCAATGTGGTCGTGGCGTTCTATATCTTTGCCTTCACCGGTGGTTGAACCGCGCAAATGAAGGCCTTCCAGCAGAATTTGAAACAACTGGAAGCGGCCGACACCCAGGTCCTGGGTGTGAGCATGGACAGCGCGTTTGCCAATAAAGCCTTCGCCGACCAGATTGGCGTGACGTTCCCACTACTCAGCGATTGGGGCGGAGATGTCAGTCACCAGTACGGAATCTACGTCGACCAATACAAAGCCGCGCGTCGGGTCAATTTCCTCATTGGCAAAGATGGAAAAATTATTGAAGAGCAAATTGACCGCGACGCTATCGATCCCAAAAAAATAGTCGACGCCTGCGAGCGTAAGAAATTGAGCCGTTAATTCGTTTGTTGGGTAGAAGTCCGGCAAGCACGAACGCGGATCGACGAAAAACTTTCTGATCCGCACTGCATTCAAAGCTCTGCCCATGAGATTCGAGGGGGAGCTGGCATAGGCTGCCTTCACTCCGCTGTGTTATTCTTTTGTTGCGGGGTGGAGCAGTCTGGTAGCTCGTTGGGCTCATAACCCAAAGGTCGGTGGTTCAAATCCACCCCCCGCAACCATTTCCTTTCAACCAGTTGCAGCCTTTTGTCATAAGCCCATCCGCTCACTTTGCGCTCACAATCGCCTAAACTGCCAGCAATTGCCCAACAACCTGCCCATGTGCAGCGCGTTTTTGCTCGCTCACAGCCTGCGTGTACAGGTTCAAGTTGGTGCCGATGTTCGAGTGCCGTAGCAATTCGCTTTGCACTTTCATATCAGTACCATTCGCCCGTAGCAGCGTGCTATAGCTGTGACGAAACGTGTGCCACCCTACCAGCTTCGTAATCCCCGCTCGCTTGGCAGCGGGCTTCACAAATGCGCTGAGGGCTGAGTCGGGCCAGTATGGTTCTGCCCCCAGGAGCAAGATCACACTCATTAAGAGGGTTTCGCTAGCCGCCCTTAAACGAGAGAGTCAGGCAAGCTAAGAGTGGGAGGGTTCGGTGATCTGGGGAAGGGTCCGAAGCCTCCCATTCATTAATTCGCTACGCCGCTTTCTTCTTCGCTGCCCGGAACGCCGCCCAACGTGCACGTGAAGCCGCGGCCATCTTCTTCCTGCCCGCTGCTGAAATTTTGCGCTTTGCTGGAGCCGAGCCCGTTGACTTCGCTACCACAGCTATTGGCTGCGATCCCTTCCGAATACTCGCCCATCGCGCCTTTTGCGCCAGCGCCATTTTGCGCCGTGAAGCAGCCGATATAATTCGTTTCAGTTGGGCTGTCTTGCTGGGTACTACTGCTCCCGCACCGTTGAGCGATTCGATGCCAGCAATTATCTGATCTAACTTCTCAATTTCTATCTGCGATTGGCTGCGCTTCTCGCGAAGCTCCCGTAGTGCATTATCTAAATTTGACATTGATTAACCCCCTCGGGTTTTCACAGCGGTTCAATTGTATAGGAGTGGATTATGTGGCGCAGTTTAGTACAAGTCTTGGAGGGGTGTGATTGTGGTGGAAGACCTGCGAGTTAAGTCTCTAACATTTTCCGTCTTTTATCGCGACGTTCGAAAAAATGAGTTCCACCTTCGTAGTCGAGGAAACCTCCGGTGCTTATAGTGATCTTCTTTTTCTTGCTGTTAAACTCCAGCAGCGGACTTGCCGCACGGATGAGGAGCGTTTCGATTTCTCCTTCGTGCTTTCTATCTTCGACAACATAAAACGAGAAATACTTCAGTTGCGACCCGTGACGCTTAAGACACGCACGAAGTCTCGGAAAAATCCTCCCACGCCCAATGTACCGAGCGTACCCCATTGAGTCGTGGGCAAGGTATACCCCTCTGCTTCGGATTCCGATGTCTCTCAGGTGTTTATCTACCTTTGGGAGAGCCTCGAAGGGGAGTTTCTCGCCTAGCACTTTGAATAGAGGTGGAACGCCCTTTGGGTGACCCCGACCAGGATTTAGCCAGCCGAAACGAACAGTCCAATCCTTGTCACCCCAAATTTTGGCGACTTTAATCGTCTTGATGTTTTTTGCCATGACATTCCTTTTCGAAGTGTGACCATTGCCTGTGTCAGGCAGGCGACCACAGATAGCCGCCCGCATCGGTATCGCTGCGTCTGTGCGAATGTGACTTGGGGGCTAGGAATTAGCGCTTGGTTTAACATGCCATTCCCAAAAGCGGACTCTTCCGAGTCGGTCAAACTGCAAAGGCCCGCTCGGGCTATCGCGTGCAGTCACTCCGTTAGGGACGCTACCGCTAGTGGGAGCCTATTTTATAGGTTTCGAAGGCGCTATCTGAACCTGAATGGCGTGAATGTTGTCGGACTTTGTGGTGTCCACGGAGACTGCTCCAAAACTGCCGTTTGCGTCGCGCGCTTGAACGGTTCTGGTGGCCTGCGCTTCGGAAGGGCCTGGGCGCACCGTGTCGGTAGTTAGTATGGTCACCCGCAGACCGGAACCCGGATCGCCGGGGTCCGCCTGCTCCACTTGCTGTTCGGTGGTTTGCTGACCGGTTGAACTGAGGCGCTGGGCGGTGGCTGCGCGCTTAAACAGATGCAGGCCGCCGTCGCTTACCGCCCCTGGAACACTGATGGAATAGGTTTCCACTGTGTCGCGCTTTTCTCCAGATGCAGTCACCGCTTCGTTGCTCACGGTACGAGACACTTCGCCGAGCTTGCCTTCAGAGTCGGGGAGGGAGACTTGCTCCTCGGTGCTACGGTTGTCACCTTCTTGACGGGTGGTAGTTCGCCGTACTTCGCCAACTTGCCAGTTTCCAGCGCCATCGTGGAGCAGCGTAGTTTCTTGAGATTCAACCGTGCCGTTCGCGCCTTGTTCGCGGCGCTCTTGCACCTTCACAGATGGAACCAGACCGCCGTTGATGCTCGGGAGCATCACGGTGATTTTCGTCTCCTCCAGATCCGTGCTGGTCCTTTTCGTCTCCTCAATTCGGCGCCGAACCAGTTGAAGATTGCCGTTGGCATCGGAATCCGAAGTGGCGCGTACTAAGTTCGAGTCGCCTCCGGCCAGAGTGTGCTTTTCCTCTTCGATCACCTCCACCAGTGTTTTCGCGCCATCGGCATCGCGACCGAACGTGCGGGTGGTGGTTTGCACAGTTGCAGCGTCCAATTGCACCGTTTCCTTTTCGATGTCCTGGTAAGGTTCGAAATGTCCGTCAGACCCGCGGCGCTGGACCGATTGCTTGTCCAGGGTGCGATTGCCGCTCTGGGTGTGGCTTTCAATGGTGCGCGTGGGATTTACATTGTCGCTTTGCGACTCGGTTGTGGCCGTCCAGGACTTGTTCGGGTCGCCTGTTTGAGAATCGGATGTTTGCGCTGATAGCGTGAGACCCGAACAAAAATATGCCGCACTCGCGAGCAGCATGAGCTGGCCCACACTCGCTGCACGTGAGGAGCGAGGACGGCTGTCGTTACATCGACGGCCAGCGGGTGCAGATCGCCCATGTCCCTCCCGTTCGGAAATACTTGTGGTTGGCATCGATTCTCCCCAAATGAGCTTGCTGGTGCCGGAAAGAAACCGGCGCGAGCCGAACCAGTGAAAGCGCTTCGACTCCCGCTGCCATGGCAAGCATCCAACGTGCCGAGTTCGAGCTAGGCGGACTCTTCAAGTTCCACTGCGTATCGCTTTGCGGCAGACTGTATCCGCTTCCACGCCGCACGACGTTCCGCTTCCGTAACGCCCTTCACCTGGTTGAAGCGCGCAACAGCGTTGCGTACGTGAGAGGCATTTTCCAGCGGCTCCTTGCGT
>Ga0182024_10021083_pt1 | contig 11858 bp, 8 predicted proteins | sample P32metaG_FD_120480 | JGI IMG/M metagenome (GOLD analysis project Ga0182024, IMG submission 120480) | Permafrost microbial communities from Stordalen Mire, Sweden - P3-2 metaG (Illumina Assembly) | ecosystem: Environmental > Terrestrial > Soil > Wetlands > Permafrost | place: Sweden: Stordalen... | reverse complement strand
GATCCAGTTGGTCGATGACGAAGCCGTCGCGCACGTTGGTGGCGGCTTTCTGCTTCAATACCGCCACGCGAACCATGAAAAATTCATCCACATTCGAAGAAAGAATGGAGAGGAATTTTACCCGTTCAAGGAGCGGATTCGCAGGATCCTGGGCTTCCTCCAGCACCCGCCGCTGGAAGGCGAGCAGACTCAGCTCGCGGTCGATGTAAAAGTTGGGGTCGCTGGTGTTAAGGGTAGAGTTCAGGGAAAGAGTGGGCGGAGGCTCTGACACCTGTGTCGTCAGGCTGGGGCTTGACATGCCACTTTCCATTTTAGCCCATCCCCTGGCATGTCCGTCTGAATGCTAGAGTCGATAGCGCCCGCAGGGCGGGAAAGGAGAACCAATGAGAACGATTGTGCGATTGGCCATGTCGCCGATCTTGTGCACGCCAGCCTTGATGCAGGCGCAGGTGATGCAGGCGCAGGTGACCGCGCTCCGGGTGGGTCATCTGGTGGACCCCGAGACGGGAACCGCTGCGGCGAATCAGGTAATTTTGATTAAAATGGAAAATTTTCCGCGGTCGGCGGAAACGTTACCATCCCGCCCGGCGCAGAGGTGGTCGACCTGTCGCAGTACTACGTCTCCCCTGGACTGGTGGACGCCCACAATCACCTCGCTTTGACTTACAAGGAAGAACCTGAGCACAACAGCTATTACCTGACCAGCGTACTCGATTCCACTGCCCTGCGCGCCATTCAAGCGGTCTCGAACGGGATTACCATGCTTTCCGCGGGATTTACGGTGGAACGCGATCTCGGCAATAATGCCAACTACGCCGATACCGCGCTTCGTGTCGCGATCGAACAGGGCTGGGTTCCTGGCCCGGCCATCATCAATTCCGGCATTATTATCGGAGGCTTCGGCGGGCAGTTCACGCCGGTTCCCGAACGCGAGTCGCTGATCTATCCCGAATATCTGAACGCCGACACGCCCGATGAAATCGTCAAAGCGGTGCGGCGCAATATTTTGTTCGGCGCCAAGGTCATCAAGATTTGCGTGGATTGCAGACCCTACGGATACACGGTTGACGAAATGAAGCTGTTCGTCTCGGAGGCCGCTAAAGCCGGGTTGAAAGTCGCGGGGCATGTCCAGACGCATCCGGGCGCGATGCGGGCCATCGAAGCGGGGATCTGGTCCATCGAGCATTCGGGCGCCCTCGACGATGAAGCTCACAAGGCGATGGCGCAAAGGAATCTGGCGGGTGGGCACGGAAACTCCGCTGACCGATTATCACACCGGCAACACGCCCTAGGCCCAGAATCGCTACAAACGCCAGGAGGACGGGATCAAGAACGCCCACGCCAATCACGTCAAGATGGCTTTTCGACGGATGCGGATTACTACATCCCGGGCATGACGCGATCGATTTCCTGAAGAGCTGGAAGGACGCCGGGCTCCCCGCCAAAGAGATTCTCAAAATCATGACCATCAACGGATACCAGGTCACCGAGATGTACGATAAGCGCGGGCCGATCAAGACCGGGCTGGCGGCGGACCTGATCGCGGTGAACGCCAATCCGCTCGAAAACATCGATACGCTGCGCGACGTCCGCTGTGTCATGAAGGACGGGATCTTTTTCAAGAAGGACGGTGTGATGACGCCGGAGAAGTTCTTTCATAGCGGACCCACGCCGCCCGGCACGTGGCGCGCTCACTGATTGCGCTCACGCGCAAAGCATGTTATATTCGCCCCACACGAAGACGAATCTGATTCGTCAACAAGTGAGGCGTCGTTCATCGGGTAGTCTGCTTTTTTTGCAACAAGCTTTCAACGCCTGTTTCGTTTTCCACGGGAGAGGACCATTTATGAATACAAAGACCCTTCGGGCGTCATTTTCCCTTCTGATCGCCATGGCGGTGCTGCCAACGATCATGCGGGCGCAGTCGACCTTCGGCGAGTTTGTGGGGACGGTGAAGGATCCGTCCGGCAGCGTGGTCGCCGGCTGCACGGTGATCGTTAAAAACGCCGGAACCTCGGCGACGCGCACCACCACCACCGATTCCACGGGAAACTACACGGTGGTAAACCTGGAGCCCGGGTCTTACGTGATCACCATGGAATTGCAAGGATTCCAGAAGGCGGAATACACCAACCTGCAGCTTCTGTCGAGACAAACGGTGCGCGTCGACGGTTCGCTGGCCGTCGGCACTCAGACCCAGACGGTGGAGGTGAGTACCTCAAAAGAAGCGCCCATCAACACCGAGGTTTCGAACATCACCGAGTCGAAACTCGGGCGGGAGTTGATCGACTTGCCGGTGGCGCTCGCCTCGCGAGCCGCCGGGTCCACCAGCGCGATCACCACGCTCACCACGCAGGCCGGCGTCGAAGTGGACGGCAGCGGAAATCTTTCCGTGGCCGGAAGCAAGCCGAGCATGCTGTCCATGAGCATCGACGGCATCAGCACCATGAGCCCGCGCAACACCGCGCCGATCGCCGAGCTGTTTCCGGCCTTCGACGGCATCGCCGAAATTCGCGTCAGTGAAATCAACAACACCGCGGAATTCAGCGGCATCAACGACATCACCACCATCTCCAAGGGCGGCAGCAACGATTTTCATGGCGGTGTTTTCGAGAACCATCAGAACGCCGCGTTCGACGCCCGTAATACCTTCAGCGCGACCGTTCCCAAACTGATCATGAACGATTTCGGCGGGTTCATCGGCGGACCGGTCAACGTTCCGCACTTATACCACGGCAAGGACAAGACATTTTTCTTTGCGACCTTCGAGGGACTGCGTCTGCCGCGCGAGACCGTTCTGACCGAAAGCGTCCCCTCGGTCGCGCTGCGCAACGGCGATCTTTCGGTGTACTCGCCCAAAGTGATCAAGGACCTGAACGGCAACCCGTTCCCCAATAACCAGATTCCGATAACGTCGATTTCGCCGCTCGCCTTGAATGCGCTCAAGTATCTCTTTCCGCTGCCGAACACCGGAGGTCCCAACTCGATTTCGAACAATTTCGTGGACAACTATCCTTCGCCGATCAGCAGCAATCAGGGCGACCTCCGGCTCGATCAAAACATCAGCCCCAGGCAATCCGCGTTTGTGCGTCTGACTTACAAACGGCGCGAAGTCCTCAATGCCCCCACCGCTTCGGTTCTGACCGGGCCGACCAATGCGCCCGAAAACGACTGGAGCCTGACCGGCGCCTACAATTTCATCCTCAACCCGCACATGGTGAATGAATTCCGCGCCGGCTGGACCGGCAGCCATGCCGCCAGCATCCCGGGCGTTCCCGCCGCCAACATCGCCGGCGAGGTGGGCATCCTTCCCTACATTACGCAGGACCTGACCGGCGTCAACACCAATCCGAACTTCAAGATTGCCGGGTTTCAGAGTACCGGTGGATCCTACTCCTCCATCAACAACACCGAGACTGCCCAGATTCTCGATAATTTCACCTGGACACACGGCCACCATACCGTGAAAACCGGCGGCGACTTCCGTTATATGACCGCGCTCTACACCGACGCTTTCGGATTCGACTTTCTGGGCGTATATACCTTCAACAATTCGGCCACGTCCGTCATAGGGAATCCGTATGCGGCATTTCTGCTGGGCGTTCCCGACGCCACTACGCTCGACCGGTCCATCCAGCCGAATACCGAAGCCTACGCCAGCAGTTACGGGGTCTACATTCAGGACGATTGGAAGGTGACTCCGCGCCTGACCATCAACTACGGCTTGCGTTGGGAATATCATCCGATGTTCGGCGACCATCTCTCGAACACGGCGAACCTGCTGCCAAATTATCTTTCGGTGATCAACGGCAAGGTTTTCCAGGGGGCCGTGGTAGTTCCCAATGCCGGGCTGCATGAAGTGGACCCGGATTTTGCCACGTCCATCGCTCCGACGCCGATCTTCACCGCCAGCCAGGTCGGGCTGCCGCAGGGATTGCGGTACTCGCAGAAAACCGATTTCGCTCCGCGCGTGGGATTTGCGTGGCGCGTGACCAACGACGGCAAGACCGTCATCCGCGCCGGCTATGGGAAATATATCGAGACCACGCTCGGCCAGCTGGTTTCCGGCGCATGGGCGGTGGAGTCGAGCGATGCCGCTCAGTTCACCAATTCGATTTCCGGCGGCAAGGCGCAACTCACCTTCCCCTATCCATTCCCGGCGAACCTGGCACAGCCCGGATCGCAGGCATTCCAATATTCCTACGAACTTCACTATCAAGATCCGTACGTGCAGCAGTGGAATTTCACGCTGGAGCGCGATCTTGGGTTCCAGACCGGCCTGCGCCTGTCCTACGATGGCAGCCACGGCAGCGATCTGGCGCATTTCGACGATTTAACGCAGGTCCCGGCAAACACCGTGGGATACGCGACCGCCAAGCTCACCGGCCCCTACCCGGTATGGGCGGCGATCAACAACTTTACCAACGGCGCGATCAGCAACTATGAGTCTATGACCGTGGCCGTCAACAAGCGTCTCTCGCGTGGCCTGCAGTTCAGCGCCAGTTACAACTTCGCCAAGAACCTTTCCGACATCGGCGGTTATGATCCCACCGGATTCGCCAGCGGCGGCGGGGGCTACAGCACCTCCACGTACAATCCTTATCTCGATTACGGCAACGTGCCCTACACACGCCGCCAGCGCTTCCTGGCGACGTTTCTCTACGAAACGTCCACGCACACCGGCAATCGCATGATCGATCAAACCGCCAGCGGATGGGAGATCGCCGGCGTCCTGACCTTCCAGACCGGTCCGTTCCTCACCGTGCTGGTCCCTGGCGCCGATCCATCGGGCACCAACTTCGCCAACTCTTACGACAACTCCACGGGAGCGTCGCGGCCGGACATTGTGCCGGGAGTTTCCATCATTCCTACCAACCAGAACATCCACCAGTGGATCAATCCGGCGGCGTTTGCGACTCCGGCGAACAACATCGGCCGGTTTGGCGACGATCCGATCGACAACGTGGTCGGTCCGGGAACACAAGCCGTCAACTTGTCTATGTATCGCAGCTTCCGCTTCAAGGAGCGAATCTCGCTGCGCGTCGGAGCTTCGGCGTCGAACCTCTTTAATCATCCCAACTACGGCGTGCCGAATCTGACCCTGGGCACGGCGCCGTTCGGCACCATCAGCAGTTTGCAGAACCAGGAAGGCGCGGGGCCGCGCGGAATCCAGCTGGGAGCGAGACTAACATTCTGATCTCTCGTCGATCCATACTAGCGGCATGTTTCCTGTGGAGCTTCTGCGCCGTTGCGCAGACTCCCAGGCGTGTCGCGCTGGTTGGAGGCATGCTTCTCGATGGGTATGAAACGCCGCCGCTGCATCACGCGGCGGTGCTGATCGAAGGCAATAAGATCGTCCAGGTGGGTCCCGCGTCGGAAGTGAAAATTCCGCCGGACGCCGCCGTCATCGACACCAGCGGGCGGACCATGATGCCCGGCATGATCGAGTTGCACGGGCATCTGGTGATCGTCGGCGACGGCGATTATCCGCGCTGGTTCTCCTGGATCGAGCAGCACAAAGATAAATTTCCGCTCGAGCGCATCATGGAGATTTCGGCGAAGCAGCTGCTAATGGCCGGCGTCACCACCTCCACCGACCTGGGCGCGCCGATGAAGGAGATCGTCAACATTCGCGATCGCATCAATCGCGGTGAAGTTCCGGGTCCGCGAATGCTGGTCAGCGGTCCCTGGCTGACCCGCAATGTCGCAATTTTCCCGGCGAATTATCAGATCAACGTGACCAGCCCGGAGCAGGCCGCCCGCGATACCGAGGCCAACATCAAGGCCGGCGCCGACGTGATCAAAGCGCACGCCGGGTTGACGTATGAAGATTACAAGGCCATTGTCGACACCGCACACAAGTACCGGATTCGGGTTCACGCGCACGTTTACGAAGAGCAGGCCGTGCGTGACGCGTTTCGCGCTGGGGTTGACGTATTGCAGCACGTCGGGTCGGCCGGCACACCGCCCTACAGCGCTGATCTGGTGAAGGAGATCGCCGACAGCGGCCGTCCGGTGGTGCCCACCGCGGCGCATCGCGTCTGGATTTTTCCAGACACGGTCGATTTTCCGGAGCGCCTTCAGGATCCGCGCGTGAAGGAGGGCTTTCCGCCGGAGCTCTGGGCGGAGGTTCAGGATTCACTGAAGAATTTCCACACGCTATCGTATTTTCAAACCACCGATCGCCAGATGTTCTACGGCGACGCGTCGCTGAATCAGTGGATCAAAGCCGGCGCGGTGATCGGCATGGGAACCGACAATGGAACGCCGATGAATTTCCACGCGGACGCGCTGTGGCGGGAAGCCAAAGTTTTTGTCGACCATGGGATGCCGCCGGAGCGCGTCATCTCCGCATTGACCCGCGTCGGTGCCAGGATTTTGGGGAAGGCGAACCAGATCGGAACCGTGGAGCCGGGAAAACTGGCCGACATCATCGTGGTGCAGGGCAATCCGCTGTTCGATATCGTCGCGCTGTCGAACGTGGAAGTCGTGGTCAAGGACGGCGTCGTTTACAAGGGCGGACGCGCGCAGTAATTCAAAGCTTTCGAACCGCCTGCTCCACTCCCCGCGCCAACTCTGCGAACGATTCTCCCCCTAACGTCATCGGGTTCCCGAACCTCACTTCTACCCGCCCGGGGCTGGGCCATTTCGCGTCGCGATTCAGCACTTTATCGAGTCCGATGATGCGCACCGGCACCACCGGCAATTTCAAGTGTGACGCGATCATCCCCACTCCCGGCTGAAACGGTTGAATCTCACCAGTCGCGCTTCGATCGCCTTCCGGAAAAATCAGAATCGACCAGCCCTGTTCCGCCAGCTCGCCCATGTAGCGGATGGTTTCGCCCGCGCCGGCGTGCCGCTGCGGAATCGGAAACGCATTGAAAACGAAGGTCGACAGGGCGTAATTCAGGCTGTTGGTCAGATACTCCCGCCGCGAATGCTGCTCCGGAAAAAAGTGCGCGTCGAAAAATTCCTTGGACATTGCAGTTGCCAGGCGATAGCGCCAGCGCGGCGGAAGGCTCGCCAGAATCACCGGGACGTCCAGATGACTCTGATGGTTCGCCGCGAAAATCACAGGGCCGCCGAGCGATTGCAGATGTTCGCGGCCAGAAATGCGGATATGCGCGAAAATGCGCGCGAGCGGCAGCAGAAAATACGGAAGCGAGATCCGTCGCACCGCCCGGGCGATCCATTTGCGGTTGTACCGCGGAAACTTGATGGGAGGAGTGGTCGCCGGAGCGGGACGCGTCAGGTCCGCCACAGTATTGACCGAGGAGAACACCCGCTCGTCGATGTCGGTCGAAAGTTTCTGTTCCAGCTCCATCATCAGTTGAACGCGATCTAGCGAGCTCAATCCCAGCTCATCGAGCGTTGTTTGCGGCGTAATCGTGCGGCCCGGCGCGTATTTTTGCAGCAGCTCGGTAATCTGATCTTCATGCTTCGGCGCCTGGGCTCCCGTGGCGATCATCTGCGCGATCTCCGCGCGCCGCAGCTTGCGAGTGGACTGCGTGCGCGGCAAATCGCCGCCTGTCCAGACCGAAAACGACCGGATCTTCTGATGATCCTCCATCTTCGCGTTGGCGTCGCGCACAATCTTGTCCGCATCCGCGCCCGGCTCCAGAACCAGCACGGCATGGACCCGGTCTTTTCCGATCACCGCCGATTCGCGCACGCCCGGCTCCAGGTTGAGCACTTTCTCCACGTCCTCCGGGAAAACCTTCAATCCCTCCGGCGTCACGATCATTTCTTTCTTGCGTCCGCGGATTCGCAGATGACCTTCGCTGTCCAGCTGGCCGATATCGCCGGTATGAAACCACCCATCGGCAAAGGCCTCCGCCGTTTCCTGCGGCGCCTCGAAATATCCGGTGGTCACATTCCCACCGCGCACCAGCACTTCGCCGTCGTCCGCGATCTTCACGTCCACTCCGGCCAGTGGTTTTCCCACTGTGCCGCCACGCACATGAAACGGATGGCTCAAGGTGACGATCGGCGCTGTCTCGGTGAGCCCGTATCCTTGCACCACCAGGTATCCGAGCTTCGACCAGAACTGCTCGACTTCCGGTGCGAGCGGCGCGCCGCCGGAGATGAACGCCCAGAACTTCCATCCCAAAAAACGATGCACCCGCCGGAATCGCCACCACCGCATCGGCCATTTTCCCCGCGCCAGACGAGCATCGTTCACTTCCGGAAACCGGTGCGAAACCAGGTCGCGCAGCACTTCCAGAATTTTCGGAACCGCGACGATCGCCGAAACGCGGCGCGATCGAACCTGCCGCGCAATTTCCTGCGCGCTGGTTCCGGTCATGAACACCACTGACGCTGGAACCAGAGGCGGCAGAAGCAACGCCAGCGATTGTCCGAACAGGTGGCTCAGCGGCAGCAGGTTCAATAGCCGCAACGGCAGAAAAGGGATCGCGTATTTCTGATATTTCGCGATCTCGCCCGCTACCGGCTCCAGGTTCGCCAGCAGATTGCCATGCGTGATCACCACGCCTTTCGGCTCCGCCGTGGTTCCCGAGGTGAACACGATTTCCGCGACATCGTCGACGTTCAGCGTCACCGGCTCGAGTTGCGCGGCGCTTGCCGCCTGCTCGATGTCTTGAAGCCGCCACACCGGCGCGGCTGTTTCCGGAACCGCAACCCGCTCGCCGATCAGCGCCACGCGCGCCTGCGCCTTGCGTTCGATCCGCTGAAACAAACTCGCCGAAGATTGCGGGTCCACTGGCACCACGACAATTCCTTCCAGCAGACAGGCCCACAGCGCGGCGACCCATCCAGGCCGGCTTTCCGACCAGATCATCGCGGCGTCGCCCTTATGAATGCCCGCGCCGCGCAGCCGTTCCCGCAGCGCATTCGCCATCGCCGCTACTTGCGAGTAACGGTAGGTGCGGCCGCGATAGCCGTCGTCATAGACGATGAATTCGGCGTCCAGGGCCGCGGCGCGGGCTAAAAAGTCTACCAGCTTGCTTCGCGTAGAGAGCACTCGATTGTTTCGCTTCACAGTAACACTGAACGGCGCCCGAATTGTCGATTTAAGCGTCTTTAAGGAGCATAATTGCGTCTTTTGATGTAATTTAAGGCCCGCTGACTGCTACGTTTGAAGAATGCGGTTTCAGCATGTCGTCGAAACTTCGCGCCGGATTTCGGAAACATCCAAAAGGCTTGAAAAGATTGCCCTTCTCGCGAATCTCTTGAAGGAGCTTCACGGCGACGAAATCGATATCGCCGCGGCGTTTCTATCCGGTCGGACCCGGCAGGGAAAAATCGGCGCGGGTTACGGTGTCATCGGGCAGGCCGGAGCAGAGGCGGCCGCGCAATCAAATCTCGAAGTGACCGACGTCGATCGCGTGTTTCAGTCGATCGCCGATACGCAAGGCCCCGGATCGGAGCGTCGCAGGATCGAGCTCCTGCGCGATCTTCTGCTGCGCGGCACTCGACCGGAGCAGGAATTTATCACCGGTTTGCTGTTGGGCGAATTGCGCCAGGGCGCCCTCGAGGGAATTATGCTCGAAGCCGTAGCGAAGGCCTCGGGCGTTGCTCTGGCCCGCGCGCGGCATGCGGCGATGGTTGCGGGAGATGTGACGGCGATCGCTCGCACGTTGCTCGAGAAAGGCGAGGCCGGCCTCGCCGACTACGATATCCGGCTCTTCCAACCGGTGCAGCCGATGCTCGCGCAGACCGCCGACGACGTGGCGGAGGCCCTCGACGATCTGGGAGAAGCGGCGCTGGAATTCAAGCTCGATGGCGCGCGTGTGCAGGTCCACAAATCGGGCGATGACGTGGTCGTATTCTCCCGCGCCCTGAACGATGTGACCGCCGCGGTTCCCGAAATCGTGGAAGCGGTTCGCGCGCTCCCGGCGCGGGATCTGATTCTCGATGGCGAAGTGCTCAGTCTCAAGCCGGCCGGCCGGCCGCAGCCCTTTCAAGTAACGGCGCGGCGTTTCAATCGCAAGCTGGATCTCGACAAAATGCGCGCCGAACTGCCTCTTTCTCCATTCTGGTTCGATCTGCTGTATCTCGATGGAGGCAATCTGCTTCATGAGCCGCAATCGCGCCGTTTCGCGGCACTCGCCGGAGTCGCGCCCGGGTTATCGATGGTGCCGCACACGGTCACCTCGCAGGTGGATGCGGGTCACCAGTTCCTCGAACAGGCTCTCGCCCGCGGTCATGAAGGCGTGATGGCGAAATCGCTCGCGTCCGAGTATGCCACCGGAGCGCGCGGCAGGACCTGGCTCAAGGTGAAGCACGTCAAGACGCTTGACCTGGTGATCCTCGCCGCTGAATGGGGCAGCGGCCGCCGCAAAGGATGGTTGAGCAATTTGCATTTGGGCGCGCGCGATACCGAAAAGGGCGGCTTCGCCATGTTGGGAAAAACATTCAAGGGATTGACCGACGAAATGCTGGCGTGGCAGACCGCGGAGTTTCAGAAAATAGAGATCGCGCGTGACGGGCACACCGTTTATGTCGAGCCCAGAGTGGTGGCCGAGATTGCCTTCAACGACGTGCAGGTGAGTCCGCGATACGTCAGCGGGTTCGCGCTCCGGTTTGCGCGTGTCAAGCGATACCGGCCGGATAAGACCGCGACGGATTCGGACACCTTTCAAACCGTGAAAAAGCTAGCTGAGCTTGCCAGCTAGATTCATTCAGCCCCGACGAGTCCGCGTGGAAAGGCGATGGACCGCAGCATTTGCCAAGCTCTTTCTCCTCAAGATGTTAGGAGGGGCCGTACCGAGGTACCGGTGGTAATTAAGCCTTTACTCCTATTGCGGCGAACCTTGCCAGTTGGCATCCTCAGTCGTGACAATGATTGCGCACAACAATTCAGTCGACCGCCGCACTTCCGGGCGGATGTCGATCGAGCAGGAAGTCCATTACCGGATCCTGAACAAAAAAGATGGCGATGTCGAAGCCCACGGGAAAACCGTCAATATATCCAGCTCCGGCGTTCTTTTCACCACTGAGCACATCCTGCTGCCGGGAAGGCGGGTGGAACTTTCCATCAACTGGCCCGCACAGCTCGATAACAAGTGCGCTTTGAAGCTGGTCGCCCGCGGCCGCGTGGTTCGATTCGACAGCGGCCACGCCGCAATTGAGATTATGCAGCATGAATTCCGCACCCGCCGCGCGAGCGCCTGAAAACTAACGGCCGATCCGGAATACCCGCTCCTTCACGTCCGGCCAAAATTCAAGGAACGCATTCTTGCTCATCCGTCCCATGAACCCCAACCCGATTCGCGCCAGCGCATGCCCAGTGTCCGCTTCTTTGTCCGCGCGCCAGGTGTTCGAGAGGAAATTACTACCGGAAACGGCGACAAATCTGGCGTAAGCAGGCATGGTCCCTCCGCTGCGGCTCTCAGCCAGAAATGTCATCTTGACTACGTGCCGCAGGCGGTGCCCGAACGGCTGCCCTTCATCGCGGAAATAGCGGGGATCTTCGCCCCACAACATCCCCAATCCAGCTTCCATGGTGTTTGAAGTGGCGACGCCCGTGAGCCTCATTCCGTAACGTTTACCGAAGCCGTCCCAATGAGTTCCATATTCCGGTGGATGATTGAGCAAAGTCCCCCAACCGGCGCTGATCGCCCCCGCGAGCAGGCTCGGTGGACCGATGGTATTCGACAATATCCAGTCCTACCTTTGTTCCGGCGTGATCGGCTGGTAATTAGAACTTTGTCCAGCGGCCAGACCGGCGAACAAACCAAGAAGGAGTGCGCGGCGCAATAAAATCATCCGGGTGCCTAAGAGCAACCCGGGTTCCATCGCGTTGCGCCATAATTTCTATTGGACCCTTCAGATCTTCATAGCCTCCTGAAGAAACATTGGGGCTATTCCCAGTTCCGCGCCAACCAGGAAGCCGT
>Ga0182024_10021082_pt1 | contig 11859 bp, 9 predicted proteins | sample P32metaG_FD_120480 | JGI IMG/M metagenome (GOLD analysis project Ga0182024, IMG submission 120480) | Permafrost microbial communities from Stordalen Mire, Sweden - P3-2 metaG (Illumina Assembly) | ecosystem: Environmental > Terrestrial > Soil > Wetlands > Permafrost | place: Sweden: Stordalen... | reverse complement strand
GTTGGGCCTGCTCGTCGTCTTCGCGTCCGCGCTCTATTTCGCGGATACGCGAATGAAGACGAGCGACTATTGGTTCCGCGGTTTTCCCGCGCTTTGGAATGTAGTCGCGCTCTATCTCTTCGTGCTTCGGCCGCCTTGGATAGTGAGCGCAGGCCTGTTGGTATTGGGGTCGGCAGCCATGTACGCGCCGATCGTGTTCATTCATCCCTTGCGCGTGCAAAAATGGCGATACCTCAATATCGCCGCTTGCGTCGTATTTCTGGGGCTTTCGACCGCGGCGATCTTGCAGGACTTGCACGTCGCGGGCTCGATCAAGGCCGGCTTCATCGTGGTCGCCGCTTATTTCCTCGCGCTGCCGTTCCTGAGGCATTCGCCCTGGGCCGACCTCTGAAATGCGCCTTGCTTGCCTGCGTCGAAACTTGCTATAGCGCGACGCGCCCGAGCGAACTCAGCTTCGGCCGGCCTCGTGGCGGAGTGGCTACGCAGAGGACTGCAAATCCTTGCACCCCGGTTCGATTCCGGGCGAGGCCTCCAATCGATCTCGACGTTCTGGTGGTAAAGCGCATCTTCGGGCTTATCGCGAAGGGGGATCCACATGGCGACGAATGGGTTGGAGCAGCGGTTGGCCTTGCAGCGCTTGGCCGCGCAACGGCTGTATATGGTCAACGGCCAGTTGAGAACCTCCGACGTCACCGACCAATCGGTTCTGGCCGCTTTCCTCGATGTGCCCCGGGAACGCTTCGTCGAGCCCGCGATGATGAAGCTCGCCTATGTCGATCAGGATCTGCCTGCCGGAGGGACCACCGACGGCCGGCGGCTTCTGGCGCCGCGGACCCTTGCCCTGTTGCTGCAGGCCGCGGCGGCCGGACCTGGCGACCGCGTGCTCGACGTGGCCGGAGGCTCCGGCTACAGCGCTGCGGTTCTCGATCATCTCGGCGCTTCCGTGGTGGCTGTCGAATCGGATCGGGGGGCGGCGCGCTTCGCTCGCGAGGCGCTGACGGCGCACGCCGGCATCGAGATCGTCGAAGGCGATCTCGATGCCGGCGCGGCCGGCAGGGGGCCGTTCGACGTCATTCTCCTCAACGGCGCTTTCGAGACGACGCCTACCGCGTTGCTGAATCAACTCGCCGAAGGCGGCCGCTTGGTCGGCATCGATGCGCGCGCGGTTTACCCGCGAGGCGTGATCATCGACAAAGCGGCGGTCGGGTTCAGCGAGCGCTCGCTGTTCGACGCCAAGGCCGACGTGCTCGAGGGCTTTCGGCGGGCGTCGCGGTTCGTGTTTTGATTTTCGGCTGACTATCGTCTCCTGCGTTCACGCTCACGTGATTTCGCAGGATTTTCAATGACGATGTGTCGCATGTTTGCGACGCTCTCCAGAAATCTCGCCGTCGCCGGCGGAAGGCGCCGGGGGAACGGTGGCGCGCGACATTCAGTCACTATAAGAATTAATAATGAGTTAATAAGGAATTCCACGTGCGGAATTTCGGGGTGAGGCGGCAATGTCCGACAATCGACTAAATGGGGGCGCAATCGGAACCGCGCCGCGAATCTGCCGATGGCGAATAGGCGTCGGCATCGCGGCGCTGGCTTGCGGATGGCTTTCGACCACTGCTGGAGCCGAGACGATCGGCGGCGCTCTCACAAAGGCCTATCTCAACAATCCGAACATCAATCAACAACGCGCGGGGGTGAGGGCAACGGACGAGAATATTCCGAGCGCTTACTCCGGATACCTCCCGCAGGCCAGCGCCACGGCCAGCGCAGGCGTCCAGAACGAGCAAATTGGCGAGTCGCCTCAGGGAGGCAATGGCGATTTTCTCAGCCATCCACGGTCTCTCGGCTTAACCGTCAAGCAGAGCGTGTGGGACGGGAATAAGACGTTCAATAGTATCCGCTCGGCGGAATCGGGAGTCTTCGTCCAACGCGAGTTGCTTCGGAATACCGAGCAGGCGGTGCTGTTGGCCGCTTTGACCGATTACATGAACGTGTTGAGGGACACGGCGATTCTGGGTCTAGATCGCAACAACGTCGAAGTGTTGCAGGAACAATTGAGACAGACGCGCGATCGTTTCAACGTCGGCGAAGTCACTCGCACCGACGTGGCGCAGGCCGAGGCGGCTCTCGCGAGCGCGCAGGCGACGGCGCTGACCGCGCAGTCGCAATTGCAGAGCGATATCGCGCAATATCGGCAAGACATCGGCGACGAGCCCAAGAGCCTCGCTCCGGTCGGTCCGTTGACCAAGCCGTTACCTAAGACCCTGACCGAGGCTGTGGCCATCTCTCAGGTCGAACATCCATCGATCGTCGGTGCGCTGCACAAGGTCGACGTTGCGGAACTCGCTGTGAAGATTGCCGAGACTGCGCTCTATCCGACGGTCGGGGTTACCGGTACGCTGGCTAAGCAATACGATGTCGCCGGTTTGGCGCCGGGGACCCAGGCGCTGGTCGCCTCCGTGATAGGAAATCTCACGATCCCGATCTATCAAGGCGGCGCCGAGTACGCGAACGTCCGGCAACAAAAGGAAGCGCTGGGCCAAGCCGAGCTCAACGCTGATTTCAGCCGCGACCAAGTGCGTGCGGCGGTGGTCGCCGATTGGGGGCAGAATCAGAATTCCCTGGGTGTGGTGCGAGCCCAGAAAGCGCAAGTGGATGCGGCGGAAGTCGCGCTCGCCGGCGTGCGGGAAGAAGCCAAGGTCGGCCAGAGGACGACGCTCGACGTTTTGAATGCGCAGCAGACCCTGCTCAATGCGCGCGTCCAGTTGGTTACCGCGCAGCACGACCAGGTGGTGAATTCCTACACACTGCTGGGAGCAATCGGCCGGCTGTCGGTCCGGAACCTGGGTCTGGGCGTGGCGGAATATGATCCGCGGGTTCATTTCGATCAGGTCAAGAACAAATGGATCGGCCTGAGAACCCCCGACGGCAAGTAGCGCACGCGTGAGAATTGCGTGAATAAGACGGAGCTCGCAACCCTCGCTTGCTCCGTTCCGTTGCGAATGCGACTCAGCTAAGACAATCCTCGACGACACGATGACGGGCGATTCGGTTGCGCCCGCGCTACGGCCGGCGCGACCGCGCGGACGGTGGCGGTCGAGGACACAATCGCGCGCCGCGAGGCGCGGAGGCCAACGAAATGAGCGCACCCAACCCCACTAGCGGCGAGCGCGATTTCGACGCTTTGCGACGCGCGCAGCGCGCCCATGAACCGTCCATGGAGGAAATACTCGCCTCCATCCGGGCGATCATCGCCGATGATCGCGTGGCCGAATCCGCCAAGCCCGTCGCCCCGCCGAAACCGGTCGCGAGCGTGGGACCTCAGATCGTCTACTCCAAGGATTCGGCGCCCCCTCTGCGCACTCTTTCCGAGCCGGAAGCCAGCTCCCCGAAGACGCAAAGCACGTCCGCGCCGACGACGACGCCGGTCGCCGAAGCGTCCCCGGTCGCATGGCGTCGACCCCCGGTCGAAGCGCTCGCCTCTCGCAGGCCGGAGCCGGAACCCGAGCCCAGACAAGAGCCGGCCCCGACGTCGGAAACCTCGCCGGACGAGGAACCGACCAGCGAGCCGCCGCTGCTTTCGGACGCGGCCGATCGCGCGGTTTCGGAGTCGTTTCACGTGCTGTCGACGAGCCTCGCGCTTCAGAGCGAGGAACTCGAAGCCATGACGCGCGAAATCTTGCGCCCAATGATCAAGACCTGGCTCGACGAGCACCTTCCGAGCCTAGTGGAGCGGCTCGTGCGCGCGGAAATTCAGCGCGTCGCCCGCGGCGTGCGCTGAGCCCCGGCGAAATCCACGACGGGCCTGTCGCCGCGTAAATCGAGCAGCGTTGACTTTCGCGCTCGCGCTGGCATTAAGCGATCCGCGGCCATGTCTCGCTCGGATCTGCGTTTCACGCGGGTCCGGGACGATTTCGCACTCCTCGAGCTCCCGAGCGGCGGACGCGACGCGTCCGACCCCCTGTCAGGCGTCTCCCCCATGATGGAAAAAACTTTCGAAGCCGCGGCGGTCGAAGGCCGCATCGCCGCCCGATGGGAAGAGGAGGGCGCCTTTCGCGCCGGCCGTGCGGACCGAGTCGACGCGGAGCCGTTTTGCGTCGTCATCCCGCCGCCGAACGTGACCGGCAATCTGCACATGGGCCATGCGCTCAACAATACCTTGCAAGACATTCTTTGCCGATACTGGCGGATGAAGGGCAGGGACGTGCTCTGGCAGCCGGGCACGGATCACGCCGGCATCGCGACGCAGATGGTCGTCGAGCGCCAATTGATGGAGCGGCAGGAGCCCGATCGGCGCGCGATGGGGCGCGAGAAGTTCGTCGAGCGGGTCTGGGCGTGGAAAGCCGAATCGGGCGGCGCGATCGTCGGCCAACTCAAGCGCTTGGGCGCCTCCTGCGACTGGAGTCGAGAGCGATTCACGCTCGACGAAGGGCTTTCCCGGGCGGTCGCCAAGGTGTTCGTCCGATTGCATCGCGAGGGACTAATCTACAAGGCCAAGCGGCTGGTCAATTGGGACCCGACCTTCCAGACCGCGATCTCGGATCTCGAAGTCGTGCCGGTCGAGTGCAAGGGGACGTTCAAATGGTCGCGCGGCGACGGCGCCCCGCTCGACGAGGCCGCCCTGCGCAAAGCGCTGGCGAAGGACCCGAACGGGCATCTCTACTTTTTCGATTATCCCGTCGTGGACGACCACGGCGAGGAGACCAGCGAAGTCCTGACCGTCGCCACCACGCGACCGGAGACGATGCTCGGCGACAGCGCGGTCGCGGTTCATCCCGACGATCCGCGCTTTCGACATCTGGTCGGCAAGAAGGTTCGCCTGCCGCTGGTCGGCCGGCTGATCGCGGTGGTGGCGGATGCCTATTCCGATCCGGAGAAGGGAACCGGCGCAGTCAAGATCACGCCCGCCCACGACTTCGACGATTTCGAGGTGGGTCGCCGCCACGAACCTGAGGGCGTGCGTCAAATCAACATCTTGGACGCGGAAGCCAATATTTCTCTGAAAGGCAATCTCGCCTTTTTCGAGGGCCTCGAGGCGAGCGACCACGAATTGGCGCGCCTGCTCGCCAGCGTCGACGGCTTCGACCGCTTCGAGGCGCGCAAGCGAATCGTCGTCCTGATGGCGCTGGAAGAGCGGCTGCAGAAAATCGAGCCGCACCAGCACATGGTGCCGCACGGCGATCGCTCGAACGCGGTCATCGAGCCGTGGCTGACCGATCAATGGTACGTCGACGCCAAGACCCTGGCGCAACCCGCGCTCGCCGCCGTTCGGGACGGCCGAACCCGCTTCATCCCCAAGAACTGGGAGAAGACGTACTTCGAATGGCTCGAGAACATTCAACCGTGGTGCATCTCGCGGCAACTCTGGTGGGGACATCAGATTCCGGCGTGGTACGCGCCCTGGGGCGAGATCTATGTCGAGGAAGCGGAGGAGGCGGCCTACGCGAGGGCCCTAGCGGACGGCGTCCGGCGCGGCGCCTTGTCGGCGGCGGAAGCCGAAAGGCTGAGCGCCGACCCGACGCGGTTGGCGGCGACCTTTCTTCGCGACTCCGACGTGCTCGACACCTGGTTCTCGTCCGCACTCTGGCCTTTCTCGACGCTCGGATGGCCCGAGGCGACAAAAGAGCTCGGACGCTACTATCCAACGAGCGTGCTCGTCACCGGGTTCGACATTATTTTCTTCTGGGTCGCTCGCATGATGATGATGGGTCTTCACTTTCAACATGAAGTTCCGTTTCGCGAGGTCTACATCCACGCGCTCGTCCGCGACGAGAAGGGCGCCAAGATGTCGAAGTCGAAGGGCAACGTCATGGACCCGCTCGACATCATCGACGGCGTCACGCTCGACGCACTGATCGTCAAGCGCATCGAATCGATCACGAATAAGTCCGAGGCCGCCAAGGTCGCCGCGGATACGCGCCGGGAATTTCCAAAAGGGATTCCCGCGCTTGGAACGGATGCTCTACGCTTCTTCCTCGCCGCGATGGCGGCGCAGGGGCGCGACGTCAAGCTCTCGCTGCCGCGTATCGAAGGATACCGCAACTTCGCGACCAAGGTTTGGAACGCTTCGCGATTCGCGGAAATGAACGGCTGCGTTCGCGTCGCCGGATATGATCCCGCGGCGGTCTGCGAGCCGCTCAACCGCTGGATTCTCGGCGAGGCGGCCAAGGCGGTTGCCGAGACCAGCGAGGCGATCGAGTCGTTCCGTTTCAACGACGCCGCGAACTCGGTCTATCGGTTCGTCTGGAACCTGTTCTGCGACTGGCATCTGGAACTCGCCAAGCCGGTTCTGCAAGGGGGCGCCGAGGGGCCGGCAAGAGCGGAGACGCAGGCGACGATCGCCCATGTGCTCGACATCGTCTATGCGATGCTGCATCCGTTCATGCCCTTCGCGACTGAGGAACTCTGGGCGATCAAGGGCGAGCAGGGGCCGCCGCGCGCGGGAGCGCTCGCGCTGGGTCCATGGCCGGATGCGGACGTCGCGATCGACAGAGCGGCGGAGGCGGAGATCGGCTGGATCGTCGACCTGGTCTCCGAGATCCGCTCGGTGCGCTCCGAGGTAGGCGTCCCGGCCGGCGCGCAATTGACGCTGACGCTCGTGCAGGCAAGCCCCTCCATTACGAGGATCGTGGAGGCTTGGGGGGATACGATCAGGCGTCTGGCGCGGGTCGCTGCGATCGAATTCGCGGACGCTCCGCCCGCCGGTTCGCTGCCGATCGTCGTGCGCGATGCTCTGGCGGCGTTGCCGCTGGCGGGCATCGTCGACATCGAGGCGGAAAAGGCGCGCCTCGACAAGGAACTCGCGCGCGAGCGGCAGGAGATCGCCAAGGTCGACGCCAAGCTCGCCAACCCCGATTTCGTGGCTCGGGCGCCCGCGGAGATCATCGCGGAACATCACGAGCGGCGAGAAGCCTCGCTTTCCCGCATCGCGAAGATGGAATCCGCGCGCGCGCGCATCGAGCGGATTTGAAGCTTCGGGGCGTCGGCGCGTCGTCTCGAGCGTGGCAATTGCGCAACAGCTCTCGACCAAGTCGATCCGCGCCGGATTCGAACCCCGATATGCCGCGATTGCGCCATAAACCCCGCGCTAATTTCATTTGCCTGCAGTGATGGAAGTCACGTCATCAATTAAGAAATTCTTGCCGCGCACAGCGGGGCGAGAGCGGGCGACGGGCGGCGGAGTCGGAGTTGGGATGCGCGCGAGTTTGAAGGGCTTTGGTGGGGTCGGCTCCGCGCGGCCGGCTCGTTATAGGGGGCGCATATCGCGCTGGGCTCCGATCGCGGCGGGGTTGTTGTTCGCGAGTACGACGGCGGTTCTCGCGCTCGACAGCTCCCCCGAAACGAAGGCGCCGCCGAAGATATCGCCCAAGACGTTCACCAGTGCGCAGGAAGCGTTGCGCGCGGGGGTTGACGATCTCAGGGCGGGAGACGCCAAATCGTCGGTGCAGGCCTTGACCTATGCGGCCGAGGGCGGCGAGCCGCTCGCCCGCTGGAAACTGGGCAGCATGTACGCGAGCGGCGAGGTGGTGCCGCGCGACGATGTATTGGCGTACAAATATTTCGAGCAACTGGTCGACAGCTACGACGAGGACGATCTCGAACGTCGGGACAGAGGCGCGGTCGCCAGCGCGTTCGTCGCGGTCGGCCTCTACAGCCTGACCGGAATTCCCAATAGCGAAATCACCCCGGATCCCGAACGCGCGCTGGAAATGTTTCAGTTCGCGGCTACCAATTTCGGTGATCCCGAGGCGCAATATCGTCTGGCTCGCATGTATATGGACGGCGCCGCCGGGCTCGCCAAGGACAACATGCGCGCCGCGCGTTGGTTGCAGTTGGCCGCCGACAAGGGCCACCACGAGGCGCAGGCGACGCTCGGGCATCTTCTCTTTACGGGCGACGGCGTCCCGAGCCAGCGCGCACGCGGCTTGATGTGGTTGTGGATCGCCAAGAGCGGCGCGAAGGGACCGAAGGACGTCTGGATCCGCGATCTACAGACCAAGGATTACAACGCGGCGAGCGACGACGATCGCCAAGTCTCCGCGGCCTATCTGAGTGCGCGCGGCAAGGACCTGCGCGAGGCGGGCGCGCCGATGCGCGAGGTGGGCGCGCCGATGCGTCTGTCGGGCTCGATCGCGCCGGTGGGCGCAACGTCGCTCGCGCCGCGGCCCGGACAGTAGAGCCGAAGCGCTCAATCCGGCGGCAACCGGATCGTGGCCATCGCCAGGCAGGCGATGCCCTCGCGTCGACCCGTGAATCCCAACCCCTCCGACGTCGTCGCTTTGACGCCCGTCCGCCCGATGGCGATGCCGGCGATCTCTGCTATGCGGGCGCGCATCGCCTCGCGATGCGGCCCGATCTTCGGCGATTCGCAGATCAATGTCACATCGATATTCGCGATGACCCCTCCGCGCGCGCGCACCCGCTCTGCGGCGTGGGCGAGAAAGAGGGCGGAATCGGCGCCGCGCCAGCGCGCGTCGGACGGAGGGAAATGGGCGCCGATGTCGCCCTCGCCGAGCGCGCCGTAGATCGCGTCGGCGATAGCGTGCAACGCCACGTCGGCGTCCGAATGGCCTTCGAGCTTCTTGTCGTGCGGGATGAGCACGCCCCCCAGCCAAACGCCGTCGCCGGGCGCAAACGCGTGGACGTCGAATCCCTGGCCGACCCGGACCTCGCTCGCATCCTGGGATAACCGCGCCTCGGCCTCGCGCAAATCCAGCATCGTCGTCACTTTCGTATTGTTGAAATCGCCGTCGAAGACGAAGACGGAATGTCCCGCCGCCTCGGCGACCGCGGCGTCGTCGGTCAGGTCCGCGCGGGCGGCCTTGCGGTGGGCTTCCAGGATGAGATCGAAGCGGAAGGCCTGCGGCGTCTGAACCGCACGAAGCGACGCGCGCTCGGGCGAGGCGACGATGCGGCCCTCGCTGTCGACCTGCTTGACCGTGTCGGTCATCGGCGTCGCGGGCACGGCGGCGCCGTGGAGCAGAGCCGCCTCGATCGCCCTCGCGATCAATTCGCGCGAAGCGAAGGGTCGGGCGCCGTCATGGATCAGCACGATTTCGGGCATGGCGTCCGCCAGCGATTCGAGGCCATTGCGAACGCTGTGCTGCCGCGTCGCGCCGCCGAAGACCGGCGTGGCCAACGCGCGGGCGGCGTCGGAGGAGAGGCGGGCAACCGCCGCGTCGTACAGATCGCGGTCGTCGGGATGAATGACGACCGTCGCCGCCGGGAATTCATGCGCCCGCGTCAGCGCCTCGATCGTGTGACAGATGAGGGGGCGGCCCGCGCAGGACAGATACTGCTTCGGAATGGCGCCGCCGATCCGCGCGCCTCGCCCCGCGGCGACGATGATCAGGGAAACGCGAGGCGGCAAGGCGAGCTCCGGGGATACTAGACGCGACGCCGGTTATTGGCGTGCGACGCTAGATAGAGGAGCGCGGAGCGCTAGCCAAGCGCGCGACAGTCACGCCCCGTAGGCTCGCGCGACGAGGCCGATCATCGTTACGAAAGCAGCCAGCGCCGCCAATTCCGCGATATCCAGCGCCGCGTCGATCCATCGATCCTTCATGAACGCCTCCTGAAATGTCGAGGTGTTCTTTATATGTTCTCTTTATGTCCACGTCAAGCTGGAAAACGTCGTCGCAGTTCGGCATTGCCGATCGCGGCCCTCTATCGGCCCGGGTCCTGATCCAATTCGGGATAGTGCCGGAAAATCCCGGACTCGTTGAACGGCACGCGGCGCGGCGAACTCAGGTAGGCCGCGATGTGCGGCCGGGCCCGCACGCTCGAAACGAGCGCCGTCAGATGGGGATATTTCGCATCCAAATCGGCCGTCGCGCGCGGGAATGCGTAGCGCAGGCCTTCGCATAGCTGAAACAGCGAGAGATCGACGTAGCTCAGCGCGCTGCCGACGCTGTGCGCGGAGCCGGCTGGGTTCTGAGCCATTACCCGCTCGAAATAGCCTAGATATTTGGGCATCCGTTGCGCCAGGAATGCCGAAGCCCGCGCCTTCGCCGCGTCCTTCTGGTCCTCGTAATACAGCGCCGTCGAAATCGGATGGTGCGTGTCGTGCGCCTCCGCGACAATGTCCGTAATCGTCAGTTGCAGGACGTTGGCGAAGACCCGCCCTTTGTCCTCGCTCGGCGCCAGGCCGAGCTTGGGGCCGAGATATTGCAGGATGTTGGCGACATGGGAAACGAGCATCTCGCCATCGCGCAATATCGGTGGCGCGAACGGGAGTTGCGCTTCGGCGTGCGAGCGCAGCAGCTTGGTCATCGCCGCAACGCCGTGGCCCTTGCTCTTCGAGCGCGCGACGTCGACGTAGGGCGCGCCGGCTTCCTCCAGCGCGAGGCGGACGAATTCGCCGCGTCCCTGGATTTCGGGCCAATAGAACAGTTCGTACGCCAATGCTCCCTCCGCGCCTATGACTGAGTCCGCATCCGATCAGCGGACTTCAGGAAACGCCGCGCGTGAGCGACGAGTTCGCCGTCGGTCGGATGGTCGGCCGACTCGACGCCTTCGACCTGCAGTTTGATCGCGGGGTGAACGCGCTCGATGTGTTTCATCAGCTCGTGCTTCTCGTTGGCGGGGCCGACGACGAGAATCGCGCCGGCGTCGGCGATTGCTTTCGTCACCTCCTCGAGAAAGGCCTGATCCTCCTTGTCGTGCTGTCCAGTCCCCTTTTGCTTGCGATGATAGTCCCGGACGGGCGACCGCTCGGGATGGACGACGATTTTATCCGCGTCGTCGGCATTGAAGTGGAATACGCGCGCCTGACGGTGGTCGATCCAGACGACCGCGTGATAATGACCTTCCATGAGGGGCTCCCGATAGTTGTTTGCAGATCTTGTTCGGCGCCTGCGGCGCGCCGGCTTCCGCCGTCGACGTGGCTGGGATATAGGCCCGAGATGGACAATCCACAGCCCTTTTTTCTCGAATTCGTCGGCGCCGGGATCGGCGGCGGGCATCGGAATATACTCAGTGCGGGCGGCTTGCTCGCAGTCTGGTCAGATCCCGCCTTCGTCGGGTCGCCGACTTGAGCGCGCCCGACAAGGTCGTGACCTTGCCGATCGGCGAGGACGAGGCGGGCATGCGCCTCGACCGCTGGTTTCGTCGCCGCTATCCCGACTTGCCGCAAACGCATCTCAACAAGATCGTGCGCAAAGGCGAAGTCAGGGTCGACGGCAAGAAGGTCGAGATTTCCACGCGGCTCGAGATCGGCCAAGCCGTTCGCGTGCCCCCGCTCCATCTGCCGCGCGCGAAAGAAGCGTCCCCCGCGCCCGACCCCGCCGACGCGCGGGCGTTGCGCGATATGTTCCTGTTCGAGGATCGCGACGTCATCGTGCTCGATAAGCCGTTCGGGCTGGCCGTGCAGGGCGGCTCCGGCACCAAGCGACATATCGACGGCATGCTCGCCGCGCTCGCCGACAAGAACGGCGAGCGGCCGGTGCTGGTGCATCGGCTCGATCGCGACACGTCCGGCGTGCTGCTGATCGCCAAGTCGCGCAAAATGGCGGCGGATCTCGGCGCGACCTTCCGCTCGCGCGGCGCCAGGAAGATCTACTGGGCTCTGGTCGAGGGAATTCCGAAGCCGGAAAACGGGCGCATTTCGATGTTCCTCGCCAAGGGCGAGGGCATGGGCGACGAGCGCCGCGGCAAGGGCGATCGCGCCGACATCGAGCGCATGCGCGTCGCGCGGCATGGCGATCCGGAAGCGCAGCACTCGCTGACGCTCTACGCCACTGTCGACAAGGTCTCGCCGCGGCTCGCCTGGCTTTCGATGCGCCCGATCACCGGCCGCACCCATCAATTGCGCGCGCATTGCGAGGCGATCGGCCATCCCATCATCGGCGACCCCAAATACAACCG
>Ga0182024_10021081_pt1 | contig 11859 bp, 12 predicted proteins | sample P32metaG_FD_120480 | JGI IMG/M metagenome (GOLD analysis project Ga0182024, IMG submission 120480) | Permafrost microbial communities from Stordalen Mire, Sweden - P3-2 metaG (Illumina Assembly) | ecosystem: Environmental > Terrestrial > Soil > Wetlands > Permafrost | place: Sweden: Stordalen... | reverse complement strand
GCCGGCCGGCGGGTTTTTTCACATGAAATCGCGCGACACGTTTGCGCCGATCGGCCCCTACATCGTCACCAAGGACGAGATTCCCGACCCGCAGAAACTGCAGATCCGGTTGTGGAACAACGGGACGCTCTACCAGAACTTCAATACGAGCGACATGGCGCACAAGATCCCGCGCTGTATCGAATGGCTGACCTCGATCCACACGTTGGAGCCGGGGGACATCGTTGCTAGCGGCACCAACCACCGCGGTCTCAACCCGTTCATGGACGGCGACAAGGTCGAGATCGAGATCGACGGCCTCGGGCGGCTCGGCTTCAGCATCAAGGACGAACTGAAGCGCAAATGGGACCGCCGCACGCGGCTGCAGTGCCATGAGGCGGCGGCACAGAAGACACCCGGCGCCTACCCCGACTACACGCCGCAAACCGCCGGCAAACACGCCAAGGCGGCTTGAGCCGACACATGAAGAAGCCCCACCCGCCTTGCCCTTAGCACGGTAGGCCCCCGCCCCCTCCCTCCCCCGCGAACGGGGGAGGGAGGGGGCGGGGGAGGGTTGGGGTGGGGGCCGATCCTTCCCGCAGCGAGAGGCGTCGGCGATGAGAAAGCTTCGGTCTGACGTCACCAAGCTGGGGCTGACCCGGACCCCGCACCGCGCCTTCATGCGGGCGATGGGGCTCGACGATGCGGCGATCGAGAAGCCGATGGTCGGGGTCGTCAGCATGAAGGGCGAGCAGACCCCGTGCAACATGACGCACGGCTTTCAGGTCGAGGCGGCCAAGGAGGGCATCGCCGAGGCTGGCGGCACGCCGCGCGAGTTCACCACGATCTCGGTGTCGGACGGCATCAGCATGAACCATGAGGGGATGAAATTCTCGCTGGTGTCGCGCGAGCTCATTGCCGACTCGATCGAGGCGGTGGTGCACGGGCTCGCCTATGACGGGCTTGTCGGCTTCGGCGGCTGCGACAAGACGCTGCCGGGGGTCATGATGGGGATGGTGCGGTGCAACGTCCCGGCGGTCTTCGTCTATGGCGGCAGCGCGCTCCCGGGCCGCTTCGCCGGCCGCGATGTGACGATCCTCGATTCTTATGAAGCGGTCGGCGCGGTGATGACCGGCGCCATGGACGAAGCCTCCCTCGCGCTCCTTGAGCGCGCGTGCCTGCCGACGGTCGGCGCCTGCGCCGGGCAATTCACCGCCAACACGATGGCGATGGTGTCGGAGGCCCTGGGCCTCAGCGTCCCGAACGTGTCGATGATCCCCGGGGTTTATGCCGCGCGTGCCGCTTACGCGCGGCGCGCCGGTGCCCTCGTAATGGCGGCCATTGAGCGGGGCGGACCCTGCCCACGCGACATCGTCACCCGAAGGGCGCTCGAAAATGCCTGTGCGATCGTCGCGGCGACCGGCGGCTCGACCAATGCGGCCCTGCATATCCCGGCGATCGCGCACGAGGCGGGGATCGCCTTTGATATGGACGATGTGGGACGAGTTTTCGAGCGAACCCCGCTGATCGCCGATTTGCGTCCCGGCGGGCGCTTCACCGCGAAGGACGTGCACGAGATCGGCGGCACCGGGGTCATCCTGCGCGCGCTCCTCGATGGCGGCTATCTCGACGGCGGCTCTTTGACCGTGACCGGTGAAACGATGGCGCAGGTCTATGGCGACGCCGCCCCGCCGGATGGCGCGGTGGTGCGTCCCGCCACCGCACCGCTCCGGCCGGATGGCGGCCTCGCCGTGCTCAAGGACAATCTGTGCCCCGACGGCGCCCTGCTCAAACTCGCCGGGCTGAAGACCCTGGTGCATGAAGGGCGAGCGCGGGTGTTCGAGTGCGAGGAGGATTGTGCCCTTGTGGTCGAAGCGCGCGCTTACCAGGCGGGCGAAGTCTTGATCATCCGCAACGAAGGGCCGGTCGGCGGACCCGGCATGCAGGAGATGCTCGGAGTGACCGCGCTGATTTACGGCCAAGAGATGGGCGAGAAGGTGGCGCTCGTCACCGATGGGCGGTTTTCCGGAGCGACGCACGGGATCTGCGTCGGCTATGTCGCGCCGGAGGCGGCGATCGGCGGCCCCTTAGCGCTGGTCGAAGACGGCGACATCGTCCGCATCGATGCGGTGAGCCGGCGCATGGACCTCCTCGTCGACGACAATGTCCTGGCCGAGCGCCGGGCCCGATGGCGAGCCCCCGCGCCGCGCCACAAGGCCGGGCTGCTCGCGAAATACGCCCGGCAGGTCGGTCAGGCCAACAAGGGCGCCGTCACCCACGAGGGCGGCGCCGAGTGGCCGTGGTTCGACCGCTGATCGCGCGGCTGCGCTCGCGCCGGCTATTCCCGCCGGAAGGTCACGACGAGCACATCGCGGTGCCCCGGTCTCGCCGGATCGAGCGGGGTTACCGGCGTCACCCCGTGATAGACGCGGTTGTCGTCGGTCACTGCTGAATCCAACGGGTCGGTCAGCGTGAAGCTGCCAAGCGGGTGCCGGGCGAGGTCGCCGATGCTGGTCTCGCCCTCGGAGATGTTGACCCGGCTGACCAGCAGGACCAGCACCCAGTCGACGCCGTCGCGATGCACCCCCTCCGGGGTTGGCCGGCCTTCGTGGCCCGCGCGCGCCTCGATCCGGAACTGATGGATTTCGACATGCCAGAAAGAGGGGCGCACCGGCGGCGGGGTCAGCCGGTCGAACAGCGTGTGGCAGGTAGCGAGGATCGCGCCCAGCGCGGGATGCGCGCCGATCCTTTGGGTTACCGGCTCGAACCAGCGCTGGAGACCGCCATTGACCGGGTTGTAGTCGCGGCTCTGGTAATGCGGCTGGTGCGGCTTTCTGGCGATCCCCTCGGGGCCGGCGCGGAAACACGCGAAGCGGCGGCGGCGGTAACGCCCGCCATCGGCCATGTAGGCATCGACCCCGAGATCGTCCCAGCTCCGCGCAAAATAATCCCAATCGGCGAGCCCGGCTCGTTCCAGCACCGCGCGCATCTCGGGCTCGCGCACGACGGCAAACCCCGCATTGGCGACGGTCTGGGCGATTGGGGCGAGCCGATCGGTCATCATTCCCATGTCGATGGCCCACGCCGCGCCGTCAACCCGCAGCCTCGTTACCCGGAGGTCAGCACAGAGTGGAGGCCGGCTTTTCGTTGATGCAGCGCAACAGCCGCCAGTAGCCGAACAGATTGCTCGGCCGGATTTCGCGAACCGCCAGCCCGCTGTCCCGCAGAAAGGCCTCGAGCGGGAAATCGGCATGAAACCCGATATGGCGGGCGAGATGGGCCAAGCGCTTTTCCATGAAACGCGCCGCCCAGTTTTCGCTGGTGAAGTGGTTGACCAGCACGATCGTGCCGCCGGGAATGCACACCCGGCGCATCTCCGCTGCGAACCGCGCCGGGCTCGGCACCACCGAGGCGACATAGAGCGCGAGCACCGCGTCGAACGAATTGTCCTCGAAATCGAGGTGTTCGGCGTCCATGACATGAAGCCCGTCGACCTGAAGAAGCCGCTCGTCCTCGACCCGGCGCCGTGCCTTCGCCAGCATCTCGGCGGAGATGTCGATCCCGGTCAGGTGCGAATCGGCACGGAAATAAGGTAAGGACAGACCGGTGCCGACCCCGACTTCGAGGATTCGCTGGCCCGGCCGGTCATTGGCGATGCGCACGGCTTCCTTGCGCCCGGGATGAAAGACGGGGCCAAAAACAACGTCATAAGACCCTGAAAACAGCCGATAAGTCCGGATCGTATCGCGCAAGTCCATGTGCTGGTTTCTCGTAGCTATCGGCGAAGGTGCGGCGGCTACCGCTGATGATCGCCACGGTGCTCCCTGGGGCGAGCTTTGTAAACCGCTTCGCCGGACGAGGCGGCAATCAATCCCCCTGACCTTCACGCAATAACGGTGATGCGGTCGGCTTCGAGCCCTTTCTTGCCGTCGACGACGTCGACCCGCACCCGCTGCCCGGGGTCGAGCGTGTTGACGCCGCTGCGGCGCAGGGCGGTGATATGGATGAAGACGTCCTTGCCGCCGCCATCGGGGGAAATGAACCCATAGCCTTTTTCGGGTTCAAACCATTTCACCGCGCCTTCGAGCGAGGTCGAGGGGCGCTGGGGCTGGCGATCGGCTCCGCCGGATTGCGGCGCGACGACGGTGCTGGTATCGACGTTGAGCACGGTGGTGACGAGCGGCCCCTTGGCGCCGGCGCTGATCTCACAGGTTATGAGGGCGCCCTCGCCGACGTCCTCATAACCGGCGCGGCGCAGGGTTGCCATCGGCAGAAAGGCGTCCTGCGTGCCGTCGGATAGGGTGACGAACCCAAATCCTTTGCTGGGGTTGAACCATTTGACCGTCGCATCGACGCGGCGGCCGGGGGGCATGTCCTGGGGGAAGAAGTCGGGGCGACGGTCGTACATAGGACCTCTAAACGTGCGATTGAACGCGCCGAGCGCATTGAACCCCGAAACATAGCGTAAAAGTGTCGCATTGCGCCAGCGTTCACATCGCCTATTCGCGCGGGTTCCCCATCCCCTGGTTGCGGGTAAAGCGAGGCCGCCTGTAGCCCACGCCGGCTGGTCAGCCGCGGTAGGCGACGAGCCGCGAGTTCTGCTCGCCGAGGCCCTCGACCGCGACCCGCATCGTGTCGCCGGGTTTGAGGAAGCGTGGCGGCTTGAAGCCCATCGCGACCCCGGATGGGGTGCCGGTCGGAATGACGTCGCCCGGCAACAGCGTCATGAACTGGCTGACATAGCTGACGATGTGCTCGATCCCGAAGATGAGGTCGGCGGTGTTGCTGTTCTGGCGCCGCTCGCCGTTGACATCGGTCGATACCTGGAGCTTGCCGGCGTCGCCCGCTTCATCGGCGGTGACCAGCCAGGGCCCGAGCGGGCAGAACGTGTCGCAGCTCTTGCCCTTGGTCCATTGCCCGCCGCGCTCCATCTGGTATTCGCGCTCGGAGACGTCGTTGACGACGCAATAGCCGGCGATGTGGTTCCGGGCCTCCTTGATGTCGACATAGCGCGCGGTCGAGCCGATGACGATGCCGAGCTCGACCTCGTAGTCGGTCTTTTGCGAGCCCTTGGGGATGATGACGTCGTCATTGGGGCCGCAAATGCTGCTGGTTGCCTTCATGAAGAAGATCGGCTCGGTTGGGATCGCCATCCCGGCTTCCTGCGCGTGCAGGCGGTAGTTGAGCCCGATCGCCACGATCTTGGGCACATTGGCGACGCAGGGGCCGAGCCGCGGGGTGCCGGACACCACCGGGAGCGTCGCCGGATCGAGCCGGCGCAGGCGGTCGAGCGAAGAGGGCGCGAGAGCCGCGCCATCGAGGTCGCGAACCACCCCGGACAAATCGCGGATCTGGCCGTTGCGATCGATAATGCCGGGCTTTTCCTGGCCGGACGGTCCGTAGCGCAGAAGCTTCATCGGGGTATCCTCCTCAGGGCTGTTGCCGCGAATTTAACAGAAGGCGCCGCCCGGACAAGCGCGGGCCCGGAGCCCCTTGCCCGCGGACCTGCGGAAAGGCCACCGGTCGCCGCAACCCCAGGTTGCCCGCCCGATCCGGCGCCACCTGATGTATCAGGCCAGGATCAGGTGGAATTCGCCCGTTGGTTGAAAGGGGCATGGCGCGTTGCTGCGGATCGCGCGCGCGATCGAAAAAGCGATCAGCGGGCAAATGATTGAAATTCCACAATTCATGCTCCAAAGAACAGCAGAATAACAGCGGGAAGAGCAGCAGATAACAGCGGCGGATCAGCAATGCGCCGGGGACCGGGCACACCGGTAATTTGCGGCCGCAGGGGCCAGGCCGGCGTTATATCGTTCTCCTTACGTTTCCCTTCAAGGCCGGATGACGGCTCCGAACCTATTTGCGATTCAGCGGGTGCTTGAAGACGCGGGTGTGATATTCCTAGACGATCACGAACAGCGAGGCGGTGGCGTTGGGGTTAGACTGAAATGAGCGACTTCGATCAGGAGTTTGGCTTCCTCCCGCCGGAACTCGTCTTCAAGACTCACGAGTTCGTTCGTGCCTACCACGACAGTTTCGGAAGTGGCTGGCGCTTCGTCAGAAAATCCCATATCCGCGCCGTTCGGAGCGGCTACCTGCATGACCTGGAACGGCAAATCGTCAGGCAAGGCAAGGTCTTTCAGATCGCATTAGCAGTAGCGGGGGTCTCGGTCATCGCGGCCATCCTGATAAGTGCTTGGTTTCTGATTCTGGTTGTCCTCGCCGCTGTGATCGCGTTCCGAATGTATCGAAATTTCGGGTTTAATCTCGTCCAGGAGCGGGGATTGATCCTCGCTATGGAGATGCTTGCGACGGATTTCGCCGGATGGGGCACGCTCTTTCCGCTTGGTCGAAGGAGGGCAACTGATTGGTTGGAGTCCGTGGCATTTGGGATGGAGGGCCAATTGCTCGACACCTATATGCCGCTGGCTCTCCGGGCAAAACTCCTTGATGACTTCCGTCCATCGGAAGGATCAATAAGACAGGCGTCACAATAAAACTTATAAAAGTGTGCGACTATTCTTGAAAATTGGGATGAGGTTCTTATTTAATGATCTTCATGGAGGGAAGAACGGTATGATTACCCCGTGGCATAACAAAGATGGGTTCTTCAAATATTACACAGCCAATTCCGCCAAGCTCACGCTAAAACACACATCTCGAAAATGGTCAACGCCTTTCCTGTTTAACGATCCATTCGACAACCAATTCGATTTGTATTTTGAAGAGCCGAGTGCTGAACTAGCCGAGAGCGGTCGTAAGCAATTTCATGAAATTGTAAATTCGCCGGAACCGTTCAAAGATAACCAGTTTGGTCCTATGACTTCCAAGATGGAAATTATCCGGCAAGCGCATCAGCGAAATCCTGACCTCAACTTTACCGAGAACCAATTAGCCTACGTCCGGGAAGGCACGATGGAGGGGATGCAGCGGGTAATCAAGATCACCCCGGAAACCCACGCCGAAATTCGCCGCATCATGGCCGATACCACTATTTTCTGTCTGTCCGAAACATACGACAATCTTCTCATGTGGTCACATTATGCCCAAAACCACACCGGAGCAGTCATCAAGTTCCTGTCACTTCCCGAAGTTGATTCCCCGATCATAGTAGCGCAGCCTGTCCGCTATGCGGCGCAGATGCCCCGGATGGCTTTTGCCGCTCTAATGGACTTCGATAAAGCGCGGAAGGAGACTCTTGACATCATTACGCTGACTAAAAGCGAAGTCTGGTCCTACGAAAAAGAGTGGCGGATCATAGCCGGATTGCGTGACAAGACACAAACCTATGAAATCCTGCCATATGCGCCCAAGGAATTGGGGGCGGTTTATTTGGGCTGCAAAATGACCAAGGGTGATAGACAGGAGATCATCGACCTCACGCGCCGGTTATATCCGAAAGCTAAGATATTTCAGGCGGAAAAGCACGAGAGGGAGTTTGCCCTGGTCTTTGTCGAAATTACATAGCCTAGGGGCATAGGTTTGATGATCGCCCCGCCCATTTTGTGGTCAAAAATCGCATCTGCCCCTAAATGTGATGGATTATCGGCTTTTGATGGGCAAAGCCGGCTTCTGGCGCTAAAGGGTAAAGCCGCCGTCGATGATGTGGATCGCGCCGGTGGTGAAGGCTGCTTCGTCGGAGGCGAGATAGGCCGCCAGCGCGGCCACCTCCTCGGGCGCACCGAGCCGGCCCATCGGCTGGCGCTCGACAAAACCGCGGCGCGCCGCTTCGGTGCCGCCGGGCAGGAGAACCCCCTCTATCGCGATGCGCTCTTCCAATGAGGGGGTGGCGATCGTGCCCGGGCAGATCGCGTTGCAGCGGATGCCCTCCTTGATGAAATCGGCGGCCACCGACTTGGTCAGTCCGATGATCGCGGCCTTGGTCGCGCCATAGACGCAGCGGTTCGGCACGCCTTTCACTGAGGAGGCGGTCGAGGCCATGTTGATGATCGAGGCGCCCCCGCCGGCGCTATTGGCGCGTTCCAGCATTTTTGGCAGGAAGGCACGGATCATCAGGTACATCGAGCGCAAATTGAGGTCGAAGGAGAAATCCCAGTCCTCCGGCAAGACGTCGAGGATCGTGCCGTGATGGACGAAGCCGGCGCAGTTGAACAGGATGTCGAGGGGTCCCAATTCGTCGGCGAGCGCGGCGATCGCGCTCTGGTCGGTGACATCGAGCCGGCGCGTCGCGACAAAGGCCTCGGCCAAATCGGCGACCTTGTCCTCGGCGATGTCGGTGGCCAGGACGCTCGCGCCTTCCGCGGCAAAGGCGAGTGCCGTCGCCCGGCCGATCCCTTGCGCCGCCGCCGTAACCAAGGCGCGCTTGCCTTCGAGCCGCCCCGCCATGCCGCCGCTCCGCTGGTTGCGGGGATCAAATTGCCACGCCGAGGAAGCCCCTGTAAATTACCACGCAGGCTTTGAGCCGATATTCCAAACGACTCTGCCCGACATCTCTGGACCAACTTGATTGTCATTCCGCGAAGGCCCGGACCCATCCAACCGTGGATACCGGCCTTCGCCGGTATGACAAGGATGAGAGGCGCCAGGGTGGAGGGGGTCAGCCGGAGCCGAGCACCATCGCCGCGCCGAGCATGTGGCCGTCGGGCGCCTGGACGAGGACGGCAAGGCCTTCTCCGGCGGCCGGCGGCTCGATCGGGAAGCTCCGCGCCGACCCGTCCCAGGCGCCGAGCGGCGTCAGGCTCTGCACCCCGTTGAAATCATCGGCGAGCCGGCCGGTGTTCTCGCCGGCGCCGACAGGCGTCGTCCGGCGCTGCGCAAAACGCACCAGTACTATATCGCCCTTGCCGACCCCCCCGCCGATCGCGACCGAGCGCCGGTCGCTGGCGAAGCTCACTGGCGCGATTGCCGCCGGTTTCGCCTCGCGCACGGCGTCCAGCACCGCCGCGCGGTCTGAGCCGACCATCTCATCGGTCCCGTCGACGACCATTTGCGGGGTATACACCCGACCGTCGGTGAAGCGCCGGGCGTAGGCTTTCTGGCGCGCTGTCGAGCTTGGGCTGGACAGCGGGTCCTTCCAGCCGAGCGAATCCCAGTAGCTGATGTGAAACCCGAGGGCGACAACGTCCGCGCGGCGCGCCAATTCGCCCAAGAGCGCATCGGCAGGCGGACAGGACGAGCAGCCTTGCGAGGTGAACAACTCGACCACAACCGGCCGCGGGTCGGCGAGCGCCGGTGTCGCCATAGCAGCCAGCCCGAGGATCACGGCGCCGAGACGCATATTCCGGCGGTTTGCCATCGCACTCCCCACAGATCGCGCTTGCCCGCATTTATGCACCATGCCGCGGAAAAGCAGCAGCGCTGCCGATCACGCTTGCGCGAGCGGCGCGGCACGACGCGACAGTCCGAAATCAGGGTGCACCAGCGAATGGTCTGCGCTAGACTCAACCCTGACGGCAATTACAAGAAGCCGGGCGACAACCCGGCGCCGCGGCGGCGGGCAGGCTTTTCATCCGGCGAGCTCGGCAAGAAGCCGAGCGCGAAAGTTGGGAGGAAATGATGGAGTCCGCCATCGAACGGCAAACCATGCGGCAAATCTACCTCAGGTTGCTGCCGTTTTGCTTCGTTCTCTATTTCATCTGCTATCTCGACCGCTTGAACATCGGGTTCGCGGCGTTGACGATGAACAAGGATCTGGGGCTGAGCAGCTATGTCTTCGGGCTCGGCGCCGGAGCTTTCTTCTCGGGCTATTTCCTGCTCGAGGTGCCGAGCAACCTGATCCTCGAAAAGGTCGGGGCGAGCCGCTGGATCGCCCGGATCATGATCGGCTGGGGCATCGTTTCGGGTTGCTTTGTCTTCACCCAGGGGCCGATCAGCTTCTTTATCCTGCGTTTCACGCTCGGCCTCGCCGAGGCGGGCTTTTTCCCCGGCATGATCCTCTATTTCACCTATTGGTTCCCGACCCATCATCGCGCGCGCATCGTCGCCGGCTTCATGGCGGCGATCCCAGTGTCGATCGGCCTCGGCGCGCCGGTCTCTACCGCTCTCCTCGAACTCGACGGGGTTCTGGGCCTCGCCGGGTGGAAATGGCTGTTCCTCGGCGAGGCGGCGCCAGCCCTGATCTTTGGGGTGATCTGCTGGTTCTACCTGACCGATCGCCCGGCCCACGCCAAATGGCTGAGCCCCCAATCCAAGGCCTGGCTCCTCGGCGAGATGGAAAGGGAGCAGCAGACGGTCGCGACCGGCCGACGGTTTTCGGTGCTCCAGTCGCTGTTGAGCTGGCGCGTGCTGGCGCTTGGTGCAATCCATTTCGGCCAGGCCGGGGTCAGCGTCGGGATCGCCGTCTTCGTCGCCCAGATCATCAAGCAGCTCGGGCTCAGCAACATGCAGACCGGGTTCATGACGACGATCCCCTACGCCGCCGGAACCATCGGCATGGTGTTTTGGGGTCATTACTCGGACAAGCATAACGAGCGACGTTGGAACCTGACCGCGTCGTGCCTGACGATGGCCTTGGGCTGTGTGCTCGCCGGCTATTGCGGTGCGAGCTATTGGTCGATTCTGGGCCTGTCCCTGGCGACCGTCGGGCTCTATGCCTCCAATGCCCATCTCTTCCCGCTGCCCGCGGTTTTCCTGACGGGCCCGGCATTGGCCAGCGGCATCGCCTGGGTCAACTCGGTCGGCATTCTGGGCGGCAGCGTGTCGCCGCCGATCGTCGGTTACCTGCGCGACCTCACCGGGAATTTCACGGGCGGACTTTATGCGCTCGCCGTGTTCGGCCTTTTCGCGGCGGTCATCGCCGCCGTCGCGGTGCGCGAGACGCCGGAGCCGGTGAAAGGAGTGGGCGAGGCGCTCGCCGCGTCGGCGGACTAAAGGGGCCCTCAGCGCGCGAGGCGGTCGAGGAGCGCCGCGGCGTTGCCGTGAAAGATCCGCTCGGTGACCTTGTCGTCGTAGCCGAGCGTGTGCCAGTCGGCGAAGAGCCGCTCATAGGCGAACAGCGGATAGTCGGACGCGAACATCACCCGCTCCGCGAGGCGGCGCGGGATCTCGCGCTTCAGTTCGTCGGTGAAGTAGCGAGGCGACCAGCCATGCAGCTCGCACCAGACGTTCGGCTTGTGCAGAGGATTGCGATCATCTCGCTCTGCCACGGCCAGGCCGGCCGCGCCGCGATGACCGTCAGATCGGCGAAGCGCGCGGCGACCGCATCGAGGTGCCGCGGGTGGCAGGAATCGAGGGTGATCCCCATGCCGCCCGGCAGACCGGCGCCAAGCCCGGTGGTGCCGACGAAAATGAGGGCCGGCGCCTGTGCCTCGATGCAGAGACGGTAGAACGGGTCCCAGGCCGGGTCGCTGGCCACTAATCCGCCCGAGCCGGAGACGGCGAGCCCGACAAAGCAGCCGCCCGCCGCCCCGATCTCGAGAACGCGGCGAAACTCGGCGAGCGCGGCGGCGCCCAGCTCGGCCTGGAAATGCACCCATTGGCCGAAGATGACATCGCCATGCGCCCGAATTGTCGCGAACCCGTAATCATGGAGCGGCCGCGCCATCTCCGGCGCGAGGTACTTGGTGTAGCCGAAATCGAGGATGACGCGCACCCCGGCACGGCGGAAATCCTCGGCCATCTCCGCCTCGGTCCGGTAGGCCGGGCGCGAGCGCCAGGTGCGCTCCTGTTGCGCCAGCTCCGCCTCGCTCTGCAGCGGATAGCCGCGCCGCGTCGCCCAATGCGAATGCATGTCGATGACCGGCATGTCAGCCTACCAGCCGGATCAGAGCCGTGCGTCCTTCGAGACGCGCCCGCTGCGCGCTCCTGAGAGGCTGGCCGGAAATGAATTGAGTGATTTCAGTCATCTGTGATTCGGTCGTGGTTGCGAGCTACGACGGAGGATCACATGGCTTGGACCGAAATCACTCGGAGGAAGTATCG
>Ga0182024_10021080_pt1 | contig 11859 bp, 12 predicted proteins | sample P32metaG_FD_120480 | JGI IMG/M metagenome (GOLD analysis project Ga0182024, IMG submission 120480) | Permafrost microbial communities from Stordalen Mire, Sweden - P3-2 metaG (Illumina Assembly) | ecosystem: Environmental > Terrestrial > Soil > Wetlands > Permafrost | place: Sweden: Stordalen... | reverse complement strand
TGGGTGGAACGTTCGTTACATTGATTGCTCCGCGCATCTTCTCTTCGAATCTCGAACTTCCTCTGGCGATCGGCGCGTGCGCGGTCGTCGCCGCCAAGGTGATGGGAGACAGCGTTTTCAATCGCCCTCCGCGATCTGTAGCCATTTTGTTTATGGTGCTTTCGCTCGGCGCCGTTGCCGCGGCGCTGATCTTCCCAACTGGTACCGAACTTCATTTCAAGCCAGCCATGGCAGCCGCCGCCTGCTCGATCCTGGGAGCAGTAATCCTGTTCTACGGCACCGCGCACCGTATCGGACACTGGACCCTGCGCATTGCCCTGACGGTCTCGGTCGGACTCTATCTGGGTTATCTCGGACAAAAGGAAAAGGAGAAGGAACAAGGGTACCGGCTCGTGGCGCGAAACTTCTACGGAGTGCTGCATATCCACGACGACCTTTCGACGGCCGAAGACGAATACAGCCAGCGCAACCTGTACCACGGCACCATCAACCACGGATCCCAGATCTTGGACCCGGAATTACGCTATAAAACGACCTCTTATTACGGCGAACAGTCCGGTGCCGGCCGTGCGATTCGCGCGCTTCAGAAACGCGGGGCAGTGCGCGTCGGCGTAGTCGGGCTGGGCGCGGGCGTCCTGTCGAATTACGGCCGCGCGGGCGATTTTTACCGCATTTTCGAGATCAATCCGCTGGTCGAAAAAATCGCTCAGACCGAATTCACCTTCTATCCCCATTCGCCCGCCGACAAACGAATCCTGATGGGCGACGCCCGCCTCACCATGGAGCGCATGGCGAGCCTCCAACTCGATATTCTCGCCGTAGACGCCTTCTCGAGCGACGCCATTCCGGTTCATCTGCTCACCCGCGAAGCGCTCGCTGTGTACTTCCGCCATCTGAAACCGGATGGCATCCTGGCGCTCCACATTTCCAACCGCTATCTGGACCTGGAGCCCGTCTGCGCGCGCGGGGCGGAGTTTTTCAACAAACAGGCACTGACCATTTATGACGAAGGAAACGAGGCGCCCTACCTTTCGAGCTCCACCTGGGTGCTGGTCACTTCCGAAACCGGTATCTTTCTGGACAAAACGTTCGATGACGCCATGATGACCCCCGCCAAAGCTCCAAAAGGCTTCCGCGCCTGGACCGACGACTACAGCAACGTCTTCCAGATCCTCAAACTAAACTAGGATGCGAAAAAGTCTTCAACGCATCCGGATCTTCCCGGCGATTCCGGAGCCGCGACCGTCAGGGAGCGGTTAGATCCCACGAACTAATCTAGTCCCCACCCGCCCCCGGGCCGCCCTCCGAACCGACCGCACCACTCGCTTTACGCCTCGTTCCCAATCCGGGAACAGATCGACATACTGCACCTGCTCCGCGATCCTCTGCGGAACCACGCATCGCTCCAGCCTGACCGGCAATAAAAACACGTCGTCGAGCGGCCGCTTTTCGGCGCACTCCAGCGCATGCCTCAGCTCGCTTTGAAACTGCCCTCGCTTGGAAACCGACCGCGCCGAAAAGCAAGCCACGAACGCATCCGCCTCGGAAATCGCCCGCTCGATCGACTGCGTCCAGTTCTGTCCAGGCATCAGGCGGTCCTTGTCCAGCCAGGGCGAACAGTCCTCCGCGCGTAACGCTTCCGACAGCCGCCGGGCCAGTTGCAGATCCTCCGAAGCATAAGCCACGAAAACCGTGGGCTGCGTCTCGGGGTCGAACCTGTAGCCCTGCGCCGTCGCGTGAAATCGCCCCAGTCCTTCGATCTCCACCGCCTGCCCGGCTTCGAGCGACCTCCGGACGATCTCAAAGATCTGCCCCGGCTTGGTCATCGTGGTTTCTTATTCCCGACCAGCCGGCCCACTCCCGGCAGCTTCACCGGCTTCCCGCGGCGCAGTTTATGAAGGATGTTGTGAACCAGTTCATCCACCTCATTCCGAGCGTCCTTATCTGACAATCCGGTCTGCCGGGCGAGAGATTTGGCAATTTCTTCACGCTTCGTCGGATTCAGGGTAAGAATCAAGGTAGATTTTAACTGATGAATTAGATTTCATGTTGCTGACGATAAACATAGTTAGATTGAAAAATGCGTCGTCACCCCATCAATGAAGTCATTTTAATCGCGCTTTAAGGGTGGTTTCATGTGTTGTTGACATGATGGTTCTGCAAGACGGCCTAGAGTCGTCGATATAGTCAAGGAGAATAACACCTAATGAAAAAGATCATGACCTCGATGCTCGGCCTTTCGCTCGTCCTCGGCGCCGCCAGCTTTGCTTTCGCTCAGGATACAACCAAGAGCACCACCACCAAGACCAAGACCAAGAAGACCAAGAAGACCACGTCTACCACCAAGATGTAATTGGTCCTCAGTCTTTACGGCTGAGAGTTTATTTTTAACTGCCGCGCCCGCAGCCCTCTGGTAGGAGATGGCCGGGCGCGGTTTGATTTTTTGCCCCGTCCGCAGCCTGCCTGGAAGCGTATTTCCTTCTCTAAGTGAAGATTTCTGAATCCGACTGAACTTTTGCCTCATCTCTACCGTTAAACTAGAGTACAGTGTTAACTGAAATTTGCCCGATAAGGAGATTATGATGATTAAGCGTGCGTTATTACTCGTTTCCGTGATGGGGTTGGCCGTGGCCAGCGCCGCCAGCAACTTCAACCTGAATTTCTATCAACCCACCGTGGTGAACGGCACCACCCTGAAGGTCGGTGAGGCGAAGCTAGAAATTCGCGAAAACAAAGCCATTGTGAAACAGGGCAAGACCAGCGTCGAAGCCAACGTCAAGGTGGAAACCTCGCCCTCGAAATACCTCTACACCACCATCGGCTACAAAGATGCCGACAATCATCAGATCAAAGACATCACCCTCGCCGGCACCACCACGAAGGTCGTCTTCGAATAACCCCTCGCATTGACTCTGGCAGGGCATGGCCCTGCCCCACATGCGGTGTGGCGCGGGGCCATGCCCTGCGACAAAAATAGCCGGAAAAGTCCGCTCGTGATCGCTTTATCGCCCCTGATACGCCCCCGTAGCCGAATCTACGAAGACACTCCACTCTGCCGTCGACACCGACTCGCCCCAATAAATCCTCCACGAAGGATCCGGGAAGCGCGTCGTGTACTCCAGGACAAATTTCGGGTGCGGCTTCGATCCGATGTTCTTAAAATAGGCCACGCTGTGCGTGATCGCGGTTTGCAGCGCCTCCGGGGTGTCGATTTTGAAGGCCTGGACGGGAAATGTTTTATCCGGTCCGCCCGGACGCCATGATTCTTCCGGACCTCCAAATACCCCTTGATGTATATTGCCTTCCGCCTCGACGGCGGACCAGATGAATACCCGGGACCGTCCCTTGGTCTCCGACGCGTAGGTTACTTCCCACGCCGCTGCTTTTCCTCCGTCAGCCTTCAATTCATTGAGATCCATACTGCGCACGCGGAGTGGCTGCGCGTCGGCCGCCCAAACCCGCGCCGTCGGATAGGTTTTATAAAAACCCTCCCTGCCCGTCTCGGGCTCCGGCGGTTTTTCGGGAGCTTTTTTCACGGGCGCGTCGGAGCAGGCGCTCAACAAAACGACGGCCGCCAAGGGGAACCAGATCTTCATTATTCCTACTGTCCGCTGCCGGGCCGCAGGCTGTCAATAGCGGGAGTATAATCGATGCAGGATCGGGGAGGCTCAAATATGCGAGTTTCGCGGTTTTCCGTGATCGTGGCGGGCGCAGCTTTTGCCGCGACTCTCTTACCCGCGCAGAAGGTCGGCGGCGGAACCTCTACGGGTACAACCGGAGGGTCCACCACCGGCACCGGAACCACGGGGACAACGGGAACACCTACCACTGGAAATTTTCCCACCTCGCCCGGTTCCACCACCAATACCCCGAACAACAACAATACGAATCTCCCGGGGCGCGGTGCATTTTACTTCGGCAAAGTGGTGATGCCCGACGGCACCGCTCCGCCCTCCGGCGTGATTATCGAGCGCGTCTGCAATGGCGTAGCGCGCCCGCAGGCGTATGTCGATTCCCGGGGCGATTTCAGCTTCCAGGTGGGTCAGACCCAGGACATGCTTCCCGACGCAACCGTTGACAGTCCTTTGCCGGGGACGCCGCGCGGGAACGGAATGGGCTCGCTGGGATCTACCAGTACGACGCAAACCAAAACCGATCTCTTCGCCTGCGATTTGCGCGCGCAGCTCGCCGGCTATCGCTCCGATCTCATTTCGCTCGCCGGACGCCGCAACCTGGACGATCCGAACATCGGAACGATCAATCTTCACAGCCTTGGGAAGTACGAAGGCCTGACCACCAGCGCAACCTCGGCCCTGGCGCCGAAAGACGCGCGGAAGGCGTTTGAAAAGGGCGTGGAGGCGGCCAAGAAATCGAAGTTCGACGAGGCCCAGGCCGCTTTTCTAAAAGCCACGGAGCTTTATCCGCGGTACGCGTCCGCGTGGTACGAACTAGGGATGGTGTATGAAAAGCGCACCCAGGTTGCCGAGGCCCGGGACGCCTACGCGAAATCGATGGCCGCCGATTCCAGGTTCGTCAACCCGTACGAACGGCTGTACCTGCTGGCCTTCGACGAAAAGAAATGGGAGGAGGTAGCTCAAATCTCGAACCAGGTGATGCACCTGAATCCCTACGATTTTCCCGGATCTCTCTACTACAACGCCATCGCCAATTCGCAGCTCATGCGACTCGATATCGCCGAGAAGAGCGCGCGCGAGGCTGTTCAGTTGAGCGCCACTCAAAATCCGAAAGTGTATTACATCCTGGGAGTGATTCTCGCCAAGAAGCAGGATTACAAAGGCGCGTCTGAGTCCCTTCGGACCTACCTTAAATCGGACGTGGTCACCGATCGGGATAAGGTGGCGAAGCTTCTCGCAGACTGCGAAAAGCAAGTCGGGGCGCGGGCGGAAGTGAAGACCCAGCCGTAGCCAGCAGTTTGAGCGGTGTATAATTCATGGTCATTCGAAGGAGATAATTTTCAGGATGACCAGGATTCGATTCGCGGCGCTCAGTGTTGTTTTTTTGTCGGCCGCTTCTATGATCGCAGCAGCGCAGGGTCGTGGAGGCGGACGCGGCGGACAAAACGCCCAGCAGAATGCGCCGGCCGCGACAACTCCGGCGCCGGCTACCGGCCAGCCGGCGGCGCCCCGATTGCCTCCGCCTGAAGAGAAATCGGTCGTCACGCATCACAAATCCATGGTCGGCGGCCATGAGATCAGCTACACCGCTACCGCCGGCAACTACGTCATCAAGGACGATGCCGGCAATCCCAAAGCTTCTTTTTTCTACGTCGCCTACACCAAGGAGGATGTCCCCGACGTCAACAAACGTCCTCTATCGTTCGTTTATAACGGAGGGCCCGGCTCCGCGTCGTCATTCACGCACATGGGCCTGGGACCGAAACACGTGGTGCTCGCGCCCGACGGACACGGCCTGGGACCGGCTCCTTACGAGATCGAGGATAACCAGGACTCTTTTCTGGACGCGACCGACATGGTGTTCATCGACGCCGTCTCCACCGGCTATAGCCGCCCCGTTCCCGGCGAAAGCCCCGCGCAGTTCTACGGAGTGGTGCAGGATGCCACCTGGTTCTCAGACTTCATCTATCAATACACCACCCGCAATGAGCGTTGGCTGTCTCCGAAATTTCTGATCGGCGAAAGCTACGGCACCACGCGGTCCGCGCAGCTATCGAACGTGCTGCAACAGCGCCATCAGATGTATTTGAATGGCGTCGCACTGTTGTCCTCGGTCGGATTCGGGAACTGGGGCGCCGACGATCGCACCAAGTTCTGGCTGCCGACCATCGTCTGCTCCGGTTGGTTCCACAAGCTGCTCGCTCCGGACCTCGAAAAGCTGACCATCGAACAAATCGCCCAGAAGGCGCGTGATTTCGCCCACGGTCCGTATGCGGCCGCGCTCGAAAAAGGAGACACCATCTCCGCCGCGGAGAAAGCTCAAATCGTGAAAGAGCTGAACCGCTTCACAGGCCTGTCTCCGAAATATATCGAGGAGACGAATCTCCGCATCAGCCCGCAGCGCTGGTTCAAGGAGCTGCTGCGCGACAAGCGCGAAACCGTGGGAAGGCTGGACGCGCGCTTCACCGGCTATGATTTCGACGCCGCGGGGGAGCGTAATGAATACGATTCGAGCGAGGCTTCCTATGAAGGCGCGTATGTCGCCACCTTCCAGGATTATGTTCGCCGCGACCTCAAATGGATGAGCGACATGTATTACACGGTGACGGCTCGCGTGCAGCCCTGGGATCAGGGGCCGGCCGGCGGTCCTGCCGAAGCTCTCCGCTCCGCCATGACCGAGCAGACCCACATGAAGCTGCTGGTGATCTGCGGTTATTACGATCACGCAACGCCTTTTAACGGCATCGAGCAGACCGTCAATCACATGGGCCTGGAACCCTCGGTTCGCGAAAATGTGAGCTTCACCTACTATGAAGGCGGCCACATGATGTACATCGATAAGAAAGCCAACGACAAACTGCACAAGGACGTCGACGAGTGGATCAACTCGAGCTACAGGCACTAGCCTTTCCAAGGCGGCTGTTATCTTAAAGGTGAATGCACCGGCTTGCCCTAACGATCCTTTATGCGCCGATGCTGCTGGCTGCCGACCAGTATTTTCAGAGCGCCGAGGCAAAACTCGATACCATTGAAAACGGTAAACCAAGGAGAGGCTCCGTCATCGTCTTTTCCTTGCAGGAGATCAATTCCTGGGCCCGTTACAAGGTCCCGGAAATCGTACCGCAGGGAATCCGCAACCAAAGGGTGACGCTCGGAACCGATACCGGCACTGCCTACGCGCTGATGGATTTTCTAAAGATGCGCCACGCCGAAGGCAAAGCCACCGGCTGGATCATGTCGCGCCTGATCGAAGGCGAGCGCCCCGTGACCATCTCGGTTCACCTGCAATCCAGCGGCGGTTATGCGCTCGTGGATCTGACCCGAGTCGAAATCTCAGGCACGGCGGCGTCGGGCACGGTACTCGATTTTCTCATCAAGACGTTTTTCATGCCTCTCTATCCGACAGCGCACATCGGAGAGAAGTTCGAGATCGGGTATAACATCGATCGCATCGATATTCGTCCCATAGGCGTGCGGGTGACGATGAAAAAGTAGCGCCGATTTCGCCTCATCTCTCAGGTAATTTTCCCTCTTGACTTGTGGCGAACAAACAGCGAAACTTGTTCGTCATGTATGCGGAACTTCACGCCCGCTCCGCCTTCAGCTTTCTTGAAGGAGCTTCCCTCCCGGAGGATTTAGTCCACCACTGCGCCCATCTCGAAATCCCCGCAATGGCGCTGGTCGATACCGATAATGTGAGCGGAGCGCCCCGTTTTTACATGGCGGCGAAAAAGCTCGGCATTCAGCCGCACATGGGCGCCGAGATTACCGCCGCCGCTGGGGGACGCTACACTCTGCTGGTCGAGAATCGTATCGGTTATCAAAACTTATGCCGTTTAATTTCGTCGATGAAGCTGCGCTCCGCAAAAGGCGCTGCGGCTGCGACGGAAGCCGAGTTCCGGCAATATGCCCCGGGGCTGATCGCTCTCGCCGATGGCTCCCAGCCTTTTGAAAAATTGATCGACATCTACGGCGCGGGGAATGTCTATGCCGAGGTGCAACGCCATCTGATCCGCGGCCAGGAGGCTGCCAACCAGCGTGTGATGGAACTGGCGCGGCAATCCAGGATTCCTGTGATCGCCACCAACGGCGTACGATTCACGCATCCTCAAAAACGTCCTCTGATGGACGTGCTGACCTGCACCCGGCACAAAACGAATGTTCACGAAGCAGGTCGGCTGCTAGAACAGAATACCGAGCGTTATCTGAAGTCCTCCGCTGCCATGCGCCGCCTTTTTTCGGATACGCCCGAAGCCATCGGGAACGCGCTCGATTTGTCGAGCCGCCTTCAGTTCACCCTCGCCGATCTGGGCTATGAATTCCCCCGTTATCCCGTGCCTTCCGGCGAGACGATGGATTCTTTTTTACGCGCGCAGACGCTGAAAGGCGCGCTTCACCATTACGGCGCGCATCACGAAAAAGCCTACCGGCAAATCGAGCGCGAACTGGCGCTCATCGAAAAACTCAAGCTGCCGGGCTATTTTCTGATCGTCTGGGACATCGTCGAGTTCTGCCGCAAACAGGGCATTCTGGTGCAGGGCCGAGGCTCGGCCGCGAACAGCGCGGTCTGTTATTCGCTGGGAATCACCGCCATCGATCCGGTGAAAATGGAGCTGCTGTTCGAGCGCTTCCTCTCCGAAGAACGCGGCGAATGGCCCGATATCGATCTGGATTTGCCCAGCGGCGACGACCGCGAGCAGGCCATTCAGTATGTCTATCAGCGCTACGGAAAACTGGGCGCGGCGATGACCGCGAACGTCATCACCTATCGCAGCCGCTCCGCTGTGCGCGATGTAGGGAAGGCTCTGGGATTCGATCAGGAAGCTTTGGAAAGAATCTCCAAGCTTTCATCGCGAGGCGCGTGGGAAGTCGAAAATCCCGAAGCTTATACGCAGGATAAGCAGTTCACCGCCGCGGGTCTCGATCTCAACAATCCGATGGTCGTGAAGCTGCACGCATTGTCGCGCGAAATTCTGAATCTGCCGCGCCATCTGGGCCAGCATTCCGGAGGATTAGTGATTTGCCAGGGGCAGCTCGACTCCATCGTTCCCATTGAGCCCGCCACCATGCCCGGCCGCGTCATCGTGCAGTGGGATAAAGAGGATTGCGCCGATCTTGGCTTGATTAAAGTCGATCTGCTGGGCCTGGGAATGATGGCTGCGCTCAAGGATTCGATCACGCTGATTAAAAATCATTACCACGAGGAAGTGGACCTGGCGCATCTTCCGATCGGCGATCCGATGGTTTATGAAACCATGCAAAAGGCCGATACGGTGGGACTGTTTCAAGTGGAGAGCCGCGCGCAGATGTCCTCTCTGCCGCGTCTGCGGCCTGAAAACTTTTACGACATCGTGGTGCAAGTGGCCATTATCAGACCGGGGCCCATTGTCGGGAAGATGATGCATCCCTACCTGCGGCGAAGGGAGGGTGAAGAGGATCCTGTGTGCCTGCATCCTCTGCTGGAGCCTGTGCTGAAACGGACCCTCGGTGTCCCTCTGTTTCAGGAACAGCTCCTGAAAATGGCGATGATCGTCGCGGATTTTACCGGCGGGGAGGCGGAAGAACTGCGCCGCGCGATGGGATTCAAACGCTCCGAGGAGCGCATGAAGGATATCGAGACGCGCCTGCGCTCCGGCATGACTAAAAAAGGGATTACGGGCGAAGTGCAGGACACCATTGTTCACGCCATCACCGCCTTCGCGCTGTACGGTTTTCCCGAATCGCACGCCGCGAGCTTCGCGCTGCTGGTCTATGCCAGCGCATTTCTGAAATGCCACTATCTGGCCGCGTTCACCGCTGCCCTGCTGAACAATCAACCCATGGGTTTTTACAGTCCGCAGACGCTGGTGAAGGACGCGCAAAGGCACGGCCTGCACTTTCTGCCCGTCGACGTGACGCAATCGGACTGGCCCTGCACCCTCGAAAATTTACCCCACATGGTGCGGCTGGGCTTCAATTATGTGAAAGGTTTCAGCCAGCGCACAGGGCTTGCCATCGCGGCCAGGCGTCCGTTCAAAGATATCGACGATCTGCGCCACCGCGTTCCTGAAATTTCCAAAGACGAGCTGACCGCGCTGGCCGATCTCGGCGCGCTCAACGAACTCGGCGGCAAGCGTCATCGCCGCGACGCCTTGTGGCAATCGGCACTCGCCTTGCGTCCGGCAGGCGAGCTTCTCAAGGACGCAGGCATCGCCGAAACTCCGTCTCCGCTCCGGGCGATGAATCCCATCGAACGCCTGCAAGCGGACTTCGCCAACTCCGGCATGTCCATCGGTTCCCATCCCATGCGCTTCCACCGGGAGCGTTTGAATACTATGCAAGTGATCCCCGCCGCGCAAGTAAAAAACATGCCCGACGGCCGATTCGTCAGGGTCGCCGGAGCCGTCATCTGCCGCCAGCAACCGGGCACCGCCAAAGGCTTCGTGTTCCTGAGTATCGAAGACGAAACCGGCATCGCCAACATAATTTTAAAGCCCGATGTCTTCGATCGCTTGCGCGTCCCCGTGCTCAGCAGCTCTTACGTGATCGTAGAGGGCATTTTGCAAAACCAGCGAGGCGTGGCGTCCATCAAAGCCACCGACGTCCGCCCCTGCGTAATGCCAACAACGGCCGCCGCCGCGTCGCACGATTTTCGCTGAGGCGTCTTGACCCATTGTTCGCAGAAGTGCGAACATGGAGAGGTGCCTCAGTCAGAGATCGTCTTCTACAAGGAAGAAGAGACTGTGCTGTTCGAGCAATGGTTGTTTACGCTTCCCGCCAAGGTGCAAGCGAAGTGTCTTTCGCAGATCCGCCTGTTGCGATCACACGGGCATGAGCTAAGGCGTCCAATCGCCGATTTCCTGCGCGACGGCATCTATGAATTGCGCCCGACGTATCAAGGCGTCCATTACAGGATTCTCTATTTTTTTAGCGGCAAGAATATCGTTGTCATCTCGCACGGCCTCTCGAAGGAATCGAAAGTTCCGGCCGTGGAGATCAATAAGGCGTTGGAACGCAGGAAAGCATACGAAGCGAACCCGAAAGCACACGGATGGAAGGGGTAACTATGGCCGCAAAAAAAATGACCGTCACGAAGAAAGACGATTTGGACAAATTGATAGCCAATTTTATTGGTAACGATCCGGAACGCCAGGCGATGTTGGACGACGAAATCGTAAACGTGGAAGCCGCTCAACTGGTTTACGAGTTGCGCACGAAAGCGGGACTTAGCCAGCGTGAGCTGGCAAAGAAAGTCGGTACCACCGCCAGCGTGATCTGCCGGATGGAGCAAGCGGACTACGACGCCTCGCTACCAATGTTGCGCCGGATCGCTGGGGCTTTGAACAGGAGACTGGAGCTTCGCGCGGTGCCGATTGAGCCACGGGCTACTCGGAAAATTGCAAAGGCTGGTTAACCCGATGAACCGAAGGAAAACCGATCGCATCCCCTTCCCGCATCCCGGCGAAACGATCCGGGAAGATTTCTTGAAACCACTGAAGATGAGCGTGAACAAGCTCGCATTGGAACTGCGTGTTCCCGCCACGCGAATGACGGAGATCGTCCACGGCCGGCGGGGCATCACCGCCGATACCGCTCTTCGTCTCGGGCGCTACTTCAACACCACGCCGAAGTTCTGGCTCAACCTTCAGGCATCTTACGACCTGGCCGTGGCGTCAGAAGCCCGCGCACAGGAAATCGAGCGAACGGTCCGCCCCCGGGAGGCGGCCTGACGGCGTGCTAGCCTGTGTCTTCCGATGATCATCGCCGACCTCTCGCAAATCGCCGGCCGGACCTATCCTGCCAGAAGGCGCACGCAGAATCTGGTCGGGGGCACGAGCCCTATTCAGGCCGCCAATTTTTCCATGGGCAACGTCACGCTCGAGCCCAACGGCGGACAGGTTCCCTGGCATAACCAGGAGCAGGAAGAGATCTACTTCATCATTGAAGGCACCGGCGAAATGTGCCTTGGCGAGGAGCGGAGCAGCATCGGTGCGGGGGAAGCCGTGTACATTCCTCCCGGCGTTTTTCATCAGTTGACAAATATCGGCGAGCTGCCTCTGCGGATGATTTATTGTTACGGTCCCGCGGGCGACGTCGCGCATTGGCGGCAGGAACTCGACGGCACTCTGCCGCGCGCGGGGATCGAAGCGCCTCCTTTGCCCGCAGGCGCGCAGCCGCAAAAAACATGATTCATACCGTCGGCATCATCATGAACGGCGTCACCGGGCGCATGGGACTGAATCAG
>Ga0182024_10021079_pt1 | contig 11859 bp, 10 predicted proteins | sample P32metaG_FD_120480 | JGI IMG/M metagenome (GOLD analysis project Ga0182024, IMG submission 120480) | Permafrost microbial communities from Stordalen Mire, Sweden - P3-2 metaG (Illumina Assembly) | ecosystem: Environmental > Terrestrial > Soil > Wetlands > Permafrost | place: Sweden: Stordalen... | reverse complement strand
GCGCCGCTCATTGCAGTGCCGACCGTCGCGATCTTGCGATACCAAGGATCGGTGTCGAGGGAGTGATTGAGAAACACACCGTTCGCGTAGGGCGCCTTTCCGCCGGCTTCGACGTAAATGCCAGCGGGAGAGGCCGCAGCGGGCAGCGGCGCGAGCGTTCCCATGGCGACCAGATTCGTGAACGTCCGGCCGCCGGCGGTGATGCGCACCCAGCGCCCGGCGGCGTTGGCCGTCAGGGACTTGGTCGCCGGCGCGTCGCCGCTGGTCAGCGTCCCGAGGTCCCGAAAATCGCCGGTCGGGCCGTTCGCGCCGATCGCGACGTCGACGGTAGCGGCGGGCTTGCCCGCGTCCGTCGCGGGCAGATCGGCTGAGAACGACGCGATCGTGGCGGGGCCAGGGAGCTCGTACGTAAAGACCACCGGACCGGTCGAACCGTCCGGCATGCTGACGCCGTACCGGGCGAAGTCACCGGGATCGTTCGTGGCGGCAGCAGGGAAGCTGCGCACGATCGTGCCGTTTTGCACGTCGAGGAGGTTGGCATCGGGCGTTGGCGTGGGCTGCGGCGTCGGCGTCGGCGTCGCGCCCGAGGCGCTCGTTCCGGGCGATTCCGGGGCCGTTGCGGCCGCGGCGGGAGCGGGCGAAGTTTGCTCTACCGCCGGCGGGGACGCGGCGGTGGCAGCGGTGTTCTGGGACGATTTGCTGCAACCACCGAGCAGGAGCGCGAAAAAAACAACACCTAGGACGATGTGGCGCACCGACGACCTCAGGCTTTCGAGCGAACCGTTGTCTTCTTGCTACCTTTGAGGCTTGGCTCGGCCCTGCACGATCAACGTCGTCATCACATCGGAGGCCGTCGTTCGATCAGGCACTGCGAGCGAAGATCCGATTCCCGTAGACTCCAGAACACAAAGGTAGCAATCGTCTTGAAAGTATGCTCACTTCGGCGCCAATATATGACAACGCGGGCGACGACATTCTGTAGGCCCGCGTGATTCGACTTGCCTCGTGGAAGGAGTTTCGCAACGTTTTGCTCGCGCGCAGTTAGCGCAGTTTTTTTGGACGAACGTAGATCCGTTCACTGCGCGCTGCGCGTTCGACCGCCGCGTTCACGGTATTGAATTCGGAATGAAACGCAAACTCGACGGATTGACTGCCGCCTTCGGCCGGAGGATCAACATGAAAAACTTTCTCCGCAAGCGCGGGAACGTCTGGTATACAACGAAAATGAGGCACTTGCGGGTCTTGGAGAGGTGGCAGAGCGGTTGAATGCGGCGGTCTTGAAAACCGCTGGCCCTTCACGGGGCTCGTGGGTTCGAATCCCACTCTCTCCTCGTTCTGCCGCCGGCGATTGGAGCGCGTTACGGTACGAACGAATGATGTGGCGCATGTTGAGCATTTGCATTGGTGCGTTGAGCGTCTTTTTCACGGCGTGTGCCGGCGGCGGCGCGACGTCGCAATTGCAGCCGACGATCTGTCCGCAAATCATCATCTTAAAGACACTGGTCTATCCGGCGCCGGGCTCGACGAACATCCCCGATGCGATCGGGTCGGTCGTCATCTCCGGCGCGGGCACGCAGATCACGCTCCAGCCGACGGGCAGCGGACAGTCGCCCATCGTCGTCGCCACGACCAGTCCCGTGCCGAGTCCGCTCCCCACGCCGAATGCTCCACCGAAAGGGCCGCTCGTCGCATTTCCGGTCGGCATGCTGGCTCCGGCTTCGACGTACAGCGCGGTGCAAGACGGCACCGGTCCCTGCCCGGAAGCCGCGCCCGCGATCGTCGGCAGCTTCACTACACAGTAACGCAAACAGCTCGAACAATGGCGGCGCGATACGCACTGCCCTCGTGCGCCCCGGGAGCCCAGCCTGTTCGGAGAATTGTCCCAGCAACGGGCGGGTACAATCCCGCGGTGAGCAACCAGGCCAAGCATCGCGTATTGGTCGTCGATGACGAGCGCGCCATTCGCGAGGTCATCGACGCCGCGCTGACCCAAGCCGGATTCGTGGTGAAGACCGCCATGGACGGTGCGGACGCGCTCGCGCTCGTCCGCGACTGGTCGCCCGAGTGCATCCTGCTCGATGTGATGATGCCGAAGATCGACGGTTTGGCGCTCATTCCGCTGTTGCGCCGGCTCACCGAAGTGCCGATCATCATGCTGACCGCGCGCGGCGACGTGCGCGACCGCGTTGCCGGACTCGAAGCCGGGGCCGACGATTATCTCGCCAAGCCGTTCGACGTCGCCGAGCTGGTGGCGCGGATCCACACCGTGCTGCGCCGCCCGATGCTGGGAAAGGTGAACAACTTGCGCTTCGCCGATCTCGAGGTTGATCTCGATCAGCGCGTCGTCCTGCGCGGTGACACCGAGATCGACTTGTCGACCCGTGAGTTCGATCTGCTGGCGACGCTGATGCGCCGGCCGCGCCGCGTGTTCACCCGCGACGAGCTGTTGGACCTGGTGTGGGGCAGCGATCGCGAAGTCGCCGCCGCGACCGTCGAGACGTACATCTCCTACCTGCGCGCGAAGATCGACCGCACCTCCGACCGGAAGCTGCTGCATACGATTCGTGGCGTCGGGTACGCGTTGCGCGATCGTTGAGCGTCATCACCCGCCGCCGGCGGAACCGATTGCTCCCCAGTTCCCTGCGCGCGCGCTTGACGCTGTCGTATGCCACGTTCACGGCCGTGCTGCTGATCGTGCTCTTCTGCGGTTTGGTCGCGCTCGGACTGCAGCGCTACATTCGCTCGACGATGCTTTCGATCGACGAGGTCGCCGCCTCGACGCGGAGTGTCATCTTCGATCACTGGAATGAAAACGACGCCCAACTGACCCAGCAGGTTCTGCAGGAGCCGCGCGAAGCCGGCGTGCGCGTCGACATTCTTCCCCAGCGTCCATTCGGCAACCGTCCGCCACCGGGTGGTGCTCGTCGGCCGTACCCGCCGGGGGCGTTCGGACAATCGCTTGGGCCGCGGCCGTTCGGTCAGCCGCCCGAGCAGCGTAGTCTCAGCGCGATGTTCGGCTTGCACACACGCTTCATTTGGATGCATCAGGGCGTGGTGATCATAGGGCCGGCGGTCCGCATCGAGAACCTGCTGGAGATCGCGGCGACCGCGCTGGGCATCTCGCTCCTCATCACCGTGTTGCTCGCGTGGGGAATCGGTCACTGGATCACCCGTCAGGCGATCGTTCCGCTGACCGCGGTGACGCGCGAGTTACGGCGCTTCGCCGCCGGCGACTTCGTCCCGAGCACGCTCCAGACACGCGATGAGAGCGAGCTCGGCGATCTGGTCGACGCGTACAACGGCGCCGCGGCGCAAGTCGTCGCCGCGTTCTCCGAACGGGAGCGCACCGAGCAGCATTTGCGGTTGATCTTGGGCGAAGCGGGTCATGAGATGCGCTCGCCGCTGACCGTCATCAGCGCGTATCTGGAAATGCTCGACAAGGACGGTGCAGGCGGGACGATCTCGCCCGAGACGCTGCACACGCTGCGGACCGAGACGCGGCGGCTGCGCTCGCTGGTCGAACGCGTGATGTCGCTCGCTCGCATGGAAGGCAGCGATCGCAGCCGAGCCGAGCTCGTCGACGTCACCGAGATCGCCGAGGAAGCGATCGCGCATGTCACGACCGCGCAAGGCGGTGACGTGCGATTGACCAGCTCGGCCTCCGATGTCGTCGTGCTGGCCGAACCGTGGGCGCTCGAAGAAGCGATCGGGAACCTCGTCGACAATGCCGTGCGCTACGGTGCGGGCAGTCCGGTCGACGTCTCGATCGGCGTGCAGAACGGCGACGTGGTCGTGCGCGTCAGCGACGACGGACCCGGCGTGAGCGAGGCCGATCGGGCGCAGCTGTTCCGCCACTTCTTCCGCGGCGAGCAAGCCACCGGAAACGCCGGATCAGGACTTGGCTTGGCGATCGTCGCGCGCGCGGCCAGCCGGCTGGGCGGTCACGTTGCCCTCGATCCGGCTACGTCGCATCGCACGACGTTCTCGCTGACGATTCCGACCTATCAGCCGCCGGCGTCCGCCCGCGCCGAACACCGCGTCGGCTGACCCGCGATGGCTTCGTGCAATCGCGTCACGCCGTACGGTGAGATCGTGGTGTCGCCGCTGCGCGGGAGCTGGATGGGGAATCGCGGTTGCATTCACGCCGGACGCGAGATCGTGCGGCCGTGGAATGGGAAGCGCTGGATCACCTGCGCGCTCGCATTCAACGGCTGGGTTGCGCCGAAATGGGCGCCCGGGCGGTGGACGGCGCTGTTCTTTCACGACGAAGCCGTCGCGTTTGCCGCCGGACACCGGCCGTGCGCGCTCTGCCGGCGCGATGCCTACGAGCGGTACCGCGATGCGCTCGGTATCGGCGGAGCCGACGCGATCGACGCGCGCCTGCATGCCGAACGGCGCGATGCTCGCGCAAAGCGGTTGCACGCCGTGGCATGGCGCGAGCTACCGGCCGGGTCATTCGTCGACCTCGACGGTGTACCGTTTCTCGTGCTGAACGATCGTTTGCGCGCGTGGTCCTCGCAACTCGGCTACGGTGACGAACGCGCGCGGCCGAACGGCGGCGACGCGCGCGCGCTCACGCCGCCGGCGTCGCTCGCTGTGCTTCGTACGGGCTACGCGTTGCAGATCGGCTGACCGCGCCGCGCCACGGATTGCGCGCCGGAATGCACGGGTAGATACACTCAACGTGAGCGTTGGAGAACCGTCCAAAGAACGCGGTGATTCCCCGAAGCCCGCGACGAACGGTCTGGTTCATTACTTCAAGAACCTCGGCCCTGGACTGATCACCGGTGCGGCCGACGACGATCCGTCGGGAATCTCGACGTACTCGGTCGCCGGGGCGACCACCGGGCTTTCGACGTTGTGGCTGGCGCTGATCACGACGCCGATGATGGCGGTGGTGCAAGGGATGTGCGCGCGCATCGCGATGGTCACCGGCATCGGCCTGGCCGGCGTGATGCGCAAACGGTTCCCCGATTGGCTCGCCTTCAGTCTCGGCGGACTGGTCATCGTTGCCAACACGTTCAACGTCGGCGCGGATTTCGCGGGGATGGCGGCGTCGGCGCACATGGTGGCAGGGCTGCCTGTGCTGCTGTGGGTGCTCGCTTTCGGCGTCATGCTGATACTGACCGAATTCTTCTGCTCGTACCGGCTGCTCACCAATATCTTCAAGTGGCTCACGCTCGCGCTGTTCGCCTACGTCGTGACGGCGTTTCTCGTCCGGCCGGATTGGTGGACGATTCTGCGCCACACGATCGTACCGGAGTTTCACACCGACGGCCACTGGATCACCACGGTGGTCGGCGTGCTCGGCACGACGATCTCACCCTACTTGTTCTTCTGGCAGTCATCGCTGATGGTCGAAGAAGAGAAGGCGCTCGGGCGGGATACCGTCACGCAGCGCAAGGGCGCATCGCGCGCCGAGATCTGCGACGCGCACACTGACGTCAACGCCGGGATGCTCTATTCGAACCTGGTGATGTTCTTCATCATTGCGACGACTGCGGTCACCCTGGGTGCGCACGGCAAGCACGACATCGCGACCGCGCAGGACGCGGCCGAAGCATTGCGGCCGCTGGCCGGGAACTTTGCATACCTGCTGTTCACGCTCGGAATGGTGGGCACCGGACTCTTGGCGATTCCGGTGCTGGCCGGCTCGTCCGCGTATGTCGCCGCGGAGATGTTCTCGTTTCGCAGCGGCCTGAACGAGACGCCCCGCCGGGCGCCGCGTTTCTATGCGATCTTGGGTGCCGGCATCGTGCTAGGCGTGGTCCTCAACCTGGTCGGGATGGATCCGATCAAGGCGCTCTTCTGGTCGGCCGTCTTCAACGGCGTCGCCGCGGTGCCGTTGGTGTTCGTGATCGTGACGATCGCGAGCGACCGCAAACTGATGGGCCACTGGCGGAGCTCGCTCGTCGCGCGCTGCTGGGGTTGGCTGACGTTCGCATTGATGGGCGCCGCGGCGCTCGGGATGTTCGTGTTCTGGAACCAGCAGTAGCCGACTAGGCGAGTAGGTCGATGCTCGAACCGGTGGTGCCGTAGGTGCTCAGGTTCGTGCTCGCCGCCGAGTCGCTCGCACTGATTACGTTCTCGTACGTCGGTACGTCGAGCGGACTGGTCGACGGCGCCGCGGTGCTCGACGGCGAGCTCTGCACGGCGGCGGTCGCGTCGGACAGCTCTTGCTGTTGCTGTGTCGCCAGCTGTTGGCTTTGCAAGGCTGCGGCCTGCGAGAGCACGCTGGCGACGTTCGACTGCGCGTTGGCCGCTGAGCCGAGGCTGACTTGCAGCAACTCGGCGGCGTCGTCTTGCTGGAGCGTGTCGTACTCGGTCTGATACGGCGAGAGCGCCGGTGCGCCCGAGGTCGCGGTCGTGCCGGCGGAAGTCGCCGGCTGCGAGGACGATGCGATCGGTGTCGTCAGGGCTGACGGCAAGATCGAGGGGTACGAGTAGAAGGCCGGGCTCGGGCCGCTCGTCGCGTCCACGCTCATGGGACTTTTGTACCATGGGACCGCATGGTTGCGCCTGGGAACCGCCCGCGTTTACCGTTTTCTGTCCGAACGGCCCGGCGTCAGGGCCCCGCGACGATGGCTTGAACGTCGATGGTCGGGCCGGCCGGGACCCGGTGCTGCACCACGATCGCGGTCACGTCGCCGGGCGGGATGATGGCGAGCGCCGGCACCGTCGGATAGGTCGTGGTGCCGTCACCCGTCGCGATGCGCAGACCGAACGACGCGCTCTTGCCCGGGGCGAGCGTGAACGCGCTCGGTGTTCCCGAGAAGCTCTCCTGCGCGATCGTTACGTGACGCTGCGCGTCGAGCAACCGGATCGCCGGAAATCCGTCGATCGTGCACGCGCTCGCGCCGTCGTTGGTGAGGGTCACGCGCAACTCGCGATGCATCATCGCGCCCTCGTCGGAAACGACCGCCGCGCGCAATTGCGACGACGGACAGGCGCGAGCCGCGGTCAGTGCGCTCGGTGCGTGCGCGGCGGGCGACGGTGTCGGAACGAGCGTCGCCGACGCCGCGCTCGGGAGCATCGTCACGACCGCGAGGCCGGCAAACATGCGCAACAGCATGACCGGACAACGCAGCGGAGCAGCCGATCGTCGCACGGGATCAATGCGCCGTTTCGGTGCGCATCAATGCGAGTGCACGATCGAGCTGCGGGTCGTGACCGGGCTCGCCGGGATGCGCGTCGGGCGGTTCGGCGACGCTAATGTCCGGCGTGATCCCGACGCGGTCGATGTCGCGTCCGGCCGGGGTGAGGTATCGCGCCGTCGTCATCTTGATCGCGCCGCCGTCCGGCAGCGCGAACGTCTCCTGGACGAGCCCTTTACCGAACGTGCGCACGCCGATCAGCGTCCCCACCTTGTCGTCTTGGATCGCGGCCGCGACGATCTCCGCCGCCGACGCGGTGTCGCCGTCGACGAGCACCGCCAGCGGTGCGTCGAGCACCGGCGTCGTCGGTTTGGCCGCGAACGCGGCGGGCTTGCCGGTGCGTTCTTGCGTCGTGACGACGGTGCCGCGCACGAAGTGCGATGCAATCGCGATCGCCGCATCACGATAGCCGCCGCCGTTCGCGCGCAGGTCGAGCACGTACGCGCGCACGTTCGCCGCGCGCAGCTTTCCCAGCGCCGCATCCAATTGCGCGGGCGACTGCGCACCGAACGCGCGCAAGCGCACGTAGCCGACGTCGCCGATCGGGCGACCGGTGACGTCGGGCGCGACGACGAGGCGGCGCACGATTGTGAGGTCGTTCGTCGCGCCGTCGCGGTCGAAGCCGATGCGCACCGCTGTCCCGGGCTTACCGCGCAGCGCCGCGCCGACCGCTAGAGCCGTTGCCGGTGGTGTGCGGCCGTCGATCGAGGTCAGGACGTCGCCGGCCCGCAGGCCGGCGCTTTCGGCCGGGCTGTCCGGGAAGACGTCGGCGACGCGCACCGCATGGGTTTGCGGGTCGACGTCGAGCTCGGCACCGATTCCGGCTGCCGGCCTACCGTCGAGGAATGCGACGAACTTCTTGTACTCGGTCGGTGGAAAGAGCAGCGTGTACGGATCGTGCAGCGTGGCGAGCTCCGCGGCGATCGTGTTCGACACCAGGTCCGTCGTCCGCACGCGCGCGCCGTAGCGCGCGACCGCGAGCGCGACGTCGCGATCGATCTCGCTCTCGGCGCGGTAGCGATCGGCCGTGGCGGAGGCCGGCGGAATGGCCGGATTCGTCACCCCGCGCCGGGTGAGATACGCCACGATGCCGTTGCGCGCGCCGCCGAGCAGCGTTGCCGGGTCGACCGGCTTGTAGTAGCGCGCCAACACGGTCGTGTAACAGATCTCGAGCGCGATCACGTCGAGCGCGCCGAGCGAGGCAGGCGGCGGCGCGCGGTGCGGCGCCGGCGCGGCGGCACCGGAATGCGGAAGCGCGACGAACGCGGCGACGACGACGGCGAGCAAGCGGTGGGACACCGTGCTCTTGTTCCCGGCGGGTACGATCACCGCATGCCGACGACGAAACGATGGTCGCAGCTAACTCGCGCGGCGCCGGAAGAACCTGGAGCAGGCCAAGGACGAGCCGCGCAAGGAGTTCGGAGTCGAGGACGTCCCTCGGAACTCCAAGCCGTCCAAGAAGAAGAGCCGCCGCTCGGCGTAGCGTAGTGTGGCGCGATGGAGCGCCGCCCGCGATGACCGCCGTTGACCGGCGGATGACGATCACGGTCTTCGTGATCGCATTTGGGTTGTGCGCGTTGCTAACGAAAACACACGTCACATCGTGGAACGATGGTTCCCGCATCGCGACGGTCGACGCGCTCACCGCGAACAAGACGTTCGCGATCGACGGGTCTCCGTTTGCCGAGAACCTGGGCGACAAGATCCTCTTCCGTGGTCGACACTACTCCGACAAACCGCCGCTCCTATCCGTGGGTGCGGCTGGTATCGCAGCGCTCGCCGCGCCGCTCGGCATCACCTTGCGCCACACGCCGGCAACCGCGATTTACCTCGTCACGCTCCTGACCGTCGGCGTATGGTTCGCGGTCGGATGTTGCTATGTGTACGCCGTCCAGCGGCTGCTCGGCTTCAGTCCCCGTGTCGGGGCGGCGGTCGCCGCGTTGTCCGGCTTGGGCACCCTGGCACTGCCGTATGCCATCGTCCTCAGCAACCACGTGCCGTGCGGAGCATCCGGGCTGGCCGGCTGTTATCACCTCATTCGTGCCCGGGACGGGTCCCGCGTGCACGATGTGTTGGCGGGGATGTTCTTCGCGCTCGCCTACGCGTTCGACCCGGCCGGCATCGTGCTCGCCATCGCCGGCGCCGTCCTGCTCTGGCGTGCCCCGGCGCGCCGATGGCTCCTGTCCATCGCGGCGGGTGCGCCGATCGTCGCACTCCAGCTCGCCTACAACGTCCTCGTGTCGGGCAGCGTCCTTCCGACCGCCTTCACTGCGGACGTCTGGACCGAGTTTCCGCGCCAGCCGGGCGAGACGGCGCCACAGCCGTTCGAGTTGCTTTCGCTGGACGACTACGCGCGGCTCGCGATGAATCTCCTGTTCGGTGGGAAGGGACTGCTGTCGTACACGCCGCTCGTGCTCGTTAGCGGATACGGTGTTGTCGTGATGTGGAAGGCCGGCGGTCTCGTGCGGCGGCTCGCGTACGCGATCGTGATTACGATGGTGGTCTACTTCGCGCTGATCCTCACGCTCCAGAACGACTTCGGCGCGAAAAATTACGGCGAACGGCGCTACGTCGACCTGTTCTTTCTCATGGGAATCGCGTTGGGGCCGGCACTCGCGTCGGTCCGCAGCCGTCTGGCGGTCGTGGCGACGCGGCTGTGCATCACGCTGTCCGTCTGCATCGCGGCGCTCGGCACCGTGGCGCCATTTGGAGGCGAACGAGGCCAGTCCGGGTTCTCGTTCGGAAGTGCGGAGTTCGGCGCGCTGATGCGCCGCGCACCGGTTCAGGCCGACATCGACGTGCTCGTGCTGGTCGTCATCGTCGCCCTCGTGCTGTGGCTGGTGTCGCTCCCGGTCCGTGACGAGGCGGCGCTCAGTGGAAGCCGGTCGGGGTGACGCGAGCGGTATCCGCCCGCGACCGCGAGCACGTGCTGGCTCATACGGCCGGCCTCTGGGACGCACTGCGTGGCGAACGCATCTTCATGACGGGCGGAACGGGCTTCGTCGGCACGTGGCTCGTCGAGGCCTTCGTCGCCGCGAATCATGCGTACGACCTCGGCGCGACGATCGTCCTGCTCTCCCGTGACCCGGAACGATTTGCGGCTCGCTCGCCGCACCTTACGGGCGATCGTGCTGTGCGGTTGATCGCCGGTGACGCGGTGGATTTCGCCCCACCCGACGGCGGCCGCTTCGCAGTCGTCGTTCATGCCGCGACGGAACGGCAGCACGGCATCACCACGCCGTTGCAGTGGCTCGACCGGGATATCGCGGCCACGCGCCGGGTCCTCGAGCTCGCACGTCACGCCGGAACTCGGCGGATGTTGTTTACGAGTTCCGGTGCGGTGTACGGAAACCAGCCCGCTGAACTAGCCCATGTCTCCGAGACGTATTCCGGAGCACCTGATGCCACGAATCTCCGGACTGCGTACGGCCACGGAAAACGGCTTTCGGAGTTCGCCTGTGCGTCCTACGCTCACAGCTATGGATTCGACGTCGTGGTCGCACGCCTCTTCGCGTTCGTCGGGCCTCACTTGCCGGTCGACAGCGGCCTCGCTGTCGCCGACTTCTTCGCCGACATCCTCGCCGGCGACGCGATCCGTATCGGCGGAGACGGCACGGCGGTGCGATCGTACCTCTACGCCGCGGACTTGGCGATCTGGCTTTGGACGATGCTGCTGCGTGGTGAGCGAGCGCGCGCCTACAACGTCGGCTCGGCGGATCCGGTGACGATCCGCCAACTCGCGGAGTCCATGGTAGCTGAGCTCGCACCAGGAACGGCGATCGAGGTCGCACATCGAGCGCTGCCCGGCGCGGCCGGCGCGCGCTACGTTCCGTCGATCGAACGGGCCGAGCACGAGCTGGGCCTGCGCGTTCGCGTGGCGCTGCCTGACGCACTGCGCCGCACGCACGACTTCTACCGCGGGATCTGAGGACGGGGAACACCCTGCGTCCGAACGGGAGCGTGCAGGCGGGTCCACGAACGGCCGCGCGGTGTCCGCAAGCCTGACGAGGTACGGTGACCTGCTCGCCGATTGGCTGGTCGAGCTCGGCTACACGCATTGTTTTTTCGTTGCCGGGGGCAACATCATGCATCTGCTGGACGCCCTGCGCGTCCGCATGACCTGCGTGCCGGTCGTCCACGAAGTCGCCGCAGGCATCGCCGCCGAATACTTCACCGAAGCCAGCGGGGGCGGTAAGGCCTTCGCGCTTGTCACGGCGGGGCCGGGATTGACCAACATCGTGACGGCGATCGCCGGAGCGTGGCTAGAAAGCCGCGAGCTCCTCGTGATCGGTGGGCAAGTCAAATCCAGTGATCTCGCGATCGGCGGCATCCGCCAGCGCGGCATCCAAGAGGTCGACGGCATCGCAATCGTGAGCCCGATCTGCGTGCGGGCGGTACGCGTCGAATCGCCGCTCCCGCGGGAGGAGATCGTTGAGCACGTCGCCGCGGGAACGACCGGGCGCAAGGGGCCGGTATTCCTCGAGATATGCTTGGATGCGCAGGGCGCCCGCGTCGACCGCTCGGCGCTCGACCTCAAACGTGCGGCTGCCGGTGAATCGAGCTCGGCAGCCGTTGTGGCCGCGCAATCGGCCGCCGGCGAAGTCGCGCGCGTCCTGCGGCAATCGCAGCGCCCCGTCTTGCTCATCGGTGGTGGCGTATCGCGAAGCGCGGCGGCGCGCCTGAGACCGCTGCTGCGCGGCACGAG
>Ga0182024_10021078_pt1 | contig 11860 bp, 10 predicted proteins | sample P32metaG_FD_120480 | JGI IMG/M metagenome (GOLD analysis project Ga0182024, IMG submission 120480) | Permafrost microbial communities from Stordalen Mire, Sweden - P3-2 metaG (Illumina Assembly) | ecosystem: Environmental > Terrestrial > Soil > Wetlands > Permafrost | place: Sweden: Stordalen... | reverse complement strand
CGCAATGTCCTGCTGGAGCCGGTCTTGCAAAAGCTCGACTTAAGGCTGGCCGCCTGGACACGACGCGGCTTCGATACCCGCGAACGCAATCCGGAAGTCGTCGCACAACGGCTGCTGCGCGATCTGGCACCGCGGGACATCCTGCTGCTCCACGATGGCGATGCGGCCGTGACCGACGACGGTCAGCCCGTCCTGCTGTCAGTATTACCGCGGGTCGCGGATGCTGCCAAAAAGCAAGGGCTGCACTTCGTTACCTTACGGGAAGCCTTCTGAGTTTGTTGAAGTGCCACTACCGTCAGTATCTTTGCCGCTTCCATTGCGTAAGAGACGTTACGCATTGTACGAAGCAGAACGACTCGCCAATCAAGTCACGGCTGCCTGACTTCGCTCTGGCCGGGACGCCAGCCATAACCCGGGCATAACGTAACGCTCGGGGACAGGCTTGGCCGCTGGTGTCCGCCGCGATCATATGAACGACCGACTCGATCACTAATGGAGATTGGAAGACCAGTCAGTGCAAGACATATACATTCCGTAACTTTTTCGATTTGGATAAGCCAGGAACGCCGGTTAGATTTGCGTTATTGCCGGGTTGAACCCGGGTTAGGGCTGTTGAATCAAATATGACGTTCCGTCGAATATGCAGGACTGATCCAGGGCTGCCCCATTTTTTCTGGCTGATTTAGCAAGCGATTTTCAGTATGATTCGCCCCTCAATGCGGAGCCGATCCAAGTTCAAATAACTCATATACCCGCATATGGCATTAAACAATCGGCACAAAATGCCGTTAAATCGGTACGGGCATCGGTATATCAGCCTGTTATCTCCTGATAGCCGGTTAAAGATCGTCCAGCCGGAGTGGGCGCATTCATTTGCTGCCCGCGCAGGCGGGTCCTGGTGAAGTGCCGGTGTCTTTCAAATCGTAAACATCGTATGCACGATCTGCGCTGGACCATGCCCGTTGCCCGCTGGTCCGCTACCGCTGCTGCTGCGGCCGCCGATATCAGCTTCATCGAACCGATCGTCCGCCGTCGTCTGAGCAGTCTGTCCCGAGTCGCCCTCAAGGTCGCCCATGACTGCGTGCCTGAGCAAGACCATGTGCGAGTCGTGTTCGCGTCGCGGCATGGCGAACTGCGGCGCACGACAGACATCCTGCGCGCCATCAGCGCGGGCGAACCGGTATCGCCGACGGCTTTCAGCCTGTCCGTTCTCAACGCAATGACCGGCATATTCGGCATCGTCCGTGGCGACCGTTCGCCCGCCAGCGCCATTTCCGCCGGTGCGCAAACGCTTGGGTTTGCATTGCTCGAAGCGCATGCGCAGTTCGAGTCGGACCCGTCGTCGCCCGTGCTCCTGGTCTATGCGGACGAGCCGGCCGATGCGGCGTACGGCACGATCGAAGACGAGGTGCAGGGCGGTGCGCTCGCGATCCTGCTCGACACGCACGCGGCGGCAGGGCATCTTGCGTGCACAATATCGGGTACAGGGAGCCTTGCGGAAGCGCCGGCCCCCGTGCACGGCTCTTTCCTTACGCAGAGCGAAGCGGTCCAATGTTGTCTCGACACGCGAGCGCCCGCCGCATGGCAAAACGCGGGTACTACCTGGCAATGGAGCTGGCATGAAGGCGCGGCTTAACTACGGCTGGCGGCTGGTCGCCACGGGCATGAGCTTCGTCGTGTTCGGCGTCTGCGGACTATTGTTCTCGGTGCTGGTGTTTCCGCTCGCGTGGCTGTGGCCGCATCGTGCGTCGCGTCAGCGTGTGGTGACGACTATCATTCACTGGTTCTTTCGGGCACTGGTCGCCGCATTGCAGTGGGTCGGCGTGATGGAACTGAAAGTTTCGGGAGCTGCCGCCTTGCGTGACACGGGGCCCGTGATTGTCGTGGCGAACCATCCAACCTACCTCGACGTGGTGGTGCTGCTCGCGCTCACGCCTTCCGCGTGCTGCGTGGTCAAGAACGCCCACTGGGGTAATCCTTGTTTCTGGGGCATCGTGCGGGCGGCCGAATACGTGAGCAACGTTGACCCGATCGAACTCGTTGAAGCCAGCGCACGCCAGATCGCCGCGGGCTATACCATGATCATCTTCCCGGAAGGCACGCGTAGTCCCGCACCAAACCGGTTGCACGCATTCTCGCGCGGTTTCGCGCACATCGCGCTGAAAGCAGGCACGCCGATCCTGCCGGTGCTGATAGATTGCGATCCGCCGGCCTTCACCAAGCAGATGCGCTGGTATCACGTGCCGTCGCGGGCGTTCCGGATCCGCGTGAACGTGCTCGAGCCCGTCGCGGCCGACCAGCTCATGGCTCATGATTCTCCGGCCCTTGCCGCGCGCACTTTGACCAGCGCTATTGAGGCACACATTAACCAGCGCCTGTTCGACTATGGATTCTTTGAAACTGGAAATTAAGCAGCTTCTGATCGATGCACTTGATCTGGAAGACCTGACGCCCGCCGACATTGACGACGATGCACCGCTCTTCGAAACCGATGGCATCGGGCTCGATTCGATCGACGCACTCGAGATCGGCATCGTGCTGCGCAAACACTATCAATTGACGATTGCGGCGAACGACGAACGCACGCGAGAGCACTTCCGTTCGATCAGCACCCTCGCCGCGCTGGTCGCCAGCCAGCAAGGCGGGCTGAGCGCCACGAACGAAACCGGGGAAAAGGGGAGTAAATCGTGACCGAGACAGAGATTCTTGAGCGCATCCGCGCCATCTTCAAAGAGAACTTCGCGATCGAGCCCGATCGCGTGACGCCTCAAGCGCATCTGTACGAGGACCTCGACCTGGATAGCATCGACGCCGTCGATCTCGCTATCAAGCTGCAGGAAATGACCGGGCGACGCATCAAGCCGGAAGAGTTCAAGGCGGTACGCACGGTCGGCGACGTGATCGGTGCGGTGGAATCGCTGCTGGCGGAACAGGGGTGATGCAAGCGGAGCATTCATGTTCCGGCGTGCAGGACACCGCGGCGGCCGGGGTCGAGGTTAAGGCTGAGGCCGAGGCTGAGGATCTGGCGCTGCATATCAAGCCGCCTGGCTGGCTGCGAGTTGTCCTGCAAGTCGCCTTGAAGGTCGCTTATCCGTTGATGATCCTGTGCGCATGGCGCTGGGATTCGCCGCGGTACATCGGCGCCGCGTTGTTTGCCCTGCTATGGCTGCAGCGCTGGGCCGGCACAGGTACGTTCGCGACATCGCTGCGGCAGCTTACCGCGACGGACTGGTATGTTGCAGGCCTTCTGAGCTGTGCATCGGGGGCGATTGTGTTGTCCGGCAGTGAATTGCTGCTGCATCTATACCCCTCGCTTGTGAACCTCGGGCTGCTGGTCGCGTTCGGCGCGACGCTGGCGCACGGCCCATCGATGATCGAAAAATTCGCGCGCATGAGCAATCCAGAGCTCGGCGAGCATGCAGTGCGGTACACGCGCCGGGTCACGCAAATGTGGTGCGTGTTCTTCACGCTGAACGGCGCGTTTTCCGCCTATACCGCGTTGTTCTGGACGCGTGCCGCGTGGTCGCTCTACAACGGCCTGATCGCGTATGTCCTGATCGGCGTGTTGCTGGTTGGAGAGGTTGGTTGGCGTTACCTGGTCGTGCTGCCGCGAGCCGCACGCCTGGAGGCGGCATGATCGCGTTGCACGATGTGCTGTGGGCCAAGCGTGATGCCGCCACGCCGGTTTGCCGCGACGGTACCGCCGTGCTCGATTTCGCCGCGTTCCTTGCGCGAGTGCTGGCCATCGCTGCGCATTTAAGCGAGCAGCCGGCGCGACGTTATGCATTGTGTATCGACGACCCGTTCAACTTCGCCTGTGCGCTGTTTGCGTTATTCGCGTGCGGTAAGGAGCCAGTCATTCCAGCGCATGCAGCGCCTGGTTATCTGGCTGATCTCTCGAATGCCTACGATGCTGTCCTAACCGATGTCGACATGCCTGCGCTGGTCTCGCGTCCCGAGTACGCCGCATCACGGGCATTGATCGATCCTCACGCGCCACTCACGCTGTACACCTCCGGCAGCAGCGGCACACCGAAGCCGATCCACAAGACGCTCGCGCAATTCAACGCTGAAGTCCATACGCTCGAGAAGCAGTGGGGCACGCTTGTCGGCGACGCGACGGTGCTTGGCAGCGTCCCGCATCATCATATCTACGGGCTGCTGTTTCGCGTGTTCTGGCCACTCGCAGCCGGGCGCGCATTCGACCGCGCGCTCAGCATTGAACCGCAACATTTGCAGGCGCAGATCGCGCGATGCGGGCAAGGCTCCTCGATCGTGGTGTCGACGCCGGCGCAACTGTCGCGCTGGCCTGAACTCGATGGATTCGCCACGCTGAGTCCTGTGCCGCGCGTGTTTTTTTCGTCGGGCGGTCCGCTCGCGGCAGAGGCGGCGAGCAAATATTGCGCAGCCTTCGGCGCGGCACCGGTCGAGATCTACGGCAGCACGGAGACGGGCGGTATTGCGTGGCGTCGGCAGGATCAGACGGATGCATGGCAAGCGTTGAACGGTATCGAGGTTCATCGCGGTGACGACGGTGCGCTTAACCTGCGTTCGCCACATCTGGGCCACGACGGCTGGCATCGCACCGACGACACCATCGCGTTCGATCCAGACGGCCGTTTCCGGCTGCAAGGCCGCCTCGACCGCGTGATCAAGCTCGATGGCAAGCGTGTGTCCTTGCCCGAGCTCGAAGCTCGCCTTGGGCTGCATCCGTATGTGGCGCAAGCGGCGGTTGTGTCGCTTGAAGGGATGTCGCGCGAGCGTGTCGGCGCGGTGGTGGCGCTCACCGAAGCCGGCAGCGAAGCGCTGCTGGAACGGGGGCGTGTGGCGCTCGCGAAGATCTTGCGCCGCCACCTCGCGGCCTATTTCGATATCGTCGTGCTGCCGCGTTTCTGGCGCTTGCGTCTCGCACTTCCGTTCGATGCCCGCGGCAAGTTGCCGGCGGCCGCTGTTGCCGCGGCGTTCGATGCACGTGCGGACGGCGTGGAAGTGCTTTCCGAAGCGCGCAGTCAGACAGCGCTGCACTACGAACTCCGCGTGCCACCGACGCTCGTGCATTTCGCCGGCCATTTTCCGGGTTTGCCGATCCTGCCGGGTGTTGTCCAGATCGACTGGGCGATGCGATTGGCGGCCGAGCATGTGCCGGGCGTTCGCGCGCTGGCATCGATCGAACAGTTGAAATTCAAGGCGCCGGTGCCACCGGGCGCGCTGCTCGATCTCACGTTGACGCATGACGCGTCGCGCCGGCGTGTGAAATTTGTGTATCGGCTTGGGCGCAGGGACTGTACGTTGGGTGTCATTGTTTATCGGGGGATCGCATGAGCTTTGTGTCGTCCATACTGCCGTGCATCGTCATTCCGATCTACAACCACAAAGACGCGATCAGCGCGACTGTCGCCAATCTCAACGTGCATGGGTTGCCGCTTTTTATCGTCGATGACGGCAGCGACCAGGCTACCCAGGACGTGCTCGGCGCGCTTCAGCAACAATACGCGGACACGCTCACGCTGATCCGTTTGCCGGTCAACGGCGGCAAGGGCGCAGCGGTGATGGCGGGCCTGCGGGCCACGCGCCACGCGGGTTTCACGCATGCCTTGCAGATCGACGCGGACGGACAGCATGACTGCGCCGACGTACCTCGCTTCATCGAAGCCGCGCGCGCGGAGCCGGGCGCGGTGATCCTCGGTCGTCCCGTCTACGACGAGTCCGTGCCGAAGTCACGTCTCTACGGCCGTTATCTGACGCATGTCTGGGTGTGGATCGAAACGCTATCGTTCACGATCCGCGACTCGATGTGCGGTTTTCGCCTGTATCCGCTCGACCTGGTTTGCGCGTTGATCGACGAGGTCAGGTTGCCGACGCGAATGGATTTCGACATTGAGATCCTGGTGCGCTTGTACTGGCGCCGGGTAGCGTTTCGTTCAATCGCGACGCGCGTCACCTACGCGAGCGACGGCGTCTCGCATTTCGACGTGCTATGGGACAACGTGCGCATCAGCCGTACTCATACGCGGCTTGTCGCGGGCATGCTGTGGCGGCTGCCAGTGTTAATCGGGCACAAAATCATCGGGCACAAAATCGCGCACAAGCTGATGCCGCGAGCGTCGGCCACATCGGGGAATGAAAACGATCAGCACTGGTGGCATATCGCGGAGCGCGGCAGCCATCTCGGGATGTCCTTGCTTGCGCTGAGTTGCCGTCTCTTCGGCACGCGCCTGACCGCGTTGTGGCTGCATCCGATCGTCGCGTACTTCCTGCTGACCGGGAGCCGCGCACGCGCTGCGTCGCACAGCTACTTCATGCACCTTCAACAGGCAGCGCCGCAGGACAGAACGCCTCGGCCGGGATGGCTGTCGGCATACAAGCACATGCTGGCCTTCGCGCAATCCGGCTTCGATAAACTCGGTGCATGGTCAGGTCGGGTCAACACAGGCGACGTGAAGTTCGACGACCCGGCCGCGTTCGAAGCATTGAGCGCGAGCGGCCGTGGCGCACTTGTGATCGGCGCGCATCTCGGCAACCTCGAGATGACCCGGGCGCTTGCCACGCGCAGCGCGCATGCGAAGGTGACCGCTATTGTCTACACGGAACACGCGCGCCGTTTCAACCGCGTGCTCGCAGCGGCGAATAGTGAATTTGCGCTACGTCTTGTCGAGGTCAGTGACTTCGGCCCCGAGACGGCAATGATGATGCAGGATCGCGTGGACGCAGGCGAGCTGCTGGTGATCGTCGGCGACCGCGTGCCCGCGCATGAATCCGGCCGGACGACCGAGGCGCAGTTCCTTGGCTCGACAGCGGCTTTCGCGCAAGGTCCGTACGTGCTTGCCCATGCGCTTGGTTGTCCCGTGTATTTGTTTTTCTGCCTGAAGGAAGAGCAAGGCTACAGGCTTTATTTCGAGCCGTTCGCGGAGCGTATCGAGTTACCGCGCCGCGAACGTGCGCAGCATCTCGCCGCGTGGGCACAGCGCTATGCGTCGCGTCTCGAACACTATTGCCGCAAGGCGCCATATCAGTGGTTCAATTTTTTCGATTTCTGGGCGCGCCCCAAAGGCAATGGCAATGGAGGCACGAATGGCCGAACATGATCCAAGTCGTGACGTCGGTGACATCGACGACGTCGGCGAGCTAGCTTGTATAGCCGAAGAACCGATCGTCATCGGCGGCAGGCGGCTGGCGATCGAAGAGGTTGTATCGATTGCGCAGCAGCGAACGCCTGTCGCATTGAGTGCCGATCCAGCGTGGCGCGCACGTATCGAGCGCGGCGCCGATTTCCTGCGCCGCCATCTTCTGCAGGGCGCAACCGTCTATGGCGTCAACACCGGCTACGGCGACTCGTGCGTGGTCGATGTGCCCGTGGAACTCGTCGAAGTCCTGCCCCTGCAATTGCTGCGTTATCACGGCTGCGGCATGGGCCAGCATCTCGACGACGCGCAGACGCTCGCGGTCATCGCCGCGCGGCTCAATTCGCTGGCCTACGGGTTCTCCGGCGTGCGGCACGAGCTGCTTGAACGGCTTGCCGACCTGATCAATCATCGCGTTCTGCCGCGGATTCCATCGGAGGGATCGGTGGGGGCGAGCGGCGACCTTACGCCGTTGTCCTACGTGGCGGCCGCGCTGGTTGGCGAGCGCGACGTGCGCTTCGGCGACCAGTTACGCGATGCCCGCAGCGTCTGGGCCGAACTTGGCCACATGCCGCTCACGCTCGCGCCGAAAGAAGGGCTCGCGCTGATGAACGGCACAGCGGTAATGACCGGCTTGGCGTGTCTCGCGTTTGCCCGCGCCGGTCATCTGACGAGGCTCGCCGCGCGCCTGACCGCGTTGTCCACTGTCGCACTCGACGGCCGGGCCGCGCACTTCGACCCTATGCTCTTCGAAGTAAAACCCCACGCGGGACAGGCCGAAGCCGCGGCATGGATCCGCGAGGATCTCGCCGGCCGTGAGGACACGCCGGGGCATCGCCTGCAGGATCGCTATTCCATCCGCTGCGCACCGCACGTGATCGGCGTTGCGCGCGATGCGCTGTCATGGGTGCGTCGCGACGTCGAGAACGAGCTGAACAGCGCGAACGATAATCCGCTGATCGATCCCGATGGCGAACGCGTGCTGCATGGCGGCAACTTCTACGGTGGCCACATTGCCTTCGCGATGGACGCACTGAAAGTTGCCGTAGCGAATCTTGCCGACCTGATGGATCGGCAACTGGCGCTGCTAGTCGACGATAAATTCAACAACGGCCTGCCGCGCAGCTTGTCGGGCGCGGCGCCCGAGCGGGCATCGATCAATCACGGCTTCAAGGCGGTGCAGATATCGTCGTCGGCATGGACGGCGGAAGCGCTCAAGCTGACCATGCCCGCCAGCGTATTCTCGCGCTCGACCGAAGCGCATAACCAGGACAAGGTGAGCATGGGCACGATCGCCGCACGTGATTGCCTGCGGATCCTGGAGCTGACCGAGCAAGTCGCCGCGGCACACACGCTCGCAACCGTGCAGGCTGCGCGCTTGCGTCTACGCGTGAACAATACGACACCCATCCCCCCGCCGTTGCATGCATTCATGGAGAGCGTGACAGCCGGATCGCCGTTCGTCGATGAAGACCGGGCGCTCGAAAGCGATCTGCGCGTATTGACTGCGCGGATCGCGGCGTGCGACCTGGTCGGGGGCTATGGTGGAAACGGTGGAGAGGATCAGCATGACTGAAGCGCAGGCACCGAAGGTCCTGACAGCGAGCGCGGCAGTTGAAGTGCCGTTCCACGACGTCGACGCCATGAACGTCTGCTGGCATGGCCATTTTCTGAAGTACTTCGAGATCGGCCGGGCCGCGCTGTTGCGCATGTTCGACTACGACTACCGCGAGATGCAGGCGTCGGGGTATCTCTGGCCTATCGTCGAAGCGCATCTCAAGTACGTGCGCCCGGCTACCTACGGGCAGCAGATCGAAGTACGCGCGCAGTTGCTGGAGTATGAAAACCGCCTGAAAATTGGCTACGAGATCGTCGATGCCGCTTCCAGCGAGCGCCTGACCAAGGGCTATACGATCCAGGTTGCTATTAACGCCGCGACGCAGGAACTGCAATTCGTGTCGCCGCCCGTGGTGTTCGAGAAGCTGGAGCGCGCATGGGCACGTTGAATTGGCGCAGTGTTGTGGCGGCTGGGTTTATCGCGTTGTCGCTGCCCGCGTTCGCGGCGCAATCTGCATCGGCGAACAACACGGGCCTCGTTTCGCAGATAGCGGCGCATCTCGCCCAGGCGAAGGGCGTTCGCGCGCGGTTCACGCAAACCCAAACGCTGTCGGCGATGAAACAGCCGCTGGTCAGCACGGGCTCACTGGTTTTTTTCCGCGAACGCGGCGTGATCTGGCAGATCGATACACCATACAAAGCGACCTACGTCATCACCGATACCGGCGTCAGCGAAGTCAACGCCAATGGCCAGCGGACGAACACGAATAACGGCAATGGCGTGCGCGGCGTGGCGCAGGTTTCGCGGATGATGCGCGCGATGCTGGGTGGCGATCTCTCGGCGCTCTACGCACAATTCGACGTGCACGCGGACGGCACACCGGCGCAATGGCGTATGCAACTGACGCCGAATCAACCGCAACTCGCGCAGTCCATCAAGGGCCTGGAGATGAGCGGCGGCGACTATTTGCAGGCGCTGCGCATTACGCTCGCGAATGGCGACGTCACGCGCATCGACTTTGCGAACAGCGCGGCGGTGAGTGAGTTGGCGCCGGCCGAGCGCACGCTTTTTGGAGCGCCGTAATGCAGGTGCCGCAATCACACGTCGCCAAACCGGTGTGGGGCACGCGCGTCGCGTGGCTGCTGCTCGCACTGGTCGCGACGCTTTATTGCGTGTGGCGATTTGCCGGGCCGTCGCCGCTGCAGACGAACCTGCTCGCGTTATTACCCGCGACTGAAGCCGATCCGGTCGCCGAAAAAGCCGTCGATACGCTAGCCACGGCGCTGGGTGATCGTACGGTTTTTCTCGTGACCAGCAACGACGCGGCTCACGCCAAAGCCGCGGCGAAACAGCTCGGTAAGACGCTTTCGGCAAGCGGGGCATTCGGCTCGGTGACGGCGGAACTGCCGCCATTCGATTTATCGATGATTACCGGGCTGTACATGCCGTATCGATTCGGCTTGCTTGCACCCGCCGATCGCACCGCGTTCGCAGACGGCACGGTCTCCCTGCACGACACACTCGCGCGACGTCTCTACAGCCCGTTGCGCGGGGGCCTCGCGACCCAACTCGCCGACGATCCGTTCGGCTGGCTCGAACACTGGCTTGCGGGCTTGCCGCTTGCGACCTCGAACCTGGAGGTTGAGGACGGTTTGCTGGTGGCGCACAGAGGGAATGCGACCAGCGTCCTTGTGATGGCGACGTTGCCCGGTTCGGCGTACGAATCGAAGGTCCAGCACGCGGTCCATGAAGCCGTGGCGCACAGCGAAGGCGCCCTCAAGCAAAGTTTCCCCGATGTCACCCTGGCCCGCACCGGCGCTGTTTTCTACGCCGAGGCTGCGCGTGCCGCGTCAGAGCGGGAGGTGCATCTGATCGGTGTCGCGTCGGTCTGCGGGATTGCGTTGCTGATGTTGTGGGTGTTCCGCTCGCCACGGCTGATCCTGCTCGGCTTCGTCTCGACAGCGCTCGGCGTCGTCTGCGCGCTCGCCGCCACCATGCTGATATTCGGCAAGCTGCATCTGCTGACGCTCGTGTTCGGCGCGAGCCTGATCGGCGAGGCAGTCGACTATTCGATCCAGTATTTTGTTGTCTATCTTGGTGCCGGGCGCGACTGGGATGCACAGCGCGGCGTGCGCGCCGTGCGGCCGGCGCTGACGGTCGCGCTGACGACAAGCCTGCTGGGTTACGCCATCCTCACCTGGGTGCCGTTCCCCGCGCTCAAGCAGATCGCTTGTTTTGCAATCGTGGGGATCTGTACCGCGTTTGCTTCGGTAGTGTGGCTGTTGCCGGCGCTGCTCATCCGCGCGCCGAGGCGCAGTCCGCAGCGGGTATTCGCCGCAGCGGCGCGTTTGCTTGACGCGTGGCGTGTGGTGATCGGCGGACGGCGGGCGTGGGGTGTCGCGGCGCTTCTGTTGATTGTTGCTGTGCCGGGCTGGTTGCGGCTCACAAGCGACGACGACATCCATCTGCTGATCCAGCGCGATCCCGTGCTCATGGCGCAAGAGCAGAAGGTGCGCGACGCGGTCGGTTTCGATAACAGCACGCAGTTCTTCGTGGTGCGCGGCGAGACACCCGAGATCGTGCTGGAGCGCGGTGAAGCGCTGGGCGCGAAGCTCGACGGTTTGACGGGCGCGGCCAGGCTGAGCAGCTGGCAATCGGTAACGTCGTTCGTGCCGTCGGCTAAGCGGCAGGCCGAGGACCACGTGCTGCTCAGCCAGCGTGTATTCAACGATCCGGCGGCGTTGCGCGCGACGCTTGTTCAAGCCGGTTTCCGCGATGAAGTCGCCGACGCGTGGCTCACGGCCTACGCGCGGTCGGACCATGCGGTACTGAGCGTCGATAGCTGGCTTGCAGCGCCGTGGTCGCAGCCGTTCCGACATCTGTGGCTTGGCAAAGTCGACGCCGCATTGGGGGCGAACGGTTATGCCTCCGTCGTGATTCCGCAAGGCGTTACGCCGGCGAACGAGCCTGTGCTGATCTCCACCGCACACGCATTACCGGGCATCACCTTCGTCGATAAAGCCGCGAGCGTATCTACACTGTTCGGCGCGTATCGTGTCGACAGTGGCATCTGGCTGGCTGGCGCGCTGCTGCTCGTGCTCTTGCTGATGATGCTGCGTTACCGGCCGCTTGGCGGCATTTTCGTCACGTTGCCGGTCCTGCTGGCGGTCGGCGTGACCCT
>Ga0182024_10021077_pt1 | contig 11860 bp, 7 predicted proteins | sample P32metaG_FD_120480 | JGI IMG/M metagenome (GOLD analysis project Ga0182024, IMG submission 120480) | Permafrost microbial communities from Stordalen Mire, Sweden - P3-2 metaG (Illumina Assembly) | ecosystem: Environmental > Terrestrial > Soil > Wetlands > Permafrost | place: Sweden: Stordalen... | reverse complement strand
TGGCAGAAAGTTATGACACTGAGATCGAGCGTGTTTCATCCGGCATCGAAGGATTTGACCAAGTTGTCGGAGGCGGTTTCTTACGAGGAAGCACAACGGTTGTGGCGGGGCCTGCCGGCTCCGGCAAGACTACTTTTGGTCTGCAGTTGGCTCTTGCTGGAAGCAATCAGAATGAGCGCAGTCTGTACGTAAACTTTCAAGAGAATCCCTCACAACTTGTGCGCCTGTTTAAATTTTTGGGAGCGGACCTAGAAAAAATCAAAGCTGGGGGTTTTGAACTGCTATACGTTTCTCCGGTCGAGCTACAAATTGACAGCATCATTGTCAAACTGTTTGGTCTGATTCACGAGAAGAACATAAAACGAGTGGTAATTGATTCAATCAGCGATTTCTCTAGGGCATCTAGCGATCCAGATCGGCTCCACGACTACCTTTACTCACTGCTTCAACATTTGTCGTTGAAAGGAGTGACGACCCTAATGACTTACGAAACAGTTGGCACACTGCTGGACGACGGGAAAGACGCCGCGTCTATTAGTCGTTTTAGCAATATGTCCGACAATATTGTTCTGCTTGGACTCGGCCGGGAGCCCGATTACCTTAGAGACATCCGCTGCATAAAGGCTCGTGCCACCGTGCACGACCGTAAAGCGCATCACTTCAATATTACCGACACGGGTATTCGCCTTTCATGAGGCATTGCCACTACAGTCTCAATTATCGTAGTCCAAAATTGCTTATGACCTGCCTGTTCCGGCATGCCGACATCGGCCCCAGCTGACCTACGGTCGTCAACCCGGGCGTACCTCTAGCTCGCGTACATACTACCCTACGTAGCACATACACAGAACAAAAATGGCTTGCAGTAGATTGTGGCTGCTGAAGCCATTTTTGACCGCGACAGAACCACCCAACAATGCGGAGGTGGTCCATTCTATTGTGCAGCAGAAAGCGCTTTCGTCTCACTCTCCGCGGTTTGAACTTTCTGTTCCGCTACCGCCGGCGTCTCCGCTGGCTTGGCAGGCTGTTCTTCTACCACCGGCGTTTCCGCTGGCTTGGCAGGCAGTTCTTCTACAAGCGGCGTCTCCGCTGGCTTGACAGGCTGTTCTTCTACCACCGGCGTCTCCACTGGCTTGGCAGGCTGCTCTGCTACCACCGGCGTCTCCACTGGCTTGGCAGGCTGCTCTGCTACCACCGGCGTTTCCGCTGGCTTGGCAGGCTGATGATCCGCAACCGGGGTTGCTTCCGCTGACTTCGCAGGCACCTCCGCTACCATTGGCGTATCCGATGGCTTCGCAGGAACGAGCGTTTCAGTCGGTTTTACCTCCGCACCAGATGTGGTGCTAGTGGTTGCGGTCTGCGCCGCCTCTGCGCAGGTACTCTTGGACGCGTCTGTGGTCTTGAACTGCCCGAGCACCTTTTGCACGACTTTGTCGGTATTCGACAGACCGTAGCCCTTGCAGAAGATCTCTTCGATAATCTTGGGCAACGAGCTTTCGTTGATGCACGCACTGAATTCGATCCATAGCAGCTCACCCTGGCGAGCCTCGGCCGTGCCCTGGCTGGTGCCGTAGCTCGGCATCAAATACGTCTTGTGCATGCGCTTGGCGCCAAGTCGTTGGTAGAAAGCCAGTCTCCGCGTGCGCGCCTTGTGCGTGTCAGCATCGAGACCAGACTCTTTTGTCGACTCGATTTCGAGGAACATGCCGACGTGCGCAGGATGAGCCGTTTTCATTTCCTCGACGAGCTTTTTCATGTGCTTGGAACCGACGCCGGTCGATCGCTTGGTTGAATCGGTGGCGATATAGGCCAGCAGGTTGAAGTCGCTCATCAAGTTGGCAATCGAAAAGCAAAGTAATTCGCCCGACTTGTTCGTTGTCCTGTGGAGAAGGACCGTTCCGTTAGTGATTAGCTTGCGGAGGTCCTCGACCGGGTGACGCTCATCGGCGGGGAACGAAGATTCATATAACTGCTTCCAGTCGTCTTCATGACCGGTTTTGCTAATTTGGCAAAGGTTGTGTGAGCCGTCCATATGGGGGCTCCTTTTCTAAAAGTTTCGCGTAACGGCACTGCACCAATGTGCAGGCGAATTATGCGAGTAACGGGCAAAAAGCAGCGCAACGCACCGCGTATCAGGACTTGACACAGTAGTTGTGTCCTGAGCACGAGATGCTAGTCGTCGAGAAGACGGGTTGGAGCGCTATGTGGGTCTAATTGGAAGAAATAAAAATCAGTTCGTAGACCACTTTACAGATCGCAATTAATAGAGACAATCATAGATATCAATGGCACCGGAACAACTGGCGCACCCGCGTCATACCTGCGGTTTCGCGGGACACAGCCGGAAACAGACAACTGTGTACTCATTTGCCTTGCAAGATCGACGGATCTCCCTCTTGATAACAAGCGCAGGCCACTTTTGAAAACACAGTCCCATTCAAGGTCGAGACGATTCGCACTTAGCGCAAGCACGCCTCCTTGAAAACCAGAAACCAGTCGGAGTCTTGTTCAAACCTTCCAGTTTACCGGGAGAAAACCAGCGCGGTTGCGGTTCTCGCCATGCAACGACGGGTAACAGTTAGACGAAATTGGCTGTCTTGTCGTCGGCCAGCATTCGTTCGATCTCCGGCAATTGAGGCAGCGACGGTTCAGCGCCCAGGCGGGTGCAGGCTAATGCGCCTGCGGCGCAGCCAAATCTGACAGCATCCTCGAGAACAACTCCATTGGCATACGCCGCCCCGAATGCTCCGCAAAAGGCGTCGCCGGCAGCGGTTGTATCGATGGCTCGAACCGGGAAACTCTCGACGAATACCGCTTCCTTACCCTCTTGGCTCAGCAAAGCACCCTGCTCTCCCAGCGTCAGGATTACGGTTTTCGGTCCGAGCGCGCGTAGCGCCTTTGCTGCTTCCATCGCGCCGGCGCGAGTGGTGGCCTCGATGCCGGTCAGTTGATGCACTTCAGTTTGGTTGGGAACGATGAAAGTCAGATGCTGCAACAATTCGTCGGGCAGCGACCCTTCTTCCGGTGCCGGCGCAGGATTTAGAGCTACAGGCACACCAGCCCTGTAAGCCGCTCTGGCGGCCGCAATATTTGTTTCGATCGGAACTTCCATTTGTAGAAGCACTATATCAGCGGCTTCAATCAAGCTGCGCGCGTTCTCCACATCGGCAGCACTGAATTTCAAATTTGCCTGCTGGGCGATGACGATCGAATTGTCGCCGTCACCGCCGACGATGATAATGGCAATGCCGCTGCCCACTTCCGGGTCGCGGATCACTCTTTGCGCATCCACCCCGGTGCGTACAAGCGTGTCGATGATAGTGGTGCCGAATGCATCGTCGCCCACCCGCCCGACCATGGAAACACTGGCTCCAGCTCTGGCTGCAGCCAGCGCCTGATTGTTGCCCTTGCCGCCGACGAACATACCGAAATCAGTACCGCGGATGGTTTCACCCCTGACCGGCAATCGCGGCGACTTTACTACCAGATCCTGACTGAGGCTGCCGACCACCACTACTGTTCCAGCCATGGTCCTTCCTCCATTAACGAAGCGACTGCCAGTATTTGCCGAAGTATTTCTTGATGTCGCCGACGCGCTCGTCGACCTCTTGCGGATAGCGATCTTGTGTAATCGGATCCATTCCGGCACCGGAGCCGGGAACGAGATATGAGACGTGCACATCAGCGGTCTCTTCCGCGCCTGTGGCGTTGAGCACTCGCATTGTGGCGACGGCTGATTCGGAGAGCGATTTGACGTTGTATCCGCCCTCGAGAAATGCCACCACTTTGGCTCCCGTCGTGCGCGACAAATCAGCAAGCCGCTGAGAAAGCATGGCGAAGCCGCTGGTAGAGATGCGCTGCTGTCCTAGCGGATCCATTTGATGAGCGTCGTAACCGGCCGAGAGCAGAATCAGTTCAGGTTTGTATTCCTGGCAAACCGGCGCCACGAGCTGGTCCCACGCATGGAGATAACCACGGTCGCCGGAGCCGGCGGGCAGCGGAATATTGACGTTGAAACCTTTGCCTTCGCCAACGCCATCCTCCTCGTACCAGCCGGAATCCGGCGGCCAGAACGGGAATTGATGAAACGATACGAAGCAAACGGATGGATCGTTATAGAATGCATCTTGAGTGCCGTTGCCGTGATGCACGTCCCAATCGATGATGAAAACTCGCTTTAGCCCCAGCTTCTTTTGCGCATAGCGGGCAGCGACAGCAATGTTGTTGAACAAACAAAAGCCCATCGGTTTGGCACGCAAGGCATGGTGTCCGGGCGGACGCACAGCGACGAACGAGCTGGTGAATCCCCCGTCCTGCAAGCAGTCAACCGCAACCAGACCGGCCCCGGCAGCCAACTTCGCGATATCAAAAGTCTCAGGACTCATGAAGGTGTCAGGATCGAGCTGCACCACTTCGCCTCTGTTTGCCGCCTGACTGTGGCGATGCAAATCCTCCACGTACGCTGGATCGTGGACTAGACAGATCTCGTCTTCAACTGCCGGTCGCGGCCGCAACTGTGCCAAACTGCTGCTGAGCGCATTTTGATCGAGAGCGGCGTCGATCGCAGCCAGGCGCTCTGGCGACTCGGGATGCAACTCGGGCGTCAAATGCTGTTGAAATTTCTGATCGCGAATAAGAGCCAGTTTAGACATCCATCAACCTCTGACTTGCGGCTTTGTTTGCGGTACATTCTGACACACTTTCGAGAGTTTCCGTGGTCCGATTGCTTGCCGACCAACGCCATTGTTCGATCGCTTCTTCACATCTTCTAACGTTGCTCCTCGCGAGCCCGCCGGCATTCTCTAGTATGCTGTTTCTCGCTTTTGTCCGGCGTCCGCCCATGCCAGAACGCCAGCCAGGCCAACACTACGAGGTTTAAGGGTTTGCCCGCAGCTGCACTTGAAAAGCACCAACAGGTGTTGCCACCAGCCGGTCCAACCTGGTTTCAAAAGCTCGGCTTCGTCAGTCGAGCCCAGGCAGTGATTTTGCTCACATCTTATGCGTGTTTCCTTTTGCTTGGACTGTATGTCATCCACAGAGGCGGCTGCTTCGCGCAAGATCTCGTGGATCACGTTGAACGCACAAAACTGTTAGTGACCGATCCAGCAAAATTGCTGGCCAACAACACAATTGAAGATCCGTTGCTGCTTTATGCGCTGAGCGTGCCAGCGGCTTGGCTTGTGGGAACGGACGCTTACCACTTTGTCGCACCTTCCTGTGTGCTGTTTTTGCTGATCAATTTGATGGCGATGCATCTGTTTTTTCTTGTGGCGCAAAGACTTTGCAAGGCGCCGATAGCTACTGCGCTGACGGTCGCCTTCCTGGCGTTATTGCCGGCAACGGTCTGCACTTCCGTCGTTTATTCATCAGACACTTTGACTACGTTGCCATTTGTCGCGTACGTATATTCGATGCTGCGAATTGCCGACAAACGCGCGACAAAACTGCCTTTGCCCTTCTGCCTTCTGGCAGCAGTTTCGATGTGCTTTGGGGCGTTTAGCAAATACTCTTTCATCACTTTTACTCCTGCAAGCGTCGTGATCTTTCTGGCAATTTGCCTGCAAAAGCAGTATCGGCTCAAACAACTGATGCTCATTTTCGCAAGCACAGTGCTGATTCCGGGCATGGTGGTCGCCGGCGCTCAGAAGCACCCCTTCCCGCTGGCGTATCCACCACCGAAAGGGGCGATGTCTGTCGCGCAGTATGTTCCAAGAATGAAAGACAAGGATTTGCTGTCGGCCCCTTTCTATTGGGATCCGATCACGGCAAATGGAACACCTATCTTGGTTGACGATTTTGGTAAACCAGATCCGCAGGGTCATCAGGGTTATGTCATTCTCGTCAATGACCGCTACAGTTATCCCGCCTTGTTCACCCTGGCAATCAACACCGATGTCTCCAGCATCGCGCAGGGCGGCGTCTTTCCTCAATGGCGCGTGCATCGCCACCGTTTCAATCAGAATCTTGAACAATGCAGCATCGCGCTAGGGTATCTCAGCGCAATTGGATTCGTCTTGGCGTCGGCGTTTGCGGCAGGAAGCCTCTGGCGCCGCAGAATTGCCGACGGCGCGGATCTCGTGCCGATGATTATTCTGGCGGTGCCCACTCTCGGTTTTTACAGCGTAGTGACGTTGTTTTTGCCCTTTGTTAAAGGTGCAATTTACGAGGGTTATTGGCTGCCTCGACTGGTCTATCCGACGATCATCGGATTTGGCATTATTGCGCTGTACGGTTGGGTGAAAATGGATTCGGCGCTGGCCGGTCATCCGAAACTGAGAGCGGTTGCCAGATCGCTGTGGTGCGCCATGGTAGTGTATCAAACCATCATCCACGCCCTGATTCTCTGCACTTAGTCCTCAACCCGGGTGCGCGGGCGTCCCGCCTGGCGTCCCCGCCCGCCCACCCCCGCTGTCATTTCGACCGCAGTGAGCGCAGCGAACGAAGTGGAGAAATCTCTCTGACCGCTGCCGTGCCTGAATTAAGGCTGCTGCGCAGCGTTATGAGAGATCTCTCGACTGCGCGCTGCGCGCTCCGGTCGAGATGACAGGGTCCTCTAGTTTTATGCCGCGCCATCAGAAAGGTCGAGCTTGTGCCACTGGGGTGGAACAAGTGGCTCAGCCGACGCGTCACGGCGAGCAGAGAAGAAGGGATCGGGTGTGGACGAAGCTGGCCGTCGCGGCCGCTGGTTCGGCGCGCCCTGAGGACGCAATATGCCCGTCACAACGAGCGCACCGGTCGGCCAAAAACAGATTATCGAGCAGCCCAGGCGCCCGCGTATCCACACGGCTTGGAAGCTGCTTTTTTGCGTCATATGCACCCTAGCGGCGATAGTTGGCACCATTTACGGTGCAATCAACGGTGCGATCATTTATACGCGTGAAAAGCTGGAGATTCCCAAAGGGATCGAACTGCCGACCTTGAGCGAGGTCAATCGTGGCGTAGAAATTTATGATCGCACAGATCACTTTATCTGCACCGTGCATGCAGACAGAGACACGCAGCCGGTGCCGCTGTCCAAGATCTCCAAGAACTTGAGGTTAGCGGTCATGGCGGCCGAGGACAGGCGTTTCTTGCAGCACCACGGTATCGATTTCACCGGCATTTTCAGGGCAGCCTGGGCCAATTACCATGCTCATCGCATCGTCGAGGGTGGATCGACGATCACGCAGCAGCTGGCGAGAAATCTGTTCCTCGATAAAGGAGATCGCTCGCTCACCCGCAAACTGAGGGAATCATTTATTGCGTGGGACATCGAGACTCAATACTCGAAGCCGAAAATTATGGAAACATATTTGAATGAAATCTATTTCGGCGACGGTGTCAATGGAGCTGAGCGCGCAGCCATGGCTTACTTCAGCAAACACGCCAGCAATTTGTCGATTGCTGAATCAGCATATCTCGCCGGCTTGATCCGCAGTCCTTCGATGCTCGGTTCTCCGAGCAATCGCGGTCAAGCCCTGGCGCGGCAGCGCGATATCATTCACAAAATGCGCGTCGACGCATTGATCAGCAAGGAGCAAGAGTCCCAGGCGCTAGCGACCAAACTGGCGTTCAAAGCCGGTCCGCACAAGCTGCGCTATCCCTATTACGTCAGTTCCGTATTGCAAATCCTGCACGAAGAGATCGGCGAAACCATGTGGCAACATGACTGGCGGGTCTATACGAATCTCGATCCTGCGGCTCAAGCCAGCGCTCAGAGCGCGCTCGACTACGGCATCAAACATGCGCCAAAAGGCGTGAACCAGGGAGCGCTGGTGACGCTTTCAGTCAAAGACGGAGCGGTGCTGGCGATGATCGGCGGCGTGGGCGGATACAACAACGCTCAGTGGAATCGCGCTCTTTATCCACATACTGCCGGATCTTCGTTCAAGCCGTTCGTTTATCTGGCGGCATTGGCGGCCAACAAAATCGGTCCGAACACGCTGATTGCGGACGCACCTCTGTCAATCGTCGATCCGATCAGCGGCGTCTATTCTCCTAAAAACTTCGATGGTAAATTCAAAGGCTGGATGCCTGCAAGCGAAGCCCTGTGCCAATCTCGCAACGTCTGCGCGGTTCGAGTCGCACAAGCAGTCGGAATCCGTTCAGTGATCGACACCGCCCGAGCGGCGGGAGTAACGTCCCGGCTCGATCCATACATATCGCTCGCCTTAGGCAGTTGTGCGGTGTCACCGATGGAAATGGCGACGGCTTATTCCACCCTGGCACGAGACGGCGTCTACATGCCGGCCAAATTGATCCGCAGAGTGGAGTCTACGGACGGACAGTCGAAACGCATTTTCAATTCCGACAGCAGGCAGAGTCTGCCACCAGTTGCGGTGGCGCAGCTAGTCCAGATGATGCAAGCGGTGGTGCAACGAGGAACCGGAACCATGGCCCGACTGCCCGGCATCCAAGTTGCCGGAAAGACCGGCACGGCGGACAAAGCAAAAGACATCTGGTTCGTCGGATTCACTCCCGATACGGTGACCGCAGTCTGGGGAGGCAGCGACCTCAATCAGGAAGTGCGTGGTCACAATGTTACCGGAGGCGTCGTCATGGCGCGGATCTGGCATGACTACATGGTGGCATTCTATAAGAACCATCCCGCTCCCAAAGGTGGTTTCCCAATGCCGAAGATGCCTGAGCAGGATGCTGCCGGGCTGGCTTCCCGGCTGGCAGATCCTAATGCTCATGGAACTGAAGAGACAGCGGCGCAAACCGAACGAGCACAAGGCCCCGGCGCGGCAGAGGCGGCGACCAAGACTGCGGCGCCGGCAATTTCGCAGCGGGACAGTCAACCTGAAGAAAGCTCTGACACCGTCTCCGCCGAGCCGCTGGTTGAGCAACCGGCAGCGAGCCTGGTGCCGCGGGCGGTGGCAGCCTCACCGGACCCGCACCCGACAAGTTCTCAGCCCCGCGTAGTCGTTCAATATTACGGTGCGGACTCCAACCAGGATTCAGCGGCAATGGCGCAGCGAATTCTGCGCGAAGCAGCCGTGCGCGAGGCAACGGAAAATCGCAGCGTTGAACACGAACTGCACCCCGGCGCGTCGCACGATTCGAATATGACCGCGTCGGAGTCCGAGCCGCTGTAACAAATTAGAAGTTGCTTTAGCCGGATTTCTCGGCTGTAGCGAAAAGTTCATGCCATTCATGATCGAGAATGGCATAAAGCAACGTGTCACGCCATCGCCCTTTGATCAGCTCGTCTTGACGAAAATGGGCTTCCGGCGTCATTCCGCACTTGCGCATAATGCCGGCTGAACCGAGATTTTCCACGTCGCAAGTAGCCCAGATCCGGTGCAATCCAAACGACTGAAACCCGAATTTGATCATGGCGGCAGCGGCTTCCGTCCCAATGCCTTTACCCCAGACAGCCGGGCTATAGCAGTATCCAAGGTCAGCGTCCTTTTTTCGATCGCTTTTCAGGCGCATGCCTATGCCACCAATCACGGCACCCGTTTCCTTCAGGACCGCAGCCATTTCATACTGCTGACGCGGAGTTTTGTTCTGATGGACTATGGACTGCCCAATAAACTCTCGCGTGTTGTCCTCCAAATTGGGGCCCCAGATCATGTAGCGAGACACCTCCGGCAGCTTGCAGTATTCATGAACCTGCACCCAATCCTCTTCTCTATACTCCCGCAGCAACAGCCGTTCCGTTTCAATTTCCAAGGTGCCACCTGCCAATTAATACGTTTCAAAAGGCTGATCATACATCCGCGAGGATAAGGTCAGTCCCGAAAGATTATTGCAGCCCCGAATTGAAATTACCTCCCGTTTTATTGGGGTCGGGACGTCCGTATTCGCGGATTCCGAAACCGCGCGGGTATTGGGCTCTTGTGTACGATTCACCCTGGCTGAGTCCGCCCTGCCCAGGTCCACCCTGATTGGGTCTGCTCGAATTAGGTCTGAGAGATCCCTCGCCAGCAGGTCCACGCTGTGGGTCGAATTGCTGGGCCTGAAGTTCATGTGGATCCGTGATCGGAATAGCGGTGGTCCAACTAATTCCTTGCTCTCGTCCCCACTGAATGTGTTCGCGGTGATCCAGGCTTAACGGGTGATGCCTGTCGATCGTCATTTGCATCGCCGCTTTCAATTCTGCCGGCGTAGCTGTCGCATTGAGTTGTGCGATCACCGTACCTGCTGTTCCGAACTCGTTTGGCGAAACAAACAGGTATCCTCTGGATGGGCGCGGGCCTTGAATATCATTCAAATCGGTTCTCGTGCCGGCGGTATACGTCAGCTTGCCGATTAAGCCATCGCTCCACGCCACCGGAGCCAACGTGCGCTCCATCGCCTGGCGTTCTTTCTCTGTATCGCCAACGACGATTGCCAACGGCAACTTGTCGCAAGCAGCGACGTTCATGCCCAGCCGCACTGTGGCAATCGCGGGAAGGCTCTGCGGATTGCCTGTGGACTGATAGTGGCGGGCCACGTCGGCTAAGCCTGCGGCCATATCCGCAGGGTCGCGAAATAACCAACCCGGGCTGCGGGTTCCTCTCGTTAATGGACGTCCATATGGATCGAGGATGGCAAAAAGCGTATTTTCCAGAGGCGCGCCGGGCCTCCACAATGCTTTCAATACTTCCGCTTCGCTGGCGCTCTCGTAGGTCATCAACCTGACGCAGACGAATTTTCTGGAAGCAGCGATCACTTCAGGCCTGGACAGGTAACTCCTGTCTGCTTCTTGCTTACCTGGTCACCAGACACCAGGAACGCCACCGCACGCGGGCGCCCCGGCCATGAGCAATATCGGCTTGTTTGTTTGCCTGGCCTCTGCCACCGCTTGGTCCCATGATGCAATCCAGCCGATTCCCTCTGTCACAGCCTGCGCTCTCAGGGAACTTGTCGAAAATGTCGCACAGGCGAAAAGAGCTAGTAAAAGTCGTATCTTCATCTTTTGCTCTCCATATGTGTGTCCTTCCAGGCGCCAGGCTGTTTCCCTGACACTCGTCCATGCTGGCCATCGTAGTCAATCGAGGTGTAAAGAAGACGTAAAGATAGTGTGGGTGGCGATGCATCCTGTGTCAGTGTGGCTGCGATGCATCCTGTGTCAGTTGGCTGCTCCTGTGTCATTTCGACCGAAGCGTAGCGAAGTGGAGAAATGACAGTGTGCGCGACAGTGTTGGCGACGTTTGATGTGATGCATTACAGTCCGAAATGATCAAAAAGGACAAAAAAAAGGCGAAAAAGCGGCTGAAATGACCAAAAAAAAGAAAAGTGCGGCTTGCGCAATTGTGTCGCAAGCCGCACTCCGGCAAGTTATTTGCCTATGGGATGGAGGACGTCGTTCACCATTCCGAAGATGAACAGTCCGATGAGCAGGTAGAAGAACATCATCTTCAGCTTGTTCTGCGTTTCCACGGCGAGAGGTTTGCCGCGGACTTTCTCGATGGCCATGAAGAGCACATAGCCACCGTCGAGAACCGGGATGGGCAGAATGTTGAAGACAGCCAGGTTGAGGCTGATCGTGGCAAGCAAGAAGACGAACGAAACGAAGCTTGCCTGCCAGGCGTTAGCACCGAATTGAACGATGCCGATCATGCTGTGCACGCTGGAGGCATCTGCGCCCGGGGTGGGGGGAACCAGATGCAGCATGCCGCCGATGGCATAGATGATCTGGCCTGTGCCTGAAGCGGTGATGCGTGCTGATGCGTCGAAGGCTTCGCCTGCACTGACAGGGCGATAGGCCATCTTCTCTGTGGCACCGATCATGATACCGATTTGCCCGTTGGCGTTCGGTGTGACGGTGACGTCAAGCTCGCCGGCGCCGCGGCGGATGTGCAAAATGACCGGCTGCTCCGTATGGGAAGCCAGTGCATTGTGCAGATCGTCGGGCGTGACGACGGTGTGTCCGTCGGCGGCGAGAATCACG
>Ga0182024_10021075_pt1 | contig 11861 bp, 7 predicted proteins | sample P32metaG_FD_120480 | JGI IMG/M metagenome (GOLD analysis project Ga0182024, IMG submission 120480) | Permafrost microbial communities from Stordalen Mire, Sweden - P3-2 metaG (Illumina Assembly) | ecosystem: Environmental > Terrestrial > Soil > Wetlands > Permafrost | place: Sweden: Stordalen... | reverse complement strand
TTCCACCAGGAACTTCCCACAACCACACCCTACTAAAATATCTTCATGGGCGCTCGCACGGTTTACTCGGTACTCGAAGACGCCGCGCGGGCCCATGTCGACGCACCGGCTCTTCACCAGCCCATCGGAAAGGGAGAATATCACAGCTACACTTGGGCCGAGTATAAGCGCGCGGCCGAGGAGATAGCTTGCGGCTTGCGGCGCCTGGGCATCGGCAAAGGGGTTGTGGTGGCGCTCTCGGCCGAGACTCGCGCCGAATTCTATTTGGCCGATCTGGGCATTCTTACCAACGGCTCCATCGCCGCGGCCCTGTACACCACGTATCCGCTGCCGGAGCAAGTCGGAAATTTGCGTGCAGTCGACGCCCAGGCTGTATTCGTCGATACCCCGGAGAGACTCAAGGCGTTGCTCGCGGCCGCAAGCGATCTGCCGCTGCCCGTTCAATGGATCTTGCTAACCGGCGAAGCCGATGGTGCTACCACGCTCGAACACGTCCGTGCCGAGGGCCGGAAGGCAATCGCCGAAAATCCAAACGCATTCGAAGCGATCCGCGCCGAGGTTCAACCCGAAGATCCGGCTCTTCTCTATCTCACCTCGGGCGCCACGGGCGAGCCGAAGATGGCCCTGGTCACCCATCGGGCGCTGGTCGCTAACATCGATATGGGACCAACCGCGCTGCCGCTCTCTCCCGCCGACACCACCGTCGCCTTCCTTCCTTCGGCGCATATCGCCCAACGCGTGGTGCTGGAGCTGCTGCCTATCCGCATGGGTTTTTCCGTTTGGTTTTCCGAGAGCCTGGCCAAGCTGCCGGAGGAATTACGAACCATTCGGCCAACCTTTCTACTCGCTCCTCCTCGAGTGTGGGAGCGCGTCTTCGCCAGCATCCACGTGGAGATCAAGAAGCGGAGCGGCGCGGCCCAAAAATTATTCCACGGTGCGGTTGGATTAGGAGCGGAGGTCAGCCGGTTGCGCGAGGAAGGCAAACCGGTCCCCAAATGGATGCAGGCCGCCTTGAAAGTGGCCGACCGTTTGGTATTTTCCAAAATTCGCGCGCGCCTCGGCGGACGCATTCGAATCGCCGCTTCCGGCGCTGCCCCGCTCGGGAAGGATCTGGCGCGCTTTTACTCTGCCATCGGCATGCCGCTCATCGAAGGTTATGGATTAACCGAAGGCGGCGTAGTCTGCTTCAACCCGATCGATCGGCCAAGATCCGGAAGCATCGGCGTCAAATTGCCGGGAGTAGAACTTCGACTCGCCGACGACGGAGAGTTGCTCGTGAAGAGCCCCGCGGTGTTCTCCGGGTACTATAAGGATCCGGTCTCCACAGCGGCGGTCCTGCGCGATGGCTGGCTCTCTACCGGCGATATCGCCGAGTTCGATTCCGACGGGTATGTCTACATCACCGGACGCAAGAAAGAGCTGATCGTATCTTCCAATGGCAAGAAAATTTTCCCCGCTCGGATTGAAGGCTTGTTTAAAACTGAGCCGCTCATCAATCACATCGTTCTCATCGGAGACCGCCTGCCGTATGTGACCGCCCTAGTTACGGTGAATGCCGCTGAAGCCGCCGGTTCGGTTGTGGCCGAAGTGAGCAAGGCGGTTGCTCGCGTGAACCAGCAGCTTGCGCCGTTCGAGCAGATCCGCAAATTCCGAGTCGTGGAGCGCGATTTTTCCGTTGAAACCGGCGAGCTGACTCCCACCATGAAGGTCCGGCGAGATCGCGTCCTGGAGAACCACCGCGAGCTCGTTAGCCAACTTTACTTAGGCAAAGAGGAGAGCCACTAATTTGCTAGCCACTCGACTTAGCGCTCCGCGAGCCAAGCGCGTTCCCAAGGAAATCACCGTTCTCGGCGATACTCGCGTCGACAATTATTTTTGGCTGCGCGATCGCTCCGATCCCGATGTAGTCGCCTACCTCGAAGCGGAAAATAGCTACACCGAGGAAGTGATGGCGCCCACGAAACCGCTTCAGGAAAAACTCTACCAGGAGATTCTCGGCCGCATTCAAGAAACCGATCTTTCGGTCCCGGTTCAGCGGGACGATTACTTTTACTACACGCGCACCGAAGAGGGAAAGGCCTACGCGCTCTATTGCCGCAAGCGCGGGAGCTTGGACGCGCCCGAGGAGCTGCTGCTCGATGCCAACGCGCTGGCTGAAGGCCAGAAGTATTTTCGACTGGGCAATTTCGCGGTCAGCCCCGATCATCGCTTGCTCGCCTATTCGACCGATCTCGAAGGCGACGAGTCCCATACGATTTTCATCCAGGATCTCGCGAGCGGGGAGCTTCTGCCTGACCGCATCGCCAACACGTATTACACGCTCGAATGGGCCAACGATAACCGGACGTTCTTCTACACGACGCTCGATGAAACGCGCAGGCCGTACCGGGTATTTCGGCACGAACTCGGCGGCCGCTCCGATGAGCTGGTTTACCAGGAAGACGACGGGCGCTTTGCGCTCGGGCTGACCAAGACCAGAAGTCGGCGGTTCATCTTTATAGAAATGGGCAGCCCTCTTACAACCGAACTGCGGTATCTCGAAGCGGACCAGCCGCGCGGCGAATTCCGGGTGATGCTCCAAAGGCGCCAGGGCGTGGAGTACGATGCGTCGCAGCGCGGCCAGTATTTCTACGTTCGAACGAATGACCAGGCCAAGAACTTCCGGCTGATGCGAACCCGCGTGAATGCCCCTTCGGATCAAAGCTGGGAGGAAATCATTCCGGCGCGGCCGGCCGTGACCATCGAGGGCATGGACTCGTTTGAAGACCACTTGGTGATCTATGAGCGTGAGCGCGGCTTGGAGAAAATCTGCATCCGCGACAGCGATGGCGCGTACTCGCACTACATCGATTTCCCGGACCCCGTCTACACGGTCGGCGCCACCGGCAATGTCGAATACAAGACCAAGCTGCTGCGTTTCCATTACAGTTCGCTGGTGACGCCGGTTTCAGTGTTCGACTACAACGTCGAAACTCGTGAGCGCGAACTCAAGAAGCAATATGAGGTGCGAGGCGGCTACGACGGGTCGCAATATAATTCGGAGCGAATCTTTGCGACGGCTCCGGATGGCGCGGAAGTTCCGATCTCGCTGGTTTACCGCAAGGGCTTCGAGAAAAATGGATCGAGCCCGCTGCTCCTCTATGGCTACGGCGCTTATGGGCATAGCATCGACCCGGTATTTTCGTCGGACCGTTTGAGCCTGCTCGATCGAGGTTATGTGTTCGCGATCGCGCACATTCGCGGCGGCGCCGAGTTGGGCGAAGTGTGGCATGACCAGGGTAAGCTGCTCGCGAAGATGAACACGTTCACCGATTTCATCGCCTGCGCCGAGCATTTGATTGCGGCGCGCTATACGTCCAGCGATCGGCTCGCCATCCTGGGCGGAAGCGCTGGCGGTTTGCTGGTGGGCGCTGTCTTGAATATGCGGCCCGAACTGTTTCACGCCGCCATCGCGAAGGTGCCCTACGTCGATACGCTCAACACCGCGCTCGATCCGACCCTGCCGCTCACGGTGGCCGAGTACGAAGAGTTCGGTAATCCGGCCGAGAAAGAATACTACGACTACATCCAATCCTACGCTCCTTATGAGAATGTCGCCGCGCGCCAGTACCCGATGATGCTGGTTACGGCGGGATTGAACGATCCGCGCGTGTCCTACTGGGAGCCGGCCAAATGGGTGGCGAAGCTGCGCGCGCTGAAGACAGACAATAACGTGCTGCTGCTGAAGACCAACATGGGCAGCGGCCATTTCGGACCGTCGGGCCGGTATGAAGGGATCAAGGAGACCGCCTTCGACTATGCGTTCCTGCTAAGGTTTCATTTCCCGGCCGGCGATCTGTAGGTCGAAGCCGTCGGGATCTTTGACGTGAAAACTGTTCTCAGTGTCGGGACGCGGTTGGAGGCCGCGGCGTTTTAGTTCAGCCTCGACGGCGTGCCGGTCCCAGTTGTCAATGGTGTAGGCGACGTGATCGATGCGCGGTGTGTTGGCGGCGTGGTTCCTCGCGATCAGGATCGAGTCGCCAAACGAGAGCGAGCATTCGTGGCCGTTGTCATGCGAGATGTTCATGCCGAGAAGGCCGGCGTAGAAATCGCGGATCTTCCTGTAATCGTGCACTTCGTACGAAATGTGGTTGACGGCCACTGCCTTGAATGGCGCAACCGCCGCGCCCGCGGCGGTTGCGGCCGCAGCTAGTGCCAGGCTCTGGACCAGCTGACGGCGAGTCAGCTTGCCCTGCTCGAAATCGTCAAGCAGTTTCGAGATGAGATGTTCCATTTATACGTTGGCGCCCGGCTTGGCGAGCGTTTCGGCGATTCATTCTATCATTGCAGGGGGTCATCGGCCGCACAGGCTGCGGGCCTTCACGCTACCCGAAAGGGATGACTCAAGCTGCAGGTCTCGGCTGCCGATGAGAGATATAGGAGAAGCATGTCTACAATTACGAAAGTTCTGGTGGCGGACGATCACGGCGTGGTGCGGAAAGGCCTCCGATTCCTGCTTCAAACGGATCCGGGTATCGAGGTGATCGGCGAGGCCGCCGACGGCCGGGAAGCGGTTCGGCTAACGGAACAACTGATGCCAAATGTGGTAGTTATGGACATTACCATGCCCCAGCTGAACGGGATCGACGCGGCTTCGCAGATCGTCAAACGGGATCCCAACGTAGGCATCATTATGCTCAGCATGCACTGCGATGAAACCTTCCTGGTGCGGGCTTTGGCGGCTGGCGCTCAAGGTTATCTGCTAAAAGATTGCGCCGAGGCGGACCTGCTCCAGGCGGTAAAGGCGGTGGCGAACAAAAAACTCTTTTTTAGCCCGACGATTACCCAGACCTTGCTGGAAGACTACATGCGCCAGATGCAAAATGAGGGCCTGGAGGACTCCTACGACCTGTTGACCGACCGCGAAAAAGAGGTTTTGCAGTTATTGGCGGAGGGTAAATCGAATAAAGAGGCTGCTGCGATGCTTAATGTAAGCCTGTATACAATTGAGACGCATCGGAGCCGCTTGATGCAAAAGCTCAATCTTCACAGCACGGCCGACATCGTCCTCTACGCGGTGCGGAAGCGGATCATCCAGTAGCGGAAGTCTCGGGTCCTTTCCCGGGATTCTGGTCCGCGGGCTTTAGCGGCAGAGTTACCGCAATGCGCGTGCCTTGGCCGGGTTTGGATTGAATCGAGATGTTGCCACACAGTTCTCGGACACGCTCGCTCATTCCCAACAAACCCAGGCCGTAGACCACTCCGGCGTGGGCATCGAAACCGACGCCGTCGTCTTCGACGCGCACTGCGAGTTGGCCATTGGCATCCTCGAGCGATACTCGAATGTTCTTTGCCTGGGAATGCCGCGCGCAGTTGGTCAACCCCTCCTGCACGATCCGGTACAGATACGTTCTATGCGGATCGGGCACTTCTCCGATATTTCCGTCGATTTGAAGCTGGATAGGAATGCGATAGCGGCGGGTAAATTCACGGGCCTGCCACTCTAAGGCAGGTCCTAATCCCAACACATCCAGCATGGTTGGCCGCAGGCCCATGGCGATATCGCGGGTGGTTCTGAGAGTGCTCTCGGCCAGCTTCTTGGCCTGTTCGAGGTGCGAATCCGGGGGCTCCTGGGCGGCATTACGGGCCCGTTCCATATTGCCGAGCTCCATCCTTAGCGCCGTCAACAATTGTCCGATTTCATCATGAAGCTCGCGGGATAGCGCCTTGCGCTCCTGCTCCTGCGAGGATACCAACTGCTGCGAAAGCAGCCGCAAGCGCTCCTCGGCCTGCCGCGTGGCCCGCTGCTGGCTAGCGGATTGCCGTTCGAGCGTGGAAATTCGAAAAATGCTGGCGCCCGCGATGATCGTACCGACTACGAGCGCGGTCCAAATAGTTTCCCAAATATCCTTTTGCAAAACGGTGACCGACTCGTTCAAAGCGCGGCGGCGCATCTCGAAGTTCGCTTCATTTAGTCTTCCAAGCTCTTCGGCGATGGCCGGGATGGCCAGGTTCCGTGAGGCGGCATCGGTGGCCGGGGCCGCGGAGTCCTGCCGGAACTCCGCCTCGGCTCCATCCAAATAGGCTCTGAGCGCCGCTTCCACGCGCTCGAAACGCTTACCGTCCTGCTCTATTCGCAATACCTGCAGTTCGGCGAGATTCGCCTCGGTTCTGGAACGCAGCGCGGCAAGATCGCGGGCGTATTCGGCGCCGGACGGATTCGCGCCCAGCAAACGATCCCGCCTGAGAACAGCCACGCTCGATATGTCGGACTGAATCGCCTCCACGCGCTTTTCCACCCGCCGATAGTTGTCCTCGACAGCCAGGATCTGCTCATGGATGTGCCGCGTTTCCTGGATGTTCGCCGCGCCGGACAGGCCGATGACCAACAGCAGAAAACCGAGTCCGAATACGGAAACGGGCCAGATGCTTTGAGGAACTACTTTCACGTTGCGCCGGGACCGGGTTGCCCTTGCTCAGTCTATCGGCGGTTGGCGATGTTTTCGTGAACGGTGGAGCGTGCTCGACCGGACTTCAGGGAACGACGTTTACGGTGACGGTGGTATCCGCAAGGTACGGCGGAGCGCTGGCGTGGATGACCGCCGAGCCAGCCGATGCGGCCGTAATCGGCACGGCCACAATGGAGGTGTTGGCCACGAAAGTCACGGTCGCCGGCACGGTAGCGGCGGCTGGGTTATCGGAGCGCAGAGTGATGGTCAGCCCGGTGAGCGGCGCCGTAGCGGGAAGGTTCATCGCCGATAAATTCAACATGAGGCTTTGCGTCGCACCCTGGAACATCGACAACCGGCTTTGCGAGAAGCTGAGGGACGCGATCACGGTTACCGGTTGAACGGCACCGGTAAAATTCGGGGCCGAAGCGCTTAGCGTCGCGGTTCCTAAGTTGACACCCTTCACCTGCACGCTGCCTGAGCTTCTGCCGGGGAGAATAAAGACGCTGGGTGTGACGGTAACCTTGGTTGGGTCGCTGCTGGTGAAGGTGACGGTGGTGCCGCCGGAAGGCGCGGGCGCCGACAGAGTAACCTGCACAATCGTGGATGCGCCCAGCCCCACCACCGTATTGGCCCATAGCGAAAGCGTCCCACCCGCCGGCGGGGGCGGATTCGGATTTGTCACGGTCAGAGTGGCCGTGCCGCTGCGGTTTCCGTTGAAGCTGTTGTTACCAAGATAAGCGGTCGTATATAAGTGCGTCCCGGGCGCGGGGCAATTGGCCGGGGGGTTGAAGCACAAATCCAGCTCGGCTTGGCCGGAAGGGTTGAGCGGCAGCGTTGCCACCGGCTGGCCGTTGTCGAAGAAGGTGATGTTGCCGGATGGATAGCCATTGCCGAAGCCCGAGAACGGGGTGACTATGGCGTGCACCACAACCAGAGAACCGAATGTCACCGAAGCGCTGGTGGGCAGCGTGAATTCTGAGGCTACCGGCTCGAAGAAGGGCAGGCCCGTGGTCAACAAGCCGAGCGTGGTACTAGTGTCTTCGGGGCTGACAACCACGGCGATCGAGTTGGAGACGCTGCCGGCGAAAGTGCCGTCTCCGGGGTAGTTGGCGAACAGGTTATAACTGCCTCCCGGAAGGTTGGTGATTGGGCCGGCGACTGAACCGTTAAAGAGCACACCCGCAACGAGGGGGTTGGTGTTCGCCCCGGGTAAGCTGCTTTCAAACGCAACCGTTCCCGTGGGAGTGCCGGAGCCCGATTGTGGGGCGACGGTCACAGACAGCTGTACCGCCTGCCCGTGCTTGATGCTGATGCTACCGCCAGGAGTGGTGAGCGTAGTGCGAGTTCCTCGAAAACCGTGCGCGAGCGAACTCCATGCATTGGCGAGAACGCTGGCATTCACGGAGCCAAGTCCGCTGGCCAGATCGTAGCCGACTCCCGCGCTGAATCCGGCTTGTCCGGGCACGCTGTTATTGCCCACTGTAATGTCATTGAAGGGGCATTGCGCGCTAGGCGGCACCGCGGGATTGGTCCGGCTGCTGGAATTGCAATTGGAGAAATTTTCGTTGGCGGCAAGCGCGTACAGAGCGTAGTTTGCCAGCCCCTGCCTTCCGCCGAGCTTCTGATCGATCACTGCCATAATGCCAGCGAACGCGGGCGCAGCGAAGGAGGTGCCATCGCCGACGTAGAAGCTGGGCGCGGCGGTATTCTGGCAACTTTGCGTAAAGCAGATCAAGTAACCGTCGTGAAATGCAGCTGTGAGAGACACATCCGGAACGTCGCGCCGGCCATCCTGCTGGATTCCGGGAATCGCGAGGGTCTGCCAGCTGGGCTTCCCATAAACCGCGCTGGGGCCGCCGCCGCCCGCGAACAGGCTCCCATTGCCGGGACATGGGGAATTCGGCGCAGTCCCGTTGCAGCTCTCGTTCCAGACCATTTCGGGGATATAGCCGAGCACCGACTGAAAACCGAGGCCGTTGGCCGCGTTCCAAAAGGTGGCGTTGCCACCGGCCGCAGCTTCGTTAAACTGGGAGCCGCCCACGGCAGTATCGTAGGGTGTGGAAGCCATCCCGCTTACCGCAAGCCCCTGCGTGGCCGGAGCATTGGGGGAGTCGTTACTGTCGCACTGTGCCGCGCCAGTATCGCCTGCACTGACGAATACGCTGATACCCTGAGCCGCGGCTTGCTCCCAGATGGAACTCCAGAACGGGTTCTGGGGACCAAGGGTCGCCTCGCAGGTAGCGAAGCTGGCGCTAACCACGGACGCAACGTTTTGCTCTATCGCGTATAGCGCGGCTAAGGAAAGCCCATCCGTGGTAGCAGTGGTTACAGCGATTACCACGTCGATGGTCGCGCCGGGGGCAACCGCTCCCGCCCATTCCGGGTCAAGCGTGGACTCGAAGATGGTTGGAGTCCCGGAAGGGCTGACGGTCACCAAGCCGGGATCGACGCCGGCCAGCACCACGTTGGGCATGGTTTGAGGAAGATTGAAGACGGTGCGGAAGTTTTGATAATCGGACAACAGGAGATTGCTTTTGGTCAGGATCGCGATGGTCTCGCCCGCGCCGTTGAATCCTGCCTGGTAGAGCGGATTCAGATTGTAAATGCTGGCGAAATCGGCGGGCGATAGGGCATTGGCCTGTCCACTCGGCAGTGGCACGGTAGTCGCCGGTCCCGACCCAAGACTCGCGATGGGCTTGCTGAAGAAATCATGCAACGACACGATGCCTTTGATGGCGGGGCCAAGCGCGGCCGGCACGCTGATCTCGCGCGAGTTGGCGATGTGATCCTCGCCGTTCACGCGGTAGTGGTGCATTTCGGTTTGAAACGCAGTCTCCACCTGCGCGGAGGTACCGGAAAACTGGATGGTCAAGCGGCCGCGCGCCACCGCATCGACGTTGAATCCTTGGCTGCCAAGCCAGGCAGTGACCTTGGCGATATCCTCGGGCGCCGCGCCGAAGCGTTGGCCAAACTCGTCGGGAGTGAGCCATTGATGAAAATCGGACGATCCGGAGGTCTGCTGGCTGTCGAGAAAGGTGCGCATCGCGGTCTCGGCCTCGGAACCGGCGTCGAGCAGCAGGATCATCCTCTCCATCGCGAGATCCGGGTTTACGCGGCCGGTCTCAAACGCTGGCTGCGCGAGGCGGTGCACCGATCCAGGGAGGTTCACTCGGGCGGAGTTGTCGACGGGAAGAGTGATTCGAGCGCGCGTCTGTGCGCCAGCGCACATTGAAAGCAGGCAGAGTGCGGATAGGGCAAGGGAGGTGCGTCTCATATTTTTATAAAAGTCAGTTAGCTAGTATACACCGAAGTAAGTGGGACTTACTTCGAGCTTCTTAGCGCGGGGTTGGTCTGGGAAGTGAGGTCATCCTTAATTACGGCACCGCAATTACGGCACCGCCCTTCATGACAAACTTCACGCGCTGCATTTCGGTGATGTCTTCGAGCGGGTTGCCGGAGGTAGCGATTAAGTCGGCGAACTTACCCTTTTCGAGAGTGCCGATGGTGTCCTGCATGTGGATGATCTCGGCGTTGACGGTGGTGGCCATGCGCAGAGTGTAAAGCGGCGTCGCGCCCCAACTGACGAAGACGGGGAACATTTCGCCTTGGACGCCATGGGAACAATTGCAAGCTAGATTATAGATGCGTCCCTGGCCGTTCGAAACCGGGGCGGAGCCGCTGCCGAAGCCCAGGCGGACACCGGCGTCCAGCATTTTTTTCCAGGTCTGCTGCATGAGACGCCAGCGGCTGTAAGGCGCCCATTGCTTCAGGTCGCCCGGCTCGTCCTGGCGGTGATCCAGGATGGTGGAGGTGATGGGCAGGTTTTTCGCGAGGATCATCTTGATGTCGTCGTCGGTGGCGGCGGTGGCGTGCTGGATATCGTCGACGCCGGCTTCGATGGCCCACTTCAGGCCGTCGCCGCCGTAGGTGTGGGTGGCGACGAACATACCGCGCCGATGCGCCTCGTCCACCACGGCTTTCAGTTCTTCCAGGCTGGGAAGCGCCTGGTTGACCATTTCGCCGTTGGGTTTGAAATAGAAGCGTCCGGTGGTGGCGATCTTCACGTGGTCGGCGCCGTAGTGGGCTAGCTGACGGACTCCGGCGCGCAACGCCTCCACGCCATCGCCGACGATTTCGGGCTCGAACGGTTTCCACTCCAGCGGATAAGGACTGTTGCCGGGCGCCGTGATCGCGAGCAGGGGGCCGGCGGGCCGGATGCGCGGGCCTTGGACCAGACCGCTCTCGATCGCTTTTTTCAGCTCCACGTCGGCGAACCCGCCGCCATGCGATCCTTGCGCGACCTGGGTGGTGTAGCCGGCCTTCAGGCTTTCCATGGCGCTGTGGTAGGCAACCAGCATCTGATGTTGCAGGCCGCCGGCCTCATCGGTGAGATGAACGTGGCCGTCAATCAAGCCCGGCAGGACGGTAGCGTTGCGAAGGTCGACCAGTTTTGCCGCAGGTGGAATCGAGACGCTGCCGACGGGTCCAACCGCGGTGATGCGCTCGCCTTGGATGAGCACCACTTGATTGGCCAGCATCTGGCCGGATTTCGGATCGAACAAGCGGCCGGCGCGCACGGCCACGGTTTGAGGAGCCTGTGCCGAGAGCACAGCTGCGGCAGCTATCAGGCCGAGGATTGTTATCCACTCACGGTGTGATCGCATCGCGTAACCTCGTTTCAATTCGTGCCGCGCGCTAGCTGCTTTTGCCGACGGCGAGCATGAGCTCGGAGTTCATGACCTTACGACCATTGGCCGGATAGTGGATCGGTATGATCCGGTCGACATCCAGCTTCAAGCGGTCGATGTTGTCGGCCAGGCTCTTGGTGTAAGGACTGATCGATGCCGGTGTCTGGGTGAGCGGCTGGGCCGGAGGATTGAAGCCGTCGGCTTCGATCAGGACCTTTAACTTGGGCAGGTACACGAGCAGCATTCCATCGTTGTGCCCGTAGTTCTGCTGATGATAGATCTCGATGACCTGATTGCCATCGGTCAGGACCTTTTTCTCGGCTACGGTTTCAAACTTGGGCTTCCTCGGATTCTGCGAGAGCCTGTCGGGCGCGATGGTGTGCGGATTGGCCCAGACTTTTTCGTAGTACGGTTTGTTGATCTGCTGGGTGACGACGGTTGCGCCTTCGGCGACGTAGGCGCGCAGTCCGCCGGAATGGTCGAAGTGCTGATGGGTGTTGACCACGTATTGGATCGGTTTGCCGGGGATCACGCGCTTGGCTTCGGCAATTACGGCCGCGGTACGCTGATCGTTCTGGCCGCCTTCGATGATCACGATGTAATTCTTGAAATCGACCGCAACGGCGGCATATCCGCCCAGGATGAGATAGACGCCATCGCCGAGCTTCTCCGAAGTGGCTACTTGCGCGCCAGCGTTTCCACCCTGGTTGGGAGGTGCTGTGATATTGGCCGGGGCATTGGG
>Ga0182024_10021074_pt1 | contig 11861 bp, 11 predicted proteins | sample P32metaG_FD_120480 | JGI IMG/M metagenome (GOLD analysis project Ga0182024, IMG submission 120480) | Permafrost microbial communities from Stordalen Mire, Sweden - P3-2 metaG (Illumina Assembly) | ecosystem: Environmental > Terrestrial > Soil > Wetlands > Permafrost | place: Sweden: Stordalen... | reverse complement strand
TCGGTGCGGCGGATCGGATCTCTCAGCGTGCGATAGGCATCGTTGAGCAGAGCTGTGTCGGCGAGACTCCAGTCCTTCTCCTCCGGAGTAGCGCGTGCGAAGCGGTCGGGATGCAACTTGCGGCTCAGCTTGTGGAACTGATGCTCCAACATGCCGAGATCGAGCGTCAGACGCGGCTCGAGCGAGAAAACGGAATAATAGTCCGCGCCCGGAGGCGGCTGAATCTTGCTGCAATGGGGGCAGAAGAGCGTGGACTCATTGTGAGCCACGGCGCACGACCAACACGCAATCGGAACTGCGGAATCAAGAACCTTCAACATGCCTCAACCTGACTTGCCTGCTTGCACGAATCGCTACGACGAGAACGATGAACCGCAGCCGCAGGAGCGCGAGGAGTTCGGGTTGATGAAGTTGAAGCCCTGCCGCATCAGTGTTTCTTCGTAGTCGAGCGTCATGCCGTGCAGATAGAGAAACGACTTGGGGTCAACGAAGACGCGCACACCGTCGAAGTTATAGATGCGGTCGCGCTCGCGTGGGCGAGTATCGAATTTGATCGCGTACGAAAGCCCGGAGCAACCGCCGCCGGTGACGCCGAGGCGCAGGCCGCCCTCTTCGGGCGAGACGCCTTCCTTGGCCATGGCGATGCGCACACGCTGGATGGCGCGGGCAGTCAATTGGAGCCCTTGTCCATTCGACCCAGCCGCCGCCGGTGTGGCTCCTTGCGACGGCACCTGCGGTGCGGCCAACTGCGGCTGCGCCGCGGTCATGTCCCCGGAAGGCTTGGTCTCGATTGTCACCATGTTCGACATGAAATTCCCGTTTCTGTCGCGAATTGCATGGACCAAGGCCCATTCAATTCGGGCGCGCCTTAAAGGCACGACCGAAGCCGTGCCACAAAACGCTAATTGTTTACTGCGCAGTGGCAGTTGCTGCCGGAGCAGCTTCGGCCACGCCGTTCTTCTTCTTCCAGTCGCCGATCGCGGCGCGAATGGCGTCCTCGGCCAGCACGGAGCAGTGAATCTTCACCGGAGGAAGCGATAGCTCCTTCACGATGTCGGTGTTCTTGATGGCCATTGCGTCATCCACGGTGCGGCCCTTGATCCATTCAGTGGCCAATGAGGAGCTGGCAATTGCCGAACCGCAGCCGAAGGTCTTGAACTTGGCTTCTTCGATGACCTGGGTTTCAGGGTTTACGCGGATCTGGAGGCGCATGACGTCGCCACACTCCGGCGCGCCGACCAGACCTGTTCCGACTTCGCTCGAGGACTTATCCAGTGTGCCCACGTTACGCGGATTGTTGTAGTGGTCTACGACTTTGTCGCTGTATGCCATTGGTCCGTTTCTCCTCCGCGGGGGAAGCCGCGTGTACTTGAAATCAGTGATCAGTTGTCAGCAGTCAGTGATCAGTCTATTCAATGATTGGATGCGCTGCGTTAGTACGGAGGCGCATTTACTGACCACTGACGACTGTTCACTGACCACTCGTTCCTAGTGCGCTGCCCATTGAATCTTGGTCAGGTCAATGCCTTCCTTCACCATCTCGTAAAGCGGTGAAAGCTCGCGCAATTTCTTCACGATGTCGATGACCTTTGCGGCCACGTAGTCGACTTCGGCCTGGGTGTTAAAGCGGCCCAGACCGAACCGGATGCTGCTGTGCGCCACATCGTCGCCGAGGCCGAGGGCCTTGAGCACGTAGCTCGGTTCCAAGGTGGCCGAGGTGCAGGCCGAGCCGCTGGAAACCGCAACGTCATTGATGCCCATCAACAGGGATTCGCCTTCGACATAGACGAAGCTCATGTTGAGGTTGCCGGGCAGCCGATGCTCCCACGAGCCATTCACCTGGACATAGTCAAGCTCGGACTCGAGCTTCGCCTTGAGCCGATCGCGCAGGCCGCGCAGATACGCCGCCTCGTTGTCCATCTCCTGCATGGCGATTTCGCAGGCCTTGCCCATGCCAACAATGCCGGGGACGTTGAGCGTGCCGGAACGCATGCCGCGCTCGTGGCCGCCGCCGTCGATCTGCGCAGCGATCTGGACACGCGGGTTGCGACGGCGAACATACAGGGCACCGACGCCCTTCGGTCCGTAAATTTTGTGGCCGGAGAGCGAAGCCACATCGACGTTGTCCGCGATGACGTTGAACGGCACTTTGCCGACGATCTGGACGGCATCGGTGTGAAAGATCACGTTCTTCTCATGGCAGATTTTGCCGATTTCGCGGATCGGCTGCAACACGCCAATTTCGTTATTGGCGGCCATGATGCTGACGAGGATGGTCTTGTCGTCTATGGCGCGTTTCAGGTCTTCGAGATCAATGAGGCCGTCTGCCTTCACGGGCAAATAGGTGACGCGATAGCCGTACTTCTCGAGGCGCTTGCAGGTGTCGAGGATGGCTTTGTGCTCGGTGACCTGGGTGATGATGTGGTTGCCGCGCTCGCGATACATCTCGGCGATTCCCTTGATGGCGAGGTTGTCGCTCTCGGTGGCGCCCGAGGTGAAGATGATCTCCTTGGCCGAGGCGCCGATGAGCTTCGCGATCTGCTCGCGCGCAATCTCGACGGCTTGCTCTGCTTCCCATCCAAAGGAATGGTTGCGGCTGGCCGCGTTGCCGAATTTCGATGTGAAGAAGGGCATCATCGCCTCCAGCACCCGGGGATCGAGCGGGCTGGTGGCATGGTTATCCATGTAGATCGGGAGGGTGACTCCCGCTGGCACTTCAACTTGACTGACGACTGTGCTCATCGCGTTTCCATCCTTGTAGCTTGTTACCGGCGCAACCGCGCGTGGGGAAGAATGCTTTACAGCGTTAGCGAAACCAACTGACTGACTTCGGTCCTAGTCGGCTCATGCTCAGCGAGGTCCTGAATACTGATGCTTTTGAGGACGCCGGCGATGGTGTCATTCACGCGCGCCAACGGCTCCTTGATGGTGCAGCTGGGCGTGAGATCGCAGGCTTTGGCGCCCTTTGTGCACGAGGTAATGAAAAACGGGCCATCGATGGCCAGGATGACTTCATAGGCCGAAATCGAGCGCGCTGCCCGCGCAAGCGCATAGCCGCCGTTCATGCCGGAGTGGGACTTAAGCAATCCCGCCTTGGTGAGCTGCTGCAAGGTCTTGGCTAGAAGCTGTGCAGGAATATGGTACTCATCGGATATGTCCTTGGCGCTGAGCGCGACAGATTCGGGGTGCTCGGCCAGGAACTTGAGCGCCATCAACCCGTAATCGGCCTTTTTGGTGAGCTTAAGCATGGAATATCCGACTTCTTCGGTCCGTGTTCAGTATACGACCAGTTCCGTCGGGATTCAAGGGCTGCTTTGGGAAGAAGGGCCGAAAACGGGAAATTGGAGCGCGACAGACCGTTTCATTCAATTTTCGCGCTTGAAATTCAAAGAAAGGCCGCTACAATCGGCGGGAAGAGCATCATAATTGAACTGAATCCGATCCGATGGCAACCGCCTGCAAACACCCCAGGGTACGAATCGTTTCCAGACACGAAGACACTGAGTATGTCGAGTGCCTGGAGTGTGGCGAAGTCTTTGATTCCGAAGAGTTTCACGACATGGCGATTGAAGAGACCGCCGAGACGGCGAACGACCTCGCTGAAGATGAGTAGCCCCCCTCTTCCATGCCCTTGGATTGAGAGGGCTTAGGGCCAGGCTTGCCTTTGTCCGAGCGGGGCGAGGCTGCTACCTGAGGCTCGGTCCGCTAGCCGGCGTCGCCGACGGTTTGTGGGCCGCAATCCAGGCATAATGTAGGCCTGAAAGCACGGTGAACACCATCGTGGCCCACAGCGCAAACCCGCGCAAAGCTACGACCCAGGGTGCCTGCGTGAGTTGATGCAGCAGCACAACCGCGACGGCGAGCACTTGCGCCAGCGTGTTGGCCTTGCCTAAAATGCTGGGTTTGAACTCCCGCCGTCCTGCCGCGGCGTAGAGGATCGCAGACACCAGCAGGATGCAGACATCTCTTCCGAAGACCAGAACCGTCACACGGACGGGCATCAGCCCTTCGTGCAGGAGCACGAGGAACAAGGTGCTGAGCAGGAGTTTGTCGGCGACGGGGTCAAGATATTGTCCCAAGACGGTACGCTGTTTGAGCCACCGGGCCAACAGGCCGTCGAGCGCGTCGGTGAGCCCTGCGACCACGAAGAGAATGAAGCCGATTTCGAATCGGTTTTCGAGGATGGCGGCGACCAGGAATGGCGCCATGCAAATCCGCAGGAGCGTGAGCAGGTTGGGCGCGGAGCCCAGCGGATTGAGCCTTGGTTTTATGGCGACTGTCATCTTGCGTGTCAGGTGGAATAGAAAACCGTAGCGCCGCGGATACGGACTTAATCCACCGACTAACGATGGTACAGCAACGCGGAAAGCGCGCGTCGGCTCATCTTTTCGCGAGGAGTCGATGCTGCTAGACTAGTTTATGGTCAATCAAGCAAAGGCCGAAGGCGCGTAGCTCAGTTGGTTAGAGCGCTTCCTTGACACGGAAGAGGTCGCTGGTTCGAATCCAGTCGTGCCTACCATATTTTTGAATAACTTATGGTATTTTCTCCGGAAAACCTCAACCCACAATCCAACCCACAATTTGATTAGGCCGCCGCCGAGCGCGTTCCCATAGCCTTCAGGTACGCGCCCTGCGCCGCCCTTGTTTCATCGGAATCATCCTGCGTATAGAGGTCCAGCGTTGTCTGAATCCGGCTGTGCCGGAGGATGCCCTGGACCGTCTTGGGCTCTACCTTCGCCTTGTTCACCATCCAGTTGGACAGCGAATGGCGGAGGTTATGGAGTCCGAAGCGGTGGCCCTCCGGAATCGGCACTCCTGCGGTTTTGGCAGCCAGGCGCAGATGATCGCCCGCGAAGATGCCCGCGCTCAAGGGCACCCTGCCTCCCTCCTTGAAGGAAGGGAACACGAAATCCGTGCCCCTCCCGTAAGGCGTCCGGTCGCGCCAGGCCCTCAGGTGACGCGCCAGGCGGGGGTGCAGCGGGACATAGCCGTCCGAGCACTCCGTCTTGGTCGCGCCGTCTTTGCCGCGCGACCATCGTTTGCAGACGCGGATGCGCTCCTCGTCGAACCGGAGATCCGCCCACCGGAGAGCAACCAGCTCCGACGCCCGAAGTGCGGTCGCGGCGCAGGTATACACCAGGATGCGGTGAAGCGGGCAGGCGAGGGCGCGCAGAATAGCCCTTGTCTGCTGCGGGGTGATGACGATGGCCCGGTAGTCGGACTTGCTGCGGGTCTCCACCGGCTGCGCCGGATTCTTTGTCACCAGCTCGTGCAGGATGCCGGTCTTGTAAGCCCGGAGCATGACGCCCCTGACTTTCGAGACCGATGTCCAGGCCAGTTTCCTGTCGGTATGCAGGGATTTGAGCCAGCGCTGGATTTCCAGCGGCTTGATATCCTCCGCGATTTCCGCCCCGAACCGGGGGATGAGGTAGTCGCGGACGATATGTTGAACGGTGAGAGCGGTGTTTTCGGACTTGGGACGTGCGGCGTCCGGCCCGAAATCCGCCTTCAGGTAATGCTCGCCAAGGGCGTCAAACCGGATGCGTCCGGCGGCAGGGGCGTCACTGTTGACGCGGTTGAGCAGGCCGAGCCGGTCCACCTCGCGCCATGCGGCCTTCTCGCTCGGGAAATCCCGAACCAGGCCCACGGGCAGGGTGTTTTCGACCCGCCGTCCATCCGCACTTGCGACCCTGTACCTGAGCACCCAGGTGTCTCCTTCCTTGCGCGGCACTTTCTTCAATGATCCACGCTGATAAGCCATAAAAGCTCCTCTCAGCGGGGACTGCCATGGATCAAATGATACCGCTTCGAGTCGATTGACTCCGCAAGTTCAGAAAGGCGAAATACCCATCTTCTGCGGATACCGCCTGTACCAAGTGCATACGCACCGGCGATACCCTTGCGGGCCAGGGAGAGCAAAAACCGCCGCTTGATGCCAAGAAACTTGGCAGCCTCGTCTGCGGATACAAATGGTTCTTGGTTCAAGGTCATTTTCTCCTTCCGCTTTCCGTCTCATACTGCAATGTACATCGCTTTTAGTGTGCCATAATCGCTCGCTGCAGGCAAATCGGCCATCGAGTAAAATCGTGGAAAGAATACCGAATACAGCGACGTGCATGGCAGTTGCGGCGTGTCATGATGGATGAGGTTGAGCGTATGACGTGGATGCGGCACCCTTTGCGAAAAGGTTCGGACAGATCGCGTTCGCCTCTTTGAGGTCAAAGGAAGATTGCGGCGAGAATGCAGGAGGTTCGTTCTTGGCAGAGAAGAAGAAAACCCGGACTGCGATCAAAAGGGCGCGAGAGACGGCTGACGACAGGCCCGGAATGACGCTCCGGCTTCCGATTGATTTGCGGGAATCGATCACCGAGGAATCGCGCGTGAAAGGCGATCTGGCACGGATTGTGCTTTTCGCCATGAGCAAGGTTGATCGAGAAAAGGTGGAGATTCAGCAAACCCGCAAGGCGGGTCTGGAACTTTCCAACCCGCAACTCCTTCATGTCGGCGCAGAGGCCAGGACCGCGCTAAAGGAATGGGCGGAATCCGAGGGGGTCAGCATCAACGCGATTGTCGTCAGCGTCCTCGAAGAGTTCTTCAAGCGCCTCAAGCGCAGCAAGGCGTTACGGGAAGAATTGCGGCTTGAGCTTCGTGCTCATCGGAGCTTCACTCCGCAGTAGGCTTTCATTGAATTCAAGGAATCTTTTCCGGGAAATCTCCCGGAATGTCACCCCGGCGCAGCGAGTATCGGCCTGGCCAGCTCCGCGTCAAGGCTAAACCGCGTAGAACGCGGCGCTACGCGGCCTTGACCCGGAGCTTCAACCCAGGCCGAGTCTCCCACTATCCGGGCATGAGCATGGAAGAACAAAAGCAAAGGCCTGGCCTTTCCGTTTTCATTGTCAAGGTCTGCGTCAGCAGAGTAGCAACGGCGGCGAAGCAGGCCGCGCTCAATCCTCGCTCCTGCCCACAAATGCGCTCGGCTTGAATATCTTCACAGGTTGCAATCGCGCCTCTCTCTGGCGATTCAGTTCCGCTTCGCGATCCAGCCTCGCCATTTCCTGTTCTCTCCGTATTTGCCATTCGGGTTTTTCCTGATTCCTGTTGATCGGCTCCGGTTGCTCTTCGGGTCGAAGTTCGTCTCGCATCGTTCTCTTTCCGCTCGGAGGAGTGGGGAGGTTCTTGCGCCCCTGCGATCTGCGCGGCGTCACCCCATTCAGCAGCAGCGCCATGCGCCAGAATTGCTGGTAGCTACCTTGGTATCCGTGATCGACAAGTACACGCCAGATGTCTTTCCACGGAAGCCCAATCGCGTGTGCCGCATTCAACTCGACTGCGGCACCCTTCAGAAAGAGCGCCTTCAGGGGCAGCAACTCGCGCCGCGCCTGAAGGAGTTCTACAAGCTGTTTGACTTCCGGGATGTTCTCCATAACCGCCATGTACATTTCGATAGACGCGATGGCGTTCCGAGAGTCGCATGCCCGCAGGACAGATTTTCCCTGATTTCGCCTGATTAAGACTGATTCCTACTGACAATGCCTGACTCGAAGCCAATTGGACGTGCAATCAGGCAAAATCAGCCAAAATCTTGCCCGATCAGGCAAAATCAGTCCGGCCCACGTCTCAACTTTGCGGCCTGCCATGTCTCGCAGGAGCATCGGTCTCAAAGGCGGGTCTGTCAGAGTGGTGTATTAGTGGAACATAAAGCGCAGACGCACTTTGAAGGTTTTCTCCGTGCATCTCATTTTCTATCAATCATGATGTGTGACGCACTGATGTACTTTAGATTGGCCGTGTGCGTCATCTTGCTACTGCAATGCACAGTGCGGTATAGTGTTGCTATGTCGAGACCGAAGCCACCCCATACCGTTCGCTACACCGTTCGCCTCAATCGCGCCCAGGGGGAGCGCGTTGCGGCCTTGAAGGCCCAACTCCACGCGAAGAGTGACAACGAGGTTTTCGACTACCTCGTCACGGTGGGCACCAACCAACGCGACGATCTTGAGCAACTCGTCTACTCGCTGTTTGGGAATCTTGCGGACAGCCTTGCCCATAGGTTCCGGAGCCTGGAGACGGTCAGCCAGCTTCATCTTGCCTTGACCGACACGTTCATCAAGTACGCGTTGACCGCTCTCCCCGCAGTTCCATCGGAGCTCATGGCAGGGGCTAGGGCGCGGGCAACCAAAATCTATGAGCAGGTGAACATCACTGCCGCCCGCGAGTTCCAGCGCCGAAGAGAATCGGGCGCCTATTCCGCCGCAGAGCTTGGACTTGAGGAAGAGTAAGGTTTCCCAGTAGGCCCGGCAGGACTCTGGGGCCAGATGTACACTCACAAAAAAAATATTGCAGCCAAGCTTCGCCGTCTTGGAGCGAAGGGGCAGACGTAGAACGCCTCCCGTGCGGCGGCCCCATGTGCCAGAGATGAACCAGGGGCAGGTTGTCACACCGCAGTGGAAGATCGCGCCGCGGCAGGAGCCAGAGCAGAGCTTCGATATTGGTTTGGGTCCCTAAAGGAGCAAGCCGCGCCCCCTCCGGCCCCGGCGCCCCAGCACGTTACCGGACAACCCCTTTGCTCCTTGGCGTACGATTATTTCGGATTTGCGAGCTGACCCGTGGCTATGCGGGTGGAATCCCTGGAGGATTTAAGGAATGACTTGCGCGCAGTGTACTGGGTTGGTTTGTGAGCGCTATGTAGACCCCATCTTGTGCGGTGCGTGATAGAGGCGCAGTGTAGAAGGATGAGGCGGAAGCGAACGGAGGAGTGGGCAAAGGGGCGAGGGCTGGTTTGGGAGTAGATTGCAAGCGGCCAGAGTGTAGCGGTGTTCTGCCATGAGCGGGGTCTTCGCGATTGGCAGTTTTATGAGTGGAAGAAGCGGGTTCGCGAAACGGAAGCAGTAAAGTTTGTTCCGGTAGAAGTGGCAGCGCCGGGGAACCGATCCCTGTGGCGCCTGGCAAGCGATTGTCAGCGATGCTCGGCAGCGTTTATGCGGTGATTCCAGCCGGCGGGGAGCCTGACGATGAACACCCTTGTCACCAACGAACTTTTCATGGATTTCATCGAATGTCCGTACCGAGGGTACCTAAGACTTACTGGTGCGCTCGGACGACAAATAGATTTCGTTGAGCTGTCCGAAAGGCTCCGAGAAAGCTATCATAGCCGCGCTCGGGAGCACCTTTTGCGGGGCTACCGGAACAAAGGTAAACAGGTATGTACAGGCGTTGGACTATCAAGCGTTTTTGCGGACAGATATGACCTTGCCATCGACGTCACGGCAACCGACAGCAACCTCTCCATTCGATTTGACGCATTGATGGCGGCTCCAGGCAGTACGAGCACCGGCCAACCAGACTACATCCCGATAGTTTTCGTCAAAAACGAAAAGATCAGCAAAGAAGACTACCTGCGCCTTGCACTATGCGCTTCAGTTCTCATTCGCTGGAACGCTTGTCGGCCTTCGTTCGGAAGCATTCTCCACGGTAGCGACTTCAGGATGACGAAGGTGAAGCTAGCCAAAGCGTTGACAAAAGCTGACAGCGCTCTTGAAAAGATACGTGCGCTCGACGAGCCGACCAGCGAACCTCCAGTGCTACGCTTGAATCAGCACTGCCCGACTTGTGCTTTCAGAGACGATTGCCGGGCGACTGCCATTGAGAAAGATGACCTTAGTCTCCTTTGGGGAATCAAGGAAAAGGAGATACGCAACCTCAGAAACAAGGGCATTTTTACCGTCAAGCAGTTGTCCTATACGTTTCGGGCAAGGAAGAAATCAAAGCGATCTAATCCCCGAACAGTCAAGTACTTCCACTCTCTCAAGGCTCTCGCAATTCGTGAGAAGCGAGTGTACGTCGCTGGCAAGCTAGAGCTGGCCATTACGGGAACCCCCGTATATATTGATGTCGAAGGGATGCCTGATCGTGACTCGTACTACCTTATAGGCCTGAGAATTCCGGGTGCCAATTCCGTTGAACAACGATCCCTTTGGGCAAATAGCCGTGTAAACGAGGAGAACATTTGGCGTGAATTCCTTCAAATCATTGCCGAGATCGAGAATCCTCAGTTGATTTTCTACGGTAGCTATGAGACCGCATTTCTGCGCCGCATGAAGAAGCGGTATGGCGACACCTCAGAAGCCGAAGGATCGATGGTGCATCGATTGATGAAATCCGCCCAGAATATTCTTTCTATCGTGTATGGACGCGTCTATTTTCCGACGTATTCCAACAGCCTTAAAGACATTGCCTCACATCTTGGCTACAAATGGTCAATTGAGGAGCCCTCCGGCCAACGAAGCATACTCCTCCGGCACGAGTGGGAACTCACCGGTAGCGAAGACACCAAGCAGGATCTCATAAATTACAATCTTGACGACTGTGCCGCCTTGGAACTCGTAGTAAGGACATTGCTTGAACTCATCCCAAAGGACAGTTCTTCGCCTACAGTGCTCTCTTATCCGGATGCTGTCCACGTCGATTCACTCAAGCCACAAATTCCGTACAGGCTTGGACCGGTGGATTTTGTGCTTCCAGAGCTCGAACAGATAAATAAATGCGCGTACTGGGATTATCAGCGCGACAGGATATACGTTCGGTCCAATCCTCGGATCAGGCGAGCCGCTAGAAGAAATCAGCGTCGTAGTCTGGTTTTGCGCGTGAACAAGACATTCAATGCTTCTCGGCGCTGGACTTGCCCAGGTTGTTCTTCTCATAAAATATCAATCTACGGAAAGCACAGCAAGCTGTTGTATGATCTGCGGTTCACTACCGGTGGCATCAGACGGTGGGTTACCAAATATTTCATTCACCATTACAAGTGTCGGAGTTGCGGGACGAAGTTTGCTTCGGATGTCTATGAATGGACGAAGCACCGTTACGGACGGCAGTTCATGGCATATGTTGTTCATAACATTATTGAGTTACATATTCCTCAACTTAAGTTATCCGGAAGTATATATACATATTTTGGTTATAACGTAGGCCAGAGTACGCTCAGCAGCGTGAAGCACAGGGCCGCAGAAATATACCAAGATGCCTATGAAGAGATCAAGCGGACAGTACTGGATGGAAAACTCATACATGCAGATGAAACTCACCTAAGTACGAAGACTAGCAATGGCTATGTGTGGGTATTCACGAGCATGGAAGAGGTGGTTTACCTTTGGTCTGCTACTCGCGAGGGGAGCGTTGCCGAGAATTTCCTGAGTGGTTTCGACGGTGTATTGGTCTCCGATTTTTATTCTGCGTATGATTCGATTTCATGCGCACAGCAGAAATGCTTGGTCCATTTGATTCGCGACTTGAATGAAGATGTTCTCAAGGAGCCATTCAATGAAGAAATGAAGACACTTGTGCATGAGTTCGCAGCGCTATTGAAGCCCGTAGTTGAGACTATCGACCGGTATGGCCTGAAGGCTCACTTTCTGAGGAAACACCGCGTCCAGGTGACGCGGTTCTACGAGCGCCTCCTAGCTCGCGACTACAAGACAGAACTGGCGCAAAAGGCGCAGGACAGGTTCAAAAGAAATCGAGCGAAGCTCTTTACCTTTCTGGATCATGATGGCGTCCCTTGGAACAATAACAACGCAGAACACGCGATAAAGGCATTCGCTGCGCTCCGCAATGTAATTGAGGCATATTCAACTGAGAGTGGCATCCGTGATTATCTTGTGCTCTTAAGCATTTTTCAGACCTGCGAATACAGGGGGGTCGACTTTCTTCAATTCCTTCGGTCCGGTGAGAAGCTTGTCTGATTTTGTCTACTTGATTTGGCCCCTTTTGCGCGTCTGAATTGGCCCCACCTCATTTGGCTGTTTTTAGGGAGGAATTCGTTCATCCCCGTAGTCCTCGTGGCGGTGGAAATGTGGTAATCG
>Ga0182024_10021073_pt1 | contig 11862 bp, 6 predicted proteins | sample P32metaG_FD_120480 | JGI IMG/M metagenome (GOLD analysis project Ga0182024, IMG submission 120480) | Permafrost microbial communities from Stordalen Mire, Sweden - P3-2 metaG (Illumina Assembly) | ecosystem: Environmental > Terrestrial > Soil > Wetlands > Permafrost | place: Sweden: Stordalen... | reverse complement strand
GACGGGGCCGTGCGCACCTTCCAGGGGCAGATGTGGCAGAATAAGGAGTATTCGCCGCTGATCGGCGCGATCGCGCTCGAGGAGTCGCTTCAGGACACGGTGCAGGCGCAGTTCGAGCAGACGTTCCACGTGGGCATCACCCTCAATGTCGAAGGCTATCCTCCGATCCAGCTTGACCAGGTGGCCAGCGGCGACGACGGCGCAGCGTCCGTGGCGATGGACTTCCTGCAGCGCTACGACCAACTCATGAACAATCCCTTCGAGTATCCGAAAGTGGATTCGGTGAATTACGACATTCGCCTGGAAAACTCCTGGCGCATGAGCACGCTCGAGGCGGTGCGGGTGGACAGCGGGCCGGCGCGCGCGGGTGGAAAATTACGGGTGACGGTGACGTTCTCGAATTACCGCAGCGAGCCGACCGAGCAGACAGTGGAGATTCCCATTCCGAACGCCGCCGCCGGAGAAACGCTCACGCTGTTCCTGGGCGACGCCGCCGCGGCCGATGCGCTGGATCGGGGCGACGACCGGCGCGATTTCACCAACCTGGCCGACGTCATCAATTACCTCCGGCAGGAGCACAGCCGGGGCGCGCTGTACGTGCGGCTGTTGGGGCACACCCCAGGCTTGCGCGTGGCGGGGGCGAGTTTGCCGGCGTTGCCGCCGTCGGTCGAGGCGTTGTACACTTCGCCGAAGAACGTGACGGATACCGACACCATGTCCCGCGCCACCATCTGGGAGACGAGCCTCCCGGTGCCGGGCGAATTTAGCGGCTACCACACCATGCCCATTGACGTCCTGCCGTGAGCACGGAAAACACCCCTCCCATGCACCTGAAACATCGCGTTTACTTCCTCCTCGCCGCGGGCGCGCTCGCGGCGGCCGCGCGCCTCGGCGCCGTAACCACGGACACGGCCGAACAGGTCACCTACGATCATTTCGAGGACGGCCAGTTCACGAACATCGCGCTGCCCTCCTCGGGCGGGTTGCGGCTCGCGCCGAACCTGACCTTGCTGGCGAAGCTGGATGCGGCCGTGATTTGGCGCGCCGTGGCCGACAAGGATGGCAACCTCTACGTGGGCACGGGCAACAGCGGCAAAGTTTTCAAGGTGACGCCCGACGGCAAATCGCAGGTGATTTTTCAGCCGGAAGAAGTGCTGACGCGCGCGTTGGCGCTGGACGCCAAAGGAAATTTGTACATCGGCACGTCGCCGAACGGGCGCGTCTACCGGCTGCCGCCGGGCGGCCGGCCGGAGATTTTCTTCACCCCCACTGATACCTACATTTGGGATCTGGTGTTCGACCAGGCCGGCAATCTTTACGTGGCCACCGGGGCGAAGGGGCGCGTGTACCGGCTGCCGCCGGACTATCAGCCGGACCAGCCGGCGGAGGTGTGGTACGAGTCGGACCGCACACACATTTCCTGCCTGGCCCTCGACGCGCAGGGACGCCTGCTGGCCGGGGCGGGGCCGAAGAGTTTGCTATACCGCATTACCGGAAAAAATCAGGCCACCGTGCTGGCCAACGCGGGCAGCGACGAGATCACCGGCATCTACCCGGCCTCGGACGGGTCGGTCTATTTTTCGACCTTCAACAAAACCGCCTCCGAATCAACGAGCGGAAGCGGTGAAAGCGCCTCGGGCGGGAACGATACCTCCAGCAGCGGCAGCACGCCGCCGTCGTCCAGCGATGACGGCAATTCGGACGGCTCGGACGCATCCTCCAGCACGACGGTGACGGTCACCACGACGACCTCGTCGCCGGGTGGTGGGCCCGATGGCGCGAAGTCGCAGTTGCTGCGGGTTTCGCCCGACGGCTACATGGAACCGGTGTGGAGTTTGAGCAAGGTGGGGGTATTCGCGTTCCGGCCCCTGCCCGACGGGCATTGGCTGTTGGGCACCGACCAGCAAGGCCGGCTGTTTAGCGCCGCCAGCGAACAGGATTGGGAACTACTCCAGGAGACGCCGGACAGCAGCGAGGTCTCGTGGCTGTTGGCCGCGCCGAACGACGCCAACAGCACCATTGTGCTGGCCAGCAACCCGGCGCAGATTTTCCGGCTCGGCTCGCCGCCGGCCCCGAGCGGCAACTACACGTGCGCGGCCTTCGACGCCGACCAGCCGTCGCGCTGGGGTTCGCTGCGCGCCCTGGCGCGGCCGCCGCTGCCCGGCGATCCGCTGGCCGGCGCGAAATGGGAAACGCGCGTGGGCAACACGCCCAAACCCGACGACACCTGGGGCCCGTGGCAGACGGTCGGCGCCGACGCGCAAATCCCCAGCCCGGCCGCGCGGTTTTTCCAATACCGGGTCACGCTGACGAATCCCGGCAGCGAAGTCCGGCGCGTCCAGGTGTATTACCAGCATTTCAACGCGCCGCCGGAGGTCACGCGCGTCAACGTGGTGCCGCTGGGCGTGGACGTGGTGCCGGCGCCCGAGCAGCCGCGCCAGCCGATTGACTTGCGCCAGTTCACCGACGCCGGGCCCGTGCTGGCGCTGCCGCCGGCCCAGCCGCAACTGCGGCCCACCGGCGACGCGGGCGCGTACACCGTCGTCTGGAACGCGGACGATCCGAATGGCGACGACCTGCGGTACACGGTGCAGTTGCGCGCCATCGGCGACCAAAATTGGGTCACGCTCGCCGACGATCTGGATCAGCCGGTCTATTCCTTCAACAGCCGCGGGTTCACCGACGGCTATTACGAAGTGCAAGTAACCGCGTCGGACAAGCTGGACAATCCGCCCGGCGAGGCGCGCACGGCCGCGCGGATTAGCGCGCCCTTCCTGGTTGATAACACCCCGCCGGCCGTGACACTCGTGTCGCAGTCCGGCGACGCCACCGCGTACACGCTGACGTTCAACGCCCGCGACGCCGCCAGCATCCTCGACCACGCGCAGTACACGCTCGACGGCCAACCGCCCAAGCCGTCGTTGCCCGACGGCGAAATGTTCGACCGGCAGGAGTTGTCGTTCTCGCTGGTCCTGGAACGGCTCAAGCCCGGCCCGCACAGCGTCGTGTTCGAGGTCACGGACGAGGCCAACAACACCGCCTCGGCAAAAATTTCGTTCTCCACGCCGTGAGCGGCGGCAAATCCCCGAGCAGTTTCCTGGAATTTTTCCGTTTGCTTGAACCACGGTGGAACGCGCGCTCCGCGCGCGTTGGGGACATTCGACTGGGCAAGCGTGCGCGGAGCGCCCGCTCCACCCGACGGATAAAATCGAAAATCCTGTGGCTCAGTAGAGATGGATGAGCAGGCCGGAGCGAAGCTTCGGTTCAAACCAGGTGCTTTTCGGCGGCATGATCTGCCCGGCGTCGGCAATTTCCATGAGCTGGCCAAGCGTGACCGGGTGCATCGAGAACGCGGCCGCGAATGCGCCGGAATCCACCCGCTTGACCAGTTCGCCGGGGCCGCGAATGCCGCCGATAAAATCAATCCGGTCGCTGGTGCGCGGGTCGGCGATGCCGAGCAACGGGGCGAGCACGCGGTCCTGCAAAACGCTGGCGTCGAGCCGGGCGATGGGGTCGCCGCCGGCGGGCAGGTTGAAGTCCAGCCCGTGCCATTGTTGTTCGAGGTAAAGGGAGATCTGGCCGGGATGGGCGGGCTCCGGCGGAGCACCGGGACTTACGCGGGCGACGCCGCGGAGTTTTTCGAGAAATTCCGTCGGCGAAAGGCCGTGCAGATCCTTGACCACGCGGTTGTACGGCAGAATGCGCAGCGTCGAAGCGGTAAAGAGGCAGGCGGGAAACCAATTGTAATTCTCGTCGCCCGTGTGTTCGGGATTGGCTTCGCGAAAAAACTGGCCAGCGCGCCAGGCGCTGGCGGCGCGGTGGTGGCCGTCGGCGATGTACGCCGCGGGCACGCGCGCGAAAGCGGTGGAGATTTCCGCCGCGGCTGCGCCGGTGACGCGCCGGACGCGGTGCCGCACGCCGTTTTCGTCGGTGAAATCGTAGAGCGGGGCGGCGGCGTCCCGCGGAGTGAGGAATTGGTCCACCGCCGGGTCGTCACGGTAGGCGAGGAAGACGAGGCCGGGCTGGGCGCCAATGGTTTGGTTGTGGCGGAGGCGGTCGTTTTCCTTGGCGGCGCGGGTTTTCTCGTGCTTCTTGATGATGTTGCGCTCGTAGTCGTCAATGTGGCACAGCGCGACAAAGCCGGTCTGGACGCGCCCGCGCCAGTGCTGTTCGTAAAGGTAAATCGCGGGCTCGGGGTCGGGCTGCAGGTGGCCCTCGCGCCGCAATTTTTCGAAATAGGCGCGGGCGCTTTCGTAAACGATATCGCTGTACGGGTCGGTGCCGTCGGGCAAATCGACCTCGGAGCGCGAGACGTGGAGGAAGCTGAGCGGGTTGGGCGCGGCCAGGGCCCGGGCTTCAGCCGTGGACAGGGTGTCGTAGGGCGGGGCGGCCACGCGGGCGGCTTCGGTCGGGGGCGGGCGCAGGGCGCGGAGGGCTTGCAGGCGCATAGGAAAAAGGGAAACGACGACTAAACGCGGTCGCGCGCGGGAAGGAAAGGGAAAAACGGCGCGGCGGATTCGCTTGCCAGCGCGGCGCGGGGTGGTTGGATGCGCTCTTTGCTCGCGCCGCGCGGATGTCCGCCGGAGCGGGCCGCTTCCGCCCATGAATCGCCTGTTTCGCCGAGGTGCGCGCCGCTGGGCAGCGTTGGCGCTGCTCGCGGGGTTTGGCGCGATATGCCTGGTCGCGTCGGCGCACGCCGCGGCGGGCGCGCCGATGGCGGGAGAGGATTTTCCGCCGAGTTTAAGTTCGTATGGCGACGCCGGCCAGCCGTTGTGGACGCAACTGGCCGGGCGCGCGCGGCAGGAGCCGTTCAACGTCATCGCGACGCTCATCTTCGTGCTGGCGATCGTGCACACGTTTCTGGCGGCGAAATTCCAGCAGTGGGCGCACGTGGTCGAGGAGCGGCACCTCCTGCGGCTGGCCGCCGCGCGCGGCGCGGAGGCAATCGCGGGTGCCCGCGAGCCGGTGTGTTTTGCGGCCGTGGTGCTGCATTTCCTCGGCGAAGTGGAGGCGATTTTTGGCATCTGGTGCGTCCCCTTGCTGCTGGCGATCGTGCTTTATTACGGCGCGAAAGACGGCCTGGGCGTGGGTTGGTCGCGGGCGGCGCATTACCTCGGCAGCCGGTCGTTCGACGAGCCGCTGTTTGTGTTTGTGATCATGGCGGAAGCCGCGGCGCGGCCGGTGGTGAAGCTGGCGGGGGATATTTTGCGCGCGTTGGCGCGCCTGGGCCGCGAGAGCCCGGCGGCGTGGTGGGCGTCCATTCTCACGGTCGCGCCACTGCTGGGCTCATTCATCACCGAGCCCGCGGCGATGACGATTGCCGCGCTTCTGCTCAGCCGCGAGTTCTTCCCGCTGAATCCTTCGCGGCGGTTGAAATACGCGACGCTCGGGCTGCTGTTTGTGAACGTGTCGGCGGGCGGGGTGCTGACGCATTTCGCCGCGCCGCCGGTGATCATGGTGGCAGGCAAATGGGGCTGGACGACGCCGTACATGATCGAGCATTTCGGACTGGAGGCGATGATCGGCATCGTGTTGTCGAACGCCTTTTACTTCCTGGTGTTTCGCCGCGAATTCGCGGCGCTGGGGGCGGCGCAACGCGGAACACCGCGCACCGCCACGCCGGAAGTGCCGGTGCCGTGGTGGGTGACGCTCGCGCACCTGCTCGCGCTGGCGTGGTCGGTCGTCAGCCTGCACCACCCGGTGCTGCTGATCGCGGGCTTTTTATTTTTCCTGGCGTTCCTCCAGGCGACCGCGCACCACCAGTCGAAACTGAGCCTGCGCGGGCCGGTGATGGTGGGATTCTTCCTCGCCGGGCTGGTGGTACACGGCGGCCTGCAAAGCTGGTGGATTGCGCCGGTGCTCGGGAGCCTGGGCGAGTTCACGCTGTTTCTCGGCGCGGTGGGGCTGACGGCGTTCAACGACAACGCCGCCATTACCTACCTGGCGACATTTTCGCCGGAAATCGCCGGCGCGAGCGCGCTCCAGCACGCGGTCATGCAAGGCGCGCTGACCGGCGGCGGCCTGACCGTGATCGCCAACGCGCCCAACCCCGCCGGCCAGTCGCTCCTGGCTAAACACTTCGACAACGGGATCTCGCCGCTGGGCCTGCTCCTGGGCGCGGCCGCGCCGACCGTCATCGTGGGCGCGTGCTTCCGGGTGTTGGGCGCGATTTTTTAGGGCGCGCTGACGTGAATCCACGAGAAATCGGTGTATCCGGTATTGGATGCCCCGGCTGGCGCGATGGCAAAGAGGCCGAATTTCGCGCCGATCCAGCTATTGTGCAGCGCGGCGATGGGGAAGCGCACGCCGAGCGGCGTGAAGGTCGCGCCGTCGGTCGAAAAGCTGAACTGGCCCTGGACACCGGAGCTGACGTCGAGGCGCAGGTAAATGGTGGAGCTTTTTATAGCAATGCTTTCGCCGGACACGACCGAAGCGGCGTAACTTTTATTGCGGTTGATGCGGTAGGAGTTGCTGCTGATGGCCAGTTCGCCCTGGGCGTCGCGCGTCAACGCCAGGTCGTAAGAAACATTGCCGAGCATGATCAACCCCGCGCGCTCGAGGCTGGCTTGCGGGTGGAACTCCAGCTTGGCGGTGACTTGGAACGCGGGTGCGGGGAATTTTTGCAGGAGCAACGAAGTTTGCTGGAAAATGCTGGCGGCGGCGGGCTGCGCGTAGAGGCGCAGATGGCCGGGGTTCGCGGTGAGCGAATACCACGCGGGGTCGGGGTTGGCCTGCCACTGCCATTGCAGTCCGAGCGCGGGGCGGGAGAAATCGTCGGAGGTTTGCGGGACGGCGATGAGGTAGGTTTGGCCGACGTCGGGTTTTTGGTGGACGAGCACCGGCTGGCCGAGGCCGTCGGCGGTGATGTTTTCGCCCATCTGCGGCCAGCCGTCCTGCCATGTTACCGGTTCGAGCCAGTCCACGCGGCCATAGGGGCCCTGGTCTTGGAAGTGGATGAACCACCACTGGCCGGTCGGCGTGTCCACCAAGCCGCCTTGGTGCGGGCCGTTGACGCCGGTGGCGCCTTGGGCGAGCACGCTGCGGTATTCGTAGGGGCCGGCGATGTTTTTGGCGCGGAAGACGGCTTGCGTGCCGTGGGCCACGCCGCCGACCGGCGCAAAGATATAATAATAGCCGTTGAGTTTGTAGAATTTCGGGCCTTCGAGGTCGAGGACCTGGAAGTCCTTGCCGAGAATGATGTCCTGGCCGGCGTCGAGGGCTTTGGAGGCATTGGCGCTGAGGGTGGTGAGCGACAACCGGTTGGGCGAGGCGCCGCGGCTGCCAACCCATGCGTTCACGAGGTAAACCTTGCCGTCGTCGTCCCACAGCGGGCACGGGTCTTCGAGGCCCCGGCCGCCCTTGACCAAAATGGGCGTGCTCCACGGGCCGGCGGGGTCGGTGGCGCTGATCAGGTAGATGCCGAAATCGGGGTCGGGATAAAAGATGTAATACTTGCCGCCGTGGAAGCGGATGGACGGCGCCCACACGCCCTTGCCGTTTTGCACCTGGTCGAACACGGCCTCCGGCACCTGGCGCGGCAGGGCGTGGCCGACGATGGTCCAGTTCACGAGGTCGTTCGAATGCAGGACCGGGATGCCTGGCGTGCAAGTGAAACTGGAGGCGACGAGATAGAAGTCCGCGCCCACGCGCACGACATCGGGATCCGAATAGTCGGCGTAGATGATCGGATTTTTGTACGAGCCATTGCCCAAGTCCGGCACCCACGGCGCAGGCTGCGCGCGGAGGGCGGCAGCCGCGAGGGCGAACGAAAAGAGCAGCGCGAGGCGTTTCACGGTAGGGAATTGACGCAAGCTGAGGTTTACGGGTTGACGGACGATGGAATTAAAATTGTACAATATGAATAAAGTCTCACATGGATCCACAACACATAAAAGTAGTTCCGCTTAAGTCGTGGAGCGAATTCAAAAGCCAAGTCGAGAAAATCTATGAGGACACTGGAAAACGTCACCAGACAAGCGGTGGTCATGTTAGCGAACCCGTATTTCGCGGACAGGCCGATTCACTGTGGAAACTGGAGTCGTCTCTCGATCGTCACTGGGGACCAGGGATGGCTTTTCGAACATACCACGATGGATATTTGCTTCCTGCAGTCAGTCAACTAAAGGACACATTGAACCTTGAGATTCCGCCGACTATTGATTCGGAGCCTGAATTCAGAGATTTTGGACGAAACGCTCCTTGGTATCCTTCGATGGCTACGTTACGCCACCATGGTTTTCCGGCACCGTTGTTGGATTGGACCTATTCACCGTATGTAGCGGCGTTCTTCGCTTTCAACGAAAAAAGAGATGTCGAGAACGTTGCAGTGTTTGCGTATCGAGAATTCTGTGGGTCTGGAAAGGGATATGAGGGGAATAAGCCGCGGATCGAAACATTTGGGCCTTCAGCCCCAATTCATCACAGGCATATTCGACAGCAAAACACATATACAATTGCTTTAAAAAAATCCGATACTGGCTTGGTTTTTGCTTCATACGAAGAGGCGTTTCAAAAGCGTCCACTTGATTTTCTTTCGTTTGACGAAGTAACGAAATTTGAAATTTCAGCCGTAGCCCGGGATGATGCAATTATCGACCTAATAAAAATGAACGTCACTGAATATTCGCTCTTCGGATCCGATGACGCCTTAGTGAAGACGATTGCGCAACTTTTGAAATATAGAAAGTGGTAATACACCCGAGTGCCACATTCGGAGCCTTGAGCAGGAAAATCTCACGCCGCTTTCTCATCCACATTCGCCACCGCCAGCGTCGGCGCGAGGAGGTGGATGAGCAGGAGGGCGAGGAGGTAGGAGACACTGGCGGCGATGAAGACGGGCACGTAGCTGTAGTGGTTGTCCTTGAGTTTACCGACGATCAGGAACAGCAGGATGCCGCCGACGGAGCCGGCCATGCCGCCCAGGCCCGTCACCGATGCGACGACGCGGCGCGGAAACATGTCCGAGGATAGATTGAAGAGATTGGCAGACCAGCCTTGGTGCGCGGCGGCGGCGAGCGAGATCAGCGCGGCGGCGATGCGGTAGTCGTTGCTCAGGGTGGAAAAGGCGACGGGCACCACCAGCGCGGCAAAAATGAAGAGGGTGGTTTTGCGCGCGCGGTTCACCGTCCAGCCCATCTTCATGAATTTGCCGGAGAGCCAGCCGCCGCTGATGCTACCGACGGAGGCGAGCACGTAAATCGTGGCGAGCGGGCCGGCGCGGTCCTGGGCGTTGAGGCTGAAGCGTTCGGCGAAAAACACCGGCGCGCCAAAAAGGTAGAACCACCAGAAGCAGTCGGTCAGAAATTTGCCGGCGACGAACGCCCAGGCCTGGCGGAATTCGAAGAGCCGACGCCAGGGAACCTTGACCGTGGTTTCGGGCGGCTCGCTGTTGATGAGAGCGAGCTCCGCGGGCGAGACGCGCGGGTGCTCGTCGGGCCGGCGGTAAATCGCGAGCCACGCCACGATCCAGAGGAGGTCAATCAGCGCGGTCATGATGAACGCGCCACGCCAGCCGACGGTGTGGCCGAAGAGGCTGACGTGATTCAAATACGCTACGAGCATGGGCAGCGCGACGGGCACGATCAGGCCGCCGATGTTCGATCCCGAGTTGAACAGGCCGGTGGCGAACGCGCGCTCGCGCTTGGGAAACCATTCCGACACGGTCTTGATCGCGGCGGGGAAATTGCCGCCTTCGCCCAGCCCGAGCAGAATGCGCACGACAAAAAACCCCGCGATGGACGTGACGAGCGAGTGGCTCATCGAGGCGATGCCCCAGAACCCGCAGGCCAGCGCGAAACCCCAGCGCAGCCCGATGACGTCAATCAAACGGCCGACGAGCAGCAGGCTCACCGCGTAGGCGGCGTTGAAGCACATCGTCATGTACCAATACGTGCCGGCGGACCAATGAAAGCGCTGCTGCAGTTCGGGGGCGAGGTTGCCAAAAACGCTGCGGTCCACGTAATTGGCCGTGGTGACCCAAAAGAGCAGGAAGCAAATGACCCAGCGATAATTGCTGGCGGAGGGTGGGGCGGCGGGGGTGGGGTTCATGGGGAGGAATCGTCATCGTGGTGCGGCTTCTTATTGGACTCAATAGTGACGTTGCGGTAAGTGATGCCGTCACCGTCCGCCAAGGGCTCGGCGGATTTCAAGCCCTGGAAACTGCAGTCCGCGAAGCGCACGTTCTCGATGACCGCGCCGGGGAAAGTGGAAACCTTGACGACGCGCGGGATGTCCGTGCCGGTGACATGTTCGAGGGAGACGTTGCGCAAGACCGGCTTGTACGGGCCCTTGGCGCCTTCCTCGTAGGCGAAATCAATCAGCAGCACGGCATCGGCCACGCGGCCGACTTCCACGTTGCGCAGGAAAACGTTTTCGATGACGCCGCCGCGCTGGGCATTGTCCTTGAAACGCAGGACGCACCGGAGCTGCGGGCTGTCCATGTGGCAATTCTCCACGAAGACGTTGCGGCAATGGCCGGAGACTTCGCTGCCGATGACCACGCCGCCGTGGCCGTCCTTCATCGTGCAGCCGCGGATAATGAGGTTTTCGGAGGGAACGTTCACGCGACGGCCGTCGCGGTTGCGGCCGGACTTGATGGAGATGCAGTCGTCGCCGGTGGAGAAGGTGCAGTTTTCGATCAGCACGTCGCGGGAGGATTCGGGGTCGCAGCCATCGTTGTTCGGGCCGTCGGGGCAGTTGATGGTCACGCCGCGCACGATCACGTTCGTGCACAGCTCGGGGTTGATTTCCCACATCGGCGAATTGACGACCGTGAACCCTTCGAGCAGGACGTTCTTACAGCGGTAGGGCTGGATGAAATTGGGGCGCAGGTAATGGCCGGCGCCGAAGACGCGCTGCGCCACCGGCACGTCGTTTTCGCCGTCGGCGACGAGCTTTTTGCGGTCGGGATTGGCGGGGCCCTTGGTCCAGTTCCACCAGTGGTTGGCGTCGGCGGAGCCGTCAAGCGTGCCATTCCCGGTCACGGCAATGTTCTCCTGGTCGAGGGCGTAAATGAGGGCCGAGTAGTTCACGCATTCGGTGCCTTCCCAGCGCGTGGGCACCGCCGGCAGGTAATGCGCGGGGTCGGCGGTGAATTTGAGCGTGGCGTGGTCGGCGAGGTGGAGGTTGACGTTGCTCAGCAGATGGATGGCCCCGGTGAGGTAGGTGCCCGCGGGCACGACGACGCGCCCGCCGCCGGCGGCGTGGCACGCGACGATGGCCTGGCGGATGGCGTCGGTGCAATCAATCTGGCCGCCGGCGACCGCGCCGTAATCGGTGATGGGAAAATCGCGCGCAGGAAAAACCGGCGCGACGATGCGCGCGAGAATGGCGGGCTCGTCGGCCCAACTGACTTCGGATGGCGCGGCGGAGGTCGCGGGCGTGGCGGTTGGGGCTGCGGGAGAAGTGGCAGATGCAGACGCGGTCGCATCAGCCGCAGCGGGCATATTGGACGCGAGGCCCTCGAGTTGGTTCATTTCGATCCCGGCGAGAATGAACGGGCCGATGCCCTTGAAATCGTTGGCCACGATTTTTTCGTGAATATAATATTCGAAGGTGCCGTCGCGGCTGCCGCCCAGGCCGGCGGTCTGGCAGATTTGGGTGAGATTCACGCGACCGTCGGGGCTCGTGGTGAGCAGCTTGGCGATGATGCCCGCGTAGCCGCGTTGGGCGACGGCGGCGTAGGGATCGCGCGGGAGGTAGCCGTGGTTGACCGCCTTGGCCAGCGCGTACACGAACATGCTCGAGGCGGAGCCTTCGAGGTAATTGCCCGGGCGCGCGCCCTGATCCACCACCTGCCACCACAGGCCGCTGGCGGGGTCCTGCCAGCGCGCGAGGCCGGCGGCGAGGCGGCTGAGCACGGCG